>OGKD01001311.1_pt1 | contig 13756 bp, 14 predicted proteins | sample 1572371 | NCBI WGS metagenome assembly OGKD01 (sample SAMEA2582096, study PRJEB24529) | metagenome | biome: Human gut stool | place: China | collected 2011 | reverse complement strand
AAAACAGCAGGCATAAACATAAATCATTCCTCCAATCCCGGCGTTCGGGTCGGGTAAAAAATCTTTATGTTGTTCACTCGGAAGGGTTTTCCGGGGAGCCGCTCGATCATCTTGCAGCTCTCTCTTTTGCCCTTCCTCCTGAGCACGCCATAGTTATAGCACCGTTTGTTAGCAGTGTCAAGCACAGAGTGCTAAAATTCACAAAAAGATAATTTTTCGATAAACTTTCATGCAATTCTTCCATCAAATACACGATACACCATATTTTATTCTTCGCGGTATACTTCAATTGCTCTCTGTGCAAACTCGGCAGTTCCGGGCCCGCCCGCCGCATTGATGTTCTCAGTAAAAGCTCCGCCTGCACCGTACATCTGCCCAAGCCGGTTCAGGATGACCTTGGAACAGGTGTAGTAGTGTTCCGTGATGAAGTCCTGCAATTTCTTCACCTGCAACTGCACTTCCGGGTCTGTCGGGTCTTTCGTCTGCAATGCGCCAAACTCCGCCACAATGTCCATCAACTGATTGCCCATGGCTTTGACTTCCGACATCGTTTTGCCGGCATTTTTTTTCTCAAACTCCTTATATTCTGACGTTGCGCCCCACTCCTTTTTTGCCTGCTCTTCATACTCCTGAATCTTCCGGGTATCAAATGCAGTAAATTCCATACAATTTCCTCCTGTCGTTTTTATCTTTCTTGCAAGGGAAATCAGATCTTCCAGATGCTGCTTTTTCATCGTCAGAAGTGTGATCTGCCGTTCCAGTGCCATGATTCGGTCAAAGGATGGGCTTTGCAGGATTTTTCGGATGTCCTTGAGCGGAAACTCCAGCTCCCGAAACAGCAAAATCTGCTGCAAACGTTCCAATGCGGCATCATCGTATAACCGATAACCCGCTTCTGTGCGGCCCGCCGGGTTCAGCAGACCGATTCGGTCGTAATACTGTAATGTCCGAATGCTTACGCCGGTCAGCTTGCTCACTTCGTTGACAGTCATCATCTTTTGTTCCTCCCTTGCGACAGGCTCAGTATACGCTATGACGCTGCGTCAGGGTCAAGAGGATTTTCAAAAAATTCTGCGGACACCTCCACAGCATCCGCAGAAACAAACGTTTATTCCATCTTCTGGATCACTGCGCCCAGCCAACGGCACAGGGTCTCCCCCGCCTGATTGGCGATTTCCAGCACACGGGCATGGCTGTGCTTCACCGTCTGGATGCCGGTGGCCATGTTGGTGATGCAGCTGACGGCCAGCACCTTCATGCCCAGATAGTTGCAGACCATAGTTTCCGGCACGGTGCTCATGCCTACGGCATCGGCACCCATGCCCGCAAAGGCACGGATCTCGGCAGCCGTTTCGTAGCATGGCCCCATGAAGCCCAGATAAACGCCCTCTTGATAGGAAATGCCAAGCTCGTCGGCGGTCTGCTTGGCAAGGTCCCGCAGTTCCAGACTGTACGGCTCGGTCATGTCCGGGAAACGCGGGCCGAAGCGCTCATCGTTGGGGCCGATGAGCGGGTTCGTGCCCATCATGTTGATGAAGTCGGTGAGAAGCATCAGGGTGCCCGGCGCAAACTCCCGGTTGATGCCGCCGCAGGCATTTGTCAGCACCACCTGTTCCACACCCAGCAGTTTCAGGACATAGAACGGGTAGCAGACTTCCTTCATAGAGCAGCCTTCATAGAAGTGGAACCGGCCTTCCAGCGCATAGACTTCTTTCTCGCCCAGCTTGCCTGCCAGCAATGCGCCCTTGTGGCCTGCCACCGTGGACACCGGAAAGTTCGGGATGTCTTTATAGGGCAGTTCTTCCGTCTCGGTAAAGTCTGCGGTCAGGTTGCCAAGGCCGGAGCCGAGCACCACCGCGATTTTCGGGCGTTTGGTGGTATGCATTTTGATATACTCGGCGCTCTCCTGTGCTTTTTCATAAAGATATTCCATAGGTTTTCTCCTTTGCTGTTGTATGCATTCACTCTTCCATTCGTTCCTGTAGCTGTTTTACCGCGTCTTGCAATACATTGCTGAATTGCTTCAGGTCATCTTCCGTGATAATTTTCTCATGCAGCAGATTGACCAGCGTATACGGCAGATCCGGTTTACGAAGTTCCATCTGAACACCCAGACTTTTTCGATCCTCACGGATGCGTCGATTCAGCCCCCAGAACTTATCAGATGCCAGACCATCCCCGTTCAGCAGATCAATATACTGATGATTCAGCTTTTCAATATAGGATTCCTGCCAGTCTCCGATCCGATCTCTGAACAATTTCCAGTCCGATTCTGAGTAGTCCATTTGTCAGCCCTCCCTCCCCTTATTCTATCATTTTTTCACGCGATGGGATAGGGAAAGCAGCGATATTATGCCGGGATACGATTACAACAACCTCAGAATTTATTCGTCTACGATTCCAAAATAGGTGTCGATTGCCATGATGCCGTCACCGCTGACATCCACCAAATCCTCAAAGGGAACAACCGCTTTTGTAATTTGCAGGGTGCGGAACACCGGGTCGATGCTCTCCACCAGCCCGGTCAGGGTAACATAGTTTCCGACCGCTGGAATCTCCGGGTGCGCTGTATCCTCCACAAAATAGCGCACCGTGATGGTCATGCCCTTTGTCACCTGCATCAACTTATCGGAGAGGCCGGACATTTCTTCTTCAGTCAGGATGCGCTTTGTCACGCGCTCTGTCCTCTGCTTTTCTTCCGCAAGCTGCTCATCGTAACCACGCAGGGCGGCAAAGGGTGAGAAGATCTTTGCCCGGTTCTGAAGCGTCATCCGTGGGTGTTTGCGCAGGGATTCCTCGCTCTGCGGGCGCTCCATGTGGAGAATGTCCGCATATTTCCGGGCAGTCTCCAACCCGGTTTTACTTGTTTTGGTTTTTTCCATCCGGCCCTCCTGCACTGTGCCCGCCGATTTGCCCATTGCGCTGGCGCATGGTTGCACCTTCCTCAAAGCTGCTGGCTTTCAGGATGGCGTTCTTTCCGTACTTGCCTTTGATGCCCAGCATGGCCTGCTGCAACTTTTTCTCCTTTTCCAGCTTCTTTGTGTCGGTGAAGAAGTTCACCTGATAGATGCCCTCGTCCGGCATGACCCGGTTGGCATTCAGGGTGATGCGCCGCACGGTCAGCGCCGGGTCGGTGATGCGCTCAAATAGCTTCACGCTTTCGGTGATGATGGAACTGCCCAGATTGGTGGGTGCATCCAATTTTGCCGTGCCGTGGGCCGCTTTCGGGATCGTCCGGCCGTAACGGTCGGTCTGGGTCTGGCCGCGGTAGCTGCCGTTGTCAACGTTTTCCCGGTCGTAGCCGACTTCCAGCGTCAGGGAATCCGTGACCAGCTGCTTTTCGGTCAGCCGGAACATCAGGGTCTCGGCCATCTCCCGGACGATGAGTTTTGCCTTGTCGTTCGGGTAGGGACAAGATAGCACCTGTCCTTCGCTGATGCTGTTGGTGCTGGGCTTATAGCTTTTGATTTCCGCCATGCCGCAGGGTTCATAGCCCCATGCGTGGTCGATCAGAATTTCTGCATCCACACCAAAAATTTCGTACAGCCGATCTTCGCCGTGAATGGAAAAACGTGCTAAATCGCCCATGGTGTAAATGCCGTGCGCCTCCAGCCTGCGCACGGTGCCGGGGCCGGTCATCCAGAAGTCGGTCAATGGGCGGTGGTTCCAGAGCAGATAGCGGTAGGATTCTTCATCCAGTTCGGCAACGCGCACACCATCCTTGTCCGGTGGGATATGCTTTGCCACAATGTCCATGGCCAGCTTTGCCAGATACAAGTTTGTGCCGATGCCCGCTGTGGCCGTGATACCTGTATTTTGCAGTACATCCCGGACTAATGTCCGGGCAAATTCGTGGGCACTCATGTGGTAATACGGCAAATATCCGGTGGCATCAATAAAAACCTCATCGATGGAGTACGGGTAAATATCGTCCGGGGACACATATTTTAAGTAGGTCTTGTAGATCTGCGTGGAAACATCCAGATACCTCTGCATCCGGGGCGGGGCGATGATGTAACTCAATCCCAAAGAGGGGTCAGCACTCAGGGCGTTGGCATCGAAAGAAAGCGCAGAAAAATGATACCTGCCGTCCTCACCACGCACGGCCTTGTGTAGTCGGATGGCGTTTTGCAATCGCTGGGCATTGACCTCTTTGACACGCTGCACTGCTTCAAAAAGCCGCGCCCGTCCGGGTATCTTATAGGCTTTCAGGGAGGGTGACACCGCAAGGCAGATGGTCTTTTCCGTGCGTGATGCATCTGCCACCACCAAGTTGGTGGTCAGCGGGTCAAGATGGCGGTCGGCGCACTCCACGGAGGCATAAAAGCTCTTCAGGTCGATTGCCAGATAGGTGCGTTTCCTGCTGTCCATTGCCCTTCCCCCTTTCGAATTCAACGCCAAAATCGTTTATTTTAAACAACTTTTTATTTTATTATAACAGTTCTGCCGGTTGTTTTCAAGTGCAGAACAAGTTTGCTCATGTTTAACCAAAAACAGGTTAATTTTATTGTTGGCTTTCAGGTTACTGAGTGGTATATTAGAATCGCAAGGAGGTCAAGCAGCTATGTCATATCCTAAATTCGGAGAATTCGTCCGTGTCCTTCGAATCAAGCATATGGGCTGCCTGAAAGTTATCTGGTGATAGAAAATTGTGACGAATGGGTCTACTGTATTGATTGCAGTACCCAAAAAGTAGTTTCATGGAGCAATGGCAGTGCTGAAAATTGTTATCCAGACTTCGATGCTTACCTTTCGGATCGTTTTCACGATGCAGTTGAAAACCTATAACTTCTGATCAAGCCACCCCATTGGGCACAGAAAAGACGGTTGTAATTGGTAACGAGCCAATGTACAACCGTCTTTTGGGCTTTATTTTAAATGAAGTTTTTGGCTTCAGCCTTCCCGCTGTTCTACAATTTCCAAGCTGCCCCGTCCGATGCGGCAGAGCAAAAACAACACGCGCACACCTGCTGCCTTTGCTTCAGCCAAGGCTGTCCCAAACTCCGGCTGTGTACTGATGTTCGGTCGAACCTCCGTAACGCCTTCAATTTGGACCACAAATGCCACCGCACACCGGTATCCTGCCTGCTGCGCCTGCTCCAGCTCATGCAGGTGCTTCACACCCCGTTCGGTGGGAGCATCCGGGAAATAGCCGATGCCATCCACTTCCAGTGTGCAGCCTTTGACTTCCAGAAGATATTTCTCGCCGTTCTTCTCCATGTAAAAGTCAATGCGGGACTTTCCATAGGTGTACTCTGACTTCACAAGGTCGTAGTCTCCTGTTGCAAGCCACTCGGCGACCACCTTGTTGGGAGCCTGACTGTCCATATTCACCCAGCCAAGCCCCTGCTTGTGAACCATCACAAGGTCATATTTTGTCTTACGCTTCGGATTGTCCGACACTTCCAGCCGCACCGCTGCGCCGGGCACCAGCAGTTCCCTGCAGCGCCCGGTGTTTTTCACATGAACGGTTTCTACGGTGTCATTCACATCCACATGCGCAATAAAGCGGTTCGGACGGTCGATGAACGCGCCCTCAACGATCTCTCTGTACTTCACGCAACAACTCTGCCCGATACGCCGCTGCCGTCCTGCTGTCAAAGCAACAGAAAATGACCTTCATCTCTGTTTCCGGATGGCCTTCCAGCCAGTGCGCTACCGTCCGGACTGCAATTTCCGTGGCATCTCCCAGCGGATAGCCGTACACGCCAGTCGAAATGGCCGGGAATGCGATGCTATGGATACCATTTTCCTGCGCGAGATCCAGCGAATTGCGGTAGCAGTCGGCCAGCAACACGGCATCCTGCGCCGTGCCGGAGTAAATGGGGCCGACTGTATGGATGATGTACTTTGCCTTCAGGCGGTAGCCTTTCGTGATCTTTGCCTCGCCAGTCCGGCAGCCGTGCAGGGTGCAGCATTCGACCAGCAGTCCCGGCCCTGCCGCACGATGGATAGCACCATCCACACCGCCACCGCCCAACAGACTGCGATTGGCCGCGTTCACAATGCAATCGCAGTCCAACTTTGTGATGTCACCCTGTTCGAGTGTAATTTTGGATTTAAGTTGTTCTTTCATATAGCAGCCTCCCACCTGTTTCTGTTCACAGAGTATCACATTTCATATTGACGCGCAATGAGGTCTATCCATTTCCCTGCGAAGAAAGATGTGTTGATTTCAGAGATTCCAACAGTCGCCGTGCTCTGCGGCACCGGGCTGAACCGCCGCACCATGCCGATCCGCATCGGATTTGGGCAGTACAGCGGTGCCATTTGCCAAAAGATCCTCAGCATTGGCAGTATGCCGTTTCTCATTATCGTTCTGGACAACCTGCTGATCATTCTTCTGAATGCCATTCTGCGGAAATACGGCGGCGGACTGGGCGACCAGTACATTTCCTACGCCGCTGTCGTGCAAAGCGTGATGGTCGTTGTCATCTGCCCCGCAGAGGGCCTGACCAGTGGCTGCGCCACGCTGTTCAGCTATTATTACGGTTCTGGAAATTACAAACGCATTCTCGACAGTTTCCGCTATGTGCTGCTTTACACCGGCCTGTACCTGTGTGCGCTGACCGTTGCGATCGAGGTTTTCCCCGAACTGTTTGTGCGCCTGTTCCTCAGCGACCCTGACGTTTTGACAACTCTCTCTGAGTCCGCTCAATACAAGTGGAACCTGTGGCTGATCTGATGTGCGGTCTCATCCGGCAGCGGCCTGCGGAAAAAATACAAGCTCCTCCTCATACATTCTAACAGGAATGTTTCACCCGGACAGGAGGAGTTTTCATGCTGCTGACCCTTTTGCAATTTTTCGCCACAAAATTTCTGGTTCTGGCGCTTCATCTGGAAAGCGGAAGCTTCCCCAAGCCGCTCTCCGCCCGGGAGGAACAGGCTGCTTTTGCGGCTCTGCGGGCCGGAGACACCGCCGCGCGGGAAAAGCTCATCCGGCACAACCTGCGGCTGGTGGCGCACATCGTCAAAAAATACTATGCCCTGCCCGGTGATCAGGATGATCTTGTTTCCATCGGTACCATCGGGCTGGTGAAAGCAGTAGATACCTTTGATGCCACACGCAAGGCGCGGTTTTCCACCTATGCCAGCCGGTGCATCGAAAATGAGATCCGGATGCAGTTCCGGCGGGACCGCAAAACCGGCGGCACGGTTTCCTTGCAGGAAGCACTGGAAGCGGACGGGGATTCGGCTCTGACGCTGGCGGATGTGCTGCAGGACAGTTTCCGCATGGAGGATGCCTGCGAGACGCAGGACGACATCCGCCGGGCGCGTCAACTGCTGGATACCCTGCCCGCCCGGGAGCGGCAGATTCTGCTGCTGCGGTACGGGCTTTCCGGTCAGCCGCCGCTGACCCAGCTGGAAACCGCCCGGCTGCTGGGCATCAGCCGCAGCTATATTTCCCGGCTGGAAACCCACGCACTGGATCTGCTGCGTCAGCGTTGGGATTCCTCCCCAACAAAAACAGCGCAGAAGCCATAGCCTCTGCGCCGCAGATCAATCGTTCAGGATCTTCGCTTGTATTTCATCCAGCTGTTCAAAGGTATACAATCGGTTGAGCGCCTCCACAAGCTCTTTTTTGGAGAGCCGCGGCGGCAAGCCCAGTGCGTTCAGCATCTTTATTTTGCGCTCTGCACTGCCCGGCTTACCGGAAAGCCCCCACTCATACAGATCTGTGTAGGTGATCTGCCGCCCTTCCGGACGGGCTGGCAGCTGCCCGGCTTCCGCGCCGAGGGCATCCAGAAGTGCCTGCCGGACGAGTGTATCATCCACGCCTTCGACCCCCAGCAGCCCTTCTTTGCCGGGCTGCTCCTTGCGCTTTTCCTTGCCGTGGATGGCCGGAACATAGGCCTGCACCACATTTTTCTCGCCCACCAGATTGGTGATGTAGTTCCGGATACGAAATCCTGCCGCATCCGAATCGGTGAGCAAAATCAGCCCGTTTTTCTGCGCCAGCGCCTTGAACAGCTGCTGGCGTTTTTTATCGCTGTAAATACCGAAACCGTCGGTCAACAGGATCATGGCGTCGGTCAGGTGGGAAAGCCGGGCCGCATCATACTTACCCTCCACGATCAGCACCCGGCCGGTATGGATTATTTCATGTTCGTTCATCTTCCGCTCCCCGCCATGGCCAGCCGGCACAGCGCTGTTTCCAGCAGCGTCTGCGGCTCGGTGGGCTGGCTTTTCAGGCTCTGGTCCAGTTCCAGCAAAATCTGCATACAGGCTTCGATCTGCCCCAGCGTATAGTGCGAGGCGGTTTCCGCCGAGCGCTTCAGCCGGTAATCGCTGCCCCTGTAGCCGAAATCCTTGTGCACCGCACTGTAATTTTTCCGTTTGGATGCGCCCAGCTTGACCCGGTACAGGTCCACATAACTGCCGATCATTGCCGCTGTAATGGCAATCGGCTCCTGCTGCAGGCGCAGCAGCGTCTGCAGCTTTTTGCAGGCGCCGGTAGCGTTCTTGGCCGTGATCATGCGGGTCATCTCGAACACATCCGCTTCCAGGCTCACGGTGCCCATTTCGGCCACCATGGCGGCGGTCACCGTCTGATAGCCGGACAGGGCGCAGAGCTTGTCCACTTCGTTTTCCAACAGGAACGGATCTTCGCCGCAGCGTTCCAGCAGGGCTGCCGCTGCGCCTTCCGGCAGAGTGGTTCCCTGCTCCTTGGCGCGGTCGATCATCATGACCTTGAGTTCATAGGGCTTCGGTTTTGCCAGCTCTTCGGTATACCCCAGCGCCTTGCACTGCGCGATAAGTTTTTGTGCCCGTTTGCCCAGTTTCAGCTTATTGCGCTCCAGCTCGAACACACTGCCCAGCACCACCACAGCATTTTCCAGGCTGGCAAAGGTACTGTTCAACTCTTCAATGTCCTTGTCGCTGTAGGCGGCAGGGTCTACTTCCGGCAGAACCACCACACGGCGGGTGCCGAAGAATGAGATGGTGCCTGCCGCCATGATGAGCTGTTCGATCTCCGGAGCAGCACCGTCCAGAACGGTGGCGTCCTCGTCGCTGTCGGCGGACAGGATGCGCACCGCTGCGTTCACTGCCTGCCGGACAAGATACCGCTCGCTGGAATAAAAATAATACACCGGGCAGCCCTTGTCGGCCAGCTGCCGGAGTTTTGCTTCGATTGCCAAACGGTTCTCCCCTTTCTGCAGTGAATGATACTATACAATAGCAGATATTATTGTACCACACTCGGCCCGGATTGCAAAGCGTCAGTGTAGTTTCAGCCCGCCGCGCCGCCGCATGCTGAGGGAAGCGTGCAGATTTTCGCCGCTGTCCATCCAGTCATAACAGCGCAAGGCAAGGATGTTTTGATACCGAACGGCATCCGGTTTTGCCGGGGATGCCAGCAGCCACTGCGCCAAAAGCGGCTGTGCCAGTTCCACTTTTCCGCTCAGGGTCACAAACTGTCGGTTGCCGATGGTCAGCCGTACCAGAACGCCCGCCCGCGTGCGGAGGATCTCCACCAGCGCAGGCGTGCACGTTTGCTTCTGTGCCGTGTTAATGCACAGCTTCTCCGCTGAAACAGTCTGCTCAGCTTCCAGCGTGCAGGCTGTTTCCGGCTTTGTCCGCAGGTCGGCCAGCAATTCAACCGTGCGAACACCCCGCCGGGCCAGCTGGTTTTCCACGGCCCGCTGGGTAGATGCCCCGCCCCGGAACAGCACCACTGCCGTATCATTCTGGCTCACCACCACAGCTGGCGCATTGGCGCTGCCCACAAGGTCGATGTGCACCACGTCCCGGCTGAGGGCATTGCCCAGCCCGACGGCAATTGCCGCCGTCAGCAGGATGCATGGCAGTGCCACCCGCAGCCGTAGTTTCCAGTGGAACGCAAGCCAGCACATTCCCAATAATATCAGGCAGATGATGGCCGCATAGGCCGTATCAAAATAAAGCCCTGCGCCCGGCTGCCGTGCAAGCCACAGCGCCCATGCGTTCAGCAGACCGGTCAGCAGCGAAGCCGCCCGGGACACCCCTCCATAGACCGGCGCAAGCCCCGGCACCAACCCGGCAAAGGCCGCACCAAGCCCCAGAAGCATCATCGGTTTGACCATCCAGAGCACCGCCACACCGGACAAAACCGCCCAGATGCTGACGCTCAGTCCCCGCAGCACAAGCACCGGAAACGCAGCGATGGATGCGCAGGCCGAGATGCACACGGCCTCCCACAGGTTCACGGCCACCCGGGTCAGCCAGAGCTGAACAGGGCTTTGGGGCGGGCGGCCTTTCCGGCAGGTCGTCCGTTTTGTGCGTGCGCGTTCCGTCCGGCGGAAGCACTCCGCGCCCGCCAGTGTTCCCACGACCGTAACAAAGGACAGTTCAAAGCCGATATCGCACACCGCGTAGCTGTTGCCTGCCGTCATCAGGATGCCCGCCGCAGCCAGTGAAGTAAGGGTATCCGGCGCACCATACACCCAGATGCCCAGCGCACTGACCCACACCGCCACAGCGGCCCGGCGCACCGAAGGGGTAAAGCCGGTCACGCCGACCAGAACCAGCGCCAGAAACGCTGTCCACAACGCCCTGACCCGCCGGGAGCGATAGCTTCGTTCCTTCTTGCGGCGGCTCAGCAACGAGACAAACAAATCGCCGCACAGCACCGAAACATGCATTCCGCTGACCACCAGCACATGGGAAAGCCCCGCGCCCCGGTAGGCACTGCGCAGTTCGGTCGTCAGATGTTCGCGGTCGCCCACCGTCATGGCGGCCAGCACTCCGCCGGTGCCGCCGTCCATCCGGCGGCGCAGCGAGCGGCTCAGAGTCTGCTGCAGGCGACAGGCGCGGGCGCGGAAACTGCCGCTCTCGCCCAGAATTTCGAACGCCGGTTTTTCCTCGTCCGGCTGTGCCAGCAGGGCGATGCCGTCGGCGTACCGTTCGATCTTGTCGTTCTGCTCCGGGGCCGACAGAACAAAACGCCCGCTCACCCGCTGGCCCGCTTCGCAGGGGCGCAGTGTCTCGCACTCCACCCGGAACGAAGCGTTCCTGCCGTTCACCGTCTCCACCCGGAGCACCGCATCCACAATGCCGCTGTAATAGGAGTCCGAGACCTTTTCCACCTCAGCGGTCAGCACAGCGGCGCGTCCTGCATACTGCACCCGGGTGCGTTCCAGCCGGGCATTGGTGGAATACACCGCCGCCATCCCGGCCGCAGCCCCAAGCAGCAGGCACACTGCAGGCCTGCGGGCAGCATCCGACAGGCAGAGCAGCAGACAAAAGGCAACAAAAAATGCCGCAAGCGGCACAAAAAGTCCCGTTTGCGGCAAAAAGGCGCACACTAATTCAACACCCAGCATTCCTGCACAGAAAACACAGAGCGGGCGGCGCATGGTGGCTTAGTGGAAGAACAGGGGCAGCGGCTCCAGGAAGATGATATCCTTGCGCTCAGCTGCATCGCCCTCGGCCAGAACAGCGGCCTGACCCACGATGGTGCACTGGGTCTGCTCGGCCAGCGCATCCAGAGCCTTCAGGGAACCGCCGGTGGAAATGACATCATCCACCACCAGAACGCGCTTGCCGCTCATGCGGTCCAGCTCCTTGCGGTCGATGACCAGTTTCTGCTTGCCGGCAGTGGTGATGGACTGATCCTCCACCACGACAGGGTCGGTCATATACAGCTTTTCACCCTTGCGTGCGCAGACGTAGGGCTTGCCGCTCTGACGGCTCATCTCGTGGGCCAGCGGGATGCCCTTGGCTTCGGCAGTGAGCAGGATATCAAAATCCGGGCACTTCTTCAGCAGTTCACCGGCGGCAGCCACGGTCAGCTCGGTATCTCCCAGCATGATGAAAGCCGCAATGTCCATGTGGTCATTCAGTTTGCAGCGGGTCAGCTCGCGGGTCAGACCCGCAACGTGCAGGGTATAAGTTTCAGCCATAATAACGTCTCCCTTATTTTGAAATCAGACAGGCAGCTTTTCGCCGCCCAGAACATGAAAATGCAGATGCTTCACGGTCTGACCGGCGTCCTCGCCCACATTGGAGATGACACGGTAGCCGTTGTCCAGACCCTGTTCCTTGGCCAGCTTTGCGATGACGGCAAAGATATGCCCCAGCAGAGCGCCGTCCTCTTCAGTCAGAGCCGCAGCAGAGCAGATGTGCTTTTTCGGGATGACCAGAAAATGCACCTTTGCCTGCGGGTTGATGTCGAAGAACGCCACGACCTGTTCGTCCTCATACAGCTTTTTGGAGGGGATCTCCCCTGCCGCGATTTTACAGAACAGACAATCTTCCATGGGAAACAACTCCTTTCGGTATGCCTTCCCCCTTCGGGAAGCCTTACTTATTCACCCAGAGCCTTCTTCACGACGGAAGCCACTGCAGCCAGAGCCTCGTCGATCTTGGTCTCATCCTTCAGACCTGCCATTGCAAAGTCCGGCTTACCGCCGCCCTTGCCACCGGCAATGGCAGCGATCTCCTTGACCAGAGCACCGGCCTTCAGGCCCTTTTCCTGTGCCAGCTTGTTGACGGTGACAGCCATGGTGATCTTGTCCTCGGCCTTGCCGACCAGCACAGCCACCACGGGATTCACAGCCTTGTCGCGGATGGAATCGCACATGCCGCGCAGGGTGTCGCCGGAAGTACCGGTGAAGTATGCGGAAGCGATCTTCACGCCCTCTGCTTCTTCTGCGTTATCGAACAGGCTGTCCACCTTGGAAGCGGCGATCTTTGCCTTCAGCTCTTCCAGCTCCTTGCTCATGGCCTTGTTCTCAGCCATCACAGCCTCGGCGCGGACGGGCAGCGCGGTCACATTGTTTGCCTTCAGGGTGTTTGCCACGGTATGCAGCATAGCCTCCTGCAGGTTTGCACGGATCAGCAGATTGCGGCCGGTGACAGCCTCAATGCGGCGGATGCCTGCAGCAACAGAGCTTTCGCTCACGATCTTGAAGCCGCCGATCTGAGCCGTATTCTTGACATGGGTGCCGCCACAGAACTCGGTGGACCAGCCCTCGATGTCAACCACGCGCACGACCTTACCGTACTTCTCGCCGAACAGTGCCATTGCGCCCAGCTTCTTGGCCTCCTCAATGGGCATCTCGTTGGCGGGGTCCACGTAGTCCTCTTCCTCCACCACGTTTTTCTGGACGAACATCTTCAGGTTCTGGTGTGCCTCGTCCACATCCACGATGACGTTCTCCACATCCGCGTGGTCCCGCTTGTAGGCGGTGGTGAGGGCCTGGACAATCTTCTCCATCATGAAGGACTGGGGGATGCCCCGCTCCTTCTCCAGCAGAGCCAGTGCCGCGAAGATTTCCGCGGGATTGAAGCCTACGGGCTCCTTCTGCTTTTTGCCTTTCATGTTGCTGATTCTCCTTGTTGATAAAATACGTCTTGTCGGGACGGTGATTGGTTAAAATTCCACCCGCAGGCGGATAAGGGCAGTCTCCTTCTTGGGGAAGACCAGATCCTGGCTGCCCACGGTGACGGTGACATCGCCGGTGGCCTCGTCATAGCCCTTCAGATAGCCGGCAAACTCCTTCCGGCCCTCCCGGGCCCGGTACAGCTTCACCAGCACGGGGCTGCCCAGAAACTGCTGAAAATCGGAGGGCCGCTTCAGCGCCCGCTCGGCACCGGCGGAGCCCACCTCCAGGGTGTAGCTGCCCTCGATGGGGTCGGCCTCGTCCAGCGCGTCGCTGAGGCGGCGGCTGACCGCCTCGCAGTCGTCGATGTCCACGCCGCCCTCCTTGTCGATGTAGACCCGGAGGAACCAGGTGCCCGCCTCCTTGACGTACTCCACATCCCACAGGGTGCA
>OGKD01001286.1_pt1 | contig 13952 bp, 7 predicted proteins | sample 1572371 | NCBI WGS metagenome assembly OGKD01 (sample SAMEA2582096, study PRJEB24529) | metagenome | biome: Human gut stool | place: China | collected 2011 | reverse complement strand
ACCTCGGGAACAATTCCGCTACCATTATCAATCACCGAAATAATAACCATGCCGGCTTTTTGGACAGCCTCCACGACTATTTGAGGAGATAAGGACTCTTCACAAGCCTCTATCGCATTTTTCAATAGATTAATTAATACTTGTTCCACCATGATCCGGTCCGCATATAAATTCAAGTCTTCCGGTTTTACACGAAAGAAGAGGATGTCGGACTTCTCCGGAAATAGAAGCCGGATATCGTCAAAGAGAGCCGAAACCGAGAAGTTTCGTAAAGTAGGTAAAGGCAGACGGGTTAATTGCCGATAATTCTCGACAAAATCCAATAGCCCCTTACTTCTCCGGTGGATCGTTTGCATGGCTTGTACCATGATAGCGTAGTCTCTCTCATTCATGCCATTTATCGTCGCACGCTCGGCTACCGTCTCTGATAAAGAGATTACCGGAGCGATCGAGTTCATGATCTCATGCGTCAATACCCGGATAAGTTTCTGCCATGCCTCGGTTTCCGCCTCAGCGACCACCGAACTATACAATCGACTCCGCAAAGCCTCCAAGGCAGCGTTCATAGAAGAGGCCAAAGCCTTTTCGTCTTCCGTCATTGAATCGGAAGGATAAAACAGGCTCAGATCCCCGTAATGAATACTCTCTATCAGGTATTCCATCCGCTTAACAGTCTTTTGCTGATCCTTATATAAGAAAACCGAAAGCGCAAGAATACAAAATCCGAACAGCACGGGAATAAACAAAAACCCTTTCAGCATTAAGAATGAGGCAGTAAAAGACAATACCACGATCCCCAAAATACGAGCGAACAACAAGTAACGTATCATAAGCCAAATTTCTCCAATTTACGATACAAGGTAAAGCGGGTAATCCCTAGAAGCTCGGCGGCACGAGTGATATTCCCCTCGGCACGACGTAAGGCACGTTCGATCGCTTCTTTCTCCAATACCGTCAGATTTAACTCATCGGATGGTTCCTTATCCCTAAGCGGGACAGAACGCAGAATAAAGTCTTCCGGCCTTAGCCAATTACTTTCAGACAAGATAACCGCCCGTTCAATCGCATGTTGCAGTTCACGTACATTACCAGGCCAAGCATAATTATGTAGCTTATTCTTCCCATCCCTGTTAATGCCCTTCAAGTCTTTCTTATATTTACGAGCATACTTCGACAAGAAATGTTCAGCCAATAAGATCACGTCATTTCCTCGTTCCCTCAAGGGAGGAATATGTAACTCGATCGTATTAATACGATATAAAAGATCTTGCCGGAAAGTACCTTCTGCCACAAGATGATGGATATTCACGTTCGTTGCGCAGATCAACCGGATATCAATCGGTATGGGTTGCGTTGCTCCCAAACGGGTTATCTGTCGTTTTTCCAAAGCGGTCAACAGTTTCGCTTGCATGGAAAGGCTTAAGTTCCCGATCTCATCCAAGAACAAGGTGCCACCGGAAGCTACCTCCATTCGTCCCGGCTTTTCCTTACGGGCATCCGTAAAAGCCCCTTTCTCATAGCCGAATAATTCACTCTCGAAAAGTTGTTCCGGAATAGAGCCCACATCGATCCCGACGAAAAGATTCCCCGAACGCGGAGATTGATGATATAAGGCGCGGGCAACTAAATCTTTACCGGTTCCATTCTCCCCCAAGATTAATATATTGGCATCCGTATTCTTTAATTTATCGACCGTAGCGAAAATAGCCTGCATCGGTTCGCTTTCACCGATGATCTCGAAGCCAGCATCCTCGGGTGAACTAAGAATCTCAACTTGTTTCTTTAAATTTCGCACTTCCGCCCTACTCTCCCGAAGTTCCAATGCCGAAGAGAGTGTAGCGAGTAATTTCTCCTTTTCCCAAGGTTTCGGGATAAAGTCGGTAGCTCCCGCCTTAATCGCCCGCACGGCCTTATCCGTATCCGAATAGGCAGTCATAAAAAGAACCACCACGTCCGGGTCTATCTTCTTTATCTTCTCCAGCCAATAGAAACCCTCCTGACCACTAATAGCATCCCGTTTGAAGTTCATATCCAACAAGATAATATCCGGGATAAAAGTCCGCATGAAATGATCGATGCGCTCCGGTTGCGTAGCCACTCTTATTTGTTCCATATAGGGCTCCAGTAATAAATTAAGGGCAAAAAGAATGTCCTCATTATCATCTATAATTAATAGTTTTCCCTTTTTCATAAGCGCTGAACTAGTTTGTGATGCCTCAAAGGTAGGTATTAAATCAATGGAAGAAGCGTGCGTAATCGAACGATTATCGTGCGCAGATGAACTGTTAAATTAATAGTCCGCAAAGAGGGTTAAGATTAAGTAAACGGTAAGACTATTTAAGCGAAAGAAAAAACGAGGAGAAAGAAGGAAGACTATCTTTGAACACAATTAACAATTCAGGCATTCATGAGACCACTATTGATTGGATTTTTCGTCTGTATAAATATACACTTAGGCTATGCGCAATGGACTGAGCAAGATTCGATCTGGCTAAAGGATGTATTAGCAGGCAAAGATTCCATCAAATTGAACCCTGAATTCCAAAAAGCAATCCAAAGCGGTTCTTTCCTCAACCCGGAACCAGGAAAACCGATGGGGAAACCTCAACTGGCCGCTCCCAGCAATATCCCTATCACCAAAGATTTCTCAGAATATATCCAACAAGACGATACGACACACCGAAAAGTAGCATTGAAGGATTTACCACCATCGGTATTCTGGCGACATAATCCACCGTATAAAAAGATACTGCCTGTCTATCAATCTATCTTAGATGAATTGAAAAGGACTCCGTCCAGTGGTCGTACCTCACTAGCTACCTTCGATCTAGGAAGGATGACCAGCCGGAAAACATATGTCCATAAACGCAACGCAAAACGCAACGGAACTTGGCAAAACTACGGTAACCTCCCTACCCCGGATGTCATCTCTAAAAGGAAGAAATTCGAAAGACAACAGGCAGAGGCCGCAAAAAAGGACTCCTCATTGATGATCCAACCACCAATCGATTAGCTTACGGGCCAAGCTCAACTTACGGGGGATCTCCGGTAAGTTATCTTTGGTATAGAAGGCACCAGAACTTAGTTCCTCATCCTGCAACTTAATTTCCCCACTTACATAATCCGCTACAAAGCCTACCATCAAGCCACTCGGATAAGGCCAGGGTTGGTTTCCGAAATAAGTGATATTATCGACCTCTAAACCCGTTTCCTCACGGACCTCCCGACGCACACACTCTTCCAAGGTCTCGCCAACTTCTAAGAATCCGGCCACTAATCCATGGAAAGTTCCCCGGAAATTACGGGCATGTACCAAAAGAATCGAATCCTCCTTACGGATCAAGACGATCATCGCTGCTGAGATTGTCGGATAAATCTCATGTTTGCAAGAAGGACATTGCTTCATGATCGACGTAGTCTGTACGGTAGGAGTACCACATACCGGGCAGAAACGGCTATGGCTATCCCAATAAAGCAATTGAAAAGCCTTACCGCCTTCTCGTAACACGCTCTCGAGATATAATCCCAAGAGGCACGCAACCCCATATGTACGTAACGGTCATTCCCCTCCACCGGAGTATCCAATTCTGCCGTACGCGCGGGAAGTCCATCCCGGTAATCAACCTCCAGCGTATGAGAAACCGGAACTGGGGGATTCTCGCCATAAGGGATGGTATACGTATCATTCTCTTTCTGAAGCAACAGTTGGTCTTTATAAAAAAGGAACCAATAACAGAGTTTATTTGAAGTTTCCATGCTGATATTTCCGAATTATCTTTCTATATGTAAAACATCCGCGAACTTACGAATTAAAATCAAATAACGTGCGAAAGCGAACGTGCACCGTGCGAAGGCACACACAATCGTTTCTAAGCATTTTTCTATTATCTTATGATTAGCAGAACGTTACATCGATGGCACATTATTTGCCTCTTTTCTAAAAAATGAATATATTTAAAACCTGTTACAATGAAACTAATGATTCGAAACTTACTTTATCTATTCAAGCGGTTTAAGACCGCCGTCGTGTTAAACCTCTTCGGCTTGACAATCGCTTTCGCCGCCTTCCTCCTGATAGTAATGCAGGTGGATTACGAGATGAATTACGATGCCATGCACAGTAAATCGGGCCGAACCTTCCGGCTAGAGGCAAATCACGGAGAATTCGAGCATAACGCCATCCATTGCCTAATGTTTAGCGATGCTTTTGTTAACTCATCCGCTCATATCACGGATTACTCCTACCGTTATCCATTCTACGGAGGAGAACGGTATTGCCAAATCGACGAGGTAGACGATCAAGGAGAAGCGAAAGTATTTAAGGAAAACTTCCAGCTTTGTCTACCCAATATCTCAGATGTCTTTGATTTCCACATGAAAGAAGGTTCCGTCGAATGCCTATCCATTCCCGGTTCCGTACTCATTCCGGAGAGTGTCGCCAAAAGGCTGTTCGACAAACAATCCGCTATCGGTAAACGTATCCGGATGTCCGGCAGTAGTGGCTGGCAACCTGTAAGTACCACGATACTTACTATTGGGGGTGTCTATAAGGATTTCCCGGGAAATACTACAGTACAAAACCGTATTTACGTCCCGATGGACCAACTGGATCTATTAAAAAGTTCTTGGCAAATGTATGCCAACGAAATATACGTCACGCTAGACGATCCCCTAAATAAAGAGGAGGTATTGGATCATTTCAACAAGACTTTCGATTTCGCTAAAAGCCAAATGGGTTCAGCGCAAGAGATCGCATTACGTCTAACCCCCTTAAAGGAAGTTTATTACACGCATGATACAACTTTCGACTTTAATCCGAAAGGTCACCGGGAGACAAATTATGTGTTACTGGGTATCGCTTTCCTCATCTTATTCATCGCCGGAATCAATTTTACCAATCTCACAACCTCGTTGATTCCCCTACGATTGAAAACGATCAATACGCACCGGGTATTAGGATGCTCCATCTATAAGTTACAAGCCATCTCACTGATTGAATCGATCGTGATCTGCTTGATATCCTACATTCTCGCCTTATTCATCGTAAACGATTTGTCTTACACACCGATCGCTAATTGGGTAGATGCGGATATACGTCTTAGTCAATACAAAGGCCTGATCCTTCTCACTGCACTGATCGCTATCTTGACGGGTTGCTTGGCGGGACTTTATCCAGCTATACGAAGTACCTCCTATGCGCCGGCCTTGGTACTAAAGGGCTCTTTCGGTCTTAGTCCCAAAGGGAAAAAAGTACGTGTCGCCCTGATCGGTTTCCAATACACGGTATCGATCGCCTTGATTATTGTCACCTTATTCATGGGACTTCAGAACCATTTCATGACCTCTAGCGAGCAACTAGGATTCAATAAAGACCAAGTAGCCATCGTGAACCTGACACCGGAGATCTACGCCAAGCATAAGCCCCAATATATCCAGAAACTTAAAGATTATCCGGGAATAGAGGATGTGGCCTTCTCCGTCTACGAATTATCGAAAGAAGATGACATGATCGATCTCGAATATGCCCGTCATGAAGATAAGGATGTATTCTTCAAGGTATTCTATGCCTCCGAGAATTTCCTTTCCGTCATGGATATCCAAGTAGAGGAAGGAAGGGATTTTACACGGGAGGATTTAAACAAGGCACAAAGTGATTATATCATCAATCCGGCGGCAGAGCGGGATTTCCACTTACATCCCGGAGATCGTTTCAATGATCGTACGGTTCTAGGAGTCAGCAAGGATTTTCGGTTTAACTCTTGCCGGATCGCAAGTTCGCCTTTCGTATTCGCATTGAATAACGATATACCCAATCCTAAATTGGTATCCTATATCCGCTTCAATTCGAAAACGAATTTACAGGAAGCTGTCGCCCACGTCCGGGAAACATTGAAAGAGATCGATCCGACTTTCCCTTTCGAGATCTCTTTCTACAACACCATCTTAAACAATTTATATCAGAAAGAACAAACACTGGGTAAACTAATCTCCCTATTCGGAATAATGGCGATCTTGATCTCTATCGTAGGTGTATTCGGACTCGTGCTATTTGAGACGCAATACCGCCGGAAAGAGATCGGTATCCGCAAGATCAACGGAGCGACTACCGGACAGATTCTTTTGATGTTCAACAAGACTTATATCCGGATCGTCTCCGTTTGCTTCATCATCTCGATCCCAATAGCATGGATGGGAACACAACAGTGGCTAGAGAATTTCGCTTATAAAACACCACTCCATCTTTGGGTCTTCATCGTAGCTTTCCTAATCATTCTCTCGGTTACGATCGGTACCGTTACTTTCCGGAACTGGCAAGCGGCGAATGAGAATCCTGTGAACTCGGTGAAGTCTGAATAAACTCACTCGGAGTGATCCCGTAAATTTCTTTAAAGCAACGGGTAAAATAGTTCGGATCGGAGAAGCCGACCTGAGCAGCTACCTCCCCGATCGAATAAGCGTGCTGCCCCAATAACTCGGCGGCACGCTTTATACGTATATTACGGGTGAATGAGGAAGCGGAGCAACCAGTAGTAGACTTTAATTTCCTAAATAAGCTGGCACGGCTCATCGCCATCTCGGAACAGAAAAGCTCTACATCAAACTCCGGGTCCTGCAAATGGGCCAGAACGACCCTTGTCACTTTCGAAACAAATTCCTTATCCGGATCGGCGATGGTTTGCTCCGGAGTACGCAAGTCGAACCGATCCCTGAAATATAACTTTAGTTGCTCACTACGTTTGAGCAGATTCTTGATCTTCGCTTTTAGGACAGCAAGACTGAACGGTTTAGGCAGATAATCATCCGCTCCGGCTCCATACCCTTCCAATTGTTGACGTTCTTCCGCTAAAGCAGTCAATAGGATAACCGGTATATGGGCCGTCCGTTCATCCATTTTCAAAGCCTCACAACATTCAATCCCATTCATGACCGGCATCATTACATCCGAGACAATCACGTCCGGTAGGATCTCCATGGCTTTCTCCAAGCCGACCTTTCCGTTTTTCGCTATCACGACCCGGTAATCCGTTTGAAAAGCATTCATCAAATAACGACATAGATCCTCATTATCCTCTACAAACAAAAGCGTTTGTCGTAGATTCTCCGGGACCGGGTTTGTTCCTTCCAATGGAACTGATTCCCGCAAAGATGCCTCTTCCATTTTAGGTTCCGAATACTCCAACCACTCCTCAGGATAAGCCTCTTCCGATATAGGCAAGGCAACCGTAAAAACAGAACCTTTCCCCAATTCACTCTCACATTGAATGGTTGCCTTATGTAACTCCAATAGCTCTTTTGTGTACGCAAGGCCGATCCCCGAACTCTCCGAGCGGCGAAACGCTATCGATTCCCCCTTATAATATTGATCAAAAATATACGGTAACGATTCGGGGGGAATGCCGATTCCACTATCCGTAATTCGTAAAGTCATGACCGCATCGGATGAGCTTTGCTCCAATAAAGCGGAAAAGCTTACCGAACCACCATCCGGCGTATACTTAAATGCGTTCGACAGTAAATTATATAGAACCTGCTCTAGGATATTCTTGTCAAAATAAGCGATTGAGATATCCGGGGCAATCGAATACGTAAACGCAATTTTATAGGAATCGGCCAAAGGAATAAAGGTTTCCGAAATCTCCTTTAAGAATCGACTGAGATCCGCACAAACAATATGCGGGGAAGGAACTCCCCGGGTCAATACCGATAAATCCAGTAATTCATTGACATGCCGAATCAAGCGATTGGTATTCCGGGAGATCGTACGCAAAGTTTCTTTATCTCCACAAGATTCTTCTGAACCGGAATGCCGTTCCAGATCCTCCGTCAATCCCTTGATTATCGTCAGCGGGGTACGAAGCTCATGAGAGACATTCATAAAGAAACGAGTTTTCAACGCATCTTTTTCCTCCAGTTCTTGCTTGGCCTGTTTCAACAGCCGTGTACGTTCTTGTATCTTACGCTCCAACTCGGCTTGGCGAAGCTGATACCAGCGCACCCGGCTCTTATAGGCGATATACAACAGTACGCATACAACCACGAATACCAGCAAAATAAACCACCACGTCCGCCACCAAGGAGGAAAGATCCTGACAGGTTCGGTAATGGGAGCGCTCCAATAGGAACCATTGCCGGAAGTTTCCACCCGAAACACATAGTTTCCCGGTGGTAGGCGGTTATATATAGCCGTACGATCGCTGGCGTCCACCTCCCGCCAATCCGTATCATATCCATCCAGACGATACCGGTATCGGATACTACGGGGATGAGAATAATCGAACGCAATAAAACCCACCTGTAAACCTTGCTTCTCACGTGAGTCTCCGATCGTGAGGTTCGTGATTCGCAAAGACTCAGGTATTTTTCTCAAACCGTCCGTTAACTGAACGGGATCAAAAGAAACGATCCCCTCATTACTGCCAAATACAAGTTCACCCGATTTGCGCTTACAGCAAGCGCCACCCATAAACTCATTCGATAATAAACCGTTCGCCGTCGTATAATTAACGATATGCCGGTTTTGTATATCCAAGCGACTCAGCCCTTTATTCGTGCTGACAAACAGGATGCCCGGCTCACCTTCACGGATTCCTCGTACGATATTTCCCGATAAGCCATCCTGTACCGTGAAATGATCAAATCGCCCGGTTCGCTTGTCGTATTGATCCAACCCCGCATTCGTACCGATCCACAAATAACCGGAAGAGTCCACAAACAGACAATGAATATGATTCGACGCAAGGGGATTCATCTCACCCGGTATATATCGATACGTGATAAGCGCTCTCGTCTTCGTATCCCACACCCGAAGCCGCCCCTCATCCGCTCCTCCCCAAAACCAAGATTCTTCGCTCACGCATAAGTTACATAACTCCGACAACGAGTTGATCGGATAATCATAAGAGACTTGGTAATCCGGTATAAAAGGGCGGATTCGGAAATCATCCAGATTCAACCGGTCCGGGTTGGCGTCTTGATAACTGATCCATAGGTTCCGCTCCGAATCCTCACGGATAGAACCTATAATCTTTCCGGATAAAGAGGACGGACTTTTTCGGGGTGAGAAGGTAAAACGCATATCTACCCGGGAAGTCTTATGGTTAATCCGATCTAATCCCCTAGAGGTCGCAACCCAAAGATTCAGGTCCGAATCCTCATAAACGGCTAGGATATGAAGAGAAGACAGATTCTCTTTTTCCGTGTATCCCAAGGTATATCGAAACAAGGAAGGTGTTAAATCCGCATGGCTCACCCCATACGTGGAATGTCCCGCCCACAGATGATCCGAGTCATCCAGAAACAAACAGGTAATCTGGTTACTGCTGATAGAATGTGCGTCTTCCGGCACGTTCCTCAACTGTCCCATTTTCCTCTCCTTCGGAGAATAATAAAAAAGACCTTGATTGAAACGGCTATCATCAAACCAGACCGTTCCGTCCTTACTCTCGAAGATGGATCGCACTTGGCATTCTCCTGTAGGTTCCAGATCCTCCGGCCGGTCAAAGAAATGCTCACATCGCAAGGCAAGCCGGTTCATCCGGCTAATCAAGCTTGCCCCCTTATTATGTCCGATCCAGAAATCACCATCACCGGTCTCCAAGAATTGATATACCCGAGTATCCTCACGACCGACAGATTGGAAGATCTCTCGCTCTCCCATATCAACCGAACGAAAAGCCCCTTCACGTCCCGTACCTAACCACATATAATCAAACCGGTCGATATAGATCGCATTAACGCCATTCAAATTGCCGGCATTGATATCCTCTCGGTCATTTGTCCGTATCGTATAATCTTGAAAGTGGTTTGTTTCTTTGTCATACAAACTAAAACCAGCTAAAGTCCCTACCCAAAACGAATGATCCGGCGCCGAATACAAACAATTCACAGGAGACGACGAGACTACCGAACCCGCCGGCGAAAGGCGTACCAATTTCTTCTCTTTAGCGTCATACTCCAACATCCCGTTCTCCGTACCTATAAAGATATGTCCCGGAACGGAGGCCGAGAAACAAGTAGGACTACCATACACACGTAACTGTTGTCGAAGCCATTCTTTCGTGAAATTCAGAAATGTATCCGAACCTCTGTCATAACGGCTAATCCCACCCGAGGAAAAAAAGATCCAGATACCTCCATCTGAATCCTCGAATAATTTATCGATAGAACTGCTTTGTATACTTTCCGGACAATCCGGTACGGGCAAGAATACTTTAAACGTATATCCATCGTAGCGGTTCAAGCCTTCAGTCGTCCCGACCCAGACATACCCGGTACGATCCTTCAAAATAGAGGTCACCGAAGAAGAAGAAAGCCCGCTATCCATTGTTATCCGGTCAAAAATAACGTTGGTAGCTTGCGCTCTCGTTATCATAAGTACAAACAGCAGTAAAAGGTATATTCTCATCCATTCATCTGATTAATGCCCCAAATATAAAGATTAAGTGGGTGAAAATCACAGAAAACAGAAAGATTGAACGATTTGTACGGTATTATGAAACATATGTCCGGCCCGCTCCCTCCCTATTTCCCTAGCTTTGCGGTATCAATTCTAAAACGAATGTAAAATATGAGAAAACTTTTTCTATCGCTAGTATTCCTTAGCGTGCTACTATCTATCCATGCGAATCCGGGTATTAAAGGAATCGTAATCGATCAAACCACCCGTAAGGCATTAGACTACGCTCACGTTGTATTATATGATGGAAATCATATCGTCGAAGAAGCTATGACTGAAGCGAACGGTTCTTTTCTAATCCAGCCCGTAAAACCGGGAACGTATTCGATCCGTATCCATTTTCTGGGATATGATGTTTATATGGGAGAGGAGTTTATCCTTACAGAGCAGATCAAGGATCTGGGTACTATCCCGATGCGAATGCTTGAGGTAGGCTTACAGGAAGTGGAGGTCGTAGCCAACAAGAAACAAGTCATCTATAAACTGGATAAAAAGATCATCGAGGCTTCTTCCAACCTGCTTTCCTCGGGAGGAACCGCTGTCGATATCCTAGAGAACACGCCTTCCATCCGGGTGAACGCCGAGGGAGAGGTTACCTTCCGGGGGAGTAGCGGATTCACAGTCTACGTAGATGGAAAGCCCAGTATATTTACCGGGACCCAAGCCTTGGAACAGATCCCGTCCGGACAAATCCAGAATATAGAGATCATCACCACCCCGTCCGCCCAACATGATACAGGGGGTGATGTCGGGATCATCAATGTCATTACCAAGAAGAACTTCGGGGAAGGGTTGAGCGGAGTAATCAACCTAAGCGGGAATACGGTATGGAGCCGGACCTTGGATTTCTTGTTGACCGGACAAAACAAGGCGTCTCAATGGCGTATAGGCGGTTATGTGGGAAACCGACTTCGTAAAAGTCATTTTACCCAAGAGAAAACGACGTTGGTAAACGATACGACAACGACTTCTTATTCCAATGGCCCCCGTGAAAGTAACGGCTACGCATATATTCTCAACGGAGGTTGGAGCTATACGCAAAAACAAACAACTTTTTCTATTAATGCGGAAGGCGGATATGCCGGGCTCAAGCGAAAAGGAGATCTGGAATATACGGAAGAACGTTCCGCTAATGGCGAGCAATTCGAGAACGGAGAGTTCAAGAGCCTTGACGACTTTGATATCCATGAGACTTTCGGACTAGGGAATCTGGCCGTGGATCATAAGTTCAATGATAAGGGGCATAACCTTAGCGGTAGCTTCTTCTTGAAATATGGAGGCGACGCTCTGGAATATTTCCAAAGCGATCTGTTCGACAAAAACAACGTACGCCAGCAAGGTCATCGTGCGTGGGAGGCCGAACATCGTTGGACCGTCCGTGCGAAAGCCGATTATGTATTTCCATACAGCAAAACCGGACAAATCAAGGCGGGTTATCAATATTTCTCATACTCGGAAGACGGCGATTATAGTATGCAGTTTTGGAACCCGGATACCAAAGAGTTCTTCTGGCGTGACGATATTTACAACACGTTCTATTTCCAACAAGGGATCAACTCCCTTTATGCGATCGTTGGGGATAGCTACCGGTCTTTTGATTTTCAAGTAGGATTACGGGGAGAACATACGCATCAAGTATTACGTAGCTCCAAAGATTGGGCGAACCGCCTACAAAGGCGTTTTGAGTTGTTCCCATCCGCCCATATCGGTTATAACCTCACACAAAATCAGAAGCTTCTATTCGCTTACAGCCGTCGTACGACCCGACCGGAGCTTTATTTCATGGAGCCATACATCACTTACAAGGATTACTATACAGCCGAGATCGGTAACCCGGATATACGCCCGGAGTACATTCATTCTTTCGAGTTGAATTATTCCTTGACTTCCGGCGACAATGCCTTGTCTGCCTCCCTATTCCACCGAACCCGCAAAGACAAGATCGAACGATTACGGGTTCCTTACCAAGCCGGGGTTACCTTGGATTCCATGGCGAACGTGGGACATGATTATTCCACCGGAATAGAACTATCGGGCAGTTTGCAGGCCACCAGTTGGTGGAATACGCAAATAAACGGTAGCCTTTATCACTACCGGGTAGAGAACGAGTATAAGACGGACGGGAAGAATGAGACCAGTACCAATTACGAGATCGCATGGAACAACGCTTTCACGACCGGGAAATACACAAGGATACAGCTTGACGGCAATTTCGTAGGCCCTTCCGTAACCACCCAAGGAAGAACCCAGTCGTTCTGGTTTGTCAACCTAGCGATACGGCAACAATTCTTCAAACGGAAGTTGACGGCCACCCTCTCTTTCCGGGATGTCTTCAATACGGCCCGTTATGTCAATACGATCACTTCCTCGAACTTGATTTCCAAAACACGAATCCGGCCCGATTACCCGTTGATAGGCTTGACCCTTAGCTATACGTTCAACCAATTCAAGCTAAAGAATGGCTTATCCAACAATTCAAAGGATTTATTCGAGGGGACGAATCATTAATACCGAATTACCCTACTTTCAAAGTAAGCTAGCTTCGTTGGCAAAGTAAGCTAATTAAAATGCCCAAGTAAGTTAACTTACTTTGCCAACGAGATAAACGTAGTGGTCCTTATATCTTGTTTACCGAGGATAGAATACATCATTGGGTAACTGTAACTTTTTTGAATCCAACTTTGTTACTTTCCAATTTTAAGTTACTTTTGTGAACACTTAGTTAAAAATGAGGTATATTCAATGATTAACAGCATATTACTGACTAATTTCACGGGCTTTGCAAACAATCGTTTCGATTTCACCGAAGGAGTAAATGTCCTCATCGGCAAGAATGGTACCGGCAAGACACACGTGCTTAAATGCTTGGCTGCCACCTTGCAGGCACGTCACGACTTCCTCGGCAAGAACTCTGCTTCCAAAGAGCAGTTTGAGTATATCTTGGCGGAAGATATGATCTATTATTTCAAGCCGGACATCATCGGCAATTTGGTCAGCAAAGGACTACCTTCCGGTAGGGCGAACATTGCGGTTACGATAGATAGCAAGGTATTGCAATATAGCTTTTCCTCTGCAGCCAAGACGACTGTGAAATTGGAAACGGACGAGAAGTGGAACGACCGTCATTTCATCTACATCCCTCCTCGTGAAATGTTCTCTTTGTTCGAGGGTTTTATCGGTTTGAGCAGTAAGCGTGAGATTTCATTCGACCAGACCTACATCAATCTAGCACACGCATTGGCTCTCCCCGTATTGCGTGAGTCTGAAGATAATCCGTTGAGACCGGCTGTTGAGTTGTTGGAACGGGAATTGCAGTTCAAGGTGCTGCAGATGAACGGACGTTTCTATATACAGACGGAAAGTGGTAATATGGAAGCGCATTTGGTGGCAGAAGGTCTTCGCAAGTTGGCCTCTATCTTATACCTCATACTGAATGGGGAAATTAATGCGAACACCATTCTGTTCTGGGATGAGCCGGAAGCCAATTTGAACCCGG
>OGKD01001275.1_pt1 | contig 14011 bp, 8 predicted proteins | sample 1572371 | NCBI WGS metagenome assembly OGKD01 (sample SAMEA2582096, study PRJEB24529) | metagenome | biome: Human gut stool | place: China | collected 2011 | reverse complement strand
TCTGCTTTGTACCACAAGTCGTTTACAAGCCACTTTTGCTGATTGCCTTTTGAAGAAGCAGATTTTGTATCTATAAGTGAGTAATTGTCAAGATTGATTTCCTTAATCAAAAAGCGTACAGCTCCTTTCTTGTAAACCTTATATATTGGTTATCCTCAGCCGTTCTTCCGTCTGTTTTTTCAAGTATCTGCAAAGTATCGTAGCCGTCCGCTCCGATTTTTTTCAAAATAGTTTTTCGGAATGCCCTTGATTTCGGAAAACATCTTTCTTCAAGAAACTGTTCAAAATCGTTCCAATCCGGATTTTCATTTATACCGAAAGCTCTTTTCATTATATCATTGGTGCGATTCACAATTTTTATTTTCTTATCGGCAAAGTTGACATATATTTCCGTACACACCTTCTGACGGAACATAAAATCAAGCCGCATAACATAATTGCCGTTCAAGGGCTTGTTAAGATATTTTGAAATTGTCTGACGGCTTACATTAAAGGTTTGTGCTATTTCAGCAGTAGTTTTACCGTTTTTCTGCATTTCAATTGCATTTTTAACATCCGTTTCGGTCAACTTATTTTTTCTTCCGCCTTTAAGCCTGCCTGCAATATCCTTTAACTCGGTTTCGTTATCTGTTCCGAACAAATCTATACAAAGCTTTCTGTAATCTGTCATATGCCCCACCGCCTTAATAGTGTCAAATATCATTCTTTACACTATTATTATATAGCATATACAAAACAAAGTCAATTATCTTTGCTAAACATTTATATGCCAAAACACCCCGAACAGCTATTGCCGTTCGGGGTGTTTCGGTTTATGTGAATTAAAAAGGATAGGTTAATTAAGCTATTGGGGATTATTCAACATCCTGCATAGCGTCGTAGCCTGTTTCGCCTGTTCTAACCTTAACAACATCTTCAACATCATAGATAAAGATTTTGCCGTCACCGATGTGACCTGTGTAAAGTGCCTTAACAGCCGCATCAACAACTGCCTTTACAGGAACCTTGCAAACTACGATTTCAACCTTCATCTTAGGAAGGAGGTTACTTTCAATAGCAACACCACGGTAATACTCTGCTTTACCCTTCTGAGCACCGCAACCGAGTACCTGAGATACTGTCATACCTGTGATGCCGAGCTTATCCATTTCTTCTTTAAGAGCTTCAAGCTTTGACTGCTTGAGAAGAATGTCAATCTTAGTAATCTTTGTGCCGTCGGTAGCCATGTCATACTTGCCGGCAAGCTGAACGGGAACTGCCTGAGTTACAGGAACATTGCTGTCAACATCAAATGTTTCATCAAGTGAAGCTGTACCGACCCCGATTGGCATAAAGTCTGCATATGCGCTGATAAGACCGTGCTCGCAGATATCGAGGCCCTTCATTTCTTCGTCCTTTGTAACACGAAGACCTACTGTCTTTTTGATAATTGTGAATACGATAATCATGCAAACAACTGTCCAAGCTACGATTGTAACAATACCGAGAGCCTGCTTACCAAGCTGAGCAAAGCCACCGCCGTAGAAAAGACCTGTAACACCGTTCTGACCGTTACCTGTTGCGAAAAGACCTACTGCAAGGCCGCCCCACATACCGTTTACGCCGTGTACCGAGAATGCGCCGACAGGATCATCTATTTTAAGCTTGATATCAACAAATTCAACTGCTACTACTATGAGGATACCTGAAACGATACCGATAACTGCTGCGCCGATTGCATCAACATCTGCACAACCTGCCGTGATTGCTACAAGACCTGCGAGTGATGCGTTAAGACACATTGAAACATCAGGCTTGCCGTTCTTGATCCATGTAAAGAGCATAGTTGTTACTGTTGCAACTGCCGGAGCAATTGTTGTTGTAAGAAGAATCTGACCGAGACGGGCGCCGTCTTCAGCAGCGGCACCGTTAAAGCCGTACCATGCAAACCAAAGAATGAATACACCGAGAGCACCGAGTGTGATGCTGTGACCGGGGATAGCGTTTACCTTGCCGTTCTTGCCGTACTTACCGATACGGGGTCCGAGGATGATTGCGCCGACAAGTGCCGAGATACCGCCGACCATATGAATTACGATTGAACCTGCAAAGTCGATACAGCCGAGCTGTGCAAGCCAACCCTGACCGTTCCAAACCCAACCTGCTTCAATCGGGTAAACAACGAGTGAAATAATTGCGCTGTAAACACAGTATGCCGAGAATTTTGTACGCTCTGCCATAGCACCTGAAACGATAGTAGCTGCTGTAGCACAGAATACAAGCTGGAATACGAATGAGTTCCAATCAAAGTTCATCCAGTCTGTGAACATATTGAGGTTGGGAACACCGATGAATCCTGCAACATAGTCCTCAGACATCATAAGTCCGAAGCCTAACAGGCTGAATACAACCGTACCGATACAAAAGTCCATCAGGTTTTTCATAATGATGTTACCTGCGTTTTTAGCTCTTGTAAAACCGGTTTCAACCATTGCGAATCCGCACTGCATAAAGAACACGAGTAATGCGCCGATCATAAACCAGACGCCTGTGCCTCCGTAAATTAGTTCTGCCATATAAATCTCTCCTTTTATCAAAATAACAAAAAACGGCGTGGAGTTGACAGTTTAGTTCTGTCAATCACACGCCGTTGTGTTACCTGTTATACAATATAAATAATGTTATTTAGTATAAATAGAGGTTCTATCAATCACACACCGAAAAGAAGTTCGCCGTATGAAGGATAAGGCCAGTATTCCGAAGCTGTTTCTGTTTCCATTGCGTCACCGACAGCTCTGAGTTCCTGCATAAGTGCAAATACTGTTTCTCTGTAGTACTTAGCATACTTGAGGTTGTCATCGCTGTAGTCGCTTGCCTTGATAACAGCCTCTTCAAGCTCTGCAGTTTTCTTTGAGAAACATACAAGTTTGTTTGAAAGGCTTGTAATAAGGTCTTCCTCAACACTTGTAGGAATAGCGTCCGAAAGTGCCTTCTTGGCAAGTGCTGTATCCGTAAGATCTCTTACATATGATGTAACGGCAGGAAGAATGTTCTTCTTAGCCATATCAATCATTGTGAGAGCCTCAATGTTAATCTGCTTAGAATAGCTTTCAAGCTCAATTTCATATCTTGCACGGATTTCGTCTGCCGAACAAATCTTATTCTTAACAAAGAGGTCAATATTCTTCTTGTCAAGGAAGTGTTCCATTGCGTCAGGAAGTGACTTGAGGTTAAGAAGTCCTCTTCTTTCAGCCTCTTCAACCCACTCGGGAGCGTAGTTGTTGCCGTTGAAGATAATGTTCTGATGCTCTGTGAATACTTTCTTAACAAGAGCCTTGATAGCTGCGTCCATATCATCCGCATCTTTAAGCTCATCGTAGAACTCTGAAAGTTCTTCGGCTACCATAGTGTTGAGCATATAGTTAGGACAGGCAATGTTAAGTGAAGAACCAAGTGCTCTGAATTCAAACTTGTTGCCTGTGAATGCAAAAGGTGATGTACGGTTACGATCCGATGTGTCCTTCATAAAGTCAGGAAGAACATCAACACCTGTCTTCATCTTCTGCTTACCCTTGCTTACATATTCTCTGCCATTGATGATTGAATCAACAAGCTCGCCGAGGTCATCACCGAGATACATTGAAATGATTGCAGGCGGTGCTTCGTTAGCGCCGAGACGGTGGTCGTTACCTGCCGACGCAACCGTGATTCTGAGAAGATCCTGATACTCGTGAACAGCCTTTACAACTGCTGCAAGGAAAAGCTGGAACTGAAGGTTGTTTTCAGGAGTCTTGCCGGGTTCAAGAAGGTTTTCGCCTGTGTTGGTTGAAATTGACCAGTTGTTGTGCTTACCTGAACCGTTAACACCTGCGAACGGCTTTTCGTGAAGAAGACAAACAAGGCCGTGTCTTTCGGCAACCTTCTTCATAACTTCCATTGTAAGCTCGTTATGGTCGGTTGCAATGTTTGTTGTTGTGAAGATAGGAGCAAGCTCGTGCTGTGAAGGAGCAACTTCGTTATGCTTTGTCTTTGCAAGGATGCCGAGTTTCCAGAGCTCCTCGTCAAGGTCTTTCATATAAGCAGCAACTCTTGTCTTGATTGCACCGAAGTAATGGTCGTCAAGTTCCTGTCCTTTAGGAGCTTTTGCACCGAAAAGTGTTCTGCCTGTATAAATAAGATCCTCTCTCTGGTCGTAAGCGTCCTTATCAATAAGGAAGTATTCCTGCTCCGGACCTACTGTTGTTGTAACTCTTGTAACATTTTCTTTGCCGAGAAGATGAAGAATCTTTACAGCCTCTGTATTCATTCTCTCCATTGAACGAAGAAGAGGAGTTTTCTTATCGAGAACCTCGCCTGTATAAGAACAGAATGCTGTAGGAATGTAAAGTGTTCCGTCCTTAACGAATGCATATGATGTAGGATCCCATGTTGTATAGCCTCTTGCCTCGAATGTGGCACGAATACCGCCGCTTGGGAAAGAAGAAGCATCAGGCTCGCCCTTTACAAGCTCTTTACCTGAAAACTCCATGATAACCTGACCCTCACCGTTCGGTGCGATAAAGCTGTCATGCTTTTCGGCTGTAATACCTGTCATCGGCTGGAACCAGTGTGTGTAGTGGGTACAGCCCATTTCAACTGCCCAGTCCTTCATAGCAGCCGCAACAACATTTGCAACGCTGAGGTCAAGCGGTTCACCGTTCTGGATTGTCTTTTTCAAAGCCTTGTAAGTTGACTTTGGAAGTCTTTCCTGCATCTTCTGGTCATTAAATACCATGCTGCCAAAAATTTCGGGAACTTTTGCCATTTTAATTCTCTCCTATCCATTTTGAAAATAAATTTTAATGGTCTGATTTTTGCTTTATAAAAACAGAAAAGGACACTGTAAGCCTCAGCTCACAGCGCCCTTGCTGTCTTTGATGTTGTTAGTATATTCCACTTTTGCGAATTTGTCAATACATTTTTTGAAAAAAGTTTTGAAATTGCAAGTTTTATTAAATTTCCTGCAAAATTAAGCTGAAACACCAATAAGAGTTGCATATTTTCTACAACAATCACAGTAAAATGAAAGTTTTACCCTTAAAAGTTGCAATTTTCCTCTATTTTCCCTTGACAAAGCACAATGTATAGTTATATAATCTAAGTGCTGATTTTCCTTAATCAAAGACGACAAGGCATTTCAGAACATCAGCCGACCTGCACATTCACCTTTGCAGGATATAGCACAGGCTGAGCATAGCGGTTTTACCGCTGAGAAGAGATTGGGCATTTTACAATTACATATATATGATTGATTATTAACCGGCAGAACATTAATTGCCACTTTGAACCGATAAGTTTACGAAAGCAAACTTCCTTTTACATATATATGTATATAAAAAGTCCGCTGAATAATTTTTGTGATTAACAGGAAAGGGTGATCATTAATGGAACAGACAGTCAGAGAGAACAACAAGACTCTGTATTCTCCGAAGTTTGAACATGATAACTGCGGTATCGGAGCTGTTGTTAATATTAAGGGTATCAAGTCACACGACACCGTGGCAAACGCTCTGACAATTGTTGAAACTCTCGAACACAGAGCAGGTAAGGATGCCGAAGGCAAAACAGGTGACGGCGTAGGTATTCTTCTCCAGATTTCACACAAATTTTTTAAGAAGGCAGCCGCTGAAATCGGCATTAAGCTCGGTTCCGAAAGAGATTACGCTGTAGGTATGTTCTTCTTCCCTCAGAATGAGCTTGCAAGAAATCAGGCAAAGAAGATGTTTGAAATCATTGCAGAAAAAGAAGGTCTTACAGTTCTCGGTTGGAGAAATGTTCCTTCAAAGCCCGAGGTCCTCGGTCACAGAGCTGTTGAATGTATGCCTGCAATTATGCAGTGCTTTATCAAAAGACCTCACGGCGTAAAGAGAGGTCTTCCGTTCGACAGAAAGCTCTATGTTGCAAGAAGAGTTTTTGAACAGAGTAATGAAGACACATATGTAGTTTCACTTTCAAGCAGAACTATTGTATATAAAGGTATGTTCCTTGTCGGCGATCTCCGTAACTTCTTCCTTGATCTTCAGGACGAGGATTACGAGTCTGCAATCGCTATGGTTCACTCCCGTTTTTCAACCAACACAAATCCAAGCTGGCAGAGAGCCCATCCTAACAGAATGATTGTTCACAACGGTGAAATCAACACAATCAGAGGCAACGCTGACAAGATGCTTGCCCGTGAGGAAACAATGCGTTCGGAGCATCTCAAGGGCGACCTTGACAAGGTTATCCCTGTTGTAAACACAGAGGGATCAGACTCTGCAATGCTTGATAACACACTTGAATTTCTCGTAATGAGCGGTATGGAGCTTCCTCTTGCCGTTATGATTACAATTCCGGAGCCGTGGGATAATAACGGCACAATGAGCCAGAAGAGAAAGGACTTCTATCAGTATTATGCAACAATGATGGAGCCGTGGGACGGTCCTGCGTCAATCCTTTTCTCTGACGGTGACATTATGGGTGCGGTTCTTGACCGTAACGGTCTACGTCCGTCAAGATATTACATCACGGATGACGGCAACCTCATTCTTTCATCGGAAGTCGGCGCACTTCCTATTGATCCCGCAAAGATTGTTACAAAGGAAAGACTTCGCCCGGGCAAAATGCTCCTTGTCGATACGGTTCAGGGCAGACTCATTGATGACGATGAACTCAAAGAGTATTATGCGTCAAAACAGCCTTACGGCGAATGGCTCGACAGTAATCTTGTTTGTCTTAAAGACCTCAAAATTCCTAATATGAAGGTTGAGGAGCATTCATATAAAGAAAGACAAAAACTCCAGAAGGCTTTCGGATATACCTACGAAGATGTTATGACATCAATTCTTCCTATGGCAAAGAACGGCACAGAGTCAATTGCCGCAATGGGTACAGACAGTCCGCTTGCAGTTCTTTCAAAAGAACCGCAGCCGCTTTTCAACTACTTCAAACAGCTCTTTGCACAGGTTACAAACCCGCCGATTGACGCAATCCGTGAGGAAGTTGTAACATCAACAACAATTTATATCGGTGAGGACGGCAACATCCTTGAGGAGCGTCCCGAAAACTGCAAGGTTATGAAGATTCACAACCCGATTCTTACATCAACCGATATTCTCAAAATCAAGAATATGCACATTCCGGGCTTTAAGGTTGCGGTTATCCCGATTCTCTACTACAAGAACACAAGACTTTCAAAGGCTGTTAAGCGACTTTTCATTGAAGCTGACAAGGCTTACAATGACGGTGCAAATATTCTTATCCTCTCCGACAGAGGAGTTGACGAAAACCATCTTGCAATTCCGTCACTTCTTGCAGTATCCGCTCTTCATCAGCACCTTGTTGCAACAAAGAAGAGAACTTCACTTGCAATGATACTTGAAAGCGGTGAGCCGAGAGAAGTTCATCATTTTGCAACACTTCTCGGTTACGGTGCAAGTGCAATCAACCCGTATCTTGCTCAGGAAACAATTCACGAGCTTATCGGTGACGACCTTCTTGACAAGGACTACTACGCAGCAGTTGACGATTACAACAGCGCAGTTCTCCACGGCATCGTAAAGATTGCGTCAAAAATGGGTATTTCAACAATCCAGTCATATCAGGGCTCACAGATTTTTGAGGCTATCGGTATCGGCAAGGATGTTATTGACGAATACTTCACAGGCACAGTCAGCAGAATCGGCGGTATCACAATCAAGGATATCGAAAAGAATGTTGACAAACTTCACACAGCGGCATTTGATCCGCTTGACCTCGGTGTAAGCGATGAGCTTGAATCCCGTGGTTCACACAAGTTCAGAAGCGGCAAAGAGGAACACCTCTACAATCCGCAGACTATATATATGCTCCAGCAGGCAACAAGAACAGGCGACTATGAGCTTTACAAAAAGTATTCTCATATGATTTCCGAAGAAATGGATCCTGTAAATATCAGAGGTCTTTTCGACTTCAACTTTGCGGAAACTCCTGTTCCGCTTGATGAGGTTGAAAGCGTTGATTCAATCGTAAAGCGTTTCAAGACAGGCGCTATGTCCTACGGTTCAATCTCACAGGAGGCTCACGAAACACTTGCGATTGCAATGAATCAGCTTCACGGCAAGTCAAACTCAGGTGAGGGCGGCGAAAGCCTTGAACGACTTCTCACAAAAGGACAGAAGGTTGACAGATGTTCTGCAATCAAGCAGGTTGCGTCAGGTCGTTTCGGTGTTACATCAAGATACCTCACATCTGCAAACGAAATTCAGATTAAAATGGCTCAGGGTGCAAAGCCGGGCGAGGGCGGACATCTTCCAGGCAAAAAGGTTTATCCCTGGATTGCAAAAACCCGTCATTCAACACCGGGTGTATCGCTCATCTCTCCCCCACCGCACCACGACATTTACTCAATTGAGGACCTTGCACAGCTTATCTATGACCTCAAGAATTCTAACAAAGATGCAAGAATCTCTGTTAAGCTCGTTTCGGAATGCGGTGTAGGTACGGTTGCCGCAGGCGTTGCAAAAGCAGGTGCAGGCGTAATCCTTATTTCAGGTTATGACGGCGGTACAGGCGCTGCTCCGAGAAACTCAATCTACAATGCAGGTCTGCCGTGGGAACTCGGTCTTGCCGAGGCTCATCAGACACTCATTATGAACGACCTTCGTAACAAGGTTGTTATTGAAACCGACGGTAAGCTTATGAACGGCCGTGATGTTGCAATTGCCGCAATGCTCGGTGCAGAGGAATTCGGTTTTGCAACTGCTCCGCTTGTAACTCTCGGTTGTGCAATGATGAGAGTATGTAACCTTGATACCTGCCCGTTCGGTGTTGCCACACAGAACCCCGAGCTCAGAAAAAGATTCTGCGGCAAGCCCGAATATGTAATAAACTTTATGAAGTTTGTAGCAAGCGAACTTCGTGAATATATGTCAAAGCTCGGTGTAAAAACCGTTGATGAGCTTGTCGGAAGAATTGACCTCATCAAGAGAAAAGAAGGCATCACAGGACAGGCTGCCGAGGTTGACCTTTCTAACATTCTTGATACAAACTTTGTTTCGGAAAAGGTTGAATACAACAAAAAGAGCCTTTATGATTTCAAGCTTGAATCAACACTTGACGAGAGAATCCTCTGCAAAGAATTTGCAAAGGTTCTTGCAAAAGGCACAAAGAAAAAGGTTGAAGTCAATGTTAAGAACACTGACCGTTCATTCGGTACAATCTTCGGTTCCGAGGTTACAAGAAAGCATTACAACAACCTTGATGACGATACATTTACAGTAGTTTGCAACGGTTCGGGTGGTCAGAGCTTTGGCGCATTCATTCCAAAGGGACTCACACTTGAACTTGTGGGCGACTCAAACGACTACTTTGGCAAGGGACTTTCAGGCGGTAAGCTGGTAGTTTATCCTCCGAAGAACTCAACATTTGACGCAGGTAACAACATCATCATCGGTAATGTTGCACTTTACGGTGCAACAAGCGGCAAGGCATTCATCAACGGTGTTGCAGGCGAGCGTTTCTGCGTAAGAAACTCAGGCGCAACAGCAGTTGTTGAGGGTGTCGGCGACCACGGTTGTGAATATATGACAGGCGGCAGAGTTGTTGTTATCGGCAAAACAGGCAAAAACTTTGCCGCAGGTATGTCCGGCGGTGTTGCCTATGTTCTTGATGAAGAAAGAGATCTTTACACAAAGCTTAACAAAGAAATGGTTCTCTTCTCTGAGGTAACAGAAAAGTACGATATAATCGAACTCAAAACGCTTATAGAAGAACATGTTGCAGCAACAGGTTCACAGAGAGGCAAGAAAATCCTTGATAACTTTGACGAGTATCTTCCGAAATTCAAGAAGATTATTCCGCACGACTACAAGAGAATGATGGCTGCAATTGCCGCTTATGAAGAAAAAGGTCTTACAAACGAGCAGGCACAGATTGAAGCTTTCTACGAAATTGTGAATAATAAATAAGGAGGGGATATTTATGGGAAAGCCAACAGGATTTATGGAATATAAGCGTGAGGATGCCCCGGCATACTCCGTAAAAGAAAGAATCAAAAATTTTGACGAATTTCACGATCCCCTCAGCAAAGAGGATCAGCAAAAACAGGGTGCAAGATGCATGGACTGCGGCGTGCCTTTCTGTCAGGCAGGAATGCAGATTGGTTCTGCATTCTCAGGCTGTCCGCTTAACAACCTCATTCCCGAATGGAATGACCTCATCTACAAGGGCAACTGGGAACAGGCTTACAACCGTCTTAAAGTTACAAACAACTTCCCCGAATTCACATCCCGTGTATGTCCCGCTCTCTGTGAAAAGGCATGCACCTGCGGTGCAAACGGTGACGCTGTCAGCGTAAGAGCCAACGAATACGGAATCATTGAAAACGCCTATGAAGAAGGTCTTGCAGACGCAAGAATTCCAAAGGTAAGAACAGGCAAGAAAATTGCAATCATCGGTTCGGGTCCATCGGGACTTGCCGCTGCCGACCAGCTCAATCAGCGCGGTCACTCTGTAACGGTATTTGAACGCAATGACAGAGTAGGCGGTCTGCTTATGTACGGCATTCCGAATATGAAGCTTGAAAAAGATGTTATCGAACGCAAGATTAACATTATGGAAGAAGAAGGCGTAACCTTTGAAACCTGCTCAAATGTCGGCAAAGACATCAAGGCAAGCGAAATTCTCAAGGACTTTGACCGTGTAATCCTTGCTTGCGGTGCATCAAATCCGAGAGATATCAAAGTTCCCGGCAGAAAGGCTAACGGCATTCACTTTGCCGTTGACTTCCTCAAATCAACAACAAAGTCACTTCTCGACTGCAACCTCAGAGAGGGTACATTCATCAGTGCAAAAGGCAAGAATGTAATGGTAATCGGCGGCGGCGACACAGGTAACGATTGCGTCGGCACAAGCATCAGACACGGTGCAAAATCCGTTCTTCAGCTTGAAATGATGCCTAAACTTCCCGACACAAGAAGTGCCGATAACCCATGGCCGCAATGGCCGAGAGTCTGCAAAACAGACTACGGTCAGGAAGAGGCTATTGAAGTTTACGGTCACGATCCACGAGTTTATCAGACAACCGTTAAGCAGTTCATTGCTGACAAGAACGGTAATCTTGTAGGTGCGGAGCTTGTTAAGCTCAAACCCGAAAAGGATGCTAAAACAGGCAGACTTATGATGAAAGAGGTTGAAGGCTCAGAGTACAAGGTTGATGTTGAACTCGTACTCATTGCGGCAGGATTCCTCGGCAGTGAAAACTATGTAACCAAGGCATTCGGTGTTGAAACAAACGCAAGAACCAATGTTGCAACGGCAGAAGGCTCACACAAGACAAATGTTGAAAATGTATTTGTTACAGGCGATATGCACAGAGGACAGTCACTTGTTGTCTGGGCGATTCGTGAGGGCAGAGATGTTGCCAAAGAGGTTGACGAAAGCCTTATGGGATACACAAATCTTTAATTGATTACAAATAACCTGATAATCCTCAATTTTTCGATATACCGGTTAATAATCAGAAAGCGCAGGAGCGGATTTCCCTCCTGCGTTTTTCTTTGTCATTTAGGGTTTGTTTCTGTTGCATATCAATATGATTGATGATAAAATATAGAATATATACAATGCAATAAAATGTGAGGAAATATTATGAGTAACAGACCTGAAACCAATAAACAAAGCTGTCCCGTTTACAAAAAATGCGGCGGTTGTCAACTGCAAAATCTGTCATATCCCGAACAGCTTGAATTCAAGCAGAGGAAAGTCGAAAAACTTCTCAAACGCTTTTGTACCGTTGAAAAAATTATCGGAATGAAAACTCCCTACCACTACCGCAACAAGGTTCAGGCGGCTTTTTATACGGACAAAAAGGGCAAAATCATTTCGGGTGTGTATCAGTCGGGCAGTCATCATGTTGTAGGAATTGACAGCTGTCAGACAGAGGATGTTATTGCCGACAAAATCATCGTTGCAGTACGCAAGCTCCTCCCCTCTTTCAGAATGACAACCTATAACGAGGACACAGGCAAAGGTTTTCTCCGTCACATTCTTGTGAAAAGAGGCTTTGCGACAAATCAGATTATGCTTGTGCTTGTGACAGGTACACCTGTTTTTCCGTCAAAAAACAATTTTGTAAAAGCGATTCTGAAACAGTTTCCCGAAATCACAACCATTGTGCAAAATATAAACCCCTACCGCACCAACCTTGTACTCGGTGACAATCAGAAAGTGCTGTACGGCAAGGGTTATATTGAGGATATTCTCTGCGGTTGCAGGTTCAGAATTTCGCCGAAAAGCTTTTACCAAATTAACCCCGTTCAAACCGAAGTTTTGTACGGCAAAGCAATTGAATTTGCAAATCTCAAAGGCAACGAAACCGTGCTTGACACCTACTGCGGAATCGGCACAATCGGCATAATTGCTGCCAAAAACGGTGCAGGCAATGTTATCGGTGCAGAACTTAACGGCGATGCCGTGAGGGATGCAATCGTAAACGCAAGAGCAAATAATCTGAAAAATATTCGTTTCTACAAAGCCGATGCGGGCGAGTTCATGAGAGAAGCTGCAGACGAGGACGAAAAGCCCGATGTTGTGTTCATGGATCCGCCAAGAGCCGGAAGTGACCGAAAATTTCTCGACTCACTAATCAAAATGTCTCCTAAAAAGGTTGTCTATGTTTCCTGCAACCCCGAAACATTGGCAAGAGATTTAGCCTACCTAACCCAAAACAGCCCCTACAAAGTCCAAAAAATCCAACCCGTAGATATGTTCCCCCACACAGCACACATCGAAACGGTTGTTCTTTTGTCCCAACTGAAACAAAAGCCGGATGATTACATTAATGTAACGATTGAGCTTGATGATATGGATGTAACATCAGCGGAGACTAAGGTGACATATGATGAGATAAAGAAGTATGTGGCAGAGCATAATGACGGAATGAAGGTTTCCAATCTGTATATTTCACAGGTAAAGAGAAAATGCGGAATTGAGGTTGGAAAGAATTATAATTTACCTAAAAATGAAGACAGTAGGCAACCACAGTGTCCGGAAGATAAAGAGAGAGCAATTGTGGAGGCATTGGAGCATTTTAAGATGATTCAGCAGAAATAAAAGGAGTTTGATAAAGGAGAATACAGACTTATGAAAATACATATTATTGGTTGCAGTGGTTCTGGAAAAACCTATTTAGCAAATGCACTTTCAAAAAAGTATAATATTTCCCATTTCGACTTAGATGATATTCAATGGGATAATAACGCCAAAGAATATGGCAAAAAGAGAACGCTTGATGAACGAAAAGCGTTATTACAAGAAATATTATATAATAATGATGAGTGGATAATTGAGGGGGTATATTATGCCTGGGTACAGCAAAGTTTTGATGAAGCTGATAAAATATATGTTTTAGATATGCCTGGTTATTTATATAAAAGTAGAATTATTATGCGCTCTATAAAAAGAAAATTGGGAATACAAAAAGGAAAAAGAGAAACTTTGAAATCGGTCTATAACCTTTTGAAATGGACTGAAACTTTTCAGAATAAAAATCTGAAAGAAATAAGAAGTATTTTAGATAGATATGATGATAAAGTCATATGGCTATCAAGAAAAAAAGATGTAGAGAAAATAATAAAGGCGGTATGATAACTTCTTATTTGCAGGGAATTGCACATATAAAAATGAGCCTTTTTATTATCGTATTACGTCAGATAGTCTTGCGTGTTCCGCTGGCATGGCTGTTTTACTTTATTGGTCTACATACAGGGTGGTGGACGTTTCCCGTTACAGAGATTATTGCAAGTATGACAGTAAGTTTGATAATATTGATTTTCAATAAACAAGATAGCGTGATATGTTTATAATAAACAGAGAAATTCGCGTTTGCGAAGCAATGAAAGCCCCGGCATCACTTTGAGGGGCTGGAAAAGAAGCAGGAACTATGCGGCAGAGTAAACCCAGGCGGCGTTGCGGAGCCCGGAGTTGCTTTTGAGAGACAGGTGTGCTATACTGCCAACAGAATAAACGGGAATGA
>OGKD01001254.1_pt1 | contig 14178 bp, 12 predicted proteins | sample 1572371 | NCBI WGS metagenome assembly OGKD01 (sample SAMEA2582096, study PRJEB24529) | metagenome | biome: Human gut stool | place: China | collected 2011 | reverse complement strand
ACGCCACCTTCCCCCTGTTCACCAGCGGTCTGGACAAGTTCGACAAGGCTGTGGCAGACGGCACCCTGACCTACGTTGTGGGCACCAACCTGACCTACCGTATGCCCGAGCTGCTGACCCGTGACTGGTATGTGGACGTGGACGTTTCCAAGTACGCTGCCTACTTTGTGGTGGCACTGAACCACGATATGTCCGTTTCCAGCATCATCGACCCCCTGAAGAAGATCGAGAACCTGCTGGCAAACCGCAAGTAAGGAAACCTTTTCAAAGCCCCTGCACCCTGCGTGCAGGGGCTTTTTTGCGTTTTCATAGAGAAAAGGAAGTGTATCATGAAAAACAGCAGCGTTATAGGGAACTTTCGCTGATCAGCACTTTTCACAAAAAATGATATACTAATATATTAATCGCAACAAAAAACACTGAATACTATTTACAAATCATGATGTGAATGGTATTCTTTGTACAATATTGAAGCAGGAAGGCTCCTGCTGTGAGGAAAAAATCGGTGAAAAAGCAAGAGAGTCCGGCCTTCAAAGCTGGGCATAAAAAGTACGCAGACAATTACAAGAAGGAGAAAACACTATGAAACGCCGCGATTTTATGAAGCTTTCCGCCGCTACCGCGCTGGGCGCTACCGTGGCCGCTATGGCACCCTCGGCTCTGGCTGCGACAGAGCTGGACCAGACCAACGGAAATCTGCACACCACTATGGACCGCAAGACCGCAGCCATGGGCCTGGGCGATGGCAAGACCTTTGCTTATGACCCGGAGAACCCGTACCTGAACGTGAATGTGGGTCTGTTCCATGATGCGCAGGTGACGGTGGGCGGTCAGAATGTTGGCACTGCTACCTATTACCTGCCCGACGGCATGGATCCTTGGGCGCCGGCAGTTATCGTGCTGACCCCGGATAACACCACCGCAAAGGCGTTCTCCGGCACGGTAACCGGTCGTATGTGGCGCACGGTTGCCAGCAAAAATAAGATCGCCGTTGCATTTTTCGGTCCCGAAAACGGCGGCAGCTGGAACCTTTCCCTGAGCGCTGCCGGTCGCGATGATGCAGCAGCGCTGGACGCACTGTACCAGCTGATGCGCAAGAAGAGCGTTAAACTGTCCGGCGCATTCTCTATGGATAAGTCCCACACTGCACTGGTGGGCTACAAGGAGGGCGGCGCAGCTGCCCTGCTGTTCGGTGCCCGCTGGGCAAGTGATTTCAGCTCCATCTGCGCTGTGGATGCAGCCGAGGTACCAGCAGCCTCTCTGGAGGCAGTGGGCGGTCAGTATGTGCTGCCATTCCCCGGCGACTCCACCCGCGGCGTGCAGGAGGAAGCCATTGCCGCAAAGACGGTGGATACCCCCGTTTGGTTCGTCCGCTCCAATGCCGATTCTACCAATAAGGCAGCGCTGGAGTTCTACCTGAAAGCCAACCAGGCTGTGGCAAAGGGCGACGGTGTTTATGTCAGCAGCCGTGCAGGTTCTGCAGCCGAGGTATGGGTCACCGAAAAGGCACAGTGCCCGGCAGCCATCTGGGAAAAGTTCTCCGGTCAGTTCAAGCGCTTTATGGCGCTGCAGCTGCCGGGTCGCGTGGCAAAGGCAGAGGACTTTACCCGGCGTGGCTTTGATATTCACGAGGAGTGGGTCAACGGCGAGCTGCGCCGCTGGATGGTCTATGTGCCGTCCACCTATACTGGCAACGAAAAGGTGCCGCTGGTGCTGGTGATGCACGGTTATACCGCCTCCATGTATGCCATTGCAGAGGAGTCCCGCTGGTACGATGTGGCAGAGCAGAACGGCTTTATCGTGGTGTTCGCACAGGGTCTGGTGCGCCCCGCAGACCTGATGGGCAACATTCCCACCGCCATGTGGCTGGCAGGTCCCTTTGCCGCAATGGCAGGTAAGGATACCGACCCCAGCGTGGATCTGGAGTTCATCAACAGCCTGCTGGACCGCATGGAGCAGGATTACCGTATCGACACCACCCGCGTGTATGCCACCGGTCACTCCAACGGCAGCCTGATGACTTGGGCTACCGCCTGCCGCTATGCAAGCCGGTTTGCTGCTATTGCTCCGGTCGGCTATATGTTTACCCCGCTGCCGGAGCTTGACCCCGCTGTTCTGCTGCCGGCATGGGCTTTCCTTGGCGAGTACGACTCGGCAGGCGTGGCAGAGCTGGTGGAGGATAACGGCACAGTGAAGGCGCTGCAGGGCTGGAATGTCCACAACGCCACCAACGAGGCAGCTGTTGCAGAAAGCACCTCCTACAACGGCGCTTTTGTGACCAAGAGCTTTATGGGCGGCAACGCACCGCTGGTGCAGTACACCGTGGTCAAGGATACCCCCCACGTTTACCTGCAGGAGGAGAGCGTTGCCATCTGGAACGAGTTCTTCTCCCGTTACAGCCGCGGTGCGGACGGCACCCTGTACTATCAGGGCAATGCCGTGACCGCTGGTCAGTACCAGCCCAGCGCAAACTGGTACGCTGCAAAATAAGCTGACAATGCCCGCCGCGCGGCTTTATATCTCGGGACACCGGAACGTCTGCGGACGCTCCGGTGTCCCTTTTTATGTTTTGCGGAGGCTTGTGTTAAGTTTTTGAAAATTCGCGCCGGGAGCTTTGCAAATTCCGGTGGATTTATGCTATATTTAAATTGAAATATTTTGCATTCTGACAGAAAGGAAAAACGCCATGGAGCATTTTGTGGAGTTTGAAGATGTCTGTAAATATTACCAGACCGGCAGTGTGAAGATCGCTGCTGCAGACCACCTGAATTTCTATGTGGACAAGGGCGAGTTCTGCATCATCGTGGGCCCCTCCGGCGCGGGCAAGACCACATTGCTGAACATTCTGGGCGGCATGGACAACTGCGACGAGGGCAACGTCTGGCTGGACGGCCGCAACGTGAGCCGTTTTTCTGCCCGGGAACTGACCACCTACCGCCGGTACGATGTGGGCTTTGTGTTCCAGTTCTACAACCTGGTGCAGAACCTGACCGCGCTGGAAAACGTGGAGCTTGCCAGCGAGATCTGCCGCGACCCGCTGGACCCCGCCGAGACCTTGCGCAGCGTGGGGCTGGGCGAGCGGCTGAACAACTTCCCGGCGCAGCTTTCCGGCGGCGAGCAGCAGCGGGTGTCCATTGCCCGCGCACTGGCCAAAAACCCCAAGCTGCTGCTCTGCGACGAGCCCACCGGTGCGCTGGACTACCGCACCGGCAAGCAGGTGCTGGGCCTTTTGCAGGATACCTGCCGCAAGACCGGACGCACCGTCATTGTTATTACCCACAACACGGCACTGACCGGCATGGCTGACCGCATTATTCAGGTGCGCAGCGGCCGCATCGTGTCCAATCAGGTCAACGAGCACCCGGTGCCGGTGGAACAGATCGAGTGGTGAGAACTGTGCAGAAAAGTTACCGCAAAAATATCCTGCGCGAGATGAAAAGCAGCATCAGCCGGGTGGTGTCCCTGTTTGGCATCGTGGCGCTGGGGGTGATGATGCTTACCGGCCTGATGTGCATTGCCCCCGATATGCGCACTGCGGCCCAGAAGTACTATGTGCAGCAGAATGTGTTCGACCTGCGGGTGCTGTCCACCCTTGGCCTGAGTCAGGGCGATATCGACGCCATTGCCGCTGTGGACGGGGTAGACGCCGTGCAGGCGGTGAAGTATCAGGACGTAGAAGGAAACTGGACAGGGGACGAGCAGACCACGGTGGCGCGGCTGTATCAGCTGCCTGCCGACCCGCAGGCCGATACGCCGGAGAATATGAACCGCTTGGTGCTGCTGTCCGGCCGGATGCCGGAAGCGGCTGGGGAGTGCGTGGTGCACGTGATGGGCCATGGCAGCCCGGTGGAACTGGGCACCCAATTGACCCTGCCGAAAGAGACCGAGGGGGTCAGCGGGCAGGTGTTCACGGTGGTGGGCGCGGTGCAGGACCCGCAGCATTTTTCCACCGATTCCGAGAGCAGCACCGTGGGCGATGGCCAGCTGGACTGCATCCTGTTTGTGCCGGAGGGCACTTTGACCGCAGATTATTATACGGTGTGCTATATAAAAGCGGAAAACACCGGACTGTATGATAATTATTCCGATGAATATCAGGCTGCAGTGGATGCCGTAGCCGAAAAGCTCAAGGCCATCCAGAGCGTGCAGTGCACCGCCCGGCGGGAAGAGCTGATGGACACCGCCAACGACAAGCTGACCGAAGCGCGCGCGGAGTACGACAGCCAGAAGGCAGAAGCCGAGCGCCAGTTTGCCGAAGCCGAGACAAAGCTGGCAGATGCGCAGCAGCAGCTGGATGCCGCCAAGGCGCAGCTGGAAGCCGGGGAAAAGGAGCTTGCCGCCCAGAAGGCTGCCCTGCCGGACACCATGCAGAGCGGTGCCGACCAGCTGGTGAGCAGCGAAGCGCAGGTGCTGGAATTTGAGGAACAGTTACAGCAGATAGAACTGCTGGTCAACCTGAAAAAGGTGGCCGACCCGCTGCTGACCTACGCGGAAGCTGCCCTGCGCAACGCCGAAAAGGCGCTGGACGAAGCCGAGCCGGAGGACGAGGACTACATTGAACTGCGGGATGCGCTGGCCAAGGCGCAGGCCGCTTACGACAACATCTATAACCAGCTGCAGGGCTATCAGCAGCAGCTGGACGCGGGCAAGCGGCAGATGTACCAGCAGGGGCTCATCTCCTCACCGAACCTCTCCAACGACCAGCTGGTGACCGAAGCCAAGGCTGCGCTGCGCAAGATGAAATTGCAGCTTTTGCAGGGACAGTTGCAGCTGACCACCGGCACAGCCAGCGCCTACACTCAGTTTGATGCCGCACAAAAGCAGCTGGAAGAGGGCTGGGCAGAGTATAACGCCGGGCAGACCCAGCTGGAAGCTTCCCGCACCGAATACGAGAGCCAGAAAGCCGATGCACAGCAGAAACTGGCGGACGGCCTTGCCCAGCTGAACGATGCCGAGGAGCAGGTGAGCCAGATCAAAAAGGGCGAGTGGTATGTGCTGGACCGCACCTCCACCATGAGCTGTGTCACCTTTGCCCAGTACGCCGACCGCATGGACGCCATTGCCCGGGTGTTCCCGGTGTTCTTCTTCCTTGTGGCGGCGCTGGTGGCCACCACCACCATGACCCGCATGGTGGACGAGAACCGTCTGCAGATGGGCACCCTGAAAGCGCTGGGCTACTCAAACGCAAAGATCGCGGGCAAGTACCTGTTCTATGCCCTCTCGGCCAGTGTGCTGGGCAGCATCGCGGGCATGGTCGTTGGATTTATCGTGTTCCCGCTCATCATCTGGTATGCATATCAGATGATCTTCAGCATGCCCACCTTCCACCTGCATTTCTACCCCGGCATGGCGGCGGCCAGCGTCGCCATCAGCGCGGCGGTCATCGGGCTGGCAACATGGAGCGCCTGCCGCGCCAGCCTGAAGGAAAAAACGGCGGCCCTGCTGCTGCCCCGCGCACCTGTGGCGGGCAAGCGCATCTTCCTCGAGTACATCACCCCGGTGTGGAAGCACATGAGCTTTTCGCAGAAGACCACCGCCCGCAACCTGTTCCGCTATAAAAAGCGCTTCTTCATGACGGTGCTGGGCGTGGCAGGCTGCACAGCCCTGCTGCTCATCGGCTTCGGCATTCAGGACTCCATCCTGCCCATCGTGCAGAAGCAGTCCGGCGAGCTGACTCACAACGACCTGACCATCTCCCTCAGCGACGAAAAGGCGCTGACCATGGAGAACGGTCTGGCTGATGCGCTGAACAGCAACAGCGCCGTGAACAGCTGGGGCGCGTTCTACGTCAAGTCCACCACCATTTACAACGATGCCGGCGAAAGCGCCAGCGTCAGCGTGGTGGGTGCCGAGGACGATGCCCGCATGACCGAGTACGTCACCTTCCGCACCCGGGTGGGGCACGAGGCCATCCCCTTTGATGACAGCAGCGTGATCCTGACCGAAAAAACGGCGCTGAACCTCGGGCTGGAAGTGGGCGATACGGTCTATGTGGAAGACCCGGACGGCCAGCGTGTGCCGCTGACCTTGACCGGCATTACCGAGAACTACATGTTCACCCGGCTGTATGTCTCCGATGCACAGCTCAAAGCGCTTGTGGGCAGCAGCCCGGCGTGGAACACCGTCTACGGCCTGACCGGCTGCAGCTCGGAAGCCGAGTACCACACCCTGCGCACAAAGCTGCTTGGCTGCAACTACATCAGCAGCGTCAGCTTTACCGAGGACACCACCTCGATGTTCGACAACCTCATCGTCAGCCTGAACTATGTGGTCATTCTGGTCATCGTGTGTGCGGCGGCGCTGGCGGCGGTGGTGCTGTACAACCTTATCAGCGTCAATCTGGCCGAGCGCAAAAAGGAGCTGGCAACCATCAAGGTGCTGGGCTTCCACGATAAGGAAGTGTACCGCTACATCTTCCGCGAGATCGAGCTGCTGTCCCTCATCGGTTCCGGTGTGGGTCTGCTGCTGGGCATCCCGCTGCATAAGTTCATCATCCTCACCGTGGAGATGGACCAGCTGATGTTCATCCGCAGCATCGCTCCCCGCAGCTATCTGCTGGCTGTGGCGTTGACCATGCTGTTCACCCTCGTTGTGTGCTTTGTCATGCGCCGCCATGTCAAGCGCATCAGCATGGTCGAGAGCATGAAGGCTCCGGAATAAGTTCATAAAAGATTCACGGAAACAACATGGTTCCGTAGGAATTTTCTGGTACTATTATGTCACCGGGAATCAGGGCCGCAACTGCTTCCCAGGCAACATGATTCCTCCTTTACCAAACCGAATACCGCAAAAAAACACCGTGCCCTGTCTGTCCGCAGCAGATGGGGCACGGTGTTTTATGTCAGATCAGAATGCCGTCGCAGTGGTCGATCTCGTGCTGGATGATCTGTGCTGTCCAGCCGGTAAAGGTCTTGATGCGGGCTTTGCCGTCAGCAGTGGTGTACTGCACCTTGATGCTGTGCCAGCGCTTGGTTTTCCGCACGCCTTCCAGCGAGAGACAGCCCTCCTCGGCCTCATACGGGCCGGACTTTTTCAGGATCACCGGGTTATACAGCACCAGATAGCCGGTCTCGGCTTCCACGGCAATGATGCGTTTGGAAATGCCGATCATGTTGGCAGCCATGCCTACGCAGCCGTCGGCGTGGGCGGTGAGGGTATCCAGCAGATCCTGCGCGGCGGCAGCATCTTCCGGCGCGGCGGGCAGAGACTTCTGCGCGAGGAACAGCGGGTCGTGAACAATGGGTCTTACCATGAAAAAACTCCTTGTAACAGGTCGAATTTTGTGCTACCATAAAAGTGAGCGCTGGCTGTAGCAGTTGGTGGTCAGTATCCTTGCCCGTATCGCTGATTCTTTCTACATGGAATGAAGCAGGGGTTCCGGGAGTGGAACTTTTTTGAAGGAAACTTCCCGGAGCCCTGAAGGCGAAGGGAGGGATGTCGGATGAATCTGGTAGAGGTTCTCGCACTGCTCACCTTCATTCTCAGCCTGCTGAGTCTGATCGTGGAAGTGATCCGTCTGACCGTTGAGGTTATGGACAAGATTTACCGGAAGAAAGACAATGAAAACAAAAAAGATTGACCGCCCTCAGTTTCCCCAAACCGAACGGTCAATCTTGATTGGCGGATAAGGAACTGACCGTGTTACAGCCAGTGCCTTTTCTATTTGTAGTATAGTGCTTTTTTTGAGGCTTGTCAAGTTGACAGGTCTTTTTTACTGCAGAAAAACCCGGCCGCCAGCCCGGCGGCAGCGGGCAGCACCCAGCCGAAGCCCAGACTGCCCAGCGGCAGAGCGTTGGCCGCAGCGGAAACAGCCGGGATGGGCAGCGCGGCGGCAATGCTCTGCACGGCGGTACAGCCGATGCACAGCGGGTACACGGCGCGGCGGCGCTCCAGCCCGGGCACGAAGGAAAGCAGGATCAGAACGATGGCCACCGGATAGATGGCGTTGAGCACCGGCGTGGACAGTCGGATGATCCCGGCCAGACCAATGTTGGAAACCACCATGCTGGCAGCGGCAAAGAATGCCGCGATGGCGGGGTAGGGGATGCGGGGCAGAAGCTGATGGAAGTACTGCCCCACACAGGCGATCAGTCCCACGCAGGTGTTGAAGCAGGCAATCACAAAAATCGCGGCAATGAGCACAAGCCCGGCTTTACCGAACAGGCTTTGCGCCAGCGCGGTCAGCACATCAGCGCCGGTGGCAAGGCCGGGATACACGGCACCGGTCTGCGCCCCGGCACGGCCCAGCATGGCGTATACGGTCAGCAGCAGCGCCCCGGCAACGAATCCGGCCTTGATGATGCTGCGCTCCACGGCCTTGTCCTCGGTGATGTCCCGTGCCCGGATGTTCAGCGCGATGACCGCGCCGAAGTTCAGAGCTGCCAGCGTGTCCATGGTCTGGTAGCCGTAGAGCATTCCCTCCACGGCGGGCAGAGCGGCGTACTCTGCGCTGGGCGTTCCGTAGTGCGCTGAAAGCGGGTGCAGCAGGCACCCGGCAAACAGCGCCACGATGAGCAAAATCAGGCAGGGGCAGAGGATGCGCCCCAGCCATTCGGTGAGCTTTTCCGGGTGGAGTGCCACCAGGAATGCCGCAGCGAAAAATACTGCCGAGTAGACAGTCTGCAGCCAGGGGCGGCTGCCCAGCAGCGGCACCAGCATCTGGAACGAGGTGCTGGCTGTGCGGGGAATGGCCAGACACGGCCCGATGGACAGGTAGACCAGAATGGTGAACACCCGGGCAAAGGCCGGGTGCACCCGCCCGGCAAGAGCGTCCAGGCTGCCTGCTTGAGCCACCGCCGCAACGCCGGCGATGGGCAGGCCGATGGCGCTGACTGCAAGGCCCGCAAAGGCAAACCAGAAGTTTGCCCCGGCCTGTGCGCCCAGATGCGGCGGGAAGATCAGGTTGCCCGCCCCGAAAAACATGGAAAACAGCGTAAAGCCGACCAAAAGCAGATTGCGGCCGGAAAGTTTCTTCATACACAGACCCCTCATTTCTGTGCTGCTCCCGGCAGGAGCAGCGGATGACTGGTTTCAGTGTATCGTTTTATTCACTTCATGTCAAGAAATAGAAAGATGAAGAAATGTAACGGCCTGCATGAGAGCGGCTTATGCGTTCGGATGCAGCGGTCATTGGCCTTTTGAATGCTGTATGTTATAATTGAAAAGCAAATACAACAGGCCGGACTGAAGCCAACCTCCGGCCGAAAGGAATTGAATGCATGAACAAAGACAAACGCTTTTTCCGCCGCGCCGGAGCGGTGGTGTTCTGGCTGGCGGTGTGGCAGTGCGCCGCCATGGCCATTGGGCAGGAAGTGTTTCTGGTGTCGCCGGTGCAGGCGCTGCGCACCCTGCTGGGGCTTGTGCCCCGGGCGGATTTCTGGCAGCGGGCGGGGTTCAGCTCCGGGCGTATCCTGCTGGGGTTTGCGCTGGGCGTTGCGGTCAGCACGGTGCTGGCTGCGCTGGCGGAGAGCTGCCCGGCAGCGGATACCCTTCTGGCCCCGGTGATGCAGCTGGTCAAGGCCACGCCGGTGGCAAGCTTCATCATTCTGGCGCTGGTGTGGGTGCGGGGCGCGTCGCTGTCGGTGCTCATCAGCTTTCTGATGGTGCTGCCGGTGCTGTACGGCGCGGTGCGCACCGGCATCCGCAGCGTGGACCCGCAGCTGCGGGAGATGGCGCAGGTGTTCCGGCTGCCGCTGTCCCGCCGCCTGCGGGCGGTGTGGCTCCCGGCGGGGCTCCCGGCGTTCCGGCAGGGGTGCAGCGTGGCGCTGGGCATCTGCTGGAAAAGCGGCGTTGCGGCCGAGGTCATCGGCCTGCCCAACGGCTCCATCGGCGATGCACTTTACCGGGCAAAGATCACCCTCTCCACCGGGGAGCTGTTCGCGTGGACATTCGTCATTATCCTGCTGAGCGCCGGGTTCGAAAAGCTCTTTCTGGCTTTGCTGGACCGGCTCAGCCGGGCCGTTCTGGGGGAGGAGCCGCAATGCTGAGCATTCAACATCTCGAAAAGCGTTTCGGGGAAAAAGTCCTTTTCCGGGATCTCTGCCTGACCGTGGATGCCCCGGCGGTGCTGTGGGCACCCAGCGGATGGGGCAAGACCACCCTGCTGCGCATCCTCATGGGGCTGGAAGCCCCCACCGGCGGCACCGTGGAAGGCGTGGGCCGCGTGGGCGCTGTGTTTCAGGAAGACCGGCTCTGCCCCCAGCTGACTGCCGTGCAAAACGTGGCTTTGGTGCTGCCGGGCGACGAAACACGATACGAACAGGATATTATCCATGACTTTCAACGCCTTGGCATGAATTTGTCAGAGCTGGCGCTGCCGGCCGGGCGGCTTTCCGGCGGGCAGAAGCGGCGCACGGCGCTTCTGCGGGCGCTGTGGGCACCGGCAGATACGCTGCTGCTGGATGAGCCTTTCACCGGCATGGATCCGGAAACGCTGGGGGCCGCCGCCGCTCTGCTGGCGCAGAAAAGCGCCGGTCGGCCGGTGCTCCTTGCCACCCACGACCGGGAGGCCATCCGCCTGCTGGGCTGGCCGGTGATCGAGCTGGGGAGAAGACCTTGACAAACGGCACTGAACCGTTATAATAGAAATAGAAAAGGCGCTGTCCGCAATGGTCAGCTCCCTCCGGCTAGATCAATAAGAATGACCGCTCGTGTTTGGAAGACTGGGGCGGTCATTTCTTATTGTTGTGGATCTCCTTGAAGATTGCCCATGAGATCTGAAATGTAACATACACCGTTCCACCGATGATGGTGAGCAGTGCGAGCACTTCGTTCAACTCCATGATGCATCCCCCCTTTCGCGTTTGCGTCAGGGGGAAACCAGAAACAACAAGTTTTTCACGTCCCCCGGACGCTTGCCGGAGGGAGCTAGACCACCGTCTATGCAGACAGCACCTTGACACCGCCTTTCGGGGCGGTGTTTTCAGTTTAACACATTTTTCGACGGATTACAATTACAACAGCTGCGCAAGGATGCTGTTCTGAACGATAAGCCCCGCCGGGGTCAGGGCAAGGGTGTGCCCGTCAAAAGAAGCGTACCCGGCTTTGACACAGTTGTCCACAAAGGCCAGCTGCGCGGGGGAAAACTCCTTGCCGTAGAGCTGCCCGTAGGTATCCAGCGAAAGCCCCTTGCGCAGGCGCAGCTGCAGGATGAGGTAATCTTCGGCACCGCAGCTGCCGTCCATCACCGGGGCGGCGGCATCGTTCAGGAAGGCGGCGGTGTCCGGCGGGTAGTAAAAGCGTTTTCCGCCCATGCAGGAGTGCGCCGCCGGGCCAAGCCCGAGGTAATCTCCGCAGTCCCAGTAGATCAGGTTGTGCTGTCCCTCATAGCCGGGCTTTGCAAAGTTGGAGATCTCGTACTGGCGGTAGCCGTGGTGTTCCAGCTGCTCCACCGCGTAAAGATAGAAATCGGCAGATTCGTCGCCGGTGGGCAGCCCCTCGGGCGGGTGCTTGCCGAAGGCCGAGTCCGGCTCGATCTTTAAAAGATAGGCAGAGATATGGGTCGCACCGCCGCCCTCGATCAGTTCCAGTGTCTCGTCGAACTCGGCCTCGGTGTAGCGGGGAAGCGCCAGCATGATGTCGCCGCTGATGTTCTCGAACCCGGCCTGCTTTGCAGCGGCAAAGGCCGCCCGTGCCTGCTTTGCGGTGTGGGGACGCCCCAGCGTGCGCAGCTGGCTGTCCCGGGCGGACTGCACCCCGAAGGAGATGCGGTTCACCCCCGCCTCCCGGAAGCCAGCAAGGCTTGCCGGGGTGACGGTCTCGGGGTTCGCTTCCAGCGTGATCTCAGCCCCGGGCAGAGGCCGGGCGGCGTCGATCAGGCGTTTGACCTGCTCCGGGCGCAGCAGGCTGGGAGTTCCGCCGCCGAAGTACAGGGTATCCGGCTGCAGGGGGCGCTCCGGCGCAAACCGGTCCAGCTCCCGCAGCAGGGCATCCACATAGGCGTCCGGCACGCCGCGTTCACCGGGATGCGAATAAAAATCGCAGTAGCGGCATTTGGAAAAACAATAGGGAATATGCAGATAGAGTCCGAGAGACATATAAAATCACAGCCTTTTTCATGAATCGTTCATTTCTATGCAGTATACTATATTCCATAGACCGGAGCAAGAGCGATGTTCAACCGCCCTCACAGCCCCGGCGGAAAGAGACTGGAGGAGTCCCTATGGATTACAACAACTACAACAATTATAACCGCGGTTACACCGAGACGTCCATGACCTCGGCCGATTATATGACCCGCACCTACCGCTGGATGGCCTGCGGCCTGCTGATCACCTTTGCAGCCGCGTTCGTCACGGCTGCCACCCCGATGTTCTATGTGGTCAACTCGCTGTATCTGCTGTTCACCATCGCCGAGCTGGCGCTGGTGATCGTGCTCAGCTCCCGTGTGCAGAACATGTCGGTGGGCGCTGCGCGGATGACCTTCTTCGCCTATGCGTTCCTGAACGGCATGGTGCTGAGCTACTACTTCATCGCCTTCTCGGTGAGCACGCTGGTGCTGGCTTTCTTAGCTACCTCGCTGTATTTCGGCCTGATGGCCGTCTACGGCACCACTACCCACAAAGACCTGTCCAGCTGGGGCCCCAAGCTGATGATGGCGCTGTTTGCACTGATCATCACCGGCTTTGTGGGCATGCTGTTCGGCATGGGCTTCGGCGCAACGGTGCTGTACAGCGGCATCGGTCTGGTGGTGTTCATGCTGCTGACCGCCTATGATACCCAGAAGCTGAGCCAGATGTACTCTTACTACGCCTACGACAGCGAACTGGCCGAAAAGGCTTCCATCTACGGTGCACTGACCCTGTATCTGGACTTCATCAACATCTTCCTGTATGTGGTGCGTCTGCTGGGCATGAACAACCGCCGCCGCAGCTGAGAACAGCGTAGAATAAACGACCAATAAAAAGATCTGCAGTGCCTGTGCTGAAAAACAGCGGGCGCTGCAGATTTTTTGTTTTATGGCAAAAGCCTGCTCACCCCTGCCATCCGCGGGCGGAGGGGTCGAGCATTTCGCCCGCGGAGTAGACCAGCGCATTGCAGATGGCGGCGGCTACATTGCTGCCGCCCTTGCGCCCCATGGCAACGATGGCGGGCACGCCGTACCGCTCACAGGCGGCAAACAGCGTTTCCTTGCTTTCCACCACGTTCACAAAGCCCACTGGTACCCCGATGACAAGGGCGGGCCGCAGCCCGGCGGTCTCAATGAGTTCCGCGATGGTCAGCAGGGCAGTGGGGGCGTTGCCCACGGCAAGGATGGCACCCGGATGCTCGGCAGCGGCCCTGTGCATGGCGGCCACGGCACGGGTAGTGCCCGCCTGCTTTGCGGCTTCGGCCACGGCAGGGTCGGCCATGTAGCACATGGCTTCGCATCCCAGTTTGCGCAGGCCGGGCTTGGAGATGCCCGCCAGCGTCATGTTGGTGTCGGTGACGATGGACGCGCCGCCCTGCAGAGCTTTGACGGCGGCTGGCACCGCACCCGGGGTGAAGCGCAGATTCTTTGCATAATCGAAATCGGCCGTGGTGTGGATGACCCGCTTGACCACGGGGGCGGTTTCCGGCGGCGGGGTCAGGCCCAGCTGTTCCAGCTCGGCTGTGATGATGGAAAGGCTCGTCCGCTCGATGTCGGCGGGCAGATGATGTTGCGGGGTCATACCTTGTCTCCTTTCCGGATGCCCATGGCGGCGTAGACGGCGTTCATGTCCAGCGCCGCCCGCACCCCGTCGGCCAGCTTGTCGAACTGCTGCTGACGGTACTGCTCCATGGGGATGAGCTGTGCACCGGCGGGGTCCAGCCCCTTCCGTTTGCACAAAAATGCGGTGAGTTTTTCGGTCAGTTCGCCGGTGTCGAACAGTCCGTGCAGGTAGGTGCCGAACACATTGGCCTGCACGCAGCCCTCCGGTGTGCCGTCGGCAAGGATGCAGAAGGGGCTGCCCGCCACGGTCGTGCGCCCGGCGTGGATCTCGTAGCCGGTCAGCTTTGCCCCGGCAAAGGGGATGGCTTCCACGGTAGCGTTGGTCTGGCTGAGATGCTTTTCGGCGTTGAACACGGTGTCGGTGGGCAGCAGACCCAGCCCCGGCAGGGTGTAGGGGGTGCCACTCTCTTCGCCGTCCGGGTCGGCAAGGGTGTGCCCCAGCATCTGATAGCCGCCGCACACGCCCAGCACCGGCGTGCCTTTTGCCG
>OGKD01001251.1_pt1 | contig 14198 bp, 12 predicted proteins | sample 1572371 | NCBI WGS metagenome assembly OGKD01 (sample SAMEA2582096, study PRJEB24529) | metagenome | biome: Human gut stool | place: China | collected 2011 | reverse complement strand
TGCGCGCGCTCCGCACTGACTGTTCTTTTCAGACTTATATGGACCTAGCAGAAAAGCTTGACTACCGGATACAATTTCCGGATCAGGATTTGTTAAATTACCGGCACAGCACCGAAACCCTGTTTGTCGATCCGCTGCGCTACAATTTAAATGCCCGCTATGCCTACGATATATATTCCATGCGTTATGATGACATGAAACAGAACGCATGCATCATTCACTATGCAACCTCCAAACCGTGGCGCGGTAATTTTGTTCATTACAATGTGGAACAGATCTGGTGGGATTACGCAAAACAGACGCCGTTTTATACGGAGCTGCTTCAGGAAGCCCTGGAGGAAACGCTCACAAACACAGCTGTCAATTCCTACATTACGAATCTTTTAGAACAAAACGAAGCCCTCTACGCGTGCATCGAAAAATATGATCAGCTTTTAAGCGATGCCGGTATTACATTATAATCTTTTGTCAGAATGGAGATACCTATGAACACTTTTTCCATGAATATTGCCATCACCATCAATCACGCCTATGTTCCCTATGCATATACTCTTCTGCTGTCTCTTCCGGCACATGATTCCGCAAAGTTCCAGGTATATGTTCTCCACCGGGATTTGACAGATGATGATTGCAATGTTCTCTCGTCTCTTTCAAAGCTTTATGATATTCATGTTCACTTTATCTGCGTTCCGGTCTCCTTTTCCGAAGCATTTACAGACACTTCCGCTCCAGCGGAAACCTGTTTCCGTCTATGTCTGCCGGCACTTCTGCCGGATACGCTCGACCGCATCCTCTATCTGGAAGCCGACATGATCGCAACTGCCTCTCTGATGCCTTTGTATACGCTGGATTTTGCCGGCAAAAAAGCGGCATGCACTACAGATGCGTCCGGAAATATTTCCGCCAGTGTTCTGCTCTTAAATCTCCCTCTTCTGCATGATACCCCGGACTGTCCTTCCGTTTTCCGGCATGCTTTGGCAGACGGCTTTGATGTCCACAACATCTTCCGTACATCCATTTGCCGGGAAGATCTTTTACTGCTGGATTCGCTGGAGTATAATCTGTCTGCGACTGCTGCCTTTTCCCAATACGGTCTGCATGCCGCCACTCTGCCGGACAGTGTCCGGCTTCTCCACTATACGGGTGAAAAGCCCTGGCACGGCGATCATCTGCACAATGACCTGGAATCTCTCTGGTGGAACTATGCAAAAAAATCCCCGTATTATCCGGCTCTTCTGGAACAGACAATACAGGGGATGATTCTGGGTACCAATGTTATCACCTACATCTCCAATATTCAAAAAGAGCATCGGCAGCTGACCGCTATCGTCGATCAGTACCAGACGCTCCTCGAAAAACTATCTTGATGCCATCAGCTGATATTTTAATTCCGCAATCTTCCAGTCATCTTCGTTATCAATATCCTGTACTTCAAGTTCGGAGACAATGATTGGCATCACACCTTCGTTCACCTGTCCGTGAAGTGCAAGGTATTTTTCCGCATTATAAACATAAAACTGTCCGGCATCATGATACTGTTTTTCCAGATCCTGCGACCGGGTTCTGCTATACTGCGGATATTTATAGCCCATAAACCCATCATCATTCATGACATAACATCTCTGTGGCGGATAGGAAAACGCCGTCATCGGCATTACCATTACAGGATGTTTTTCTTCCATAATCGTCTGTGCCGCAATGAGCTTTTGTGCCGTCACAAAGGGCGCAGTCGGATAAATACAGCAGATATATTCAAACGTTCTCCCCAGTTTTTTATAATTGTCCATGACTTCCATAATGACATCCGATGTTGTTGCGTAGTCATCCGCTGTCTTCGCGCTGCGCATAAACGGTACACTTGCCCCATACTCCTGCGCAATCTGTGCAATTTTCTGACTGTCCGTGGACACCATTACTTCCGAAAAAAGTCCGCTCTTTAACGCCGCCTCTATCGAGTATGCGATAATCGGTTTGCCGCAGAAATTCTTGATGTTTTTTCCCGGAATTCTTTTGCTGCCTCCTCTGGCAGTTATAATTGCAATCGCCTTTTCCATATTTCTTCCCTCCTGGTCAAACTATGATTCCAGCTGTTGTTCTATCTCCATGAGTGCCTGTCCGAATCCGGCTTTGCTGTCCAGCAGCAGTTCTGCCCGCGCTCTGGCTTTCTGTGTCATCTCCGCATACAACCTGTGGTCTGCGGCATAGCGCAGAATCTGTCTCTGCATGGCAGGATAATCTTCCACCTCGAATATCTCTCCCGCCGCGACCGCCACATCCCCTACAGGAAGTGTCACCACCGGCAAGCCCTTTGAGAGTGCTTCTGCCGCCGAACTTCCACCACCCGATCTGGCTGGGTTTACATACAGATCCATACATTCCAGTACCGCAAGCACATCCTGCTGTTCTCCAAGATTCGTCGCATGTGCCTGTAGAACAGGATATCCGGCAAGCGCCTCCCCAAAACGGTGAAACCTGCCTACGAACACTACGTGTATCGCCGGTTCTTCTCCGACTGCCTCCTCCAGCATTTTCAGATACGCCCCGGTAACTTCATCATCCAGTCGCCATCCCACAGTCGCAACAAGAAATTTTTCTTCCGGCAAGGTAAGATCTGCTCTGGTGTAATGATCCTGCTGCGGCTTAAACGAAAAAGTAAACGGAACACATTTGACGCATTCCTTTTGAACACCTAATTCCTGCAGCCGCATCTCATCCGTCCCGGAAAGCGTCCTCTTGCCTACCATCTGCCACTCACCGCATGAAGTCGCTATTCCCGAAAACACGGTGCTGACTGTAATTTGTGGTACAATTCTTCCACAAATATCTGCACAGATATCATTCCCGCCGATTCCAATGATGTAATCCGGACGTCTGTCACGAATCAGCTGCACAAGTGACGCTATCACCTGCAGATCCGGCATATCCTCTGGACACTGCATATAGGAAAATGTTTCTCCCTTAAATTCCAGCGACGAAAGCTCTGACAATTCCGCTGCGTATTCTGCCTCCTGCATATGATAAAATGGTGCGCGTCCTTTTTTTGTCATATACATTGCCGTATTTACAATCATTACTTCTTTATGAAGAAATGTTTTCAGCACGTAGCTTCGATCCAGCAGCGTTTTCGTGGGCGCATGTCCAAGGCCCAGTACCTGCGGTGAAAACACTATTACCAGATTCTGATTTCGCTCTTTCCTCGGAATATAGCACCGCTTTGTCACTCCCACCGCGGTCGAAAATGCCTCAAACAGTGTATGGTATAATCCGGTAAGCTTTCTTTCCACCTCAGAACTTTTTAAGGTTCCGTCTGTAAATACCGCTCTTGTGATCTGCCAGTAATGACTGAGTTTATTGTACTCCCCGACTTCACTGTAATCTGCCGCAAGCACCGTATCCAACAATTTTTCCGTGATATGTGGATCCCGCTTTTGCGCCATACAAAAAGAGAGAAAATGAATCTTCATCCAGTCCGGCACATTTTCAACCGCTACTTCCAGAGAATCCAGCATATGCGCCCGCACCGCCGGCTCCATCTGGTCAAATTGCCGTCCCAAATGTTCAAGGGTTGTATCAATCTCTGGATACTTTTCAAAATATGTAGCGCAATCATATGCAGCAATCTGTGTCCTATATTCTTCAAATGTCATCCGTCAGTTCCTCTCCGCCCACACCAGCGCATGCCGCAGCTCGTTCTCCCATACCGGTTTTTCGTAATCCATATGTAGAAAATACCCGTCTGCCCTGTCCGTCTGAAAGCCGTTCTCTCTTAAAATATGCTCAATCTGTGCTTCACTCTCGTGTGTATGATAGGCAGCAACCACACACCGCATCGCCGCGGCATTCCCCAGAACCTTCTGTGCTCCCAGCAGAACTTCCTGCTCCGCACCTCCGACATCCACCTTCAAAAAATCCAGTCTGCCGGTTCCGATGATATCATCAATCGTCATGACATCACATTCGGCTTCTGATCCGCCAAGCACACCGTGTAAAAACACCACCTTATCCCGATATGGTGCAAATGTCTTTTGCCATGCAGCATTCCAGCGTTCATCCCGGTCTGTCAAATATACCCTGCTTGCATGTTCTATCACGGTAAGCGCAAAATATCCCTCAGCTGCTCCGGCATCCATAATTACCGCTCCGTCCGGAATTTGCAGATTCCCGTTCCTGTAGCAGTGCGCCGACTCTCTGTCCTGTTCCTCGCAAAGTTTCCGATATCTCTCCAGAACCTGCTCGTCGGAAAATTCCTGCGGATAGTATAACGGCTTTCCATCAATCATCACATAAAACATATCGCAGGAAGCATCATACAGCAGCCCGGAGACCGCCTGCTCATATCTGGCGCAGACCGCTCCCGGACAAGACTGCAGAATTGTCCCCGCTTCCAGATCTTGTTTCCACAGTTTTATCCACGGGTCTTCCTTCTCCTTGTATCTCTCCTTAAAAAGCCGGGTCACCGCCTTTTGATATAACAGTCGGTTCTCACCTGCACCAAGCCCGGATGCAAACTCCTCCAGCGCAGCCGCGTCATATTTTTCCCGGATACCGCACAACATACCATCTGCCATTAACAGGAGCTGCCGCACCGAGCCACAGTCCGCCAGAAATACTTCCAGATTATTTCCCGAAAAAAAGCGGTACCCGCACCGTTCTCTCAGCTGTTTCTCCCACTCCCGCAGATACCCTGTCAGTCTGTCAACATCCTCCTGCACCGCACAGCCGCAATGTTCCAAATCGTTGAGCCGGCTTATCTCTTCGCTCAGTCGTACACCGATCTCCTCCACCACGTAAGACTCACGTAGCTCGCACAGCGGAACCGTCAGTTCGCCTCCTGCATTTGCTTCAAAGTCCGCTGTTTTTCCGTGATATACCTCGATCTGTTCTGCCATCTGTATCACGCGCTGCATCCAGGTATGCTGTTTCTGTGCCACGCGCTTTCCATTTTCCGCAATTTTTTCACTGCGTACGGGATTCTCCTGAAGACTCTGTATAATACTGGGAAGTTCTTCCAGATGATCCAGTTCATAGAATACCATTTCTTTGCCGTTGGAAAAATTCTCTTTCAGATAATCGCTTATATCCGTCACGGCGACCGCTCCGCTTAACATGGCAGCCGCAATGCGCTCCTGGAATCCCGCCTTAAATCCAGGCATAATGTTTAGAACAATCTTTGCCTCTCCGAGTGCTCTGCGTGCCACCTCGGCACCACCATCCATCACATGCAGATGCTCTCTGCCTGGACACAATAGCTTCTCCCATCCGTTGCCGTAGACCCAGACATCCACACCGGCTTTCAGCAGGGTGCGAATCATCCTGTCCCGGTAATATTCCCTTGCATAAAACTCCACCCCGGAAAGTTCACTTAAAATAGCAGCAAATTCTTCCCTGCCCACCGTAACCTGACAGCTTTCCAGCACTTTCTCCAAAGCGTCCTCTACAGAAAGGTACGGATTACCGGTCAGCATGGTCTGCACCGACCACTTTACCGAATCCGCAAATCCCATCTCCGCGGTCTTGTGCACAGGCATCTGCGGCACCCAGTAGGAACCGGTAAAAAGCAGCCCTATTTCCCGGTTCTGATATGGTTTTTGTATGTCTGCCCCTGTTCCGCTCAGCGGAACATAAGCAACACGTTCCAGACGCGGATAATACTTTTTCAGATAAGCCGTATGCCTCGCATCCACATTCAGAATAATATCACTTTCATTCAGACGTTCAAGCCGTTCGTACAGGTACAGCGGATGATCGCACAGATAATGCACCCGTGGAACTGAAGAATCCTCTAAGCATTCCGGAAGTACATCTGCAACCATCGCCTGACAGTCTACCAGCGCGTAGATTGAAATGTGTTCTTTCAGATACCGGTATTTGTCACGAAATGATTTGAGATTTCCGTCCAGAATCACGGTATGATACCCAAGCTCACGAAATGCTGCCGCAAATTCTGTAATGTATTTGCTGACCGCTCCATACACACCGCTTCCACTGACCAGTACAATATTTCTCTGTTCCATCCCTGTCTCCATTCCGGAGTGTTTCTACCCACTAATGTTCTTTGACTGTTTCCAACCGCTCCTGAATCTGCTCTACGCTCAGCCACTCTGTATTGGTACCCGAGCTATACTCAAATCCCGGTTCTACAAGTTTGCCGCCTGCCTGAATCTTGGTATTGCTCCACCAGTCGAAATGCGGATACACAATAAAATGCTTCTCGTATTCATATGTCATCATGGAATCCTCACGTGTTACCATGATCTCATGCAGCTTTTCTCCCTCACGGATTCCTACCTCCGGCATCTCGCATCCCGGAAGAATCGCCTGTGCCAGATCAGTAATCTTAAAAGACGGAATCTTGGAGATAAAAGTTTCTCCTCCCTTCGCTTCGGACAATGCCTTAATAACCAGCTGTACGCCCTCGTCCAAGCTGATCCAGAAGCGTGTCATGCGATAATCGGTAATCGGCAGAGAAGTGCCACCCTCTTTCACAATATTGCGGAAAAACGGAATGACAGATCCCCTGCTTCCGGCAACATTTCCGTATCTTACAATAGAGAAGCAAACATCCTTTGCTCCCGCATATGCATTTGCCGCAATAAACAGTTTATCCGACACAAGCTTGGTACCGCCGTACAGGTTGATCGGATTGACCGCCTTGTCTGTCGAGAGTGCAACCACTCGCTTTACACCACAGTCGAGCGCTGCATCCACAATGTTCATGGCTCCGTCGATATTCGTTTTCACAGCCTCCATCGGATTATATTCACACGCCGGAACCTGCTTTAATGCTGCTGCGTGTACCACATAATCCACTCCATCAAACGCCCGGTACAGTCTTTCTTTATCACGGACATCTCCGATAAAAAACCGCAGTGTGTCTTTATATTTTCTGAACTTGTTCGCCATAATGAACTGCTTATACTCATCGCGGGAATAAATGATAATCTTCTTCGGTGTATAGTGATCCAGCACATACTGTGTAAATGCATTGCCAAAAGATCCCGTACCACCTGTCACTAATATTGTCTTACCGTTTAACATTTCTACAACCTCCTGTTTCTCCTGCAGCCTCCTGCCGCCTTATAATATATATCGAACCATTCAGCTTCTGCATAACCTTCGCTGTCTAAAATTGTCCCATATACTTGTCACTCTTCCGTTTTTTAGTATATAATAAATGTCATAAAACCGCAATTATGAAAAGATTTTGCGCTTTGTCCGAAAGGAAATATTCATGAACATATTATTCTGTAAACACAACAGCATCTGTGAACCCGGCATTATCCGTGCTCTGGAACTTCTCGGGCACAAGCTTATCCTCCCGTCCTGTTCCTTTTCCCATCCGGATACAGACGACGCATACGACGCCGTGCTGTGTGAGGAAATTCGCAAAAATTCTTTTGATCTTGTATTTTCCGTTAATTTTATTCCTGTGATTGCAACTGTCTGCTATCGTCTGCAGGTTCCTTATTTTTGCTGGATCGTGGACAGCCCGGTCATTCAGCTCTACTCGCATACATTACAGTATGACAGCAATTATGTCTTTCTTTTTGACTATACACTCTATACGGAGTTTTGTAGAAAAAATCTAGGGCATATTTTTTATCTGCCGCTCGGCTGCGACCTTCCGCATTATGATTCTATTATACCGACTCCGCAGGATCACGCAAATTATGACTGTGATGTTTCCTTTGTCGGTTCTCTTTATACAGAAAAGTCGCCTTATCACGCTATCCGCACGCAGCTTCCTTCTTATATACAGGGATATTTCGACGGCATCCTGCATGCGCAGCAGCTCGTCTACGGATACAACTTTCTGTGTGACATCATACCACCGGATCTCATGGATACGCTGGATCAGCTGATCGATGTATCCCCTTCTCCCGGTTATGATCTGGATAAACGCACACTGCTCGGAAATCTGCTTTTAAACCCTATGTGTACGGAGATGGAGCGTATTCATCTGCTGAATTCCATCGGAGAACACTTTTCTCTGGATCTCTATACGCAGAGTGATACGTCCCCACTCAAAAATATCCGTCTGCGGGGAATTGCCTCCTCTCTCGACGGAATGCCAAAAGTTTTCAAATGCAGCAAAATCAATTTGAATCTTACCGCAAAAGGGATCCAGTCGGGCGCTTCTCTGCGCATTTTTGATGTTCTCGGTTGCGGCGGTTTTCTGCTCAGCAACTATCAGTCGGAATTACCGCAATTATTTGAAGTCGGCAGAGAGCTTGTCCTCTTTGACAGTGAAGCTGATCTTCTTGATAAGATTTCTTATTATCTGCATCACGAAGATGAACGCAGGGAAATTGCCACAAACGGTTATCAGCGAATCCGCCAGGAATACAGTTACCAGGCGCGGCTTGCGCTAATGCTGGATGTACGTCATTCCTTATCCATTTAATATAAGTGAGGTACCTATGAATCTGTTATTTTACCGCTATGGAAGTATTTGCGAACCTGATATTATCGAGGGGTTTCGGGAACTCGGGAATCAGGTAACAGAAATCACATTGGAAATTTACAATAAGAATCTCGGACCCCTGGAAGGTCTTACCGCTCTGAAGAATGAATTGTTTGCACACAGCTACGATTTTGTGTTCAGCATCAATTACTATCCCTTTATCTCGGAAATCTGCAATATCTTCCAGATCCGCTATCTCTGCTGGACGGTGGACTGCCCGGTTATGGAACTATATTCTGACACCGTGAGCAATCCGTGGAACCGTATTTTTCTATTTGACCGTGCCCAGTATGAGGAGATTGCTCCCCAAAATCCCGGCTGCATTTTCCATCTGCCGCTTGCCAGCAATCCATCCCGCTGGCACAACGTCCTTCAAAAGGCGTCCCCCGCGGAGCACGCAAAATATGCCGGTGATGTCACGTTTGTCGGCTCTCTGTACACCGAGAAATGCCCTTATGATCGTCTGCAGACCGATTCCGCCTACCTGCGCGGATATCTCGAGGGTATCATGGATGCGCAGCGCAGCATTTACGGCTGCTACTTTCTGGAAGACCTGCTGCCGGATTCTACATTCCGCCGGAAAAATCCATCCGCGACGACCGCGTTGCGATGGCTCAGATTTATCTCTGTGCCAAAATTTCTGCGCAGGAACGGGTTCGCACCATGCAGCTTCTGGGAAATCATTATCCGGTCACGCTATATACCGGAAGTGATTCCACCGGTCTGCCCGTCCAAAATAAAGGCCTTGTAAAAACATTGACAGAGATGCCTCTGGTCTTCTCCAACAGCAAGATCAATCTGAACATTACCGCAAAATCCATCCGGTCGGCGTTGCCGCTTCGCATTTTTGATATTCTTGCCTGCGGCGGTTTCTGCCTCACCAATTACCAGCCGGAACTTGAGGATCTTTTTACCGTTGGGGAAGATCTCGACTGCTACGTCAGTGAGGACGATCTGCTTGCCAAAACGGAATATTATCTGTCGCACGAGAAAGAACGTGCAGAGATTGCACAGAACGGTCTTCTCACCGTCCAGGAAAAGCACAACTATCCGGAGCGTTTGTTAACAATGATTTCTCTCGCCTATGGACTATCCTAAGAGGTATATCATGAAAATACTTTTTTTTGACTCGCCTGCATTTGCCAAGCAGGATATGATTGATGCGTTTGAAGATATGAATATTGCCTGCGACCTTTTTTTTCACGAGGAGTACAACGACAGACAGAGCACTGCTTTTTCTGCCGCATTTGATGTTGCGCTCCAGAAGGCATCGTATGACTTTGTCTTTTCCTTTAATTATTACCCTATCCTCTCCTCCTGCTGTCAGCGTCATGGAATCCGTTATGTTTCCTACGTCTATGACAGCCCACTGGTAGCTTTATATTCCTGCACGCTGATCAATCCCTGCAATTATGTCTTTCTTTTTGATAAGGCGACATATCTGGACTTTAAAAATGCCGGGATTTCCACCGTCTATTATCTTCCTTTGGCTGCAAATGTATCACGGCTGTCGCACATGATCTGCCCGGCATCTGCACGTTCTGCGGTATCGGCGGAGGTATCATTTGTCGGCTCCCTTTACAACGAAGATCACAATCTGTTCGATCGTTTAAACGGAATCTCCGATTATACGCGCGGTTATCTGGAATCTATCATGAATGCGCAGCGTCAGGTATATGGCGACTTCTTTCTGGAAGACCTGTTGACACAGGATATATTGGAAGAACTTTCACGTGTGTGTCCTTACCAGCCCATGTCCGACGGCACAGAAACCCTTTCTTATGTATACGCTAACTATTTTCTTTGCCGTAAGATTACTTCCACAGAACGTCTTAGCTTACTAAAAAAAGCTTCCGAGCAGTTTGCCCTAAAGCTTTATACACACCATCCGTCACCTCTGCTTCCCAAAGCAGAATTTGTCGGACCGATCGATTATTATCGAGTTATGCCGCTTGTATTCCGGCACAGTTCCATCAATTTAAATATCACGCTGCGTAGCATTCACTCCGGCATACCGCTTCGCTGTATGGATATCATGGGAAGCGGCGGTTTTCTTCTGAGCAATTACCAGGAAGATTTTCTTGATGATTTTGTTCCCGGTGAAGACTTTGTCTTTTATGAGAGCGAAGATGATTTTGTACGCAAAATTGACTATTACCTTGCGCACGACAATGAGCGCCGTCAGATTATCGCAAACTGTTCCGGGAAAATGCAGGCGGCACATACCTGGCAGCATCGCATCGCCCGCATACTAGAGATTCTGTCGTAATCTCCCGCTTAATATGTAAAATTCAGCCCGTCATCCATCCATTTTGCAATCTGTTCTCCGCGCCGCTTCCATGTATGTTTTTGTAGCGCCTTCTTCCTTCCTGCCGCGGCAATTTGGGCAGCACGTCCGGGATTCGAGAGCAACTCATCAATCACAACCGGCAGCTGCTCCGGCGCATCTGCCGGATACGTGACAATCTCTTTTCCGTCTTCAAAAAATCTTTCTAGTAATTGATACTTACTGGTAACACAGACAGCCCCCGCCAGCATCGCGGTAAAAATGCGTTCGTGCATGCCCGTCTCAAAATTGATATTGTGCAACACAATCCGGGAATTCTGCATATAGCGGATAACTTCCGTGATGTCAACGCCCTCCTCCGACAAAATATCCAGATTTTCAGAGCCTCCTCCCTGATAGGTATTCCACCCTCTGCCAACAACACTCACACGTCTCCCGGCCTTTAGCAGCTCCTCCAGCATCCGCTCCCGGATGCAGACCCGCTGAAACTCATCTAACGGATAGAACGCTCTCAGAAGTGTCTGAAATTCATCCTCGCTCATCTCGAACTGTATTTCCTCCAGATAACAGCGAAGCTCCTCATCCCATGTTCTGATGTGTCCATTCTGAATCAGGCGCGCCGCCACTTTCTGTGCAATACTTCCCATAATCCCGTCGATCTTTTTTAATTTTTCCCACACAGCTTCGCGCGACGTATAACTCCCCGGGAAAAATACATCAATCTCCCGGTCTTCCCACCGGGGAACCTGTTCGCTTGCAAAACCGCCATGGTAAAGCGTCTCTATCATTTCAAACTTGGGATACATCTCTCTGATCCGCTGTGTAAACGCATCCTGTACCGTCAGGACATACGCTCCCGTTCCAACGCTGCCAATCAGCCTCGCCTCATGAAAAAAGGGATCATCAACCAGCCACCCCACTCTCCGCATATCACGCAGCTGCGGCAAAGCCGTACATTCCTGTTCCCATCCGATTGCCTGCAGAGAAAAACAAAATGCATATTGCTCTCTCTGTTCCAGGCAGCCGCTCAACCGCACAAGGAAATCCTCTGCCTGCGTATCAAGCACTTCCGTCTCGCAGCCATATGCACGGAATCCCTCCGCGATTTCATCGGCTGCCTTTCTTAGTACATTATATGCCGAGCGTCCCTTTATCACTAATACTTTCTTCACTCAAATTATCCTCTATATCCTCCAACAGCATCTGCACTGCCTTCTGGTATCCCAAAAACAAATTTAAATTCAGCTCTGCCAGATCTCTGATTCCCATGTTTTCTTTCGTGTAAATCGTATCACCGAGTTCATATTCTGCCTTTTGCGCATATACGGTCATCATACCAAACAGGGGCATATGTTCCAGGATATCATTCTCCTCGAGCATATCCCGCAACACTCTGACATCATTATCCGTTACCCCTGTATCGCCGCCAGATTTTCGGCATAGACTGTCTAACGCTTGAATCTGTTTTTCGATAAATTTCTGCAAATCCCCTGCCTGAAGTTTCAAATTTCTGTAAGCTTTTTCCAGTTTTTGCTGTTCCTCCACAGAAAATGCCGACGGTATCGCCTGTTCAATCTTCCGGAAGTCGAACTCTGCCGGGCACTCTCCCGCCACAACCTCCGACATTTTCATATTCTCCGTGCCTTCAATCTTGGCTCCGCCCTCTGTTGCATCAATGACACGCATTCGATCTCCACCGTCACGAATTGCCTTTTCAAACCACTGCTTGTAATACCACATCTGGAAGTCCGTCTGAAGCATTGTTCCGTCGATTCCTTCCACTTCCATCAGGCAACGGCTCTTAATGTATTTATCATTATCGCCAAGTGCGCCCTCAATTCCGGAAGTATGTGATTTTCCCCCGGTAAAGGCCAGATCCTGTCCCATAAATACAATTTTCCGGAAGCCGAAATAAAGTGCCATTGCAAATGCTATCGAACTCACTGATCCGCCGGTCGGCAGAACTGGGAATCCATATCCCAGCATCTCAGAAATCATCTGATTCCAGCCTTTTTCAAAGTAGCCAAAATAATATACCCGTTCTCCATACTTCCGTATAATTTCGGGTTTGGAGGCGTTTTCACAACACCATGTCAGCCCACACAAATCCAGGTCTGTGAAGAAACGTTCCGGTGGGTTCGGATCTACCGTACACACCAGATCCGGATGGATTCCTGCACGCATAACAGCGCGAAGTGCCGCATCCACAACAATAATCAGTGCCCTGCCCTGGATCTTTTTCAGTTCCTGAATATTCTTGTCCAGAGAAGGGCCGGCACACACAATAACTGCCGGAATATCCTCTAAGGGATACCCTTCCAGTGCCTCTCTGATCTGTCCGATATTTCTCGTCCGAATCGTATGCTTCATATTATAAAGCGTATTACGCGGTATCACACGTTGGAAACTCAAGCTTGTCCCCTTCTTTACCGCCTCGTCCCGCAGCCGCTCAATGATCAAATTTTGAAACTCTTCACATTCCTCGTGAAATAATATATCATATCCCGGCAAAATACAGAATTCCGTAAATGTGAAATCTGAATATTGCAGGTTTTTTTTCATAATATCTTCAATGCTGTCTGTTACATCCGGAATATAAAAGCGCACTCTCTTATCTTCCAGAATATCCGATACGTCAAATTGCTCACAGCATTCCTCAAAAACCTCCACACTGGGCTCACATATCACAATATGATTGGTATCATCACATTTTTTTAAAAATTCTCTCACATGTCTTCCATCAGAAAATCCAAATACAAAATAGGTACCATAAGCGCGAACCTGATACCGTCCGGCATAAACCGCCGCTGCGAATGCAGTATCATACCGGCTGTTTAAATACCATTTCCGGTTTTCTCTTTCTATTCCCAAAATCCGTTCGCCATCCGCCGCCATCTCCACAAACACATTCTTCACTCCGGCAGCAGCCAACCTCTGCTCAAGGAATTTCGGCATAACACGTTCCAATGCCCTTTTATTATTTTCCAAAATCTCCATGTACACTTCTCCACTTTTGTCTCTTATCTGCTTTCACCGTCTAACACCGGCAGGATTCCTCCATACAATGTATCTGCTATACCAAGCAGATCCTGCATCTGATAATTTTCAACCAAAATCTTTACAGCAGAAAGCAGCACAAGAAGTTTTTCTGTCTGCGCCTGATCCGCCAGATTCTGTAATAACAGCTGATATTCCTGCAATAATTCTGCCACATGCTGCAGTGCTTCGTGTTCACGATTTTGGTATGCTTCCTCCATCGTCTGCTTTGTCTTATTCACAATTTTTATGGACATTTTTTCTCCCCACTACGTCAAAAGACCGACAGAAAACTGTCGGTCTTTTGAATTGTACTGAATCGTACTTGTAATACTATCTGAGTTCCAATTACTGTAACAGAGAAAGTACACCCTGAGTAGACTGGTTAGCCTGAGCAAGCATAGACTGTCC
>OGKD01001244.1_pt1 | contig 14231 bp, 10 predicted proteins | sample 1572371 | NCBI WGS metagenome assembly OGKD01 (sample SAMEA2582096, study PRJEB24529) | metagenome | biome: Human gut stool | place: China | collected 2011 | reverse complement strand
TACCCAAACCATTCTGTAGAAATATAGAGGTGTATTGGTGGAATAATGCTTTTCTCTGTATGAAGCGATCAGTTTATCCCCAGCCGCATTGGCAAAATACAGCTTTACCTTCACCAGTTCGTAGGTATTGATCTCGTTACCGTCATTATTGATGAACTGCTCGGCATTCATCCAGCCTACCAATTCCCCTGCATTGTCATATAACTGACTGCCTTCCAAGGTAATCGTCACATATTTCACATTGGACAGCTGCGTCAGTGTCCTTACAACGGCCGCCCGCACCAGTACTTCTGTGGTGACCGAAAGTTCGGAATATGCCTTATCCACATTGATCACAAGTTTTCCGTCTTCCACTTCATAATCCAGAACCTGAAATCCCATGTCAAAAGGCGCCTTATATTCCAGCTTTTCCGGGGTGGTGGAGAGAAATGTCATGGTCTCTTCCAACTGTTCCTCCGGTGTCTTGGTGTTCAGATACTGGTCATGAACCTCAACCTTCGTCTCTGCGGTATTTACATAATACACCGATATCTTTTTGCCGGTCTCCGGCTCTCTCGTGCCACAGCCGGTCAGGACTGCCAGCAACATCAGAAGCATACCGGTCAAAACATATTTTTTAACTCTCTTCATAACTACACAATCTTTCTTACAACAGCTCCGTCTAAGAGGCGATATATGTCAGCGGGATCTTCGCCAGGAAACAGGAGCCCTGCCCCTCGGTACTCGTCACCGTAAGGGATCCCTTGTGCATCAGGACGGCGCTCTTGGTGATCGCCAGTCCCAGTCCCGTTCCGCCGATCTCTCTGGAATGAGACTTGTCCACACGATAGAATCTCTCGCAGATATGTGCCAGAGCCTCCTCCGGGATACCGATTCCGGAATCACTGACTTCAAAGGTAAAATACTGATGATCCGCATCCAGTATCACCTTCACCCAGCCATGATCCTTATTGTATTTGATGGCATTCTCCACCAGATTCGTCATGATCAGGGTCATCTTAACTTCATCCACCTCTGCCACCACAGGACGGACGCTTTCAAATACCACTTCCACATCCTTCTTCCGGGCGATGGGCCGCAGTCTCTTTAAGATCAGTTCCGTCAGATCATTGATGTTCAACGATACAATATTCAGATCCTGTACCTTTTTATCCATTTTTACCAGTGCCAACAGATCCGTAATGATCTGGTTCTCTCTGTCAATCTCGGAAGCAATGTCTTCCATGAATTCTCGATACAGCTCCGCCGGTACATTTTCCTGTGCTAGCAGGGAATCCGACAATACCTTGATGGATGTCATGGGTGTTTTCAACTCGTGGGACACATTTGCCACAAATTCCTGTCGGGAATCGTCCAATGCCTTCATCCGCTTCAACAGCTGGTTGAACGCATCTACGATATGTACGGTCTCCACATAATCTGGCACAGAGATCGTCTCATCACTGAAGCCTTCCTTTACCGCATTGATGGCCTGTGTGACTCTGTTGAAAGGTCTCGTCAAAGCTCTGGACAGTATGATAGCCAGTGCCAGGATTGCCACCATCATGATCACTTCCAGAATGTACGCCTTACGATTCAGCACTTCCTTGGCATTTACGATACTGTCATTGGAAATGCTGGTCAGCATAACGCCCCGGATGGCATCCGGATTCCTTTTTCCGTTTTCGTCCGTAGTGTTTGCCGTGGTATCCATGATGGGAGTGGTCATTTCTATGTAACCGTGCTCCGGGTCATAATGGGAAATGTTTTCCCCCTGAAAACATTTGATGACCTCCTCGGAAATGATGGTCTTTCCTTCACTGATGCCGTAGGTATCTTTTTCCACCTTGAAATTCTTGTTGATGATCATAACGCGGCCTTCATACAGATTGGACAGCATCTCCAGTTCCGCATTGATGACTTCTCTGGAATTGCCGGTGTCCTCTCTGACACCATGGCTGCTTAAATAATTGTTGCTGATCAGATGATTGGCCAGGATCATCAACTGGTTCTGTACCACTGTGGTCCGCTGTTCCACCGCCAGATCCTCGTAATTGCTCACGATACCGTGGCGCATGGCAATACAAGGCACCAGGCCGATCACCAGCGTCAGCAGGAAGATCCTCGCCCGCAGACTTCGAAGCGCGATCATGCTCTCCAGCTTTTCCCATATAGTTGCAAAACGTTCTTTATTCCATTTTTTCACAGTATAAAAACCTCAGTTCCGAACCTCTCCACGCCATTCACAAAACCGCACGATAAATCGTGCTCTCCGCTGCTTCGCAGCTACTTTTGTTCATTTGCGTGGCGGTGGCTCTATTCGAGCCACCTTCAAAGATAAGAGAAATTGATTCTTACATGCAAGCATGGCGAATCATTTCCTCTTATCTTTGCCGGTTCTCATAGTCTCACTTATTATTAAAGTAGTACCCGACACCCCATTTGGTATGCACGTATCTGGGCTCGCTGGGATTGGACTCGATCTTCTCACGCAGTCTCCGGATATGTACATCCACTGTACGCACATCACCGGGATAATCCGTACCCCATACCAGCTTCAACAAATTCTCCCTGCTGTATACCTTGTCGGGATTCAGCATCAGAAGTTCCAGCACTTCGAACTCCTTGGCCGTCAGTCCGATCTCCCTGCCCTGGATGTAGGCTCTTTTGCCGTCACGATCCAGCTTCATATCGCCGCTTTCCAGAATACCGGTGTTCTCTGTGGTTCCTTTTTTCGGCTCCATTCTGCGGAAGATAGCTTTGATCCGGGCTTTCACTTCCAGAATGTTAAAAGGCTTGGTTATGTAATCGTCCGCGCCGTATTCCAGTCCCAGGATCTTATCCATGTCATCACCCTTGGCGGTCAACATGATCACCGGTACATTGGAAAATTCGCGGATCTGCTGGCAGACCTCAAAGCCGGTCAGCTTCGGCAGCATGACGTCCAGTAATATGATGTCATATTCCTTGTTATGCGCCATCTGCAATGCTTCCTCACCGTCATAAGCACAATCCACTTCCATGTTGTCCTGTTCCAGACTGAAACGGATTCCCTTCACGATCAGCTTCTCATCATCCACTACCAGCACTTTCTTGCCTGCCATCTTTCCTTAACCTCTCTATCCCTTACTTTTCTCTTCACGGTCCCGGCATAAGCCCTCATTGTACCGTGATCTTATCACACAATTTGTCATACGCGTTCTGTTTGATCCCGGATACCTTCATAATGTCTTCCTTCGTCTGAAAGGCTCCGTTTTGCTCCCGGTAGCGCACAATATCTGCCGCCCGGGAAGCTCCGATCCCCGGCAGCGCACACAATTCCTCCGCAGATGCCGTGTTGATATTCACAAGTCCCTCCGCCGTCGCTTTTACCTCGGCTTCCAGAGTCTCCGCTTCCTCCAACGTTGGAAAATACAGCTTCTGACCATCCGTCACCGTTTCTGCCAGATTCACATAAAAAGGATCCGCCTCCGCTGTCATACCTCCGACCAGTCGCAAGGCTTCCTCCGCTCTGCTGCCCTCCGGCACTTCCACGACTCCGGGATCCCGCACTGCGCCGCAGACATAGACATATATCATCTGCGGTTCAGCCTTTGCCGGTTCCTGCACTGTCACGCTGCTGCCTGCAGGCTCCGCTGCCTGTTCCACCGCTTCCAGTGAGGGAAATTCCGCCACATCTTCTCCGGATGGAATCAGCACAATGGCCTCATCCTTCCTCTGACAGCCGGTCATGAACATCACCAGACTGAAAAACATTCCGATCAAACCTGCATATTTTGTTTTAAAAAACCTTATCGAAAACATCATAGTCCCCTTTCCATTTTCCTGATTTCTTCACAAAATTTCAGGGGATTGCCTCTCTATGCTGTTAACTTTCATTGTACTGGAATCGCACGGAATTTACAAGCCGTTTTCGCATTTGTGGTAACGATTCAGAACCCCTTCGTAAAATTGCCGCTTCGCGGATAGCTCTGGATCATTTCCACTTGAAAATCACAATACCCACAATCGCCACGGCCATGCCGATGGCTTTCCGCCACTCCCAGGGCTGCTTCTCCACACCGAACCATCCGAACAGTTCGATAATATATGCTACAGCAAGCTGAGCGACCACAATAAGCATTACCGCTTTGGCCGGTCCCAGGGCATCCATACTGCGGATCACAGTGTAGGTGATAAAGGCTCCGATAGCCCCTCCCAAAAGCATATATCTGGGCTCCACCTGCGCTATCTTCAAGAATGAAGTCCGCTCCGTACACAGCCATGCCCCCAGACATACCAGCAATGCTGTAAACTGCACAAATGCACTGGCGGTCCAGATGCCGGTGGATTTCGTCACCTGGGTGTTGAACACTCCCTGGATGCTCATCAGCGCACCGGAAACTAAAGCAATCAAAAAACCGATCATAGGATTCTACCACCTTTTCTTTTTAGTAGTAGTCTATCCTGTGACCGGTTCGTTCATTCATATTTTATTGTAACGGTTTTAGTTCTCTGTACCACCTACCTGTCCGGCTATGGTCTCGTCCAGCTGCTGTACCAGAGTAGTCACGTCGTCACCGTTCCATACCTTGGAAAACAGTACTTCCAACTGCATCCAGAAATTTCCCGTCTCTAGCATCTTCGGCAATGACACACTGTCCGCATACTCATCGGCAAAGATCATAAGCGCACCGTTGTCTGCATTCTCTGCCGCCTGAAGACTTGCCGGCATTTTGCCGGAGCGTTCATACAGGCCGTCCGCATATCCTTCTGCCAGATACGCTGCGAAGCAGTCCGCCAGTTCCTTGTGTTCCGAATAGCCGTTGATGACTGCCGCTCCCGTAACAGACAAAGATCTGCTCTGCAGTTCGGCGCTGACATCCGGCATACGGGCAATCCCGTAATTAAATGCAAGGCTGCCGTCCGCTTTTGCCTCTTCCAGCCGTTTGACCACATCCGTGGTTCCGATGGTGAACATGGTCTTGCCATCGATAAAGTCCTGGATCACAGAATCATAAGTCACCGTATCGGATTCAATAAAGAAGAACTGGTTCAGTGCCTTGTACACTTCCAGACACTGAATGGTCTCCGGATTATTGATATCAATATCATTTCTGTCATCCCCGGGATCACCGCCTACGATCATGTAGTTGCCTACGATCCAGTAGTTGTAGAAAATATTGTTCACATCCCATTTCATGACACCTTCCACACCTTCCGGTGCATCAAAGGTATCTGCAATATTCAGCAGATCATCCACTGTGGAGGGAAGTGCTTCCGCGAAATACTGCTCTGCCAGTGCATTTACCGCTGCCTCATCCGCTGTCACCTGTTCCGTGGTCTGGTCTTCCGGAAGAGAATCTTCCTCGATGATCTCTTCTCCTTCCCCTATGGGTTCATCATTCTCACTGCTTCCCGCCAGTTCCTTCTCCGCCTGCTGGGTTGCCCAGGTTCGAAGATAATCTTCATTATATACCAACGCACTGGTATCAAAATAAACCGGGTAACCGATCAGCTTCTGATCATAGGTTACCGCAGACAGAGCCGCCTGGGGAAAATGGTCTGTATTGCAGATTCCCACAGTGTCAGGCACTTTCGATGCCAGTCCTGCCAGATAAGCCTTTTCCAGAGAGTCGCTGCTCAACAGGTAGATATCCGGTATCTGATCGGAATGCAGGGTCTCCTGATTGATAGCTTCCAGATATTCACTGTCAGAAGTAAGTACGGGAATCACACGAACTCCACTGTTCTGTTCTCCGAAGGATACTGCTGCCGCATTGATATAACCGGACAATGCCTCATCGGAATACCAGCAATAGATTGTCTCCTTTCCTCGAAACAGCTGCAGTCCGCTTCCGCTCTCCTGTGTCTGACTCATCTCCTGCGTACTTCCGTAAACAGCTGCAGCAGCCATGGCGATCACAGCTGCTGTAGCGATAATTCTTTTTTTCAAAAACATAAATTCACCTAAACCTCTTATTCGATACAGGTGTCCAAAATAGCAATCATTTCGTCCACATTTTCCCGGGTAATCACGAGAGGCGGTACGAAGCGGATAATGTCCGCACCGGCATTGATCAGAATTAATCCCTTCTCCAATGCTCTGTTAATAATGTCTCCTACCGGATGGTCAAATACCAGTCCCTGCATCAGTCCCACACCACGGCGTTCTTTGATACAGTCATACTTGTCTGCCAGTTCGTTCAGACGCTGTTCCAGATAGGGAGCCACCTCTCTCACATGTTCTATTATATGGTCCTCTTCGAATAAATCAAGCACTTTTTCCACTGCTGCGCAGGCTAAGGGGTTACCGCCGTAGGTGGTTCCGTGATCTCCCGCTGTCAGAGAATGCTGTGCTACTTTCTCCGTCATCATAAATGCACCTACCGGTACACCGCAGCCCAGTGCCTTGGCAGAAGTCATGATGTCCGGCTTCACGCCGAAACGCTGCCATGCATACATGTAACCGGTACGTCCCATGCCGCACTGGATCTCATCCAGAATCAGCAGGATATCCCGCTCATCGCACAGATCACGAACCTGTTTTAAGAATTCTTCATTAGCGGGACGCAGTCCGCCCTCACCCTGTACAGTCTCCATAATGATGGCACAGGTCTTGTCTGTCACCTGATCCAGCACACTCTGGAAATCATTCAGTTCTGCAAATTTGATATGTCCGATCATGGGCTGGAACGCCTCACGATACTTGGGGTTGCCCGTTACTGACAAAGCTCCCATGGTTCTGCCGTGGAAGGAGTGATTCATGGCAATGATCTCATGGTCGGTACAGCCATCCTTCAGATACGCATATTTTCTGGCAGCCTTAATGGCACCTTCCACTGCTTCCGCACCGGAATTGGTGAAAAAGACACGATCCATGCCGGATACTTTTTTGATCTTACGAGCCGCCTCGATGGCAGGCACGTTGTAATAATAATTGGAGGTGTGGATCACCTTGTCGATCTGTGCTTTCAGCGCATCGTTGTATGCCTTGTTCTGATAGCCCAGGGCAAATACAGCGATTCCCGCTACGAAATCCAGATATTTTTTCCCATCGGTGTCATACAGATGTACGCCTTCGCCCTTATCCAGAACGATCTGATAACGGTTATAGGTATGCAGCAGGTCTTTTTCCGCCTCTGCAATATATTCTTTCATGGTGTCGCTCATTTTTCCTCTCCATTCCGCAGACGTTCTTTTCGTCAAGGAAACGCAAACCAAATTTCTAATTTGGTTTTGCGATAATGGCTACTTTGTGACGCCTGCGGCACAAATAGCCGGGTGCGGAATAAGCTGCCAGGCTTATTCTGCACACTTTTTTCACTCCTCATCGGATACGATCGCAGTTCCGATACCCTGATTGGTGAAGATCTCCAACAACAGGCAGTGTGCCAGACGTCCATCCAGAATATGCACACGGTTTACACCGTTGCGGATCGCAGAAGTACAGTTGTTCAGCTTCGGCAGCATACCACCGCCGATGTAACCGTCGTGGATCAGTCCCTCTGCCTCGGAAGCTGTCAATCTGGAAATAAATGTGGACTTGTCATTGATGTCCTTGTACAATCCCTCGATATCCGTCAGAAATGCCAGTTTCTCCGCATGTACTGCTTTGGCGATAGCGCAGGCCGCATCATCCGCATTGATATTGTAGGTGTGATAATCCTTGTCCAGTCCAATGGGAGCGATGATGGGCAGGTAATCCTTCTCCAGCATGTCAAAGAGAATATCCGGATTCACGCCGGTGATCTCACCCACATACCCGATGTCCTGACCGTCGGAATATTTTTTCTCTACCTGAAGCAGGCCGCCGTCTTTACCGCTGACACCTACTGCTTTCACGCCCAGCTCTTCCACCATGGTCACAAGGCTCTTATTTACCTTGTTCAGTACCATTTCCGCGATCTCCATGGTCTCCTCATCGGTGACACGCAGACCGTTGACGAACTTTGCCTCTTTTCCGACCTTGCCGACCCAGCGGCTGATCTCCTTACCGCCGCCGTGAACGATGATGGGCTTGAAACCTACCAGTTTCAACAGCGTTACGTCCTTGATGACGTTTTTCTGCAGTTCCTCATTGCTCATGGCGCTGCCGCCGTATTTTACCACGATGATCTTACGGTTGAATTTCTGTATGTAAGGAAGCGCCTCGATCAGCACCTCTGCTTTTTTCATTACCTGTTCCATATCTTTTTCCATTTTTATCCTCATTTCCGCAGATACCGTGATCCGCCTGTCATTTATCTTTCCGGTCGTTCTTTTTTAGGAACGATAGTCCGCATTGATCTTCACATAATCATAGCTTAAATCACAGCCCCATGCGGTAGCTTCTGCCTCACCCATATGCATATCCACCAGTGCGGTAACTTCCGGATCGGAGAGGATCTTCGTGGCCTCTTCCTCGCTGTAATCACATGCCACACCATTACCGAAGATATGAATCTTGCCGCTCTTGCTCTCAAAATACAGATCCACATTTTCCGGGTCGAATTTGGCTCCGGAATAACCCAGTGCACAGAGGATACGTCCCCAGTTGGCATCATGTCCGAAGATAGCTGCCTTGGTCAGAGAAGAACAGATCACGGATTTTGCCAGAGTTCTGGCATCTTCCTTGCTGACTGCGTTTATTACTTTGGTCTCAAACAGTGCTGTGGCGCCTTCGCCATCTCCTGCCATTTTCTTTGCCAGGAATGTGGTGATCTCATGCAGTGCCTTGCAGAAGTTGTCGTAATCCTCGCCCTCTGTGGTAATCTCCTCGTTGCCAGCCATGCCGTTGGCCAGCACCAGCAGTGTATCATTGGTGGAAGTATCTCCATCCACGGAGATCATGTTGAAGGAATCCACTACGTCTGCGCTGACGCACTTCTGCAGCATCTCCTTGGAAATTTTCACATCTGTGGTTACAAAACCTAACATCGTGCACATATTCGGATGGATCATACCGGAACCCTTGCACATACCGCCCAGAGTCACAGTCTTGCCACCGATCTGTGTCTCGATGGCGATCTCTTTGGAAATGGTATCGGTGGTCATAATGGCATCGGAGCCAGCCTCCAGAGTATCTGCCTTGGCTGCCACCAGTTTCTCGATGCCAGCGGTGATCTTGTCTACGGGAATCTGCATACCGATGACACCGGTGGATGCAACCAGTACGGCATCGGTGGGCACGCCCAACAGTTCTCCGGCACATTTTGCTTCTGCTTCACAGCAGTCCAGTCCCTGTTTGCCGGTGCAGGCATTGGCGATTCCCGAATTGACTACCACTGCCTGTGCAAATGCAGAATGTTCCACGATCTGCTTATCCCACAGTACAGGAGCCGCCTTTACCACATTGGAGGTAAAAGTACCGGCTACGGTACAAGGTGCCTTACTTACGATCAGTGACATATCCTTACGATTCTGATATTTAATGGCAGCCTCCACACCTGCTGCCTCAAAGCCTTTTGCTGCGGTCACACCGCCCTGGATCTGTTTCATGTTGGAATAATCTCCTTTCGCTTCCGTTTTATTTATGATGTCGGGGTCAAAAGCCCCCGACTTTGATGCCTACGGATTGCTTCGTGCTACGCACTTCCACAATCCTGGCATCTATTTATTAAACGCCGTAATGTTCTCTTCATTCAAAGTAAAGTCGTAGTAGTTCAAGTCTTCCCGCTTTGTCCATCCAATGCATTTCCAGAAAGCGTTTCCGATGTCATTCTGGGTAAAAGCGATCAGGCTGACCTTGTTGATATGTTCCGCTTTCAGAGCATTCATGCAGTGGACGACCATGGCTTTGCCAATGCCAAGTCTTCGGTAATCTTCTCTGACACATACATGGTACAGACAGCCTCGTCGTCCGTCATGGCCGCAGAGGATGCCACCCACTACGGCTCCATCCTCCCCGATGGCTACCACACTGGTGCCGGGATTCCGGTTGATAAAACGTTCCACACCTTCTCTGGAATCATCGATGCTCCGGATACCGAAACCGTGAATGGTCATCCAGAGGGCATGCAGACCGTCATAATCTTCTATGGTCATGGGTTTGGTCGTAAACTGTTTGTTCATGTATGTATTTTATCCTTTCTAATCCTTTCCGTATCTGCTTTAAGGGAAGCATGGAACCAGCTCCAGGCCTTCGCTCTCAGGTAGCCCGAACAGCAGGTTCATGTTCTGTACCGCCTGTCCTGCGGCACCCTTTACGAGGTTATCCAGTGCACCCATCATAATGATACGGCCGGTACGCTCATCAATGACAAAATTGATGTCCACGTAGTTGCTGCCTTCCACCCACTTGGTCTCGGGGCAGCTGCCCTTATCCAGCACACGGACGAATTTCTCGTTTGCATAATATTTATCATAGACAGCTTTTACTTCCTCATAGGTAGGAAGTGTACCGTCCGGTTTTCTCTTCAGTGTTGCATACTCGGTTGCCAGAATTCCTCTGTTCATGGGTACGAGGTGCGGGGTAAAATTAATGGTCACCTGGCAGTTGCCCGCATAGCCTAACTGCTCCTCGATCTCGGGGGTATGTCTGTGGCTTGCCACGCCGTAGGCTTTCATGTTCTCGTTCACTTCGCAGAACAGGTTGGGCACCTTGGCGCCTCTTCCTGCACCGGAGGTACCGGACTTGGCATCCACGATCAGGGTGTTCACATCAATCATGCCTTCCTTGACCATGGGATAGGCCGTCAGGATCGAACAGGTGGTGTAGCAGCCGGGGTTGGCTAATCTGGTCTTCTCCGTGATCTTGTCACGATTGATCTCGCAGAGTCCGTATACTGCTTCCTCAATGAACTGAGGAGATTTGTGCTCGATGCCGTACCATTTTTCATAGGTGGCCACATCCTTGATCCGGTAATCAGCAGACAGATCCACGATCTTCACCTGAGAGAGAATCTCCTCTGTCAAAAGGCCCGCCAGAAATCCCTGAGGGGTTGCGGTAAAGATCACATCTACCTGCTTCGCCAGTTCTTCCAGATTGTCATCCTTGCAGATATCCTCCACCAGCTGGAACATGTTCTGGTATACCTGATAATACTTCTTATCTATATAGCTTCGGGAACCGTACCATACGATTTTGGCATCCTTGTGGTTTAACAGGATCCTTACCAGTTCTCCTCCGGCATAACCGGTTGCTCCGATGATTCCTACTCTGATCATTTTTCTACCTCTCTTGTTTATGTCATCGTTTTTTATTTCTGTCGCCGCCATACTTGTGTCAACGAATTGCTTCTGTCGCCGCCATACTTGTGTCAACGAATTGCTTCGCAGCAAGCTGCTCACGCAATTCTGTAAACATTCGGAATCCGCTGATTTGCTACGCAAATCGCTACTTCCTCATGTTTAGCGGGTCACAAGTTCAAAAGCCTTATCATGCAAGCATGAACGGCTTTTCGACCTTTTGACCCTGACACCATGATACCACTTTTTGTCTAAATGTCTACTACTTTTTTCATTTTTATGCACATTTCTCGGATTGTTGTGTATATTTATGCATATATTCATACTATTTTTATGGTTTTATGCATTATGGTGGAATAATATTCATTCTGTTTTCCGCATACTTTTCTTTCCTATAAAAATCTGTTACAATAACTATGCTGTGCTTTCGTTTGCAGCATATCTATTTTGTGGCTCTTTATGTTCTGTTTTTCCCGGATCCAAAGAGCAGAAATGAGGAAATTATGGCTTTTGACGGCGTTACCATTGCCTGTGTAATATCAGAATTAAAAAAAGAACTCATCGGCGGACGATTATATAAGATCGCCCAGCCGGAAAATGACGAACTGCTGTTGACCATCAAGCAGCCCACCGGACAAAAGAGACTGCTTCTGTCCGCCAGCGCTTCCCTGCCCCTGATCTATCTGACGGAGAGCAACAAACCCAGTCCCATGACGGCCCCCAACTTCTGTATGCTGCTGCGCAAGCACTTACAGAACGGCCGTATCGTGAACATTTCCCAGCCGGGGCTGGAGCGTATCGTGCATATCGATATTGAGCATCTGGATGAAATGGGGGATCTGCGCCACAAGACGCTGGTCATGGAGCTGATGGGCAAACACAGCAACCTGATCTTCTGCAACGATGACAATACCATCATCGACAGTATCAAGCGGGTATCCGCCGCAGTCAGCAGTGTCCGGGAAGTCCTGCCCGGCAAGCCCTACTTCATCGCCCACACCCAGGATAAACTGGATGCCCTGACCTGCGACGAGACTACTTTCCGGGAAACCCTTGCCGCCAAGCCTCAATCGGTCTTCAAGGCAATCTACGGAAGCTTCACCGGTATCTCCCCGGTACTGGCACAGGAACTGTGCCACGAGGCAGGCATCGACGGGGAACGCCCTACCGCGGCATTGACGGCAGAGAATCATCATGCCCTGTATGAAGTTTTCTCCAAAATGGTCACTTCTATCAAGGAAGAAACTTTCTCCCCCTGCATCGCTTACACCGGCACCCGCCCCGTGGAATACGCGGCGGTTCCCCTGACCATGTACAGCACCGGAGCGGATCATCTGGAATCCTACACCTCCATGTCCGCCCTGTTGGAGCATTTTTATGCGGAGAAAAATACCCTGACCAGGATCCGTCAGAAATCTTCTGACCTGCGCCGTATCGTGCAGACCGCTCTGGAACGGGATATTAAAAAATACGATCTGCAGCTGGCCCAGATGAAGGATACGGAGAAGCGGGAAAAATACCGGATCTACGGAGAACTGTTGAATACTTACGGTTACAGTGCAAAGCCCGGTGACAAATCTCTCACGGCGGTAAATTACTATACCAACGAACCGGTGACGATCCCCCTGGATCCTACTCTTTCCGCTACGGAAAATGCGAAGAAATATTTTGACAAATACGGAAAGCTAAAGCGTACTTATGAAGCATTGTCCGAACTGACTACTCAGGTAAAAGAAGAGATCGACCACTTGGAGACCATCAGCACGGCCCTGGATATCGCCCTGAAAGAGGAAGATCTGGTGGAGATCAAGGAGGAACTGACCCAGAGCGGCTACATCCGCAGAAAGGGCGGCACGAAAAAAGCAAAGATCACCAGCAAGCCCTTCCATTATCTGAGCAGCGACGGATTTCATATTTATGTGGGAAAAAATAATTTCCAGAACGATGAACTGACCTTCAAATTCGCCAACGGAAATGACTGGTGGTTCCATGCCAAAGGTATTCCCGGCTCCCATGTAGTGGTAAAGACCGAAGGGAAGGAACTGCCGGACCGGACTTTTGAAGAGGCCGGCCGGCTTGCTGCCTACTATTCTAAGGGCAGGGAGCAGGAAAAGGTGGAGATCGACTATGTCCAGAAAAAACAGGTCAAAAAGCCGGCCGGTGCCAAGCCTGGCTTCGTGGTCTATTATACGAACTACTCTCTGATGATCGACAGTGATATCTCCGGAATTGAAAAGATCAGCGACTGACTTTTGACGATTCCGGCGCATCTTATATGGTCGTTACCGTACTATGCATCAGATAGCATATTTTATGCATAAATATACTGTATATTTTTCATTCTATGCATTTATGTGCATATTTTAATTTGTTTTATTCATATTTTTGATTTATTTATGCAACTTTTCTGCTTGCTTTTGCGATTATAATGTTGTATAGTAATTGTCAGAGCGTAACACACGATCCTGGCATCTTCGTGCTTTGCACATCGCATTTTCAGGGCTTTTGCCCCTGGCATCATACACACTATAAAACGGAGGATTTTATCATGAAGGAAAAAGTAGTTTTGGCTTATTCCGGCGGTCTGGATACTACCGCTATCATTCCCTGGCTGAAGGAGAATTTTGACTATGAAGTTATCTGCGTCTGCGTAAACTGCGGACAGGCAGAGGAGCTGGACGGTCTGGAAGAGAGAGCAAAGGCTTGCGGCGCTTCCAAGCTGTATATTGAAGACGTTATCGATGAATTCTGTGATGATTATATTGTTCCCTGTGTACAGGCTCATGCCGTATACGAGAACAAGTATCTGTTAGGTACTTCCATGGCAAGACCCCTGATCGCCAAGAAACTGGTAGAGATTGCCAGAAAAGAAGGCGCTGTAGCCATCTGCCACGGTGCAACCGGTAAAGGTAACGACCAGATCCGTTTCGAGCTGGGCATCAAGGCTCTGGCTCCCGATATCAAGATCATCGCTCCCTGGAGAAGCGACAAATGGAACATGGACTCCCGGGAATCCGAGATCGAATACTGCAAGGCTCATGGCATTCATCTTCCTTTCTCCACCGATTCTTCCTACAGCCGTGACCGTAATATCTGGCACATCA
>OGKD01001227.1_pt1 | contig 14320 bp, 8 predicted proteins | sample 1572371 | NCBI WGS metagenome assembly OGKD01 (sample SAMEA2582096, study PRJEB24529) | metagenome | biome: Human gut stool | place: China | collected 2011 | reverse complement strand
GGATGCTTATTTTCGGGTTTGCGATATATTTGCAACACGTGTACGCAAGTCGCTGATAGATATATCACGTTGATTTTGAGGAAGTGAAGTAAGTCCGATTATCAATAGGTCTACATACAAAAGGCCGTTACAAGACAAGTGCTTGTGACGGCCTTTTTTCGTTTGAACCAATTTTAACTCTTCGTTTGAAACCAAGCTATCTCTTAGTTGTTGTACACTGCAACGGTATAACGGACAGAGATATGTTTGGGAAATCAGATGATTTAAAGGATATGAGGAAATGGCGGGTATGGAAGCTGAAGCTGATAGATGCTCGTCTTTATTTTGTCAGTATATTCGTAGGACTGTTGACAGGACTGGTTGCTGTTCCTTATCATTATCTGCTACAATTGTTTTTCAATACCCGTAGAGATTTTTTTGATTCACATCCACATTGGTATTGGCATATTCCTATTTTCTTGTCCTTATGGGGAATACTTTTGTTTGTTATGTGGCTGGTGAAAAAAATGCCTTTAATCACCGGTGGGGGCATCCCTCAAACCCGTGGGGTTATTAATGGACGTATCTCTTACAAACATCCTTTTATTGAATTGGTGTCTAAATTTGTGGGAGGAGTGCTGGCTTTGAGTGCGGGATTGTCTTTAGGGCGTGAAGGACCTTCCGTGCAGATAGGTTCTTATGTGGGATATTTGGTCTCTAAATGGGGAAGAGTGCTTAGCGGCGAACGGAAACAATTATTGTCTGCCGGTGCTGGTGCTGGATTGGCAGCGGCTTTTGCTGCCCCATTAGCTTCTTCATTGTTGGTTATTGAATCTATTGAGCGGTTTGATGCGCCTAAAACGGCTATTACTACGCTTTTGGCAGGAGTTGTGGCAGGAGGGGTTGCCAGTTGGATTTTCCCCATCAATCCTTATTTTCATATAGATGCTATTGTACCGGGAATGACTTTTGGGGGCCAAGTGAAACTTTTCCTTTTGTTGGCAGCAGTGGTTTCTGTCTTTGGGAAGTTCTTTTCTGTCACCACTCTTCAGGTGAAACGTATTTACCCTGCTATTAAGCATCCGGAATACGTGAAGATGTTGTATTTGCTTTTTATAGCTTTTCTGATTTCTATGGCTGAGTTTAATCTGACCGGAGGAGGGGAACAGTTCTTGTTATCACAAGCTATGCATCCGGACACGCATATTCTCTGGATTGTCGGCATGATGTTGTTGCATTTTGTTTTTAGCACTTTTTCTTTTTCTTCGGGTTTACCGGGAGGAAGTTTTATCCCGACGCTGGTGACGGGAGGACTTCTTGGACAAATAGTGGGATTAATTATGGTTCAACAGGGTGTTATTGCTTATGAGAATATTAGTTATATCATGTTGATTTGTATGTCTGCATTCCTTGTTGCAGTAATCCGTACCCCTTTGACAGCTATTGTACTAATAACCGAGATTACGGGGCATTTGGAAGTCTTTTATCCTTCTATTGTTGTAGGAGGATTAACTTATTATTTTACGGAAATGCTTCAAATCAAACCGTTCAATGTTATTTTGTATGACGATATGATTCATTCGCCTGCATTTAAGGAAGAACCGCGTTACACATTGTCTGTAGAAATTATGAGCGGCTCTTATTTAGACGGGAAAATAGTAGATGAACTTCGTTTACCGGAGCGTTGTGTGATAATTAATGTTCATCGTGACCGGAAGAATTTGCCTCCTAAAGGGCAGACATTAATGCCCGGCGATCAGGTGCAAATAGAGATGGATTCGCAGGATATAGAGAAACTGTATGAACCTTTAGTCAGTATGGCGAATATTTATTAAGTAGGCCAATTTATAGTTGAAAACAAACTGTTATTCATTTTGTATCATTATGAATCAATTATAGCTAATGATCTTATTCTTTGCTTTTAAGTAAAAACCGTACTGTAGTGAGCTATTCTTTACAATAGCATATTTAAGTACTAATATGGTTAGTACTATGGTTGTTTCATATTCCTAACTTTTCAAATCTTTTATTCCATACTTCTTAACCATGCAATTTCTTCTTTCCATTTACTTTCATCCGGAGTTTCGAGTATTAACGGTATATTATCAAATCTGGAATCTTGCATCAATCTTTCAAAAAAAACTTTTCCAATCAATCCTTCACCAATGCTGTCGTGGCGGTCAACATGAGTGCCTAATGCTTTTTTAGAATCATTCAAGTGCATACCACGGAGGTAGTTGAATCCGACTTCTTTATCAAATTCATCAAATGCCTTATCATATTCATTGACAATATCGTAACCAGCGGTATAGGTATGGCAGGTATCGAGACAAACACCTACCCGGTTCTTATCGTTTACCCGATCAATGATATATTTTAGTTGCCAGAATTCGCTTCCTAAATTACTGCCTTGCCCGGCTGTGTTTTCAATAACAGCTGTTACTCCTTTTGTTTTTTCTAAAGCGAGATTAATGCTTTCTGCAATAAGTGACAGGCAATCTTCTGTTGATATTTTATTGAGAGAGCTACCGGGGTGGAAATTTAAAAGCTTCAGTCCAAGTTGCTCACAACGTTGCATTTCATCCAGAAAAGCGGCACGACTTTTTTGAAGTCCCTCTTCCTCCGGATGCCCCAGATTGATAAGGTAACTGTCATGTGGAAGGATATATTCCGGTTGGAAAACATATTTCTCACAATTCTCTTTGAAGAGACTGATACTTTCTTCTGTTAGAGGTTTACTTACCCATTGACGTTGATTCTTGGTGAATAACGCAAAAGCATTTGCTCCTATTTCGTGCGCATTAATGGGTGCGAACTCTACGCCACCAGAGGCGCTAACATGTGCTCCGATATATTTCATTGTTCTTTCTTAATTTATTTTACTCTGCAAATATAACGTTTTTAAAGGAGTATATGTTTGTAGAGAGAACTCTTCTTGGTTGCAATTCATAGGATCATGTACTTTATACTCTGTTCTTTATCTTTTATTCTCTATAAAAAATATCCCGCTATTCAATTTATAGAAGATTGAATAACGGGACACAGTTTTTTTGGGGGAGAGATTAAATCTCAAAATCCGGTAAATAGTCTGTCAGGACTTTATTAACCTGTTTCCCTTTTACCTGATCTGTTACCGTCGTTGCACCTTCCTTTTTACCGGCATCGTAGTTTAAGGAAACTTTCTCCACTTTATTACTAACGTGGATAGCAGCTTTTCCTTTTTCCGTAAGGTTGCAAGTGATAGTCCAGTCACCTACTTGAATGATATTGCCTTTGCGAACTACCTGCATATCCGGACGGTTGTCTCCATGTGTATCCATCACAGTCAGGAAACGGGCGGTTTTGCAAGGAACAGTTGTAGAAGAGAAATGCCAGTGATTAGGATATTTCACTGCTTTTCCTTGTGCATTCGTCACATTTTTCCAGTTGGTCGGAGCACAGAAAAAAGTATCTACCATTGCCTGTTCCGTTTTTGCCGAACTGAAAAGATGGGCAACAGAGATACCACCGGCTTTATTCCTTCCGGTTACTTTCACCTCATTGGGCAGTTCCTGTATTTCCATCGGTAATTCTACAGTATGTAAAAGGTAACCCCATGTAACAGCCTCCTTTCCTTCCAGTTCATCATAAATCACGAAAACTCCGGTACTTCCCAGTTGGATAATATGACGGCGGAACATGTCCAGCTTGTTCTCATCCCATCCTTTTTCAGGCGTATATTGCGTACCGGATAGTTTGCCACGTTTTAGCCATAGGGGAGAAGTCACTTTACCATAAGCATTGGAAGCATCTCCTACCATATAAGCGATTTTTTCTCCTTCATACCAACGCGGAATCCAGCCATATCCTTCCGTTCCAATCTTTTGAGTCATTCCATTTACCAAAATGCTGTTGTGTGCACGGGTGTTACGGTAAGAATACATACAATGATCGTCCGTAAAACCTGTACGATGTCCGCTGCTGTAAAAAATGGCTTTACCTCCATAGAATGTATTAAAAGCATTCTGATTGGCCAGTGCATGGGAAGTGGAACCATAAGAACTGGAGCGGAACGATAACATGGCATTCTTGTCTATATCTCCCAAAGAAGTATTCATTGTACCGATCCCCGTTTCATTGAATACTTTCGCCATGGGTAGTTCGGCAAGAGTATGTCCTTCTTTGGGGAGAGCTTTCTTGGTTGTACAACGATACCAGGTCAAGTCTCCGGATTTTCCGAGGAAAGTTTTTTCCATGATATCCGGTTCCTTTTGCAGAATGGTACGTACATAAGCAGCCGCCCACGGATTATTACATTCACGTGCCAAGGCATCCGCATAACCTACTCGTGTACCGTTCGGCTTCATTTTGCTTTCATGTGAATTGCCTTGTCCGGCAGATTTTGAGAATGGAGGCTGCTGGTAGATGACGTAAAATGCATTGTTGTTATACCACGGATCAGCGAAGAAATCGAATCCGCTGATACGGGAGTAGAAGGCGGAAACTTCAATCAATGTGCGAAGATTGACCTGGAAATAAGAATCACCATTGTGCCATCCTCCATCCGCGTTGAGGCCCGGCAGACGGGATACCCATTCATTGTAGCAATAATCCACCCAGGTGGAAGCCATCGGGAGTTCGCCATACGTAGCAAATGCCGCCATATTCAAGATACGGAAAGTCATTTGCCAGACATGATTATCAGCAATGCGGTTTTCCAAGTGGTTGACATATTCATGATAGAACTTCTTTCCATTGTCACGAATCGTTCTTAGGAGTAGTTTTCTCTCATTCGGAGTCAACAGATTGTACCATGCATCATACGCTGAAGTGCTCATGGACAGAATAGTAGAACGATTGAAATCTCCAGCAAAGTACTTACTGTTTTTCCAGGAAAGAATTTCGGAAAGACGCTTAATGCCTTCTTTGTAGTATACCTCATCTTTCGTTAGCAGGTAAGCGCGTACCATGGCTTCGATATTTGCTTCTTCACGGTCTACAATCTTACGACTTTCCCGAATCAGGGCAGAACGATATTGAACAATGTTTGTCAGCTTGACAACCTGGGTTGTATCAATTTCTTCTTCCAGATGTTTCAGCGGGTGGTTCAGGCATTTATCGGCTTTTCGGATATAAGCCTGTGCCTCCGGATTGTTTTTATTCCGTTCGATGATATTATCCCAATCTTCGGCATCAAGCAAGATGCGGGGATGAGTCTTGGGCAATTTGGCTAATACTTCCTGTAGAGAAGGAGGGTTGAATGTACGTATGTGTTCGTCTATATAAAAATGATAAACAGGTGACCATTCTTCTTTTCCTTCTTTGTTAACGTAGGCATGTTGCCAATACCATTTCCCTTTTTCAAAGAGTTTGAATGGGTTGAAAAATGCCCATTTTCTTTCGGCGGTAATCACTTCCGATTTGAATTCGGGGTCGCGTGCAATACGGATGCGGTAGGTTACTTCGGGTTTGTAGTCCTCTTCTTCAACTCCGTCCAATACAGCACCGAGGTGCGGGAACTTATCCGGCCACATAAAACGTGGGGGATTGACAGTAATATGCTGTCCGTCCAGAGGCGAAGGCGTTTCGCGAACTTCATGCATCAAGGTCTGTTGAGTCAGACGCATGATTCCTTTTTGTGCATATCCATTGGCGAATAGCAGAAGGGTGAACAAGAGAAAAATAGATATTCGTTGTTTCATCATATAACTTTGCTTTTATTATTCATCGCTTTGTTGTTCAGCGTTGTTTGAACACATCTTTCAGACGAATAGTCTTGTTATTAATCAGTGGACGTGCCCAGAAACCGATAAAGGTGATATACCCTACAAAAACAAGGATAAAGAGCATACCCGTGCGAAGTGATGTAGCATCTGCCAGCGTACTTACAATCATCGGACCACCGGCACCTCCTACAATTGCCGAGCATAGTATACCTGCGAATGAACCGTGGTGCTGTGACGCAGAGTTCAGTGCCAATGAGAATACGATGGAATACATCATGGAGATGCTGAATCCAACAGCAGGGAAAGCAAGCATGGATATTTCCTTACTTCCGAATAATGCCGATAATAATAGGATGATCGTCAGAATTCCGGAAATTTGCAACAATCGTTTACTGTCAATTAACTTGAGCAGAATCATACCTACCAGACAACCGGCTGTCATCAGCCCCCAGAAGTAGCTTACAGCTTGTGCACCTTCAGTTTGCGGATTTACTCCATGATATTGTTCGAGGAATGTACTCATAAAAATAGAAGTTCCCTGTTCCGTACTTACATAACAGAAGATTCCCAAGAAAAACAACCATACATATTTCTGTTTAAACAAAGCGAGGTATGAATCTTTTGACCCGCTTTTTTCATCTTCTTTCAGTTCGATCTTGGGAAAGCGGGAGACACCGACGGCAATCAGCATTACTAATAATAGGATGGTGAATACCCAGTAAAGAGATACCCACGGCATTTCCCGTGGAGTGACATCGGCCAACAGGTCGATAAAGAAACCCTTACCTGCTGTATATGTTGCCGGATCAAGTTCACGAATCAGATAAGTATATACCAGAGGACTTAGGAAAGAAGCAATGCCAAACATGAACTGTGCCAGTTCGGCGATAAATGCATAGTTTTCTTCTCCTCCTACAGTGCGTTGGAGTGGATTCAATACCGTTTGTAACATGGCCATTCCCAGTCCGATGATGAAAGAAGAAGCCAATAACATCGGATACGTGTGCATGCAGGCAAATAAGATGGTGCCGATGAACGGCATCAGAAATCCACCGAATAATACCGGCTTTTCACCGAAACGGTCGATGAGCAATCCGGCAGGGATAGACATGATGGCATAGGCCAGGAAGAAAGAAGTCGGGATAAATCCCGCCATTGCCAGGTCACTTAGATTGAAGTTGTGGATAATATCCGGAATGAGTGGGCCTAGAATATTGGTGATAAACGAGATGGTAAACCAGAACGCCATAATCAGCGCCAGCATCCCTAAATTTTTTCTCATAATCTTAAATAGTTGATAGTTGATAAATGATAACTGATAGATGGAAGTTGATAATTAATTGATGATTGAGTATTTGTATGTTGGGATAACTTTCATTTACTAACTATCATTTATCAGCTATCAACTATCATTTATTTTTGTTTTCATTTGAAAAAGAGTGAAGCGGCTCCAATACTTCCGGCCTTGTTTCCAAGAGCGGCAGCTATGATTTGAGTATTCACGGCACAGTCGGGGATGGCGTAACTGCGGGCTTTTTCGCTTACTTTCTGAATATAAAAGTCTCCGGCTTCGGAAAGTCCTCCACCGATCACAATCTTTTGAGGGCTGAAGATATTAATGAATCCTGCAATTCCATGTCCCAGAAAATCACAATGTTCTTCCAGCGATAGTTGTGCAATCTTATCTCCTTGTTTGTAAAGGCGGACGATCAGTTCTCCATTAATCTCCTCATTCGGGTAGGAGATACCTGCGTCTATTATCCGTTGACTGAAACGGCGTACCAAGGCAGAAGTGGAAGCATAATGTTCCAGACAGCCGACGGAACCACAGGCACAAGGTTCGCCATTGGCAATGAGAGGCACGTGCCCCAGTTCTGTCCCCCGGTTGGCATAACCGTTGAACAATTTGCCATCGATGACTACTGCACCGCCAATGCCTGTTCCTACTGTTAAGAAAACAACATGAGTGGCTCCCTGTCCGGCTCCATACATTGTTTCTCCTAATCCCATCAGATTGGCATCATTTCCCAATAAAGCAGAAAGTCCGGTTTCTGTTTCAATGTGGTCTGCCAAGTGAATGTTTTCCCAACCGTTGATGTTTTCCGCACCTCCTAAAACAACACGGTTCGTACAATCTACGATACCCGGTGTTCCGATTCCTATACCATCAATTTTGTAGCCTTTTTCTTGTGCAAAGGCTTTCGCTTCATTGATAGCAGTAACCAACTGTCCGATGACAGCTTCTGCTGATTCATCGGCTTTCGACGGTAACTTTCCTTGAAAGTAAAATACGCCTTCATTATCAATAAGGGCGTATTTTACTGAAGTTCCGCCAAGGTCAATTCCTATAGCGTATTCTTTTTCCATTTCTATTTAAGTACTAGATTATTCATTGCTTTTACTGTTTAACTACACTCTTTCCGCCCAAATCGGTGAACTCCAAGCCCATTGTCCGTCACGTTGGCGAACGCGTACATAGTAGTAGTCCGTATCACGTTGCGGCTCTTTATCTTCCATGTAGTGTTCCAAAGTGAAGCAGCTTTCCGGCATAGCGCGATTGAAGAGGATTGCCTCGCTCAACCAACCGATCATGAAGTGTGAACGTGAACCTTCGAGCAATTCGCCCAATGTGTGTTCAAACTTCTTGCCATTGAATTCGGCAATGATCTTACCGTCTTTGGGCATTTCCACATCCAGAATGACGGCTTGCATGGCTGCTGTAGTCGTATTCGGATTCTTGCTACTGTACATATCCAGTTCGGTTTCCTTGTCGCCAACGGATACAATACGGTTGACATGCGTGTGGAATTCAGTTTCACCTTCTTGCGGAGAAGTGAACGCTGCGCCACGGAAACAAGGAGTTACACTATGGATCTGTCCTTTGTCCACTGACAGTTTACCCTGCCAATGTACGTATTTCTCTTCACGATTCCAACCAAAATCAACTTTAACTTTGCAACGTACCGTATCACCTTCCGGAGCAATCGGAGTCAGAGGACCGTTCATGCGAGCTAAAATCTGTCCGTTCTTGACAATATCTACATAGTCGATACTGCTTTCACCTGTGACGTTCAGGTAGATACGGCGGCTGTTACCGCGAACCACGTCTCCCATGAAAGCGTCGTTGAGGCGGAAGTCGATAATAATTTTATCACCGGTTGCGGCACATACGTGGCGGGTGCGGAGAGCTTCCCAAATAGCGTCGCGAGTCAATGACGGAGCCATGACACCAATACGACCGTCGCCATAGCTTCCCGGATAACCGGAATGTTGGTCGGTAGAAGCCATGATACCGAATTTGTTGCCTAATTCAAGACCATATTGAATGGTTCCTTCCCATTGGCGCGGACCCATATCGTGTAAATAAGGATAGTCTCCCTGATCGCTTTCTGCCAGACCGTGACGGGAATACATTTCTACGAATGGGGTAATATCTCCTTCGGTAAAGCATTTCCAGTTGTAACCACGATAACCGCCCTGGTAACCCATGTGATGCGGAGTGATAAATACTTTGTGTCCTTTAGCCTTCTGTTTCCAGTCTTCGATAGAAGTACATTCTACAAGTGGTGCGTCAAGATCATAATTCAATGCAACATGGTCACCATGTTCCATGCTGTGGGCCTCGTATCCGACAAAAGTAAGGAACTCACCTTCTTTATTGTATTCATTCGTCATTTTTACGTACTTCTCATAACCGCCTTCACGCAAACGTTTGAAAGCTCCCGTATGGTAATCGATCACCCATTTCAGACGGGGATCATCTGCTCCGGGAATATCCGGCCACATCGCATGAGGAGTGACACTGACAAAATCCAATTGTCCTTTCGCTGCTTCAAAAGCGTCGCGCATGTCGCCGTGTCCGTATGTGATGTTGCAATGGTTGTGTAAGTCACCCCAGTACATTTTGAGGTTACTGGCTGACGGCATAATCTTTTTTGCTTCTTTGCTTCCAACTGCGCAAGAACCCAGCAAGCTGCCTGAAGCTGCCAATCCGAGGAAAGACCAGCCTGTGTTTTTTAAAAACTTTCTTCTATCCATGATATAATTGTTTTTGGTTAATCTTTATTTATATAAATGGGGATTTATATTTCACCACAGAGGACACGGAGGACACAGAGTTTCATGTATTTATAATCGTATTTATCGCTCTGTTTTACTTACGGAAAGAAGAGAGAAAAACTCTGTGTCCTCCGTGTCCTCTGTGGTGAACTCATAAATTATCATTTAGCGATTCTTCATCAGTCGGCGATCACCTTTAAAGAGGACTTTTTCTTTTTCGTCCGGGTCAGTATCTTTGTACTGTTTTTGAGTGTCCTGAAGTAGCTCCATCAGCTCTTTTTGTACTTTAGCATACTCCGGTTTGCCGAAGACATTGTTCATTTCTCTCGGATCAGCTTTCATATCATACATTTCCCATTCGTCGATATCGTTGTAGAAATGAATCAGTTTGAAATCTTGTGTACGGATACCATAGTGACGTTTTACAGAGTGTTCTGCAGGGTACTCGTAATAATGGTAATAAGCAGCTTTACGCCAGTCGGCCGGGGTTTTGCCTTCGTTGACCAATATAGGTTTCAAAGAAGCTCCTTGAATATCTGACGGAATATCTACTCCGGCAAAGTCGAGGAAGGTAGGAGCAAAGTCTACATTCATGCTGATTGCATTACTGGTACTTCCTGCTTTGATTGCTTTCGGGTAACGGATGATAAGAGGCATACGCTGACATTCTTCATACATGAAGCGTTTGTCAAACCAGCCATGTTCGCCAAGGAAGAAACCCTGGTCGGAAGTGTAGACAATGATTGTATTGTCCAGTTCGCCAATCTTTTCGAGATAATTCAATAGTCGGCCGATATTTTCGTCTACTGCCAGAACCGTAGCCAGATAATCGCGCATATATTGTTGATATTTCCAGCTGATTAAAGATTTGCCTTTCAAGTCACCTTTGCGGTATTCGGCAATGCGCCCGGCGTATACAGAATCCCATTTATCCTGAACTTCAATAGGCATACGTTTATATACACTATAAAGACGGTTGGTTGTATCTTTCAGCATCTCTTCACGAGTCATCAATTTGAGATCCCAGTCGTTTGTCAACGTGTGCTCGATAGACATATCCTGCTCGCGAGCAGCTCTTCCACGACCTTCGTAGTCGTCGAACAGATTAGCCGGTTCTGGGAAAGTTGTATTATTGAATATGCCTAAATGACGGGGAGCGGGCATCCAGTTACGGTGTGGGGCTTTCTGGTGATACATCATGCAGAACGGTTTGTTCTTGTCCCGTCCTTCAAGGAATTTAATTGCTTTGTCGGTAATAATATCCGTAGCATATCCTTTTTCTACGATATGTTTTCCGTCTTCCCAGAAATCAGGATCGTAATAGTCACCTTGCTCATGTTGGCCGCTAAGGATACTCCAATGGTCGAAACCTTGCGGTTCGCTGATGAGGTGCCATTTGCCGATCATGGCAGTCTGGTATCCGGCTTGCTGAAGAAGTTTGGGGAATGTCTGCTGATCGCCGTTGAATGTACTTGCATTATCGGTAAAACCATTCTCGTGACTGAACTTGCCGGTGAGGATGCAAGCGCGTGAAGGTCCCGAAAGAGCATTGACAGCGTAACAATTATCAAAGCGAATACCTTCATTGGCAATCCGGTCCATATTAGGAGTTTGGATCAGATTTCCTCCATAACAGGACATTGCTTGAGTGGTGTGATCATCCGTCATCATGAAGATGATGTTCGGCTGTCTGACTTCTTCTTTCTTTTGGCTGTTGCAAGAAACGAGGCTTAGTGCTGCCAATGGGAGGAGTAGGGTAGAGGAGGTGTAATAGTTTTCCATAATGATAAGAAGCCTCTCCCAAGAAAAGGGGCAGGGAGAGGCTTTGAGGCTTTTTATAGTTTGTATTTTAATGACTGTTTCTTTCCGTTTACTTTCACTTCTACTTCCAGACCGTTTTCATCGAACGCTTTGTTCTTGAATTTAGCGTCAAATTTAGGGGCATCTGCGCTTTTCTTAACCGGGTAGATAACAGTGATGTAACGTACAGCTTCTTCGCCGTCTTTTCTCACGTTGAACGATACATTCATACGTTTGTAACGTTTGCGATAAGCTGTTGAACACCATCCTGGTTCTTTCTTCATACTCATGCCAGCAGGGCCGAAGCATTGCAGTTTCATGTTGCTTCCATCCTCGAACTGTGTCAGGAACGTCATGTCTTCGCGGCTGTTGGCAATTTCTCCTTTCGGCATCTGATAGTGGAGATTGATAGAACCTTTACCGCTACCTGCCATTTCATCTACAATAACAAAGTAAGTGTTATCAACGAAGAAAACAGAACGACGGTGTTTCAGATTCTTGTAACTCGGATTTTCAGTCACTAAAGTCTGGATAGGACCTTCCGGTTGCCATAACTTAGTAACAGATTCTGTTGTATCGAGATTCTTGTTGTCCAGGGTTACTGTGTTGTGAACGCAAGTCTGACGATGCCAGTTGCGTTGTTCCATTACTTCGCCTTCACCTGCGTATACATACGAACCAGAATCCGGGAACAAATTCTTGCCGTTGAACCAAAGTTCAAATGTACCATTATCCGGCTGACAGTGCCAGAAAGCTTTCGGACCTGCCTTTACTACCATTTGGGTAGCATCCATTCCCCATGAATTACGGAATACAAAGAAGCCTGATTTCAGGAAACCTTTAGACATATAATCCGGCAATGCACCTTCTTTTCCTTCTGTAGCGAAGTATTTGATTGCCTGGTTCTTCGGGAACAGTTTACTCCATGACTTGTAGTTTTTCACCATTTCTTTCTTGGTTGTCAACTTGGCGTCGCTGAAACATGGATTGGTGTAATCAGGGAAAGAAATGTTTGCATAGAACATAATCATGTTTTCAATGGTATCCAAATAATCTTGAGGGAATTCCTTACGGAATCCGTTAGCATCTGCGATACCTAAGGCTTTACAGAAAATGTTAATAGCTGCCAGATGATAATGTGGGTCAAGTTCGAACTGTCCGCCATCTTCGTATACCTGTACGTGAATTTCACGGTTCAGAATGTCGATACCACTTTTTCTCCAAGCCGGAGCATCTTTGAATTCAGGGAAAAAGGCACCTGCATAAATCATGCGTTGAGCTTCAAAAAGTAAATGGTTGCCTTGATCCGAGTAATTAGCAAGGATATGTACAGCATGTTTGTAATAGTTCACCAGGAATTCTGTCAGGAAGTCCGGAGTGAAAGAAGGGGAGGGAAGGAATAACTGGAACTGTGAAGTCTGGTCTTGCAGACGATTACTCACTTCCAGAGGACGCCATGCAAAACGTACGTTTTCTACTTCACCTTTGATTTTTCCATCACTTACCAGCTCATATTCTTTCTTGTCCATCTTCACCAACGGATTCTTTTTAATCCAGTCGATATACTGATGTGCCCATTCTTTAGCATATTTCTCGTCACCGGATATGCGATAAGCCTTTCCCATCGGAGTGAACCATTTGTGACGGTGCAACTGCCAGCGGAGCTCATTGTCTTTCACCGGCCAGTATTGCCAGTTGATATCTTCTCCATAATTGTAAGAAGGTTGATAACCTTTATGTACGAAGAATGTATGTTTCAATCCGTCATCCGCCCATTGCTGTTCTTCTTTGCTGATAGTCACTTTATTCAGGTTGATATCCGGAGTTTTTACGTTGGTACGTGCGCGGTAATAGTCCAGTAATGCTTTGGCAGCATCCTCATCTTTACCCTCCTGATGCAAAGTTTTTACTTTCTCCAGTCCCGGATAGTCCAGGTTAAGAAGAGAAAAGACTTCGCTTTTCAGTTCTTGGGCGTAACCCTTGCTTACGAAACATGCGATTGCAAGCAGAACGATGTACTTTAAAGTTTTATTCATGATATAATAGGTGTTATAATTTTATGTATTAGATATCTTTGTAATTGATACCTTTCAGATCCATGAATCTCTTCAATGCTTCCAGATAATAGTAGTCAGCATAGTTCAGTGGAGTGTCGATTTCAGAACCATTGGGCAGTGAACCTACGGAATGCATCAAGATGAATCCTTGATTGTCACCCACTTTTGCAAGATATGCATCACTTGACAGACTCTTCAGAATCTTTTCCGCATAATCCAGATATTTCTGTCCATTGGGAACCATTGTGCTTAGTTCAATCATTGCAGAAGCAGTGACAGAAGCAGCAGATACATCGCGTGGAGTTTCTTTGGTTACAGGAGCATCATAATCCCAATAAGGAATAGCGTCGTCTGTTTTTACGCGATCCATAATCATATCAGCTATATCCTTTGCAAAGTTCAGGAAGATGCTGTCATTTGTTTCGCGGAAACAAGCGGTATATCCGTACACAGCCCATGCCTGTCCGCGTGCCCATGAAGAATCATCGTTCTTGCCTTGGTGGGTTTGTTTTCGTTCTACTGTACCATCGCTGTTATAGCTTACTACATGCCAGCAAGTATAATCCGGGCGGAAGTGATTATGCATCGTTGTCATGGCATGTTTGATAGCGATGTCTTTATATCTATTGTCGCCTGTTGCTTTTGCTACATTGAACAGAAGATCAAGGTTCATCATATTGTCGATGATAACCGGGAAGTTCCATGTTCCGAAATCCCATG
>OGKD01001220.1_pt1 | contig 14374 bp, 16 predicted proteins | sample 1572371 | NCBI WGS metagenome assembly OGKD01 (sample SAMEA2582096, study PRJEB24529) | metagenome | biome: Human gut stool | place: China | collected 2011 | reverse complement strand
ATTCGAAAGGCTATGAATACGCCACGATCAAGGGCCATAAGTGCGCGATCATCGTGGGCGACGATTTGAGCCGCGAGCGCGACTTCGACCAGTCGGTCGAAACGGTCATCTCGATCAACGCCCGCAAATACGGCAAGGGAACCATGACCTACCGTTACGAGATGATGCGCAACCTGGCTTTCGTCGAGAGCAAGAATCTCGTGCTGGTCAATCAGGTGGGCGGTTCGACCGACATCGTCTACGACGGCACGTCGGGCGCGCTGAACAGCCGCGGCGAACTGGTGCTGATGATGAAGAATTTCGAGGAGGATTTCCAGATTTTCGATACGAAGGCGTCCGCCCGGCCGATCACGATCCCCTCGACCTACAACGACCGCACGCGTCTGGTCTACGAGGCGGCACGCTGCGGACTGCGGGACTTCTTCCGCAAGAACGGCTACCGGAAGGCTTCGATCGGCCTTTCGGGCGGCATCGACTCGGCCGTGGTGGCCTCGATCGCCGCCGATGCGCTGGGGGCGGAGAATGTCCGCGCGCTGCTGATGCCCTCGCCCTTCTCGTCCCTCGAGTCGGTGGAGGACGCCAAGGAGCTGGCGCGCAACCTCGGCATCGAATACAACGTCATTCCGATCTCGGAAATCTATACCAGCGTGGTGAACACCCTCAAGCCGGTCATCGGCGGCACGGAGTTCGACGCCACGGAGGAGAATATCCAGACGCGTATCCGCACGGTGCTGCTGATGGCCCTCCAGAACAAGACGGACTACATCCTGCTGAACTCCTCGAACAAGAGCGAGAACGCACTGGGGCTCTGCACCCTGTACGGCGACACGGCAGGCGCTTTCAGCCCCACGGGCGACCTTTACAAGAGCGAAATGTACGACGTGGCACGCTATATCAACCGGACGCAGGGCAACCCGATTCCCGAAAGCATCCTGACCAAGGAACCTTCGTCGGAACTGCATCCCGGACAGAAGGACAGCGACATTCTGCCGCCCTACGAGGTGGTGGACGCCATCCTGTTCCGCATGATCGAGGAGGGGCAGCACCGCGAGGAGATCGTCAACGCGGGCTTCGACTCGGAGGTGGTGGAGAAAATTCACGGCATGATCATGCGCAACGAGAAGAAACGCTACCAGTTTCCGCCCGTGCTGCGGCTCTCGTCGTGCACGTTCGGACATGAGCGGCTGATGCCCCTCACCAACAAATACGGAGATTAGGGCGTGGCGGATTTGATCGAACACTGCGGCGTGGTGGAACGCACGGAGCGCGACACGGTCTATGTGAGGATCACCTCCCGGAGCGCCTGCGGAACCTGCAAGGCCCGCCAGGCGTGCGGCCTGGCCGAGGCGCAGGACAAGATCGTCGCCGTGGCGACCCCCGAGGCCGGGCAGTATGCCGCCGGCAGGGAGGGGATGGTCGGCGTGCGGCGGAGTGCCGGCGTACGCGCCGTCGTGCTGGCCTATGTCGGTGCGCTGGCCGTCCTGCTGGCCGTTCTGGTCGGGACGATCGCCGTCGCCGGATGGAGCGAAGGTGCGGGCGCCCTCGCCGCTATTGCGGGCGTGGGCGTTTATTATTTCGCGCTGTGGCTCTTCCGGCGGAAAATCGAACACACAATTCAATTTACAATAACAAAAATCTGATGGAAGTATTACTTTACACGATCCTGACGCTGTGTGCGCTGGGAGTGTTCTCGGCGGTAATCCTCTATTTCGTGGCCCGGAAATTCCGGGTCGAGGAGGACCCGCGGATCGACGAGGTGGAGAAGATGCTCCCCGGGGCCAACTGCGGCGGCTGCGGATTCGCAGGATGCCGGGGCATGGCCGACGCGCTCGTGAAGCGCGACGACATCTCGGCGCTCTTCTGCCCCGTGGGCGGCGGCGACTGTATGAAAGCCGTGGCTGCATACCTCGGAAAGGCCGCTGCCGAAAAGCAGCCCGAAGTGGCGACCGTCCGCTGCGGCGGCACGTGCGAGAAGCGTCCCCGCACCAACGAGTACAACGGGGCCAAGTCGTGTGCCGTGGCTTCGTCGCTCTATGTGGGCGAGACGGGCTGCGCGTTCGGCTGTCTGGGCTTCGGTGACTGCGTCGCGGTCTGCGCCTTCGACGCCATTCACATCAACCCGGAAACGGGACTTCCGGAGGTCGACGCCGACAAGTGCACGGCCTGCGGCGCCTGCGTGAAGGCATGTCCGAAAATGATCATCGAACTGCGGAAGAAATGGCCCAAGAACCGTGCGGTGTACGTGTCGTGCGTGTCGAAGGACAAGGGCGCCGTGGTGATGAAGGCCTGCAAGGCCGGATGTATCGGCTGTGGCAAGTGTGTGAAAGTATGCGCCTTCGATGCCATCACCGTGGAGAACAACCTCGCCTACATCGACCCGCAGAAGTGCAAGCTGTGCCGCAAGTGTGTGAACGAATGTCCTACGGGAGCCATCCGGCTCGTCGGCATGGACCCGCTGCCCAAAGCCCCGAAGGCTCCGGCAGCGCCCGCCGCTAACAAAGAATCGTAAAAAAGGAATTCCAACTATGAAGACATTTCCAATGGGCGGAGTCCATCCGTCGGAAAATAAGTTGAGCTGCGCCAAACCGATCGAGGTGCTGCCGCTGCCCGATGTGGTGACGATTCCCCTCGCACAGCACATCGGCGCCCCGGCGGTGGCCAAGGTCGCCAAAGGCGATCGGGTGCTCACGGGCCAGCTCATCGCCGAAGCCGGCAGTTTCATGTCGGCGAACATCCACTCCCCGATTTCGGGTACGGTGACGGCTGTCGATATGGTCGTCAACGGCCAGGGCCTGCGCCAGATGATGATCACCATCAAGCGCGAGGGCGACGACTGGGCCGAGGGCATCGACCGTTCGGACGCGCTGGTGAAGGTCTGCCCCTTCTCGGCGCAGGAGATCATCGCCAAGATCAAGGACGCCGGCATCGTCGGCATGGGCGGAGCGACGTTCCCCACGCACGTGAAACTCTCGGTTCCTCCCGGAAAGAAGGCCGAGTGCGTCATCATCAACGGCGTGGAGTGCGAACCCTATCTTACGTCGGACCACCGCACGATGCTGGAGCACGGCGAGGAACTGGTCGTCGGCGTCACGATTCTGATGAAGGCCGTGGGCGTCGGGAAAGCCTATATCGGTATCGAGAACAACAAACCCGACGCGATCGCGCATCTGACGAAGATCGCCGCCGGATACAAGGGCATCGAGGTCGTACCCCTGAAGGTGATGTACCCGCAGGGGGGTGAGAAACAGCTGATCGCAGCCGTCATGGGCCGTCAGGTTCCGCCTCCGCCCGCGCTGCCGATCGACGTGGGGGCCGTGGTGTGCAACGCCTCGACGACCGTTGCCGTCTATCAGGCCGTGCTGAAGAACAAACCGCTGATCGAGCGGGTGGTGACCGTCACGGGCAAGAGCGTGAAGGAGCCGAAGAACCTGCTGACCCGCATGGGTACGCCGATCTCGGCGCTGATCGAGGCCGCGGGCGGCCTTCCCGGGGATGCGGGCAAGGTGATCAACGGCGGTCCGATGATGGGCCGGGCGATGGTGAACCTCGACTCGCCCGTGACGAAGGGCTGCTCGGGCATCACCGTCATGTCGGGCCGCGACGCACAGCGCCGCGAGGCGACGCAGTGCATCAAGTGCGCCAAGTGCGTCTCCGCCTGTCCGATGGGACTGGAACCCTATTACCTCTCGAAGATGACCCAGAAGAAGGGCTGGGACGAACTGGAAGCGCTGATGATCACCTCGTGCATCGAGTGCGGCTGCTGCCAGTCGACGTGTCCGGCCTATCTGCCGCTGCTGGACTGGGTGCGCCTCGGCAAGCAGACCGTGATGGGCCTGATCCGCGCACGCGCAGCGGCTGCACCTAAAAAGTAAATGAAAAAACAGTATAGATATGGCTAATAAACTCATTGTGGCTCCCGCACCCCACGTGCAGACGGCCCAGTCGACGACCCGGATCATGCGCGACGTCGTGATCGCGCTGATGCCCGCGCTGGTCGTGTCGGCGGTGGTCTTCGGACTGGACGTGCTGCGCGTTACGGCCCTTTCCGTGGTGTCGTGCGTGGTGATCGAGTACCTGATTCAGAAATTCATGGTCCGCGGTGCGACTACCGTCGGCAACTGGTCGGCCGTGGTGACGGGCGTGCTGCTTGCCTTCAACCTCCCGGCGTCGATTCCCTGGTGGATCGTCGTGATGGGCGCCTTCGTGGCCATCGCCGTCGCCAAAATGACCTTCGGCGGCCTGGGCAAGAACCCCTTCAACCCCGCGCTGGTGGGACGCGTGTTCCTGCTGATCGCCTATCCGGTGCAGATGACCACCTGGCCGCTGCCCGTGAACGGCTCGTTCGACGTTCTGTCGGGCGCCACGCCGCTGGCGGCCGTGAAGCAGGGGCTGGCGGGTCCCGGCGCCATCGGCGGCCTTGCTGTGCGGATTCGTCTACCTGCTGTGGCGGCGCGTGATCACGTGGCACATTCCCGTGACGGTGCTCGCGACGATGGCTGTGTTCGCCGGGGTGGTTGCGATGTGCTCCGTGTCGTTCGACGCGCTTCCGCAGGCTGCCGACGGAACCTGTTCGGCCGGTTATAAACTGGGATACCTCTTCGGGACTGCGTGGAGGGCCGGTATATTCCATGTCCTTGCGGGCGGCGCGATGTTAGGTGCGATCTTCATGGCCACGGACTATTCGACCTCGCCGATGACCGTTCGGGGCGGCGTGATCTTCGCCGTGGGAATCGGACTGATCACCATGTGCATCCGTCTGTGGGGCGCTTATCCCGAGGGCATGTCGTTTGCGATCCTGATTATGAACGCCTGCGTGCCCCTGATCAACAAATATGTCAAACCCAAGCGCTTCGGCGTGAAATAAGAGGAGGTGACAGCATGAAAAGTACACTTTTGAACATGACGGCCGTCCTCTTCGGCATCACCCTCGTGGCTTCGGCCGGAGTGGGCTTCGTCAATATGATTACCGTGGAGCCGATCGCGGCGGCCAAGGAAGCCGCGACGCTGGCGGCCCTGAACGAGGTGCTCCCGGCGTTCGACGCCACGACGACCGAGGAGCTGACCATCGACGACATGCCGATCACGGTTTACACGGCGACGGCCGGGGGCAGCGTGAGCGGTTATGCCGTGCAGTCGATGACCAAGCAGGGCTTCGGCGGCGTGGTGCGCCTGATGGTGGGCTTCACGCCCGAGGGCGAAGTAGTGAACGTCAACGTGTTGGAGCAGACCGAGACTCCGGGTCTCGGTACCAAGATGGCCGACGAGGGCAACGTCCTGCTTGCGAGCGTCAAGGGCCGGAAACTCGAATCGAAGAAGCTCGTCGACGGCAAGCTGGCCGTGACGAAGGATGGCGGCGACGTCGATGCGCTGACCGCCGCAACGATCTCGTCGCGCGCCTATGTCGACGCGATCAACCGCGCGTGGATGGCTTACAAGAGCGTGGCGACGGGCGAAGCCCCGACCGACACGGCGTCCGGAGCGACGGCTGCCGCCGGACAAACCAACGAGCCTGCGGCTCAGGAAGGAGGTCAAAATGAATAAACTGCAAATTATATCGAGCGGCATCGTCAAGAACAACCCGACGTTCGTGCTGGTGCTGGGCATGTGCCCCACGCTGGGTACGACGACTTCGGCCGAAAACGGCATGGGCATGGGGCTGGCGACGATGGCCGTGCTGATCATGTCGAACCTTGTGATTTCGCTGATCAAGAACATCATTCCCGACAAGGTCCGCATCCCGGCGTTCATCGTCGTGATCGCCTCGTTCGTGACGATCATCCAGATGCTGATGCAGGCCTATGTGCCGGCGCTGTACGGCGCGCTGGGCGTCTTCATCCCGCTGATCGTGGTGAACTGCATCATCCTCGGCCGCGCCGAGGCCTTCGCTTCGAAGAACTCCCCGCTGGATTCGATCCTCGACGGCGTGGGCATCGGCCTGGGCTTCACGCTGGCGCTGACTGTGATCGGCGCCGTGCGCGAGATCCTGGGCAGCGGCGCCATCTTCGGCGTCAACCTCGGCTTTGCGGACGTCGCGCCGCTGATCTTCGTGCTGGCCCCGGGGGCATTCCTGGTGCTGGGCTATCTGATGGTATTGTTTAACAAATTAGCCAAGAAATAGTTATGGAGCTTTCCTATTTTGCAATCATCATCGGCGCCATCTTCGTCAACAACGTCGTGCTGGCGCAGTTCCTCGGCATCTGCCCCTTTCTGGGCGTGTCGTCGAAAGTCGAGACTTCGCTGGGCATGGGAGCTGCCGTAACCTTCGTGATGGCCATTGCGGCCGTCGTGGCGTGGCTGATTCAGACCTATGTGCTCGTGCCGCTGGACATCGTCTATATGCAGACGATCGTCTTCATCCTCGTGATTGCGGCCCTCGTGCAGATGGTCGAGATCATGCTCAAGAAGCTCTCGCCGTCGCTCTATCAGGCGTTGGGCATCTTCCTGCCCCTGATCACCACCAACTGCGCCGTGCTGGGCGTCGCGATCCTGATGATCCAGAAGGAGTTCAACCTGTTGCAGAGCGTCACTTATTCGGTGGCCACGGCCCTCGGTTTCGCCCTCGCGCTGGTGCTCTTCGCAGGTATCCGCGAGCGTCTCGATTTCGAGGACGTGCCCAAGGCGTTCAAGGGCATTCCCATCGCGCTGATCACGGCCGGGATTCTGGCCATGGCGTTTATGGGATTCTCCGGTCTGGTTTGATTTCCGATTTGTAAGCGGCTATTTCCGCACATCCCTCGAACGGGGCGAATGGAATGTACTTGAGGTACTATCCATGCGCCCCGTTCTTCACGATATACGGAACTCTCCGGCTTAAAATCAAAAATCTGTTTCACGATGCACGGCATCTGTCCCGCATTGTTTGGAAAACGGGTTCGGAACCGGTGCGCATGCCGCCCCCGGTTGCAGCCGGATTCAGTTGAATTCGATGAGGAGATGCGTCGCCCAGAAAGGATCGGGGACTTGGCCCGGCAGGGGAAGGGGAGGGGCGAGTTCCCCGGGAAAGAGCGTGCGCAGGGCATACCCGGCCTCCCCGGTGCGTTCGAGGATCAGTTGGCAGGCTCCGGTGGAGATCGTGCGGGAGGTGCGGACCGTGCGGACAGGGCATCCGTTGCGCAGGATGTTGCGAACAGCAGCCCGCTCGGCGGGCGTCAGCTCCGCGTCTGCCGCCAGTCCGCTCGTTCCGACGGGTGCGTCGTAGCGGAACGACAGGCGCACCCGGCCGTCGGCTCCGGGGTGCAGGGCGGTGAAAGATTCGGGGAAATCCCGTTGCAGCCGCGCGACGGCTTCCTGCGGAGAAAGGGCGAAAGTGCGGAGGAATTTGGACCCGGGCATGCGTAGCTGGCCGTCGATCGCCTCGTCGGTAAATCCCGCCCGGCGCAGGCTGTCGCGCAGGGCTTCGTCCGCCGTTTCGAAATGGGTCAGGACGTGAAAAAGCGTTTCGGGCGAATAGGATATTCGTTCCATCTCCGATCAGGATTTGTTGCGCCGGTAATGCCAGACGGAGATGCTTGTGATCACGATTGCGGAGAGCAGGAGCGCGGCGAAAATCCGGAACGGGGTCGTGCCGCTTTCCCAGCCGAAATAATCCTTGACCAGCGACGCGCCGTCGTAGGTCGCCGAGCAGACGGTCAGCATCGTCAGGAAGAGGATAAGGCCCGCCAGCCGCCGCTCCGAGTTCTTTTCGAGGCGTTCGGCCTCCTGTTCGAGGTGGCGGTGCAGTTGTTCGCGCTCGGTGGCGATGTCCAGCCCGGTGTCGATGGCCCGGTAGATGAGCTGCGGCAGGAAGTTGTAGGAGATGTTCGAGAAGGCGTACCAATGCTCCTGCTCCTTCATTTTGTGGAGCAGCCGGATGGACTTCCGGTCGTTGGCGGCCGAGCGGAATTGCCGGTTGACGACGAAGAGCAGCGTCTTCTGGTAAAGCGCATGGATGTAGATCAGCCGGAAATAGCTGTTGGGCCATACCCACATCTGTGCGGCCGTGCGGCTTTTTGCAACCACGGTGAAACTGTCGACCAGCGCCAGCGCTTTCCAGTTGCGGAATGCCGAAATCGTGTGGGTGCGGATGATCCGGTCGTAATATTCCTGGGAGGGGGAATATTCGTGTTTGTGGTCGGCGACGCAGCCGACGGGGCTCAAGGTTCCCAGTTCGAAGAGCAGTTCGTCCGAGAAGTCGTCCAAAATGAAGATCTGGAAACATTTCAGCTTGTTGCCGGTGAGGGTCAGGCCGGAGAAACGTCCCTGACGCGGGGATTCGGCCGACGGCCGGGGAGGGCACAGCCGCAGGATCTCTTCCAGCAGGGCGAGGTACTCCGGGGCGTCGATCTGCGATTTCAGAATCCCCTGCTCTGCGATCTCATAGCAGGAGGTCTCGCGCAGAATGCCGTGTGCGGCGATCAGCGTGTCGAGCGTCGTTTCAGGCTCTTCGGCGATCTCCATGGCGAAAAGGCAGATGTCGTAGGGGAAGAAGAAGAGGTGGAACCGGCACAGTCTGAAGGCGTATTCCGCGGCGGGGAGCTTTGGGTGGCGCAGCGTGCAGAGCCGGTCGGTTTCCAGGGTCAGGTGCGCCGTGTCGGCATAGACCGCCCCCGAGGTCTGTCCGTCGACCTGCATGAGCGAATCAATGAAACTCTCGTAATAGATGCTGCTGAGCCGTTCGTAGGCCTCGCGGGTCAGGGGTTTTTCCGCCTGCCACCGCTTGTCGGCGGCCTGCACTTCGGAGGCCCGTCCGACGGCGGCGAGGTGGCTGCAGAAAAAGGTATGCGCGTAATGCAGTTTGTTATCCATGGATCGTTGTGGGTTAAAGCAGGGTTACTCGGACGAAGGGATGGCGCCGCTTCGGGTCCCCGGGGTTTTCGATGCGGACGACCGTCACCTCGGATATGGTTGTGCCGGGCTGCGGGATAAACTGGCCGACGCCCGTGAAGAAAAGTTTCATGTCGGCCTTGGAGATCGTGGCTTCGATCCCGGTGTCCCCGAGCAGGACGACGACGCTCTCGTCCGAGGAGCGCCGCACTGTGGCCGGATAACCGCTCCCGACGCCGGGCGTGTGTTTGAGGAAGGGATCGCCGACGGTCTGTCTGTGGCCCAGCAGCAGGCCGCCTTCCGCGGGCGAGAGGTGCAGTATCCGGCATGAAACCTTCTCGCCGCGCTTCCAGACGCCGTGCCACTGGTCGCAGTACTGCCACATGATCTCGGAGCAGTGGAGGAAGCCGACGGCTCCGCCGCAGCGCATCAGGTAGCCGCCTGCGGTCGTCCCCAGCACCGTGCAGGGGAGCGTGTCGCCGGTCTCGCAGGTCAGCAGCGGGTTGGGGGTCAGCGCGCAGGCGTTGAGCGTCGTGTACTTTGTCTTGCCGATGATCTCTTCACCTGTGATGACGGCGTTGATCCGGTCGCCCGGCTGGCACGGCACGTCGGTCGGGCGGTTCCAGTAGAACTCCGAGGACCGGATCGCCGCGTCGTAGAGCCTGCCCCGTTTGGGGAACGTGCAGAACACATGGTGCGCCGTGGCCTTGACTACGGTGCACTGCACGCGGGAGCCGACGGCCAGATCGTTGTTGGTCGTGGGCGTGAGTGAGAATGTGATCTGCCGCTTCGTGAAACGGATGGCGGAAACGTAAACCGTTATGTTCGCATCGCTCCGGATGTTCATGGCCTTGATCTGCGCTTCGCTGACCGGAAGCGTTCCGACGAGTCCGTTGACCCGGACGAGGCACATGCTGGAGATGGTAGGAAACGATCAGGAGATGGCCGATATGTATTTCGAGATGCTGTTCAGCGAGGGAACGAACGTCGTGTCGCAGTTGTCGCTCAAATATGACAGCGACAACCGGGTGACCGCCGTTCAGCAGGGCGAGGGCGCAGACGCTGCCGACTGGTACACGTTCTCTTTCGACGGAGACAAGGTTTCGGCCCTGAACAAGATGTACGAAGACGGCGAATCCGGTATCCGGGCATTCTCCTGGGTGCTCAACGGCGGAAAAGTAGAGAGCAGCAACGTCGACTTCATGCGAACCGTCAGCGGCGAAGTCGTTTCGAGACCCGCTGATTTCACCTGGACCTATGATGCCGTTAACGGACAGTGCACCGGCGTCGTTTATCAGAGCACCGGCTCCAATTACGTCTCGTTCGATTTTGAAAACGGGAACTATACGGCGGGCGGAATGTTCGAATACGGCGATGCCGGCAAGAAGAACAACATCTTCGGCGTCGATGTGGCGAAAGCCATTGCTGGTGTTACCACCTCGCTGGACGACGATCATGCCCTGGCTTGTTTCCTGGGCTATGACGGAAAGGCTTCGCTCAACCTGCCCACTGCGACGATGTTCGACGCCATGTCGGAAGATGATCCCGCCAAGGCGGTAACCTGCACCCAGGACGGCGAGGGTTACGTGACCGTTGCCAAGTGGGGCGGAGTAGGTATGGATATGATGGGTATCGGAGTCAAGGTCACCTCTGAAACGATATTCGAATTTACCTACGCGGAATAGGCGAAAAGCGCCGATTTCGTTTTACGAGCCGCCCGGATCGCCCGGGCGGCTCTTTTCGTCGCCGTGCGGAGTTTGCGCGTTCTGCAATTTATTTTGCCCGAAGACTTCGTTTGTTGCGTGCAAATAGTTACTTTTGCAGGTATAATCCCAAAAATCCCGTAACGAAATGGAGAATACCATACAACTTCACGACAAGAAGTTCAGAATCATGATCCCCGCCGAGCAGATCGACAAGGCCGTGGATGCCGTGGCGCAGCGAATCAATGCCGACTATGCCGGCAAGGAGACCCCGCTGTTCCTGGGCATTCTCAACGGTTCGTTCATGTTCATGTCGGACCTGATCAAGAAAATCGAATTCCAGAACGAACTTTCGTTCGTCAAGCTGGCGTCGTACGACGGGACCTGCTCCACGGGCTGCGTGAAAAGTCTGATCGGCCTGAACAATCCGATCGAGGGCCGTCACGTGATCATCGTCGAGGACATCGTGGACACGGGCGAGTCGATCGAGCACATGATCAAGGAGCTGGAGGCCCGCAACCCGGCGTCGGTCGAGGTCTGTACGCTCTTTTTCAAACCCGGGTCGTACCGCAAGACGCTGCCGATCAAGTACCGCGCCATGGAGATCGGCAACGAGTTCATCGTGGGTTACGGGCTGGACTACGACCAGCTGGGCCGCAGTCTCAAGGATATTTACGTAGTGACGGAGTGATGGCTGCCGCGACCGATCCCGCATGGCTCGACGGCGGGCGAATGCTGCCGCTGGTCGAGGATTTCTACACCATTCAGGGCGAGGGATTCCACGCCGGGAAACCCGCCTATTTCATCCGTCTCGGCGGGTGCGACGTGGGTTGCCGCTGGTGCGACGCCAAGTATACGTGGAACCCGAAACTCTATCCGCCGACCGATGTGCAGACCGTGATCGACCGTGCGACGTCGTGTCCGGCGCAGGCCATCGTCATCACGGGAGCCGCTGCTCTATCCGCTGGGCGTGCTCACGGAGACGCTGCGCGAGAGGGGGTTGCAGATTTTTCTGGAAACATCGGGCTCGCACCCTTTCAGCGGTGTTTTCGACTGGGTGTGTCTCTCGCCGAAGCGCCGGCAGCCGCCCCTGGACGAGGCGTTCGAACGGGCCGACGAACTGAAAGTGATCGTCGAGTCGGAGGAGGATTTCGAATGGGCCGAGCGGAATGCCGCCCGCGTAGGCGGAAAGTGCCTGCTGTTCCTCCAGCCCGAGTGGAGCGTCGCCGAAAAGGTCATGCCCGCAATAGTCGAGTACGCCAAGGCGCATCCGCAATGGAATATCTCCATTCAGACGCACAAATACATGCATATACCGTAAAGAGAAGTAATCGGATGATTTCACGCTTGGTCCGCTGTCGATCGCTGTCGTTGCCGCCTGCGGCGTCAGATGCAAGTCTGACCCCATTCCGGCCTTCCCTCGGAGAGGGAGATGGCGTAGGCTTCGGGCGGTTGGCAATACGATAATTCCTTAAATGAAAATTCAGTTCGGCCGCAGGTTCTGGATCGTCGCAACGGCGGTCATCGTCGTCTTCACGGTGTTCGTCGTGGGGCGCAACGCCCTGCATGCCGTGAAGATCAAGCGGCAGATCAACGCCCTGACACGCGAGCAGAGCTATTATTCGGAGAAGATCGCACAGGACAGCACCCTGCTCGAACGGCTGAAATACGACGATTACCTCGAAGAGTACGCCCGGGAGAATTACCACATGCAGGGGCGCAACGAACACGTGTACATTATCAGGGAATAGGGCTTTCCGATTTCATAGGGCCTCTTTGCGCGTGCTTTCGTGCAGCGCGAACGGGACGTACTTCAATAACCGCCCGGCAAACGGGGGTGGCTGCAAGCCACCCCCGTTTGCATTAATAGTGCTCGAAGCCGTGCCAGTCCAGCGGTTCGGGTTTTCCGTTGCGGAGCCACACGAGGCCCGGTCCGGAAGTGATGCGGCCGATGGGATGGAGCGGCGTGCCGAAGCGGATGCGGAAATCAGCGGCGAGGCGTTCGGCGGCCTCCGGCGCGGCGGTGAGCAGGAGTTTGTAGTCCTCGCCTGAGCAGGCGGCCATGCGGACGTCGGCGCCCGGGGCTGCGGGAATCTCCTCGACGGCGACTTCGGCGCCGACGCCCGAGCGGTCGAGGATATGCTTCAGGTCGGAGGCCAGACCGTCCGAAAGGTCCATCATGGCGCGCACCTCGGGACGGCTGCCGAGCCAGATGCCTTCGGCTACCTGCGGCTGCGGGTTGCGGTGCACGGCGGCCGCGGGGGTGTCGCAGCGTCCCGCGAGGATGTCCTGCAAGCCTGCTCCCGAGGTTCCGAGTTCCCCGGCGGTGAAGATCACGTCCCCGGGGCGTGCGTCGCTGCGTCGCTTGAGGTGCGCGTCGGCCGCGCGGCCGATGGCCGTGACGTTGATCGTCAGGCCCGACAGCGAGCGGGTCGTGTCGCCCCCGGCGAGCGTCACGCCGAACTCCTCGGACAGTTCCCGGTAGCCGAGCATGAACTCTGCGGCCCACGCATCGGCGGCATCGGCCGGAAGGGCGATCGAGAGCAGCGTCGCCACGGGGCGGGCGCCCATTGCGGCCACGTCGCTCAAGTTTACGGCGAGGGATTTGCGTCCCAACTCGCGGGGCGAGGTCGCCGTGCGGAGAAAATGGACCCCTTCGGTCAGCAGGTCCGCGGTGAAGACCAGCGATTCGCCGCCGCCGACAGACAACACGGAGCAGTCGTCGCCGATGCCCTCGAATCCGTTGTCGGGAAGCGGGGCGAAAAGGGTTTTTATGCTGTCGATGAATCCGAATTCGGTCATGGAAGAGTTGTGTTATGGCGCAAAGTTACCGATTTTTTCGGTGAATTTGATTATCTTTGTCCGGGAATCGCCCGCTTGGGGCGTTAGGTTAATGAATGAAACTATGAAGATATTGATTCTCAACGGACCGAACCTCAATCTTCAGGGGCGGCGCGACACCGGGGTTTACGGATCGCAGACTTTCGAGTCGTATTTCGAAGCGCTGAAAGCGAACTATCCCTCGGTGGAGTTCGGCTACTTCCAGTCGAACATCGAAGGCGAACTGATCGACGCCGTGCAGCAGGCCGACGGCGTTTACGACGGCGTGGTGCTCAATGCCGGCGGATATACGCATACTTCGGTGGCGCTGCGCGACGCCGTGTCGGCCGTGTCGGTTCCCGTCGTCGAGGTGCACATCTCCTCGATCCTCGCCCGCGAGGAGTTCCGCCACACCTCGCTGCTGGCTCCCGTGGCCGCGGGGTCGATCATGGGGTTCGGCCTGAACTCCTATCGGCTGGGTGTACGCGCTGCTGACAGGCGCGGAAAAATAGTTGCGTCGGGGCGGAAGCCCGGCAACGCTGCCTTCAAGTCCTCTCCGGGGAGGGATTCGGGGTGGACAGACTTGTGAACGACGCCAACGGCGGCGGCAACACCGCCCGAGAGCGTATCGAAGGATAATATAAACGTAAAAACATAGCTCTATGTATCGCATGAAAAAAACCAAGATTGTCGCTACGATGTCGGATTTCCGCTGCACCGAAGAGTTCGTAAAACAGCTTTTCGACGCGGGTATGGACGTGGTGCGCGTCAATTCGGCGCACGTCTCCGAGGACGGGGCCACGCATATCGTCGAGACGGTGCACCGGGTGAACCCGGCCATTCCGATTATGATAGATACCAAAGGACCCGAAATCCGTGTCACGACGATCGCCGACGAATACGGCAACAGCATCAATTTCCGCCCGGGGGACCGGGTGGCCGTGCGCGGTTCGGACGGCTCGGACTTCACGACCCGCAAGGTGGTCTACATGAACGTGCCGTCGATCGTGAGCGACATTCCCGTCGGGGCGCGGATGCTGATCGCCGAC
>OGKD01001217.1_pt1 | contig 14406 bp, 8 predicted proteins | sample 1572371 | NCBI WGS metagenome assembly OGKD01 (sample SAMEA2582096, study PRJEB24529) | metagenome | biome: Human gut stool | place: China | collected 2011 | reverse complement strand
GAATACCATCCACTTCATTAAAAGAAGCCATCACGCTACCTACACCTGCTTCAACGGCTGCTTCATACGGCAGCATATAATCATTGAACATCCGCTGACGGCTCATATCTACGGTGTTATAGTCACGTCCTGCTTCTCCCGCACCATATAGTGCAAAGTGTTTTACACAAGCCATGATTTCATCATTCCGTTCCATGTTCTTCCCCTGATAGCCGCGCACCATCGCTTCGGCAATCATGGCTCCGAGAAACGGGTCTTCACCGTTACCTTCGGACACACGTCCCCAACGAGGGTCGCGTGAAATATCCACCATCGGGCTGAAAGTCCATGAGATACCGTCGGCACTGGCCTCTACGGCTGCAATACGGGCAGATTCCTCTATGGCAGTCATATCCCAGGTGCAAGACAATCCGAGTGGGATGGGGAACATCGTTTCGTATCCGTGAATAACGTCCATACCGAACAGTAATGGAATTCCTAAACGGGATTCTTCCACAGCCTGCTTTTGTACTTCACGTATTTTCTCCACTCCTTTCAGGTTGAACAGTCCTCCCACTTCGCCTTTCTTGATTTTAGCGGCAATATCGCTGCTTTTGGCTTGTCCCGTAGTAATCTCTCCGGTGACGGGAAGGTTCAACTGTCCGATCTTTTCTTCCAAAGTCATTTTGTTCATCAATACGTCGATGAAGCGATCCATATCCTGTGGCGACTTCTGTGCCGATGCGGTCAGAAAACCTGCGGCAAACAACAGGATGGATAGACTTAACTTTTTGTATATCATGCTATTATATTTATTTATAGATAATCGGGGTTCTGTACCAGTACTCCTTTAGACTTGTCAATCTCTGTTTGAGGCAATGGCAGTAATGCGTTTTTGTCCTGATAATTAGTTTTACCGGCTGCGTGCAGTACTTCCTTTGCAATACCCCAGCGAACAAGATCGTAGAAACGGTCGAATTCCATTCCCAGTTCCACGCGGCGTTCGTGGCGGATGGCATCACGCAATTCTCCCTGGTCGGTGGTCGTTACTTTAGGCAATATATTGGTATTGGTACCTCTGGCACGTGCGCGGACCTGTTCCAAATAGTCGATTGCTTCACCCGGGATTCCTTTTTCGTTGGCTGATTCAGCTCCCATCAATAATACATCTGCGTAGCGAATCAGACGAATGTTTACCCAGAAACCCTTGTTGGTGTATTCTTTACGCAAAGCCGGATCGGTATATGCTTTCTTATTGAAGTAAGCCCCTATTGCCGGAGAAACCGGAGACTCGCCATAAGGCTCATTGGTGTTTTCCGGGGTGATAGGATCATCATCCGAGTGGCGGAAATAGAGTAGGGTAGCGTTCTTACGCGGGTCACCTTGTTCATAAGCCTGTGCCATGTACTCTGTTGCCATGTGCCATCCCCAGCCTAAGTCCCATTGACCGGCTCCGCGAATACCTTGTACTTCGCAGAATTGGCTACCGATAATATCACTTTGGGGAAGAGCGGCAGTAGCTGTACATTGCAGTTCGAATATGGAACCGCCGTTGTTTTCGCCGTCGTCCGTGAATATCTCGTCGTAGGGAGTCTTCAGGTTGTACAATCCTTTTTTAATAACGTCGGTAGAGGCCGTGTACATATTGTTCCAATCGTTGCGCATCATATAAGTACGCGCGTGTAAAGAACGGGCGGCTCCCCAAGTCAAGCGTCCGGTGTATTCGGTGCTCCATGTTTCCGGCAATGACTCTTCCGCTGTTTTCAGGTCGTTGTCTATCTGCTCGTAGATTTTATCCACCGTTGTTTTCGGGATATTGGCTTCCGAAGCATCATTGATTTTATAAGTTACCAGAGGTACTTCACCGAAGGCTCTTACCAAATTGAAGTAGCAATAGGCGCGGAAGAAAGAGGCCTCTCCTTTATTGATAATGTCTTCAGTCTCTGTCTGTCCGGCTGTTTCTTTATCTGCGATGGCGGTAAGTATGTCATTGCATTGGTAGATGATGGCATAATTTTTCCCCCAATAAGCACCCAGCAAACCGTTGGTCGGTGTGTACAGGAAGTCGTCGTACATTTCGGCTACATCAGAACCGTCACTGGAAATACTTCCTTTTTCCGAATCTTCGGAACGGAAACAGTGGATGGCAAGTGCAGGAGGTCCGGCGGTGACATCATAATTACGCATCATCGTATAGACGTTGTAAATCTTACCGTTGACCAGTGCGTTCGGATTATCATCTTCCGTGAACTGTCCTTGTGGACTACGGTCCAGAAAGTCACTACAACCACCTAGAAATAAGGTAGTTGAAGTAATAAGGGTTGCAAATATATATTTATTCAGTTTCATATAATGATAGTTTTAAAGATTAAAGTGGTGTCCCGCATGGAAAACTGGCAGTGACACCTTATCACTAGAATGTTAAGTTGATTCCGAAAGTATAGACTGCCGGTACGGGATAGCTGCCGTTGTCTACTCCGAATGCAGTAGCAGTACCTCCCAATTCCGGTGTATATCCGGTGTTATGTTTCCATGTTTTCAGGTTCTGTATGTTCACATAAACCTTGAGTGCCTGTAAACGTATCTTTGCAAGCAAGCTCTTGTCGAATGCGTAAGCCAACTGTATATTACGGATGCGGAAGAAATTTCCGTTTTCAATGTAATAGTCGGAGTTCATCGTATTGATGGAATGTTTGGTATTCAACAAGGGTTGCGTGTTGGAAGTACCCTCTCCGTGCCAACGGCCCAGGCGTTGCTCCAAGTAGTTGAATTGGGCGAAGTTGTAATTGTCCCATGTGCGGTAAATTTTGTTTCCGCCTTGTCCCATCATGTCGATGCCTAACGACCAGTTTTTGTAATCTACTCCGAGAGATAAACCGTAAGTTACTTTAGGAGTCGGATTTCCTATCATGGTACGGTCTTCCGGAGTGATTTTGCCATCACCGTTGACATCGGCAAATTTCAAGTCACCGGGGGTAACTGTTGCCAGTGTGTTTTCCGGAGATGCATCGATGTCGGCTTGTGACTGATAAACGCCTGCTACCTTATATCCGTAGAAATATCCGATAGGATAACCCGCCATCGTATAACTTTGTTGCTTATCTCCGGCAATGATGGAATATCCATCCTGAACGAGGCTCTTCACTTCATTCTTGATGGTAGTCAGGTTAGCACTGACAGAATATCCCCATTCGCCGATCTGGTCACGCCAGGTCACTGCCATTTCTACTCCTTTATTCTGAATCTGTCCCAAGTTACCGATGCCGGGGATTGTTCCAGAAATACCGGGAACTTCTGCCAGCAAGTCTTTGGTGTTCTTCATGTAATAAACACCTTCAAAATGCAAGCGGTTACGAAGAACATTCGTTTCGAATCCGGCTTCCCATGCTTCTACTTTTTCCCAACGGAGGTTAGGGTTGGGCAGATAGGCCAGTTGGTATCCCGGGTAAATGATAGACGGCTTTCCGAAGACTGCCGAGTAGGCATTGGTCAATAGCGGTTGGGCAGGATAGGCTTTATCCAGATTCTGGTTTCCCAGTGTACCATAGGATGCTTTGATTTTCAACATGTCAAGCCATTTGATATCTTTCATGAATTCTTCTTCAGACATCAGCCAACCTCCACCCAGGGAGAAGAAGTTTTGCCATTCATTGCCTGTATAGGAGAAAGCGGAAGAACCATCCCGGCGGAATGAACCGTTGAACAGATATTTGCCTTTATAATTATAGATGACACGTGCAAGCACGGATAGCGTACTGCGTTCCCATTGGGTACTTCCATTGGTAGCTGTGGCGGCATCACCGATGCTGACAAACCATTTGTCCGGATCGTCGGGAATAACCAGTCCTACACCTTGTTTACGTGCTCCGTCCAACCGGCTCAAAGAGTTGTAGTAAGTCGTAAAACCGGCGGTTGCAGTCAGGTTATGATTGCCATTATCGAAACTATTGGTATAGGTTAATACATAGTCGCTCTGTACTTTCGTCTCATTTTCCTTGAACTGGCTGACTTCTGTCTTTCCTGTTCCCAACGTAGAGACGTTTCCGCTAACTGCGGCATCATATACTTTTACGATCGGTGTGTAGGTACGTCCGTTATTGGATGCATAATCCATTGAGAACGTTGCTTTGAATTTGAAATGTTTCAGGAAGTCCACTTCACCGTAAATGTTGCCCGATGCCCGATAATTCTCGGCTTTGGTAGTATTCGCTTTTAAGCCTATATCTACCATCGGGTTGTTGATCTGTGCTTTCTGGAATTCGGGCAGAGAGGTATATAATCCATATTCTTCGTTATATACCGGAGCAATAGGAGTGGCGCGAAGAGCATTCAGCACCTGCTTGGAATCGGCAGGGAGCATACGTGCTCCGTTAAACTGAAAACCGACTTTCAAGAAGTCTGTAATCTTATAATCATTGCTGGCGTTGATGGTCACCTTGCTGAATTTCTCATGCTCGATGTTTCCTTGTTCGTAAGAGTAGCCTACACCCAGATAGAAACTATGTTTGGGCGAAGCTCCTGTAATGCTAATGTTGTTGTTTGTAATGAAAGCAGTTTGGAAAATTTCGTCTTGCCAGTCTGTATTGGCATCCCAACCGGTATAATCGAACGGAGCGTCTCCCTGGTTGGCAAGTTGTTCGCTATATAGTTCCTTGAATTGCGAACCATTCACCATTTTCACCTTGTCCACCACTTTCTTGAAACCGAAAGAAGTGTTGATGTTCACCAGCGTCTGTCCCTCTTTGGCTTTCTTTGTGGTGATGATAATCACACCGTTCGCACCGCGAACACCGAAGATAGCCAAAGATGACGGGTCTTTCAGAATCTCCATAGACTCGATGTCTTCCGGATTCAGAAAATTGATGTTGTCGTTGAATAGTCCGTCGACAATGTAAAGCGGTTTATATCCGTTGATGGAGTTTGTTCCGCGGATACGGATTTCCGGATCAGAGCCGGCCCGTCCGGAATTTACAATCTGTACACCTGCTACCTTTCCCTGAAGGGAAGACAGCGGATTCATAGCCGGTTTGTTGGCTATTTCTTCTCCTTTGACATTGGTGATAGAACCTGTCAAGTCTCTTTTCTTTGCACTACCGTATCCGATAACGACTGTTTCGGCTAGCACTTGCGAGTCTTCTTTTAAAGTGACATTGATTACACTCTGTGTTCCCACTTTGACGCTTTGCGAAGTCATTCCCACGTATGAAAATGCCAGCACGTCCTCCGGAGTGACAGAGATTGAATATTTACCGTCCATATCCGTGATGGTTCCGGTGGAAGTTCCTTGTACGAGTACCGATGCGCCGATCAATGGCTCATTGGCAGCATCCGTCACTGTTCCTGTCACCGTCTTTGTCTGTGCAAAGGCTGATGCAGAGGCCAGTAGCAGGCAAACAAGCGTCATGATGCTCTTTGACCTGATGGCTTTTTTCTGAAGATGTTGTAAAAGTCTAGTCCTCATTGCATTAAATTTTTCCATTTGTTATTATTTAGGTTGAAGTCTTTTTTCTGCCGTCTTTTGGCGAGAGTAACAAAGGGAACAAACGAAATTCAAAAAAGATTTAGGAAAAAAGGGGAAATGCTTGTTTTTAACACAATAGTAAAGGCAGAGGGGGAGAGTGGAAGCTGAAATAAATAGAGCCTCCATTGATTTAATACGGAATCAGTGTGTGGTGATAGAATTATGCTTTATGACTTGTATGTATCTTTGTATTGTTGTGGAGTAAGTCCTGTCAATTTTTTGAATAAGCGGTTGAAATAAGACTGGTCCTCATATCCTAGCAGATAAGCAATGTTCTTAATCGACATGTTATCTGTTATCAATATGAGCTGTGCTTTTTCAATTCTCTTCTGGTTGATATACTGCAATGGAGTGTTGTTTACCTCTTTTTTGAAAAGCCGGATGAAATGGTCTTTGGACAGGCAGGAGATTTCTGCCAGCGAATCTATTTCTATTTTCTGATAAATATTCTTCCGGATATAAGACAGGGCTTTTTGAATCCGGTCGTCATTTGTTTCAATTTTAGGCTTGGCATTTTTCAGGAAACGTGCCATGAGTTGATAAACTATTCCCCTTGACTCTACCTTATCATAGAAGTCTCGTTGTTTGTTTTTGATGATACTTTTAATCAATGTCGGATTGTTGTCATAACTTGTCGGATCAGATTGCGGCAAGTGCATGGTCGGGTTGATCTGGCACAATCTTTTTATGAGTGGAAGCTCCAAGTCGCCTGCCGGTATTTCCACAGGAAAGTTATAGTCTTCCAGAATGCTCATTTCCGATTGATGGTCTTCGTATATATGGAGGTAATAATGCGAGAAATGGGCCTCACATGAATAACTGTGAGTTGTAAATGACGGAATCAGGTAGAGGTGGTTGGGGAGTAACTCCTGTACTCCTGACGGTAAGATGATACGTGCGGTTCCTTCGGTCACATAGTACAGTCTGGTGAATGGACTGCTGACGTTTTTCCAGTTCCAATCTGCGTTATGGATGGCTAGTCCTACGTTTAATATCAACAAATGTAGTTGGTCGATGGATTGTGTCATAACTTTAGTGAATTAATTGTTTTAACATACAAATATCGATAATATCCTATATGATGACGTGTTTGGATAATGAAAATCTCAATTTGCTGTTCTATTTTTGTATCGTCACAAATATAGAGAAATTATAAATAGTTATATCATGAAAACAACACACTTATTATTGATTTCTGTTTTATTATTATGCGGAGAGACAGTAATAGCTCAAAATTATCCTGTTCCGGTTTCGGAAAAGAATGAGAAAATGATGAGAGGGAAATTTGAACCGACTTGGGAATCCCTGAAAAATTACAAAGTTCCCGAATGGTTTAGAAATGCCAAGTTTGGTATTTGGGCTCATTGGGGACCCCAGTGTGTGGAAGGTTCCGGTGACTGGATGGCGCGTGAGATGTATTTTGAAGGTTCGGGAGCTTATAAACATCATGTGGAACACTATGGACATCCATCCGAGGTCGGTTTCAAGGATATTATTCCTTTGTTTAAAGCAGAGAAATGGGATCCTGATAAGTTAGTTGCATTATATAAGAAAATAGGGGCGCAATATTTCTTTGCTTTGGGTAATCATCATGACAATATGGATCTCTGGGATAGCCGGTACCAACCGTGGAACTCGGTGAACATGGGACCTAAGCGGGATATTCTTGCAGAATGGGAGAAGGCTGCGCGTAAATACGAGCTTCCTTTTGGTATTAGTTTCCATGCCGATCATGCCTGGACCTGGTATGAGCCTTCACAGCGTTATGATAGAGAGGGGGCGAAAGCAGGTATTCCTTATGATGGAAAACTCACTAAAGAGGATGGTAAAGGTAAGTGGTGGGAAGGATATGATCCCCAAGATTTGTATGCACAGAATCATCCGATGAGTGAAGGTAGCTGGAGTAATGGCATGATTCATAGACAATGGGGATGGGGAAATGGAGTTTGCCAGCCAACAGTGGAGTATTGTACGAATTTTTATGACCGTACGTTGGACGCAATAAACCGCTATAATCCTGATCTGATTTATTTTGATGTAACCGTACTTCCTTTTTATCCTATCAGTGATGCCGGGTTGAAGATTGCCGCACATTTCTATAATCATAATATGGCGACTCATAAGGGGGAACTGGAAGCTGTGATGTTTGGTAAGATTCTGGATGAGCAGCAGCGTAAGGCTTTGGTTTGGGATGTAGAGCGTGGTGCTCCCAACAAGATTATTGAAGAGCCCTGGCAATCGTGCTCATGTATCGGAGGTTGGCATTACAACACCTCTATTTATGAGCATAATGGTTATAAGTCGGCTGCGTCAGTCGTAAAGCTGTTGGTTGATATTGTCAGCAAGAATGGTAATTTATTGCTTAGCGTCCCTTTACGGGCAGATGGAACGTTTGACGAAAAAGAAGAAGTGATTCTGAATGATTTGGGTGACTGGATGACTGTCAATAAAGAAGCTATCATCGATACTCGTCCGTGGAAAGTCTTCGGTGAAGGTCCGATAGCGGAATCTGCTATCCCTATCAATGCGCAAGGGTTTAATGAAGGTGCTTATGACAAGGCAACTTCAAAAGAGATTCGATTTACACAAACGGATAAAAGCTTATATGCTGTCGTATTGGCATGGCCGGAAGAGAAACAAATCACGATTAAATCATTGGCAGCAAAAAGTGAGTTGCATCCGGGTAAGATCAGTAAAGTTGAATTACTGGGCTACGGGAAAGTTCCGTTCACCCGTTCTGAACAGGGGCTTGTTATAAATATGCCTGATAAACGGGTGAACGCGATTGCACCGGTGTTTAAGATTAGAAAGTAGATACATGAGAGATCAGGACTTTAGAACATCTGTTCTGCAGTCCTGATACATTCAATGACATCTTCCTTATCTCCGCTGAAAGGACCGGATTTCTCTATTTTTAAAGTCGACATGGCTGCAGCAAAACGTCCTGCTTCTTCAATGCCGGCACCTGACACCCGTTGGTATAGATAGCCGATGGTATAAGTGTCTCCACATCCTGTTGCATCCACCACTTCTTTGGGTTTATAGGCCGGGATGCGATAAAATTCTTTTCCGTTGAAAATAAGTGAGCCCATGCTTCCCAAGGTGACTAATACTTCTTTTACTCCCCATTTATATAATTGACGGGCAGCTTCATGCGGATCGGAAAGCCCGGTCAGCACTTCCATCTCATGCTCGTTGACTTTGAGGAAATGAATATATTGCAAGGCTTCTCTCTTATCTGTCCAGTCCACCGGATAAACGTGGGTGTCACGAACCTTGCGTAGGTAACCTTGCGAATCTACTGCAATCAAACCTTTCTGGGATAGTGTTTTGATGACTTCTAGTGAAAAATCATCTGCCAGCAGAGAACCGAGGTGGTAGATTTGTGCATCTATTTCTTTGAGTTGGCTGGCTGTGAACGGATCGGCTTTCGCTAATACACGTTGGGTACGGTCGTCCGGATTGGCGCCATAGATATTTTCGAAGTATACGGAGTGCTTGCTGGGTAAGGCGGTTACGTTAATACCCACTTCACGTAGTTGCTCTACAACCTTCATCTCGGTGGCACCTACTGCCGTTACCAGCGCATAATCGATATCATTAAAATGACGGATGGCATGTGAGCAATAAAAAGCTGTTCCTCCCGGCATGTAGACAGTGTTTTGAGGAGTGACTACTTTGTCTAATGTGATGTGACCGATGCAGCAAAGTTGATGTTTATTCATATCAAATCAATTCAAAAGCCTCCAAGATAGTATCCTGAAGGCTTCTAGTTTATTTTACTTAAATCAATGAACTTCTAATTCTTTCGCAAAGGTATTTTTTATTTCTGATAAACCTAGTTAAAGTGACAAAAAAACACCAAATCTTAGACCTTAATCCTTTTGAAATTCGTCCGTTTCTTATGATTTACCATTCATTCTACGCTAATTATCAGCTCTTTTCCTTCTTTCAACTTATCATGTGTAATGAAGTAACTTTCAATTTTTTCGTTGTTATAAGTTATGTTTGTTATCTTTTCTCCATTTCCTTTTTTGCTGATAGTGAAATCTTTGCCATTCAAATTAAATATTGTCTTGTCGAATAAGGGTACAGTGATAATATACTTGGGGTCAGCAGGTGAATATGTATATAACCCTATGGCATTCAATACATACCACGAAGACATCTCTCCTGCGTCATCCATGCCGCAATATGCTAATTTTTCGGGTCCCATGCGGTAATAATCGTTTAATATCTTATTCAATATTTTCTGTGACTTTTCCTGTTTGTCTACAAAATAGTACATATAAGGAATGCTATGTCCAGGTTGGTTCCCATGACAATATTGACCGATAAAAGTAGTCAGATTATGTGCTTCATATCCCTCCCATGGGATCATGAATAATGAGTCTAATTTCGTTTCAAATGCTTCTCTACTGGGGAATAAATTGATGAGACCTTGAGGATCGTGGAGAGCAAAGAATGTGGATTGCCATCCATTAGCTTCACGATACATATATTCATAGAATGGTCTTTTAGGGTCGAATGGAGTAACCCATTCTCCATTTTCCAACCGGGGACGCATCTGCTGTGTGGTAGAATCGAATAAATGTTTATAGCTATCTGTTCTCTTCATTAACCTTTCATAATTTTGCATATCGCCCAATTCTTTTGCCAGCAAGGCAGTGGCATAATCATCGTATGCATATTCCTGTGTTTTGGTCACAGCTGCTTTTGCTACTGTTTCCAATTTCGGATCTTTAATATCCATTTCGGATATCCATCCTCGTTCCATATACTCTTTAATATGAGGTCTGCTACCTTCGCCCTCTGCAAAAGCATTGTTTAATAGTATTTTATATGCTTTCTGCACGTCAAAATCACGGATGCCTCTTAAATAACTCCCTGTAACAAAGGCAGACGCATGATCTCCATGGAAAAATCTTGGCATAAATCCTTTAATTTCTCCATAATCGGTAATAGACTTTATGACATCCGCCGTGACATCAGGAGAGACCATACCCAGCAAAATCAACTTATTGCGATAATCATCCCAAAAAGAAGGTTCACTGTAGTAACGAAATCCTTTGTTTACCACCTCGCCTTTGGCATTAACATATTCTCCATTTACATCGCTCAATAATATGGGCCATAAAAATGCTTTGTAAAGAGCAGAATAAAAGGTTTCTTTTTGCTCCTCCGTACCGCCTGACACCTGAATTTTAGATAACAATCCTTCCCATGTGTCGCTTGCCTCATTTCTTACTTGCTCGAAATCTTTATTGAGTATCTCTGCCTCCAGGTTTTTCTTTGCATTTTCAACACTAACATAAGAGAAGCCGACCTTCATTTCGAGAGGATTGTCTATGTTTTCATTGTCGATAAAGTTTACGATACGAACTTCCGCATCTCCATCTTTCAATGATTCTATATCCTTGATCTTATGATTAGTAACCGCATAGAAATAGAAAGTAGGACCTGTTTGTTGATAGCCGCTGAATACGTTATCGCCCGACTTCTCTATATTCCAGCCTCTTATATACTCATTAGAATGGGAGAGGTCGGCCAATAGTTTTTTCTCTTTCCCGTTTTTATAAGTATATTTGTGATAACCACATCGTAATGATGAAGTCACTTCTGCATTAATATCATATTTTTTGAGATAGACTTGATAATATCCGGGACTTGCCGATTCGTTATCGTGACTATATCCCGTATAATAAGATTTTGGATCAACATTCCCGCTTACTGCTATAAATGGAACATAACAGAGATTCCAATGCCCTTTGCTGGTATGAACAAAAGCATGGATAATAGTATCTTCATACTGATAGCCCGAACCGCTTCTCCACATGGTGACGGGAGTGACTTGTACCATAGAGTTAGGTAAGGATGCACCCGGAAAAGTCTCCCCTCCCCATGCCCTGCGGGTAGGATTGTAGCCTAAATCGATACTGTCCCACAAGGTGGTGGTCCCTATAAATGGATTGACATAATCGGTCAAACGTTTGTTCTTACCCTTCTGAACTGAACATCCTGCGGTAATGATTAGAAAGGCGAGGATGATAGTCGTTTTAATTTTTCCAAACATATATCTTTTATTTAATCATTTTTCATCTGAATACAGGAGCATTATATCCTGTGTAAGTAGGGTATGTATTATTTACAACTGGCCATCCATTTATCCAATTTACTCTATCAAGCATCAAGCAACGATAATCGAGTTCGTCAACATATCCATGATACAGGATCCAGTCCTGACCTATATCGTCTGTGATAATGCGCGAACAATGCCCGGTTGAAGAGAACCGATTATTGCCTTTTAACATCAACTCATGCTTGACATCGTTCATATCTTCCCCTTTTTTATTAGTATATGGGCCCATGATGTTATTCGACTGTCCGACAACTAAACTATATGTACCGCCTTTTTGATATTGGCCGGTAGATAATATCAGATTGTATACTCCGTCTCTCTTGATGACATAGGCGGCTTCGTATTGACCTCCGGCAACTTTCTTTCTTACTGCTCCTTTCTTGATAGACATTCCGTCGGCAGTCAGTTCTATCACGCTAATCTCACGGAAACTGCCCCAGAACAGGTAGTTACGACCATCTTCCTGATAAAGAAATGCATCAATGGAAATGTCAACTCCTTGCTCGTTACTGTCTATTAGTTTTCCATGATCGGTAAAAGGCCCGGTGGGTGAAGATGAAGTGGCAATGCCGATGGCATGTTTCCATTCGGGTGCAGGCTGTGAGTAGTATATTATATACTTATCATTCACCTTGCTTACGGTAGGTGCCCAAATACCGGCATCATTCACTCCTGTTATTTGAGGATGGGTTTCATCTGTGAAGATTGAGCCTGCTTTTGTCCAGTTAATAAGGTCTCGCGACTTCATAATTGGTGCATTTTTCATATTAATATCTGTCATTGAGTGTTCCGTTGCATACAGATAAAAGTAGCCATCATCCCCTCTTATCACATCAGGGTCGGGTAAAGAGAAGTCTGTAAATACAGGGTTTTGGTATTTGGCAGTATAATTTCCATGAGAAGTTATATCCAGAAAATCGTGGGTATAATTCTTCCCAGCTGTCATAGAGATCAAAATAGTGGTATAATACCTGTTTAAGTCATTTTCATCACATAATTCAGCAGGAAATTTGAATTGTGCCCCATTCCATTGTCCGGTTTCAGTAGGAGCCATGTCTCTGTAGCCCGGTCTGTCAATGACCGGCCTTTCTCCGAATTCTGGTCCGAGTTGTCCCCAGGCTTCTTCCTGTTCGTTAATCGTGAAGATTATTTTGTATCGTTCGTCAAAGCCCCAGTCGGTAGCGAATAATTGCACATTGTACTCTTTTAGTTCCCAACATCCATTTGCTGTATAATTAAACTCGTTTTCCCGCCCTGTCCAGCTAAAACGGATTGCCACCTTATTTATTTTCTCTATGGTAGCCTGGTATGTACCAAAGTTCAAACGGATACGATAAGTGCCTGTCTGTGTTACGGTTGTTCCAGTAAATTGCTGTCCGGTAGTTTCGTTCAATGTTATCCCATCTTCTTTCAGATTGAATGTTCTTTTTTGTTCACCTAATTGTGAATAAAAAGAATAGGGCTTGTTAGCTTCCAGTTTCGTATATATTTCATAAATGGTGGAACCATTGTATTCAACTTTTTTCACTTCCTGGCCATCTTCTGCTCCCTCGCCGGTGATGTATAATTTCTCTCCATCTTTGATGATGCTTCCTAAATCAACTGGCAGGACGAAAGTGATACTTCGATATTCTTCAGATAAAATAGAATTTGGACCTTTAGTAGTCTGTATAGCCCATTTTAGTTTAATGTTATCTCCGGCAATGCCTCCGGCAGCGACTGCAATATCTTTAAGTTTTTTTTGTGTTATTCTGATATTGGTATTAACCCCTGCATGATCCGACGAAGCCTTATATACAGGAGCTGAAAAATTGCCATTTTCTTTATCGAATAGAATCGTATAATTAACATCTTTAGTTTCGCTTTTTGACCATTCGAATAATAGATCTGTAACAGATTGTAATACAATGTATTCATCATTGACAGGGACGTTAAGACTCTTAACAGCAATGAGTTGCTCGTCTTCTATTTCATCTTTGTCGTTACAAGCAATAAAACTGATTCCCAACAGACTTATTATTGCTAAAGTGAGTAAGGACTTAAAATTAATATGTTGTTTCATCTGATATTATTTATGATTGGATATAACAGGAGGTGCTATTACCCTGCAATTAGCCAAGATTGCAGGGTAATAAATAGATGGGTAGTTTATTTGTTATAGATTTTACTTAATCTACAAATCCATTTTTCTCTAATAAAGCCATAGCTTCTATAGTTGTTGTACCGCTAATGGCGGAACGTAAATCGCCCCATGATGTATCACCTTTTGGCATTTGCCACCACGTAGGACTCATTTTGATATCCGGTTTTTCGGTTCCAAGAGTCCATAAGTAATTTGCATTATTCTTCAGGAAAGCAACAAAACGCATTCTGTCACCGTCTGAAAGATCCGGATGCTGTATAAGTATGGTAAAGTAGCGTACAAATATACCTTTGAAGAGGTTGCAGTCGTGTCCGCCGCCATCACCGGTTTGTTCGCCATAATCCCTCATAACCTTATAGGCGGTATTTACATTGTTTGCTATATGATAACGGGCTACTTTCACTGCATCGTTAAAATATACTTTCTCTTTGGTTATATTATATAACCTCAAATCCGCAACTAAGCTCTTCAGCGTCCTTCTTGCGTCTAAACGTCCTCTCATCACTGAATTAGCAGATAAATTGAGGCTGAAATACCCACTTCTGCCCACAATATCCCCTTGCCCCACTATGCGACTTGAGGCAATACGCAGTATCATACCCATAAGTTGTAGGCGTTATCCAA
>OGKD01001208.1_pt1 | contig 14530 bp, 9 predicted proteins | sample 1572371 | NCBI WGS metagenome assembly OGKD01 (sample SAMEA2582096, study PRJEB24529) | metagenome | biome: Human gut stool | place: China | collected 2011 | reverse complement strand
GTGGCCGGAAGCCGCAGGACCTGCGTCGGGAAGATGCCCATGCAGCGGGCGTCGCCCTCCTCGCTCGAAAGGCACATCAGCTGCATGCCGATGCAGATGCCCAGGACGGGCTGCGTGAGCGAGGGGATCACCGTGTCGAGTCCCCGCTCGCGGAGCTGCGACATGGCCGACGAGGCCTCGCCGACTCCCGGGAGGATCACTTTGTCGGCCCCGCGCAGCAGGGCGGGATCGGCCGTGAGCGTGAATTCGGCCCCTGCGCGGCGAAGGGCGTCGGCAACCGACCGCAGGTTGCCCGTGGCGTAATCGACGACGGCTATCATAGGACTCCTTTGCTGCTGGGGACGGTGTAATCGAACGGGATGTGCGCCACGGCCATGCGCAGGGCGCGGGCGAAGGCCTTGAAGACGGCCTCGGCCTTGTGGTGGTCGTTGTCGCCGCGGGCCGAGATTTGGAGGTTGCACCGCGCGGCGCATGCGAACGAGTGGAAGAAGTGGCGGAACATTTCGGTCGGAACGTCGCCAACCCGCTCGCGGCGGAACGAGGCGTCCCACTCGAAGTCGATGCGGCCCCCGAAGTCGAGCAGCGTCAGCGCCCGGCAGTCGTCCATCGGCAGGGCGAAGCCGTAGCGGGCGATCCCGGCCTTCGCGCCCAGCGCGCGGTCGACGGCCTCGCCCAGCGTGATGGCCACGTCCTCCATCGTGTGGTGTTCGTCGATGTCCAGATCGCCCCGCGCGTCGACGGCCAGCGCGACGCCGCCGTGGTGGGCGATCTGCGCGAGCATGTGGTCCAGAAAGCGCAGGCCCGTGGAGATTTGGCCGTTGAAATCCCCGCGGCCGTCGAGGTCGAGGCGGACGGTGATCTGCGTCTCGCGGGTCTCGCGCCGGATTTCGGCCCGGCGTTCGCCGCGGCGGATGAATTCGGCGATTTCGCTCCACGAGTCGGTGACCAGCGCACAGGCGTCGGCGGCGCCGGCTTCCTCCAGCGTCCGCAGCCCTTCGGCGGGGGGAGCGAGCAGGATGCCCCGCGCCCCGAGGTTGCGGGCCAGCAGGATGTCGGTCGCGCGGTCGCCGATGACGTAGCTCGCCGCGAGGTCGTATTCGCCGCCCGTGTAGCGGCCGAACATCCCTGTCCGGGGTTTGCGCGTGGGGGCGGCGTCGGCCTCGAACGTGCGGTCGATCAGCTGGTCGTCGAACGCGACGCCCTCGCCGCCGAGCGTCGCGAGCATTTTGTTATGCGCCGGCCAAAAGGTATCCTCGGGGAAGGACGGGGTGCCGAGCCCGTCCTGGTTGGTGGCCAGCACGAGGTCGAACCCGAGGCCCGTGAGCGCCTTCAGGGCGGAGATGGCTCCGGGCACGAACGCGAGTTTTTCGAGGCTGTCGATCTGTTCGTCGGCGGGTTCGGCGATGATCGTGCCGTCGCGGTCGATGAAGAGGGCTTTTTTCATAATCGGAAGTTTTTGACGGTTTCTATCATCCGGGCGTTCTCCGCGGGGGTTCCGACGGTGATGCGCAGGCATCCTTCGCAGCCCGGGATGCGCGAGCGGTTGCGGACGATGACCCCGGCCGAGATCAGCGCGTCGTACATGCGGTCGGGATCGGGGGTGCGGACCAGGATGAAATTGGCATCCGAAGGGTAGACCCGCTCGATGGCGGGGCAGGCCGCGAGCCGGTCGCGCTCGGCGCGGATTTCGGCCACCTGCGGGGAGATGTCTTCGGTGAGCCGTTCGGCGACGGCCTGCTGTGCGAGGCTGTTGATGTTGTAGGGATATTTCACGCGTGCGAAAAGTCCGGCGACGGCTTCCGATGCGAATGCCAGCCCGAGGCGAAGCCCTGCCATGCCCCACGCCTTCGAGAGGGTTTGCAGGACGATGAGGTTCCCGAATTCGCCGAGGCGCGCGAGGAATCCCGGCCCGGCGGCGAAGTCGATGTAGGCTTCGTCGAGGACGACCATGCCGTCGAATTCGCGGAGCAGCCGTTCGATGCCGGCCGCCGGGAAGGCGTTGCCCGTGGGGTTGTTCGGGGAGCAGAGCCACAGCAGACGGGTGCGCTCGTCGGCGGCCGCCAGCAGGGCGTCGGCCGGAAGCGAGAAGTCCGCGCCGAGCGGGACCTCGCGCATCTCGACGTCGTTGATGTCGGCGGCGACGCGGTACATGCCGTAGGTCGGGGCGATCGAAACGGCGTTGTCGACGCCCGGACGGCAGAAGATGCGGTAGCAGAGGTCGATGGCCTCGTCGCTGCCGTTGCCGATGAAGACCTGTTCTTCGCGCACGCCTTTCAGCGCGGCGATCTTCTGTTTGAGGAGCTTCTGATGCGGGTCGGGGTAGCGGTTGACACCGTTGTCGTAGGGGTTTTCGTTGGCGTCGAGCCACGTCGTGATCTCTCCGCCGGAAAACTCGTCGCGGGCCGTGGAGTAGGGTTTCAACGTCCGGATGTTGGGGCGCACCAGTTCTTCGAGCGGTCTCACAGCACACCTCCTTTCATGCGGACGCGCACGGCGGCGGCGTGCGCCCCGAGACCCTCGGCCTCGGCCATGGCGATGACGGTCGGGGAGAGGGTCGCAAGCCCCTTGCGCGAGAGTTCCTGATAGGTGATCTTGCGCAGGAACGAGTCGGTGTTCACGCCGCTGTAAGCCCGCGCCCAGCCGCCCGTGGGCAGCGTGTGGTTGGTTCCCGAGGCGTAATCCCCGGCGCTTTCGGGCGACCAGGGGCCGATGAAGACGCTTCCGGCGGCGGTGATCTGCGCCGCGACGTCCCAGGCGTCGCGCATCGAGATGATCAGGTGCTCGGGGGCGTAGGCGTTGGCGAAGCCGATCATCTTTTCGCGGCTGTCGAGGACCACGATGCGGCTCTGGCGCAGTGCCTCGCGGATGGTCTCGCCGCGGCGCAGTTGGAGCAGCTGTTCGCCGACGGCCCGCTGGGTGTCGCGGGCGAACTCCACCGACGGGCAGACCAGCACCGCCTGGCTGTCGCCTCCGTGTTCGGCCTGCGACAGCAGGTCGGCGGCGGCGAAGGCGGGCGACGCTTCGTCGTCGGCCAGCACCAGCACCTCCGAGGGCCCGGCGGGCAGGTCGACGGCCACGTCGTTGGCGCCGACCAGTTGCTTGGCCTTGGTGACATAGCGGTTGCCGGGACCGAAAATCTTGTCGACGCGCGGGATGCTCTCCGTGCCGTAGGCCATGGCCGCCACGGCCTGCGCCCCGCCGACGGAGAAGATGCGGTCGACGCCGCACAGATCGGCGGCATAGAGGATTTCGGGGGCTATCGTGCCGTCGGGGCGCGCGGGGGTGCAGAGGATGACCTCCCCGCAGCCGGCGACGCGGGCCGGGACGGCCAGCATCAGCACCGTGGAGAAGAGCGGCGCCTTGCCGCCCGGAATGTAAAGGCCCACGCGGCGGATCGGCACGGCGCGCTGCACGCACCGGACGCCCGGCATCGTCTCGATGTCGACCTCGGGCGGCAGCTGGGCGCGGTGGAAGGTCTCGATGTTCGCTTTCGCGGCGGCGAGGGCCTCTTTCAGCGCGGCGGGGATGAGCGCGGCGGCTGCGGCGCGCACGTCGGCCGGAATTTCGAACGTCCGGGGATCGCGCCCCTCGACGCGGCGGGTGACTTCGCGCAGCGAGCGGTCGCCGCCGGATTTTACGTCGGCGAGGATTTCGGTCACCTGTCGCGTGATCTCCTCCTCTTCCCGGGTGAAGCGCTCGGTGAGGGCGGCCCACTCGGCGCGTTCGGGATTGTTGTGGATTTTCAGAATTTCCATGACGGTTCCGGATTTTTAGCGGATCATGTTTTCGAGTGCCAGGATCAGGATGCCTTCGGCCCCGATCTCCTTGAGCCGTTCGATGCGCTCCCACAACTGGTCCTGGGAGATGACGGCGTGGATCGAGCACCACCCCTCCTGCGCCAGCGGCAGCACCGTCGGGCTGCGCATGCCGGGGAGTATCCGGATGGCGTCGCCGAGCCGCTCCTTGGGGAGGTTCATCAGCACGTATTTCATGCCGCGGCTGTCGAGGATCGAGTTGAGGCGGAAGGTCAGCCCCGGGCAGGCGATGAGCACCGCCTCGGAAAAGAGGACCTTCTCGACCTCGACCAGCCCGTTGGAGATGAGCGTGCCGCCCGAGGAGACGATGTCGAAGATGCCGTCGGCCATGCCAACCGCCGGGGCGATCTCCACGGAGCCTTCGATGGTGTGGATCTCGGCCTCGATCCCCTTCTCGGCGAAGTAGCGGGCGAGGATGTTGGGGTAGGAGGTGGCGACGCGCCGGCCGCGGAAGAACGCGAGGCCTTCGTAGGAGGTCGTTTTGGGTACGGCCAGCGAGAGGCGGCAGCCTCCGAACCCGAGGTCCATGATCTGCTCGACGGGGAAACCCTTCTCGGCGACCTCGTTCAGCCCCACGATGCCCAGGTCGGCGACCCCCATCGAGACGGCCTGCGGGATGTCGTCGTCGCGCAGGTAGAGGACTTCCAGCGGAAACCCTTCCGCACGGGAGATGAGTTTGCGCTTGCTCTCGGCAACGCGGATGCCTGCTTCGGAAAGCAGGTCGATGCTCTGTTCGTTCAGTCGGCCCTTGGCCTGGATGGCTATTCGTAACATATTCGGTGTGTGTTTGATTGTTTGCTTCTTTCGGACACCCACCTGCGGTTCGGCACGCAAAAAAGCCCACCCGCAGGGGGTGAGCTTCATGTATTCTATAATAACCTGTTACATATACATAATCGACCTACCCCTCGGTAAAGTGGTGATGGTGATGATGGATATGGTTGAAAATCGTCATTCGTCCGGTTGTTGGAGGCAAATATAGGGTTTCTGCGGGAAAAAACAAAATCCGGCCCGGATTTTTTTGCATCCGGCGGAAAAACGGCGGTCGGGGAGGATGGCCGCCGCTCTCGTTTGGCGAAACGCTCCGCCGCCGGATTGATTACAGCCGCCGCAGGCGCGCGGAAGGGAAACGGAGCGCGAAGTTGCGGTTTTTAAGAGTTTTTAGTATATTTACGGCCTGCATCCAGTGAAAACGGCCCGTGCGGTGCGCAGGGGCCGTACGGGCGGCCTTCCGGATTGTAACCTGTTCGTCCGGGACCCGCAGCGCGGACCTTTCATTTAAAACGAAAAGACAATGTGTGACCCTATTCAGTCGATTGCGACCCGTTTGCGCGGGCTGCGCGAAGCGCTTGAACTGACCCAGGAGGAGGTGGCTGCGAGCTGCAACCTTCCGGTCGGACAGTACAGGGAGATGGAGAGCGGCACGGCCGATTTTTCGGTGAACGTGCTGCAAACCATATCCCGCCATTACGGGATCAGCCTCGATGTGCTGATGTTCGGCGAGGAGCCGAAGATGAACGCCTATTTCATCACCCGCGCCGGAAAGGGCGTGTCGGTCGAACGGCAGAAGGCCTACAAGTACGAGGCGTTGGCGGCGGGATTCCGCGACCGGAAGATCGACCCCTTCATCGTGACGGTCGAGCCGGCTGCGGACGACGCCCCGATGCACCTGAACTGCCATCCCGGGCAGGAGATGAACTACGTGCTGGAGGGCCGCCTGCTGATCGGGCTGAACGGCAAGGAGATCGTACTGAACACGGGCGACAGCCTCTATTTCGATTCGGGTCTGCCGCACGGGATGAAAGCCCTCGACGGCAAAACGGTGCGGTTTCTGGCCATAATAATGTAACGGCAGCATGGTAGAGCGATTTTTATCCCAGACCTCCTTCGTCTCGCAGGAGGATTACCGGAAGAACCTGCACATACGGGTTCCGGAGAATTTCAATTTCGGCTACGACGTGGTGGATGCATACGCCGCCGAGCAGCCCGGCAAGGAGGCGCTGCTGTGGACCGACGACCAGGGCGCCGAAATCCGGTTCACCTTTGCCGACATCAAGCGCGAAAGCGACCGCACGGCCTCGTATTTCCAGAGCCTCGGCATCGGAAAGGGCGATGTGGTGATGCTGATCCTCAAGCGCCGCTACGAGTTCTGGTTCTCGATTCTGGCGCTGCACAAGCTGGGTGCGGTGGTGATCCCGGCAACCCACCTGCTGACCAAAAAGGACGTAGTCTACCGCTGCAATACGGCCGGGATCAAGGCCATCGTCGCGGCGGGCGAGCGGGTGATCACCGATCACATCGCGGCGGCCATGCCCGAAAGCCCCACCACCGAACTGCTCGTCAGCGTGGGTCCCGAGGTCCCCGAAGGGTTTCTCGATTTCCACGCCGGCATCGAAAAGGCGGCTCCTTTCGTGCGCCCGGAGCGGGTGAACGCCAACGACGACGTGATGATGATGTATTTCACCTCGGGGACGACCGGCGAGCCGAAGATGGTGGCCCACGACTTCAACTATCCGCTGGGGCATATCACCACGGGGCTGCTGTGGCACAACCTCCACGAAGGCAGCCTGCACCTGACGATCGCCGACACGGGGTGGGCCAAGGCCGCGTGGGGCAAACTCTACGGGCAGTGGCTGGCCGGGGCCTGCCTGTTCGTCTACGACCATGAGAAGTTCACGCCCGCGGACATGCTGCGCAAGATCGAGCAGTACCGCATCACGTCGCTGTGCGCGCCTCCGACGGTCTACCGCTTCCTGATCCGCGAGGATCTCACCAAATACGACCTCTCGTCGCTGGAGTACTGCACCACGGCGGGCGAGGCGCTGAACGGAGCCGTGTACGACACCTTCCTGCGCCTGACGGGCATCCGTCTGATGGAGGGCTTCGGGCAGACCGAGACGACGCTGACGCTGGCCACGTTCCCGTGGATGAAGTCCAAACCCGGGAGCATGGGCGTGCCCAATCCCCAGTACCGGATCGACCTGGTGACCCCCGACGGCCGTTCGGCCGAGGACGGCGAGCAGGGGCAGATCGTGATCCGCACCGACGGGGGCAAGCCGCTCGGTCTGTTCAAGGGTTACTACCTGAACGATGAGCTGACCCGCGAGGCGTGGCACGACGGGGTGTATTATACGGGCGACGTGGCGTGGCGCGACGAGGACGGCTACTACTGGTTCGTGGGGCGTGCCGACGACGTGATCAAGAGTTCGGGCTACCGCATCGGTCCGTTCGAGGTGGAGAGCGCCCTGATGACCCACCCGGCGGTGGTGGAGTGCGCCATTACGGGCGTTCCCGACGAGATCCGCGGCCAGGTCGTCAAGGCGACGATCGTGCTCGCCGAGGCCTACCGCGGGCAGGCCGGGGAGGCGCTCGTCAGGGAGTTGCAGGACCATGTGAAGCGCATCACGGCTCCTTATAAATACCCGCGCGTGATCGAGTTCGTGGAGTCGCTGCCCAAGACCATCAGCGGCAAGATCCGCCGCAAGGAGATCCGCAGCGGCGACGAAGGGAAATAATCCGGCCGCAGGCCGGCGGAGAGAGGGACCGTGCGGAGGGCGCGGTCCCTCTCTCTCTTTGCGGCTGCCGCTCCGGGGCCGCGTCGCGGGATTTTAACGGAACCGTATATTGCGGTTCTGAAAAAGTTTCCTAATTTTGTCTTGTGAAAGCCTGAACATGCCCGGACGTGGAGAAGAAAAAAGAACTTGAGAATTTGCTTGTTTCCGTAAGCGAGAACGACGATTACGCTTTCCGGGTTTTCTATGATCTCTATTACCGGAGCGTTTTCCGGTTCGCCTACTATTTTCTGCGCAACAGGGAGGCCTGCGGCGAGGTCGTGAGCAACGTCTTCGTCGCCGTCTGGAAGTCCCGCGTCGCGCTGCGGAGGATCGAAAACATCGACGCCTACCTCTACGTCGTCGCGCGCAACGAGGCGAACCGGTATCTGAAGGAGTCCCGTACGCGCCGCCGCTGCCTCTCGTTCGAGGAGATTCCCATCTCGCTGATCGACCGAAATTCCCCCCCCCACAGCGAAGACGCTCCCGATAGCCGGTTGATAGAGGCCGAAGTCGAGGAGCTGGTGCGCCGTCTCATAAACGATTTGCCCGAACGCTGCCGCACGGTGTTCCTGCTCAACCGGCAGGAGGGGCTGTCGTCGCGCGAGATCGCCGAGGCGCTGTCGCTCTCCGAGAGCACGGTGCGGGTCCAGATCAAGATCGCCGTCGACAGGATCGTGGCCGGCATACGCACGCATTATCCCGACCTGAAGCTGGTTTCCCTGCTGCTGTTCCTCTTCACGGCGCGTTTCTGACGCCTGCCGGAATGAAAAAAACGAAAAAAAGCCGCGGTTCCCTTAAACGGAACCGCGGCTTTCGCACTCTATATGTGTATACGACCAAAAAGGAGAAATCATGCAATATCAGCATACGAAGAGGGAGCCGGAGATGGCGGAACTGATCGAAGGTTCGGAGCGCGACCGCCGCAGGCTGGCGGAGCTGCTGGACGGCATCCGGGTGGGACCCGGAGTCGACGCCATGGCCGACGGAATGCGGGAGGCGGTGTGGGCCGACGTGCGCTCGCGCATCCGCCGCCGGGGAATCCGGATGCGGATCGTCCGCTACGCCGCGGCTGCGGCCGTGATGGCGGGCGTCGTCTGCGGCAGCTGGTTCATGGGCGGACGCCGGACCGAAAGCCGTCTGGTCGCCGCGGCGCAGCCGGTGAGCGTCTCGACGCCTCTGGGCGTGAAGTCCGACGTGGTGCTGCCCGACGGTTCGCGGGTGCGGCTCAACGGCGGCACGCGCATCGTCTATCCCGCGCTGTTCGGCGACGAACGCCGCGTGGAGGTCGACGGCGAGGCCTATTTCGAGGTCGAGCACGACGCCCGCAGGCCCTTCGTCGTCGTCACGGGACAGGTCGTCTCGACGGTGCTCGGAACGACTTTCAACGTGCACGCCTATTCCGAGGACGAGAATTACCAGATCACGCTGGCGACGGGCAGCCTGCTGGTGGACGGCGGTCCCGAGTCGCGGAGCGTGCGGCTGCGTCCCGGCGAGCAGGGATTCTTCGAGAGGACCTCCGGGCTGCTGTCGCTGCGCAGGGTGAACGTCGAGCAGGTGCTCTCGTGGCAGGAGGACAGGCTCTACTTCCGGGCCGAACCCCTGGCGTCGATCGCCCGGAGCCTCGAAAGGCAGTTCAACGTCGACATCACGATCCCCGACGAACGGCTGCGCAGGATCTGTTTCACGGGTGAGTTCGTCGACGGCGAGAACATCCACGAAATCATGCGGATCATCTCGGCCGACAGCCGCATCCTCTGTCGCAGCCGCAAGAAACATTTCGAGCTTTACAGAAACCGATAGAGATTCACGATTTTTTTCACTACAACCTAAATTTCAATCCTTATGAGTAACAATTCTACCAGCAGAAGGTCCTTCCGGGACCTTTTCGGCCAGCGGATGCTGTGCAGACTGAACGGATTGCTGACCCTGTGTTGGTTCACGGTGGCGGCCCAGGCTCTTTACGCGCAGAATCCCGTGATTTCGTTGACGCTGAAGAACGCCACCGTGCGCGAGGTGATCGAAGCGGTCAAGACGCAGAGCGGCTACTCGTTCTGGTATCGGGAGAGCGAGATCGACCTCCGGAAGCGCGTTTCGGTCGAGGCGCACGATCAGAACGTCCTGAAACTGCTCGACGGCGTGCTCGCCGACCAGGGAATTCTGGCCAAACTCGAAGGCCGCCACATCGTGCTTTACAAATCCGACCCGGCAGGCCGGGGCCGGGAATACCAGCTGAAGGGCCGCGTCGAGACCGAGGCCGGCGATCCGATCGTGGGGGCGAATGTGCTGGTCGAGGGCACGACGAACGGCATGGTGACCAATTCGAAGGGCGAATTCGCCCTGAACGTGACTGCGGGCGCGCGGCTCAGCGTGTCGTTCATCGGTTACGATGCGGCGCAGGTCGAAGTGGGCAACCGGACGCATCTGACCGTGGTGCTGAAGGAGAATAACCAGCTCCTCGACGACGTGGTGGTGATCGGATACGGCGTGCAGAAGAAGGTCAACCTGACCGGCTCGATCGCCGTGCGCCAGATGTCGGAGATCGAGAACCAGCCCATGACGCACGCCTCGCAGGCGCTCTATTCGATGCCCGGCGTCTACATCAACCAGGCTTCGTCGAAGCCCGGCAGCGACGGCGCGACGATCCGCATACGCGGCGTCGGCACGATGAGCAGTTCCAGCCCCATGGTGCTGGTCGACGGCATGGAGTATTCGCTCAACGAGCTGAATCCCGGCGACATCGAGACGATCTCGGTGCTGAAGGACGCTTCGGCCTCGATCTACGGTTCCAAGGCCGCCAACGGCGTCATCCTCATCACCACGAAGCAGGCCAAGAAGGGCGCGCCGGTGGTGAAGCTGAGTGCCAACTTCGGCATTCAGTCGGCGACCTACGTGCCCGACGTGGTGACCGACCCGATTCAGTATATGAACATGCGCAACCAGGCCGAACTGAACGAAGGCAAGCTGACGGTGACCTACAACCGCGACGACATCCTCGAATACGAGGAGGGCATGAAGCACGACAAGTACATCTATCCCGCCTCCGATTGGTACGACCTCTGCTACCAGAACGGTTTTCTCCAGCAGTACAACGCCCGCGTTTCGGGCGGCACGGACAAGATCTCCTACTCGCTGGGCGGCGGTTACATGAACCAGCGCGGCATCATGGTCGCCAACGACGACGCGGAACGCTTCTCGTGGGACATGAAGATCAACGCGCAGGTGACCAAGCGCCTGAAGGTGGGCATCAGTCTGCTGGGCAACCTGCGCTACAACACCGACCCGATCTACGGCGTATCGACGACGGTCAACGTCATCAACCGCGCCCTGCCGATCTTCGGCACGCAGCTGCCCGACGGCAAGTGGCTCTCGACGTGGCTCTCGACCCCCGGGCGCAACAACCCCGAGAATCCGCTCATGGAGCTGCACGAGGGCAACACCAAACGTCAGCTTCACCGCATTCTGGGGCGCATCAACATCGGCTACGACCTGCCGTGGGGCATCAAGTACAACGCCAACCTGGGCTACGTGAAGGTCGACCACTATTCGAAGGACTTCAAGCACGCGATGTACACCTACAATCCCAAAACTCTTGAGCGGAAGAACTTCAGCGCCTACGTTTCGGCCAAGGACTGGGACAACAACGCGATCAACTACACCTTCTACAACACCCTTTCGTGGGGCAAGAGCTTCGGCGGCAACCACAACTTCAACGTGATGGTCGGCACGGAGTACAAGCGTTACGACGGCAAGAACTTCCAGGCCAAGAAACGCGACTACTTCAACAACCAGCTCACCGCCCTGTCGGTCGGCTCCACGATGGAGGATATTTCGGGCGGATCGTCGCTCGAACTGCTCTTCTCCTACTTCGGGCGAATCACCTACGACTACAAGGAGAAATACCTGATCGACGTGACGGCGCGTTACGACGGTTCGTCGAAATTCGCCAAGGGCAACCGATGGGCCTTCTTCCCCGCCGTGTCGGTCGGATGGCGCATCGACAAGGAGAATTTCATGCAGAACGTCCGGGCGGTCGACGTGCTCAAGCTCCGCGGCTCGGTCGGCGAGATGGGCAACCAGGCCATCGGCAACTACGAGTACCTGATGGCCGTGCTGGCGAACAAGAGCTACAATTACAGCTTCGGCGACGTGCTGTCGGGCGGCGCGGCGATCAAGGATTTCGTCGACGAGAACATCTCGTGGGAGACCACCCGCACCTACAACCTCGGACTGGATTTCGAGGCCTTCGACCACCGCCTGCTGTTCAGCGTCGACCTCTATAAGAAACGCACCGAAGGCATCCTGCGCGACGTGAAGATTCCGGCGCAGATCGGCAACCTGAACGGCCCGAAGCAGAACATCGGCGTGGTGGCCAACGACGGCGTCGAGCTGAACCTCCAGTGGCGGAGCGCGGTCAAGAATTTCCATTACAGCCTCGGCGGCAACTTCTGCTACAACAAGAACATCGTCGTCGACCTCGACGGGCAGGAGTACATCAAGACCTTCAACATCATCCGCGAGGGCGAACCCATCGACGCGTGGTATCTCTACCAGGCCGACGGCTTCTACAACAGTTACGAGGAGATCGCCAATTCGGTGACCGTCGGCAGCGGCGTGAAGCCCGGGTACATCCGCTACAAGAACCTCAACAACGACGACAAGATCGACAACGACGACCGCGCCGTCTGCGGCAACCTCACGCCGAGCATCACCTACGCCTTCAACTTCTCGCTGGGATGGAAGGGACTCGAACTTTCGGCGCAGTTCCAGGGCGTCGCCGACGTGAAGACCTATCTTTCGGGCAACCTCGCGGCCCCGTTCTGGAACGGAGCGGGCGTGCTGAAGGAGTGGGCGACCGACGCGTGGACCCCCGAGAACCACAACTCCCGCCTGCCGATCCTCCACACCGCCACGGGCGCGCCCGAGATGCACGACTACAAGAACACGCAGTGGCTCTACGATGCGTCGTACCTGCGCTGCAAGCAGCTGCAACTCTCGTACACCCTCCCCAAGAGGTGGATTTCGAAGCTCGGAATGAGCCAGTGCCAGATCTTCGTCAACGGCGAGAACCTCTTCACGATCTCCCCGCTGAAGATGTTCGACCCCGAGATCGACCTTTCGTCGACCAACCTGATGCAGTATCCTTCGCTGCGGACGATCAACTTCGGCTTCAACATTACTTTCTAATCGCTTCAAATACGGAAAAACATGAAAAAAACAGTAATCGGATTGATGCTTTGCGGTGCGGCGGCGCTGGCCTCCTGCAACCTCGACACCATTCCCACCGACAAATATACGGTCGAGACGTTCTGGGAAACCGAAGAAGGAACCGAGGCCGCCATGACCGGCTGTTACAACATACTGACCAACAGCGCGCTGTTCGGAGACTCGGCGCCGCTGCTCGAAGAGACTTGCACGCCCAACGCCTATAATTACAACAACGCGGGCGGATACAATGTCATCGCCCAGGGGACCCACACGGCCAACAGCTCGGGCATCATCGCCAACCGCTGGAAAAAGTGCTACGAGGGCATCGGACGCTGCAACACCCATCTCAACCGCCTGCCTGCCGCCGTCGTGGCCGACGACCGCAGGGTGCAGATGGAGGGCGAGGCCAAGTTCCTCCGCGCGCTCTATTACTACATGCTGGTGACCTATTACAACGGCGTGCCGCTGATCCTCGAAGAGCCCGTCTATGCGCACGGTTCGCTGCCCCGCGCCTCGCGCGAGGAGGTGGTGCGGGCGATTCTCGACGATCTGAACGACATCATCGACCGCGAACTGCTCGACTGGCAGTGGACCAAAGCCGCCGACCAGGGGCGCGCCACGCGCGGCGCGGCGATGGCCCTCAAGGCCCGTCTGCTGCTTTTCGAGGCCAGCAAGCTGGTCAACCCCTCGAACGACGCCGCGAAATGGCAGGCTGCGGCCGATGCGGCCAAAGCCGTGATCGAAAAGGAGGCCCAGGCGGGCTACGACCTGTTCGGCGACTACCGGAAACTCTTCCTGCCGGCGAACGAGCACAGCTGCGAGTGCGTCTTCAACATCGAATTCTCGAAGACCAAGAACACGGCCGTCAATTCGTTCAACGTTTACAGCGTCCAGTACCGCAACAACGCACCGCTGCTCGATCTGGTGATGGACTACCGGACGACGACCGACGGTGCGGCCACGATGGGCAAGTACGACAACCTCGATCCGCGTTTCGCGGCGACGAATTTCTATCCCGGGAGCACGTTCCTCGGCAAGGCCAACTGCCCGGCCGGGGAGGTGTGCCAGTTCACGGGCTTCGCACACCGGAAACTCACGATCTACGACGCGCAGAAGCGCGATTCGGACGACAGCAACGGCGAGACCAACTACATGTTCATCCGCTACGCCGACGTGCTGCTGATGTTCGCCGAGGCGCAGAACGAGGTCGACGCCACGCCCTCCGATGCCGTTTACGACGCCGTGAACCGCGTGCGCGGCCGCGTCGGCATGCCCACCTATGCCTACGGTTCGAAGAACCAGTCCGAGATGCGCGAGATCATCCGCCACGAGCGCCGCGTCGAATTCGCCGGCGAGGGGCTTTATTACAACGACATCCGCCGCTGGATGACCGCCGAGCTGGTGATGAACGCCGTGATTCAGGACTATGCGGGCACGGACATCGCCGTCCGGGCGTTCGACCCCGACCGCGACTACTGGTGGCCCGTTCCGGCGGACCAGATCCTGCTGAACAAGAAACTCGAACAGAATCCCAATTATTAATCCGACAACCGCTAACTGGCAATTATGAAAAAATATCTGTGGATACTGGCCGCCGCATTCCTCCTTCAGGCTTGCAGCAAAGACGAGGAGGAGGGACCTTACGTTCCCTGGCGGCCGGGCGACGACAAGGAGGAGACGATCGACCTGGACAAGGCCACGAAGGTGATGATTCTGACCGAGCAGGCCAAGAACCGGATCGTGATGATCGACCAGCCGACGGGGAAGGTCGCCTGGGAGTGGACGGCCGCCGACAGCGGGCTTTCGGCTGCGGAACAGGCGTGGTTCGATCTGCCCGACGAGGCCAAACCGGTCTACAACCGTACGTGCGTGCTCGTCACGGCTTCGGGCGGCGGCGTGGCGCTGATCCGCATTGCGGACAAGAAGGCGATGTTCTACGCCAAGCCGGGCGGAAAC
>OGKD01001195.1_pt1 | contig 14644 bp, 24 predicted proteins | sample 1572371 | NCBI WGS metagenome assembly OGKD01 (sample SAMEA2582096, study PRJEB24529) | metagenome | biome: Human gut stool | place: China | collected 2011 | reverse complement strand
TGCTGAGAAACATCAGTCATGTTCCTGCCGGTGAGTTCAATCCGAGCCAGAGGGTAGATTTCCCCTGTCTGACAACCATCACAGTCGCAATACATGTCAGTGCAAAACCCTTCAGTGATGGTCATATGTCCGCCCCACATCTTCCGCAGCGCTCTTGGCCGCTCATGTCGTAGTAGGTAGCACCATCGTGCTTGCAGTCTGTGCATTCAGACAGATCAGACTCGAGTTCCTCGATGCGCTTCTCTGCCGCATCCAAGTCTTCCCCCAATTTCTGCGCCATCTGGAACCAGTTAGCGCGCTGCTCTTCCTTACGCTCCAGCGCCTCTACCAGCGCGATGACGTCAGCGCCTTTTACGTACAGGCTTTCGCCAAACTCATTTGCGGATGTTGCTCGACGTTTCAGGCCCTGCGCCAGTTCGGTGATGTTGGTCATGCTGCAAGCTCCTTAATCGGGATCCGATTCATGTGCATGGTGTAGCCAGTACGGGCCTCCAGTGCCGCATACTGCTCCAGCAAGTCAGGGTGATGCGTTGCGCCGTTCTTCAGATCGTTGCGGCTTGCCATGATGCAGAACACGCAGCTCAGACGATCATTGCCCAGCGCGTAAGCGTAATGCGGTTCCTGACCAGTCTCGCGGATGGTGGCGAACACTTCGTCGGCCTTCATCTCATGAACCGGAAGCCACTCATACCAGGTCAGAACTGAGTTGGAGTCCGTCTCGTTCTTCCGGAACGCCTGCCGCTTTGCGCGGCTAGGGGACTCCTGAGCCCTCAGGCCCAGGCAGTTAACGATGACCTTGAACCCGTTGGCCTTCGCATAGGCTCTAACCTCGCGCTGGATAGGTCCGCGCTTCAGGTCACTGGTGCACTGCCGGGTACTGGCAGAAGGCCATCTCGGAACTTCTGGGCGGTTCACGAATCGACGCTCTACCATCTCCAGTAGGGTCTTATGTGCACGGGCGACGATGAACTGTATGCCTGCGGCCTCTGCCTGCTTCTGGGCCAGCTCCAGCGCTCCTGGCCATTCCATCGCGCCAAGCGATGCATGCACGACGACAAGCTGCTTTGGCGGGATGACCTCAAGCAGATTGATGAGCATCGCCTGGCTGTCTTTGCCGCCAGAATGGTTGGAGACAAACAGCGCGCCAGCAGTGATTAACGAACTAATGTCGGGGATCATTTGGCCCCCTCGCGCAGCTGCTGGGCAAAAGCGACGATCGAATCATGAAACTCCATCGCTCCTGACGTACGTTTTTCAGCTTCTTCGTAGCTGATATCAAGCCTGTCCATAACACAGTCAGTTTCAAGATAGTCAGAGCAGGCATCCAAAGAAGCGGTAATCGCATCAGCCTTAATCCCGGCCAGGTAGGCGTCGGTAGCTGGGCACGGGTTTTCAGCATTAACATCGCGGGAAACGTACATGTTGATTTCTGAAACATAATCCAGCGGCACACCCGCGAACATAGTTCCTTCGCCTTCAGAGAGGTATTCAACGTGGTTGTCGCTTATGTCGGTCAACAAGCGAATCATCGCCACATTCTCCGCTGCCAGTTGCTTAAACGCTTTCGCCAGCTTCAGGAACTTCTGCTCTCTGATCGACAGCTCGCCCGCAGACTCAAGCGACTGAATGAGCTCGTTTACTGTTTCGATGTTCATGCTGTCACCCATTCAATAAACATGCAGATACCAACGGTTACTACGGCAATCAGCACCCAGCAGATCACATCTAACAGGGCGGCGAACCGACGCAGGGTGTATTTGCTGTAATTCTCAGGATCAATATTCATACCGCCTCCCCAAGCACCCAGCGCAGAGCCTCGGCATATTCGCCGCTGGCATCTTCGAGGGCTTTTGTAATTTCCTTGCGTGATTTGATACGCGGCTTTGCTTCACCAAGAACCTGGCGCTGCCGCCGGGCTTTTTCATGGCCAGTGATGCCGGCGGTCGCTGTCTCGATCTGCTTGACCTTCTCCCGTTGCTCTTCGGGTTTAAGCGATGCCAACTGACGCGCCTGGGTAACGGTGACTGTGCCAGCCTCCACCGCTTCCCTGACGGCCTGAGTAGCATCGAGGAGGGAAAGCGTTGCTCGAACGGTCTGAACGCTGCAGCCAAACAACACTGCAATGTCGTCCTCATCGAGCCCACGGTCGAGCGCGTCTGACATTTTTTTAGCCCGGCCAAGCGGCGTATCGGGTCGGCGAATTTCGTTTTCGCTTACCATGTATTTAGCCATCTGATTTGCTGATCCACGCTTAACGACCCCAGGAACAAGCAGTGGGTCTTTGCCTTCTTTCAGACGGAGTTTATTTGCCTCCAGGGTATGTTTAACGCGCTGACGGCCAACAACTACGCAGGTGAGCCCTGTTTCAGGGTCTTTCCAGACAATAATCGGCTCCAGTACACCCAGCTCCGCAATGTTCAGAACCATCCCTTCGTCGATAGGAAGGTGGACCCGTTCATCGTAAAGCGGGTGAGTTTTATCGGTAACCAAATGCAGGCTTTCAGGTTCGAACGTTAAAACATTCGTTTTGCCGCTGGCGCCGTATACAACCTTTGAGTCTTTTGCCATCAGAGAGCCTCCACGTTACGGAAGCTGGTGGGGCAAATTGCTTTCAAGTCGCGCATTGCTTCGAGGACATGTAGATTTGTGCGCTTCTTGGTGTGTCGCTCGGTCAGACGATCACACTCTTTCGCCCACGATTTGACCTCTGCGAGAAGGGCGTCACGTTCGGTGCGCGTCTGGCGCAGAGCTACATTCGAAACATCGAGGACGGTAGCCAGTTCCTTGATGATTGCTGCCTGTTCTGGTGGCATAGTTTTGGCTATTTCGTACGCCTGTTTAATCAGTTGATTTGCTGTCTTAGCCATCTTTTGTTCTCCATCTGACGCGCTGCAACGCGTAAATTTAGGGTGCAGCAACCCAACCCATGAGAGTGGGTGAATAGCTGGTTAAAATTTCTTGCTGATGGGGGACCGCCACTGCAATGGCGGTACGTTAGTTCTCCACACAACGGAAAGAGCACTGAAGCACTGGAAACTCACTTGACTAACACAGTGCTTTTTCCTGTTGTGTGCCTGTCTTTTATCCACATTAGGCTCGGTGCATCCCGGTTATTCCCCAACAACAAGGATTCGGATAATCTGGATATCCCCAACGACAAGATGAGTACTGAAAATGCTTGCTGAATTTTCTGCTGCTATGGCTGCGATAAAAGAGACAGCTGCACTCGCAAAATTAATTACTGATGCAAAAACTGATTCAGAGGTGAATGCTGCGGTAAGTGATTTGGTGTCAAAACTTACGTCTGTACAGCGCGAATGCATATCTCTCGTTGAGCTTGCACGATCGCTCCAGGAAGAAACCGTAACGCTCAAAGCAAAAATTGCAGAGTTCGAAAACTTTAATATTCAATCTGAAAGTTATGCGCTTTACAAAATGGAAAGTGGAACGCTTGTGTATTCGACACAGATAACGCACAACGGTGTGCAGTTTACGGTGAATGCCTGCCCACACTGCTTCCATCAAAAGAAAATATCGATACTTCAGCCGGGCACAGAAAAGGGTTTTAGAGGAGGCTACTGGATTCATTTTTGTCCTTCCTGCAAAAGTGATTTCACAATGGATCAAACCCCAGCAGCGAAAAATCCCGCAGGCGTAGCTCGTCGTCTTACCGGTGGTCAAGCTTGGTAGTTAGGGGTATCCAGATTGTTAAAGAGCTAAGCGTCAACTGGGCGCTTTTTTCTGCGAATCATCTTGGCAATCCAACTCTTCATCTCGGGAGTGTTGGCATTCAATGATGGTTAATATTAGACATCTTACATTTGTAGTCAAGATTTGTTTGTAAGTATTCTTACTTTTTTGGGGTGGGGAGAAAAAAAACCCGCTGGTTGCGGGCTTCGGTTTGAGGAAAATTTTAGAGGTCTATAATGATTTGCTTAACAATGCCGATCAGGTTTGTATCTTGGGTAACCTCAATAGGTTTAAACGATGGATTTAATGGAATTAGGTAGGAATATGGCGGGTCTATAGCTAACTTTTTCAAAGTCGCCTCTCCACCCGCAACTGTTTGCGCAACCACTATTTTACCATTTGCATCGTCAACAAACCCGTATTCTGGCTCTACGATTACAATCGATCCATCCGGGATACTAAGCTCATGATTCGATGTCATTGAATGGCCTTTTACTCTAAGAGCAAATGCCGATTCTGAAAGTTTTCGAGTAGTTTTAACAAGTTCATTCCCTGGATTTCCAATGACTTCCGTCCAGTTTCCAGCCTGAACCCATGAGATAACCGGGACCTCTCTGGTTGCGATGAGATTGATATTAATGCCATTCTCAATATCGCCATTACCGAAAACCAACCATTCTGGCGAACATTGAAGGCATTTGCATACCAGTATCAGGTTTTCACCAGATAATTTGGTTACATCACTTTCCCATTGGGTGACTGCAGATGCACTGACGCCAGCCCACTCAGCAATATCTCGCTGCGTAAGCTTCTTTTGCTTTCGCCTAAACCTCAGCCTGCTTCCAACGGTATCCATAAATTCTCCTCGGATTGCACGTTAGTAATCTTACATTCAATTGACGTAAGCATGCTGTCCATATAGGATGTAAGAATGCTAACTTTAAGGAGGTGGAGCATGTTAAAAAATAAAGTCGTCGAATACTACGGCGGCATTTCTAAAACAGCCATTGCGTTAGGGGTTACCCATAGCGCGGTGTGTCAATGGGGGAATGTAATCCCTCAAAAACAGGCATTTGTCATTGAACGAATTACAAATGGCAAGCTTAAGTACGACGCCAGCCTTTACCAAAAGGCTACAGATTAAGCCGCTTGAAAGTAACTACAAAAGGTAAATCAATATGGTAGAGCCAAACCTCAAAGAAGCCGTCAAAGCGATGTGCAAAGCATATCCAGGTGGGCGCGAAGCAATGGCTGGCGCACTGGGAATGACGGTGACGCAGTTTAACAACAACCTTTACGAGAAAAACGGCTGTCGTTTCTTCGAAGTCAGCGAGCTGGAAGCGATGGAAGACATTTCCAACACGTCGTTACTGGCTGATTACTTCGCTCGCCGTCGTGGTGCTTTGCTGGTGGATGTTCCGCACCTGGAAGAGCTGGATCGCGTGGACTTGTTCAGCCGGGCAATGCGTACCTCTGCCGCCAGGGGACAGGTTGATCAGATTATCGAACAGGCACTTGAAGATGGCGTTATTGAAAGGCATGAGGCCGAAGAAATCATGGTCCACCACCGCCGCCATCTGGCAGCTCGTGAAGAAGAGATTGCCGCAATCATCACGCTTTTTTCACGCAAAAAGAAGTGACGCCAGCGAGTTGCAGCTCCTGGCGTCGTGGCGTGTCGTTATCAGTGGAGATTACTAACGCATGAACAGTTTATCAACACAATACCGCAGGTCGCAACTTGTAGCGCGGCCAGTTCCTGGTGGAGCAGGACCGGTGCAGTTCGTGTATGGGGTAAGAGTACCAGGCGGTTTCGAACCTGTCTGCTACCAGTTTGCTCAGTGGGTGGTAGGGGACTTTAACGGCCAGGCGGAGAAAGTATGCGAGAGCTCAACCGATGGTTCAGAGATCACTACGGCGTCCCGGTCAGGGTCATACGCTGGGAGCCCCAGACACAGCGCGTTATATACCTGCGTAAAGGGTACGAGCATGAATGCTTTAGCCCCCTTGAGCAGTTCAGACGTAAATTCAGAGAAATAAAGGACGATCATGAGCACTAAATTAACAGGATACGTCTGGGACGCTTGCGCATCTTCGGGGATGAAACTATCCAGCGTGGCAATCATGGCGCGCCTGGCTGACTTCAGCAACGATGAGGGTGTTTGCTGGCCTTCTATTGCGACCATATCCCGTCAGATTGGCGCTGGTGAAAGTACTGTCAGAACGGCGATAGCTGCACTTGAGAAAGAGGGGTGGCTCACTCGCACACAGCGCCGCAACGGCAACCGTAATGCATCGAACGTCTACCAGCTCAACGTTTCCAAACTACAGAAAGCGGCATTTTCTCACCTGTCAGTTTCTGACACATCAAAATCTGACACGTCAAAATCTGATGCGTCAAAATCTGATGCGTCAAAAATTGACCCCTCAAAATTTGAGGCGTCGAAATCCACCAAAAAAACCAGTTTTGACCCGTCAGAATCTGGTGGGGATCCGTCAGTAAAATCAACTACTGATCCATCAGATATAAATCCTTCTTGTCCGGACGCTTCGCAACCGGACGAACAGGGCTCTGCTGATGAATTTCTGTCACGACATCCTGACGCGGTGGTGTACAGCGCTGCAAAGCGGCAGTGGGGAAGTCAGGACGATTTAACCTGCGCCGAGTTCATTTGGGGGAAAATTATCAGCATGTACGAACTGGCCGCTGAAAGTGATGGTGAGGTAGTTCGGCCTAAAGAACCAAACTGGACCGCATGGGCGAATGAGGTGCGCCTGATGGTGATGCAGGACGGGCGAACCCATAAACAAATTTGCTCGCTTTTCAAGCGCGCCAACAAAGATTCGTTCTGGTGCAAAAACGTGCTTAGCCCGTCGAAACTTAGGGAAAAATGGGATGAGCTGTCGTTAAAACTTTCTGTTCCACTCAATAGCTCCCGCCAGGAGGCGTCGATTTCGCGAGCCAGCTTCGAAGGGGTTGATTACTCATTGCCAGAAAACTCGGGGTTCCGCTCATGAGCAAGCCATTTCTCAAATGGGCTGGTGGAAAGTATACCCAGCTGGCTGACCTGTTCGCGCATATTCCGGCAGGGAAACACCTGATAGAGCCATTCGTTGGTGGTGGGTCGGTATTCCTGAACAGCGAAAAGCACGCAGATTACCTGCTGGCGGACGTTAATCCGGACCTGATTAATCTGTATCAGATGTTAGCGGTGGTGCCGGATGAAGTGGAATTGAAGGCCCGCTGGATGTTCGAGCACATGCGGTCACCAGATGGCTATGAGCTGATACGTTCCGAGTTCAACGCTCAGACGCTGGATGCTACTGAACGCGCAGCTGCATTCCTGTATCTCAACCGGCATTGCTTCAATGGCCTGATGCGCTACAACCAGGCGAATAAGTTCAATGTGGGCTGGGGAGGCTACAAGGCGCCGTATTACCCGATGGATGAGATGAAAGCCTTTGCGGCTATGGCGCATAACTGCGTATTCATGACCGCTGACTATCGCCGGACAATCAGCCTGGCCGGGAAAGGGGATGTGGTTTACTGCGATCCGCCTTACGAACCGATGCCGGGAACAACCGGATTCACTGCCTACGCCGCTGGTGGTTTTAGCTGGGAGAACCAGGTAGACCTGGCGAAGCAATGTGTATCTGCCTTTCACCGTGGGGCTCGGGTAGTGATTTCTAACTCATCTGCACCGAAGGTTCTCGACCTGTACCGGGAGCATGGTTTTAACCTGCAATTCATTAAAGCGCGCCGTTCGATCTCCTGCAAAAGCAGTACGCGGGAAGTCGCAAAAGACGTTGTAGCGATCCTTTAAGGGGGCTAAATGAAACTGACTTTACCATTTCCACCGAGCGTAAATAGTTACTGGCGCGCCCCGAGCAAGGGACCGCTGAAAGGCAGGCATCTGGTAAGCGAGACAGGGCGCAAGTTCCAGCAGGCAGCGAGAGCGGCGATTATTGAGCAACTGCGGGCCGTTCCCCGGCCATCCTCTGATCTGGCCGAGGTTCACATCGTGTTGTATCCGCCGGATCAGCGCCGTCGGGATATCGATAACTACAACAAAGCGCTGTTCGATGCCCTGACTCTAACAGGCGTCTGGGAAGACGACAGTCAGGTTAAGCGCATGCTGGTGGAGTGGGGGAACATCGTGAAGAAAGGGAAAGTAGAAATCACCATCCGACGTTTTCGTGCAGTTGCCTGACGTGGAGATGATATGAGAGTACTACTAACCCCTGAGATTGCCCCACGCATGGGCGTTGTTCTTCTTCGCCCAGGTGCTGATCTCATGCCGATGTTCAGGAGAGGGCGGGTACTGATTGAGCCTGCACCGGAAAAATACAGCGACTACGCAACTGGCGCTATCCCTCCCGCCACGCAGCCACTGTCAGAAGACCCGGTTTTGAAACCAGTCTTCGAAAACAAAGACGTCATTCTGCGTGCGGGTGGTATCAGCTCGCTGGAGGCTGAGCTTGAGCGTCGTTTTGAATGCCAGTACCCGCACGGTTCGTGGCACAGCGAAAATTTTACGCTGTTCCGGCATGAGCCTGGCAGCATCCGCCTTTGCTGGGCCTGCGATAACCTGCTGCGTGATCAGTACACAGAGACGCTGGCAGGCATTGCGCGTGGGAACCTGGTATCCTGGCTGATAACTGTCATCCGCTCACAGCTGGGGTTCAACGAAGACCATCAACTGACAATCCCGGAATTATGCTGGTGGCTGGTTATAAACAATCTGGCGCACGTCATCCCTGAATCGCTGGCCCGGAAAGCCCTGCGATTGCCGGAAATTAAGCATCAGCCGGTGATGAAGGAGAGCGATATTGTGCCGGAGCCAGCGGCGAGCGAAGTGGTGCAGAAAAAGATTCTCGGTCTTCGCGTTGATCCTGAAACGCCGGAATCTTTCATGCTGCGACCAAAGCGCCGCCGCTGGGTAAACGAGAGCTGGACGCGCTGGGTTAAGTCCCAGCAGTGTGTCTGCTGTAACAAACCAGCAGATGATCCCCATCACCTGATAGGCCACGGACAAGGTGGAATGGGAACGAAAGCGCACGACCTGTTTGTGTTGCCGCTTTGCAGAGCGCATCACGACGAGTTGCACGCTGACACCGTGGCATTTGAGGAGAAGCACGGCTCACAGCTGGAGCTGCTGTTTCGATTTCTGGATCGTTCGCTGGCAATTGGCGTGCTGGCATAGTGGAGAACGCATAATGATTAACCCGTCCGAGGTTGGAAAAGCTGGTGAAATGGTCAGGCTGAAAACGCTGGAGGCCATCTGGATTCAGGGGAAGCTGCGTATGTGGGGCCGCTGGTCCTACATCGGCGGCGGTAGTGGTGGAAATATGTTCAATCAGCTGTTGGCGTCAGGGAAGATAACGAAGACCGCTATAAACGATGCTTTGCGCCGTATGAAAAAATCAGGCATTACCAAGCCGGAGCTGGAAGCGTTCTTTAAGGAAATCCTCAGTGGTAAAAATAAAAGCGGCCTGGCTTTTTGTACTGACGAGGAAGGGTTGATAATTGATTCTGTGCTTAGTGCTCAGCTTGTGCGTTCCGGGAATAAAGCTCTCTATCAGTTAATCAGGGATCGATATGTCTGCCGCATGAGCAAGAAGGCGATGGCGAAAGAGCTAAACGAAAAGCATCCAGAATGGTGCTTACGGACTTGTGAAAGCAGGATCGATGTTTGGCTAAATCTTGCAGAATCGATGCTTTACGCACCAATGTGTGATGCATTAGGCACAAATGGCGACAGATTTTACTTGAATAGTTGCGCGAAAAGTGCTTGAATTGTGATAGGCTCGGGACGTTAAAGCGAACTGAGCAACAAATACTAATAGCCTGCTATAAAGCGGGCTTTTTGTTATCATTATCTTTTAGGTTGAATCGAAGGTGATGATATGTGGTTAGGAATACCTTTTCTTTATGTCAAAGAAAGATTAGCAGATACAGTTACTATTGATAAGATTCCATCAATAACAGTGGATTCATCGTTTTCTTGGGAAACAATAATTGCGGCTTTTATAAGTGGCTTAGTTCCAGCTTTAATTTCTCTGTATGTCATAAAGAATAATAACGAATCTATAAGATATCAACAAAAACAAGAAGATAAGAGGCATTTCTCTGCGCATATGCGAGTAGTAATAAGCGAATACGCATATCAATTATCAAAAGTAAAAGAGATACATGCTGAGTGCTTACGTTTTAGCTCAATGTTCAGTAGTGTCAAAACTTCTGAGTTGGCAGATAAAATGTCTGATGCCTTGTTAGAGTTAGAAAGATACAAAGCAAGTTTATTGATTTCTATACCAGAGGATGATGTTGGTAGAAAATTTAAAGAAGAAATAAATGAAATTTCAGAGTCCTTATCCGAACAAATAAAATATGGGTTGAAAACAACAAAAATGGAAAAAGTTTGGAATGATGATTATGATGCATTTATATCCAATTCTAATAGATATTTAAATAAGTAATTCGCTGTAGAGTATAATCATAAAAGCCACTAACAAGTGGCTTTTTTATTTTCCTCGCACTGAGAGGACTCACAGCAATAAGAGGGGGCTTAATGTCCGATCCTTTAACTGGTACCGGCCTGATTTTTGGCGGCGGTTTAATTGGTTCCGTCGTATATGGAGTTATCACCCACACCGATTTTGGTGTGGTATTTGGGGCTTTTGGCGGCGCGGTGTTTTATGTGGCAACGACCGCAAACCTGACACGTGGAAGGCAAATAGCTTACTTCATGACGTCGTTTATTGTCGGTGTTCTGGCTGCCGGATTATTAGGCTCAAAATTTACTACCTGGACAGGCTATACGGATCGTCCGCTTGATGCGCTCGGTGCGGTGGTGGCATCTGCTGTTACCATCAAGGTCCTGACTTTCATTAACAGCCAGGACTTGAGCAGCCTGTTCGGATTACTTTCCCGATTAAGGGGAGGAGGTTCGAATGGTAATAAATGACCCGGCAGCGCTGGCCAATGCGGTGATATGTGCCGTTATTGTCTGCGCTTTGATGTTTTATCAACGTCGCGGTGCCAGGCATCGCCCTGGTATCTCCATTCTTGCTTACTTGCTGGTATTGATTTACGCGAGCATTCCTTTCCAATTTATCTTCGGTCTTTACGTACAGTCCCACTGGCTGGTGGTAATGGCAAACGTAATGATATGCGCCGCCGTGCTGTGCGCTCGGGGTAACGTGGCGCGTCTGGTCGATACATTGAGGCACTGATGAATAAATCACAATTTCAGAAGGCGGCTGGTATCAGCGCCGGGTTAGCTGCGCGCTGGTTTCCGCACATTGATGCTGCGATGAAAGAATTCGGCATCACTGCTCCACTCGATCAGGCGATGTTCATTGCCCAGATGGGGCATGAGTCCGGCGGTTATAAAACGCTGGTGGAAAGCCTGAACTATGCCGCCGACAGACTTGTGCCTACGTTCGGTAAACACCGTATCACCGCCCAGCAGGCCGCCGCACTCGGCAGAACAGCAACGCAACCAGCTAATCAGCGAGCAATCGCGAATCTGGTGTATGGGGGCGAGTGGGGCAAAAAGAATCTCGGTAATCAGGTTGCCGGTGATGGCTGGAAATATCGCGGTCGCGGCCTGAAACAAGTTACGGGTTTGAGCAACTATCGCAGCTGCGGACAGGCGCTGAAGCTTGACCTTGTTACCCAGCCTGAGCTGCTGGAGCGAGATGACTACGCTGCACGTTCGGCCACATGGTTTTATGTCTCCCACGGTTGCCTGCTTCATTCCGGTGATGTTGAGCGCGTAACGCTGCTTATCAATGGTGGCCGCAATGGTCTGGATAAACGCCGAGCGCTGTTTAACCAGGCTAAATCAGTACTGGTGTGAGGTCCTCATGGGCATTGAAATGATTATTGGTCTGGCAACTGCGTTGCTGGCCATTGTCGCTGGCGCATTTGGGTTAGGCCATTCTCGTGGCAGCAGCAAGGCAGAAGCCAAAGCCGAGCAGCAGCGCACTGAAGAAAACGCCGCTGCCAACGTCGCCGCAGCGGAACGGAAAGAGGAAGCCACCAGAGAGGCCAGCAATGTACAGCAGACTGTTAGCCATATGCCTGATGACGATGTTGATCGGGAGCTGCGCGAAAAGTTTACCCGCCCCGGTAGTCGTTGATACGGCCTGCAGCTGGGTGCGGATCATCTACCTGACCGACCACGATATCGACGTGCTGGATAAGCAGACCAAGCGCGACATTCTGGCGCACAACAGAACAGTTAAAAGAAACTGTAATCAACTAAAAATGTGACGCAAGTCCCAATTATCCATTGCGTTGCTAAGTGTTACAAAATCCATTGAATTATGATGTGTGTTTACACTCACATAGCAATGGATATTTATGGCTACTTACAAATATTATAATATACAGATGCTACCTCTAACCAATAGTAAAAAAAATATTGGTAAAGAGGGTTATATTAAATTATTCCAGCATCTGGGAGACAAACTTCGCAAAGTTTTGTCATCGGAAGGTGATTTAAGAAATATCGCTATTCCATTGAGGAATGATTTCTTTTTTGCTCCGTATGAAATAAATGCTAGAGAGGACATGGTTTATGGTCGTTTTTTAAAGTTTGACAAGGTAGATGTTGTTAGAAAAACTATTAGCAGAGTTCAGACTTATGCGGCTGGTTTTGGCGAGTCTAGTAAGATTTATGAGTATAGGTTTGTATTTGATCCTGTATTGCATATCCTTGCTATCGAAGATAGCCCTTCATTACCTAGCGCAAGTGTTTTATATAAGGTGCTTAATGAGGTGTTTAAAGATGCGCGCAGGAAATTATATCCATCCTTTCGCATGAGTGTTGATGAATTAACATCTTCTGCTAGTCTAGATAATGTTATAAAAGAGTCTAAAGGATATTATTCCTTTAAAACAGAAATAACTTTCTCTAACTCTAATGATTTTATTGAAGGACTAGAAGAATTGCTAGAGGGGGTTGAGGCTGAAATGAAAGATAAAGGGATTGATAAGCTGGAGCATAAAGAGTCATCAGACAAAGACTCAATAATGACTGACGTTAGTACAATCGCGTTGGTTTATGCAGGTTTATCATGCAAGTTTGGGAATACTGAAATATCTTATAAAGACAAAAGCAATAAGAAAAAAGTTTTCAAAATGGCCGATTATCCTGTAAGAAAACGTGTGTCTGAGTCTATGAAAAAAAGGGCATCAATTTTAGACTATTATTATGATGTGAAAAACACAATTAATGCAGCTAATAATGAGTCCAGAACAGGAAGTGGATTGCTAAAGAAAATTAGAAAAGGATAGTGTGATGAAAGTTGGTGGATGGGACATTAATCATGAGAATATACTTAAAATAATTAAGTCTATTCCATATGTTGGTGCAATTTTTATCATTGCCAACTTTTATGCTAATTCTGGAGTTTTATCAGACAGGAAGCGAATTGCAAATTTCAAAAATTGGGTGCGGAGGGTGCTTTCTGGTGTTTTATTTACTTTTGTTTTAAGTTTGTTGATTGTGACATTTTTCAGAGATGGGCTTTACAATCCCAACTCAAACACTGCAGGTCTCGACGCAACCCTTGTTGCTTTATCCATATTTCCGAGCATATTAGGTTTTGGCATTGGTGTGTTTGTTGTTGTTTTTGCCCTTCCGAATCAATTCATTGAGAAAATAAATCTTATCAAACATAACGGTAAAAATAAAACTTTTGGCGCATCGTTAATGGTTGTCGATATGGCTTATCCTCTAATGGTATATGCTGTTGTCCTGATGGGTGAGTTTTTTCTGAAACTATTCCAGGTTGGGTTTATTACACATGTGTTGAGTATCTTTTTATTATTATATGGAATGCTGATGACTTTTGATTTAATATCTATGATTTTCATGACAGCGTATGCGCTTTTAGCTACGCAAGCATCAAGAAACCCTAAATAGTAGTATTTTTAGTTCGTTCTTTGGCTCAATGATTTTGTCGATGCAGCAGCCAGGTTCGATAACTAAAGTAATCAATAGAGAATCTTTGCAGTGTGTCAATAAGACGTAGGAAAGGTAAGTTAAGGCACTGCAGTATGCAAATACTGGTTGTTTGTGATATGTTTAACTACTTGCACACAACCAGGTCGTTAAATATGGGCGAATATATAAGCGCTACTATTACTGGATTATGGGAATCCTATTTGTTATGGTCCAAACAGAAACGAGAGCTAACAATATCCAAGTTAGAAGCGCTATCAAATTTATTGATAGAGAATCGGGCCTACCTGAGGGATTTCGCACACCAAGGTGTTAAAGACGCTCAAAGGGAACTTGAACTTGCAAAGGAGTGGAGACGTGTCGGTCTCTTATTTCAAGATATTTCCCCTGAGTTGTCAGACATATGTGATCACAAATCAGACTACTGGATATATTCAGATAGATATACCAAGCAGAAAGTTAATGAGCTAGGGATAACAATAAGAAATCTCGAACACAAGCTAAGAATGGCAAAGAAAAACCTTCTATAGAATCCCTTTGTAATTTATGAAAGCCACCTTTTAAACGGTGGCTTTTTTATTGGAGATGATAAGGATGCCCGCACTAATTCCCCGTGTATGCCGTAAGCGTGGATGCGCAGGCACAACAACCGACCGCTCAGGATACTGCGAGAAGCACCGCAATGAAGGCTGGCAACAGCATCAGCAAGGCAAGAGTAGGCATGAGCGCGGCTATGGTAGCCAGTGGGACATTAAGCGAGCCCGCATTCTTAAGCGTGATAATCACCTGTGTCAGAACTGCCTTCGAACTGGGCGTGCCGTTGCAGCCAAGACCGTTGACCACATCAAGGCTAAAGCTCATGGGGGTACCGATGATGATTCGAACCTCGAAAGCCTGTGCTGGCCCTGTCACAGAACGAAAACCGGACGTGAACGTTTCAAGTGATATCGATTCCCATTTGAGTCGAGGCGGAGGGGGGT
>OGKD01001181.1_pt1 | contig 14774 bp, 8 predicted proteins | sample 1572371 | NCBI WGS metagenome assembly OGKD01 (sample SAMEA2582096, study PRJEB24529) | metagenome | biome: Human gut stool | place: China | collected 2011 | reverse complement strand
ATGGTACGACCGCAGGCAGTACCGCCCATGACGCAGGGATAGTTGTTCTGGAAGAAGCTGCCGGACATATCACCGGTGATGTACAGACCGGGGATCGGCTCATTGTTGCTGTCCTTGGCCTGGCAGTTCTCGGTGATGGAGATGCCCTGCATACTGCACAGCAGAGAGGCCCCCAGCCAGCAGCCGTAGAAGGGAGCGGTGCGGATGGCGCTCAAACGGCTTGCAGGCTTGCCGAAGTCCTCGTCGTTCTGCTTGTCGTACAGCTCGTTGTAGCGGGCAACGGTGGCTACAAAGTTGTCCTTGTCGGCACCGGTAAAGCCCATCTTGTCGGCGAGCTCTTCAATGGTGTCCGCCTTCATGATCAGGCCTTCTTCGGCGTACTGTTCCAGCTTCTTTTCCATGCCGCCGGGAACCAGACGGGTGATGGCAGAGCAGCCGATGGTGTGGAAGCGGGTAACATCCTCAAAGTAGTTTGCATCGTGAATCATGGCGTAAACATGGCCCGGCTGCTGGAAGGAAGCATGGGAGGCGTTGTCGTACTCCTGACTCTCATTCATAAAGCGTTCGCCATGGCGGTTGACCTTCAGGAAGGGCTGGCTGCCGGGGTTGTACTGACCCACAGTGCCGGGGAAGGCCTTGCCGCCAAAGGCAGAGGGGGCATCCACATAGCCGGCATCCACGCCGGGGGCCACAAGGCCGCGGTCGAACAGGACGGGAGCGGGCTCTGCATCCAGATGTGCACCTGCCCAGATCGCGGCACGGATGCCGTAACCCTTGTCGGCAGGCGTATAGGAGCAGGCAGTGGTCACACTGGTGCCCAGCGGGTCCAGCTGCTCCATCATGTAGGGGTTGCCGGCATAGCCGCCGCAGGCCAGCAGAACGCCCTTGGCTGCATGGATGCGGATGAAGTGACCATCCTCAGTATTCTGTGCGATCACACCGGTAATGCGGCCGTCTGCGTCCTTTTCCAGCTTAGCCAGACCGGTGTTGAAGTCCACGCCGTAGCCCTTGCTCTCGATGTACTCCTGGAACACCATGTTGCGGGGCTTTTCACCGGCGCGGTAGTCTACCTGCTGCACGGGGAACATAAATTTGGTCTGGCTCACCTGGGTGTCATCCGGCCACTTGGCTTCATCGCCGGAGGTCAGGTTGCACACATAGTTATAAGGTTCGTTTTCCAGGATGCTGGCAACGAAGTCATGCATGGCGGCAGACTCGTTGATCCAGGTCTTGACCACACGCTGGTCGCAGCGGCCGCCCATAGAACGGGAGATCTCGCTCAGCAGCTCGGCACGGTCCACCGGGGGAACGCCCTGCTTCTGTGCTTCGCTGCTGTCGATGGCGCCGTACCAGTGGCGGGTGTCCATGACGGCGGCATTCTGCTCGATGATACGGAAATTCAGGCCGTTCTTGGCGGCAAAAGCAGCGGCACACATGCCACCGTTGCCTGCGCCCACGATGACGATATCGGTATCCCAGGTCTCGGTGATGGCAGCCTCGTCGATGTCGGGCTCGGTGCCCAGCCAGTCGTTCTCGTCGCCGGTGGGCAGCTGAACGGAGGACACAACGGCCTCGCCCTTGGCCTGTGCATAGCAGCTCTTGGCAGCCTTCATGACGGCCTCGGAGGTGATGGTGGAGCCGGACACGCCGTCGATCTCGGTAGAACCGGCAGCCAGCAGCTGATCGCGCAGCTCGTCGGCAGCAGCAGCACCGATGGAAGCGGTCTCGCCGGAGGTGTCCACGACCACGTCGGTCACGGCGCTGTCGGAGAAGGTCATGGTGACCTTGACGGTGGAGGAAATGCCCTCGGCAGTGCCCTCATAGGTGCCGGGGATGTAGGTGCCGGTTGCACCGGAAGCGGCAGCGCTGCCGGAAGCAGCGGTGGAGGTGGAGCCGGAGGCTGCATTGCAGGCAGCCAGAGCACCGGCGGTGACACCGCTCATGGCGGCGGCAGCGGCGATCTTCAGAAAGCCTTTGCGGGAGATCTTGTTCATAGTGGTTTCCTTCTCTTTCTCTTCTTGTGTCTTTTCGTGATTTTTGGCCCTGCTCTGTGGAAAAATCTGCACAGAACCAACAAAAACAGTTTAGCATACCTGTGAAAAGTATGTCAATCAATTTGGGGGCACGGAACGCCTTAAACTTTGTTAAACATTTGGCGCAGGTACGGCCCGGTCAATGGAGAAAAATGCAGGCTCTGCGGGGATTTATGCCAAAAACAATGCACGGAAACGTTGCGCAGGTGTTGCGGGTATGTTACAATTGAGTTGCACACAGAAGCCGGCCAGCCACGACCGGCAGAACGGCAGCAAACGCTGTCACGGAAAGGGAGATTTTGGTATGAAGGTGGCAATGATCGGGCACAAGGACTTCCCGTCCCGTTCGGGTGGTGTGGAAGTCATGGTCGGCGGGCTGGCAGTCAGCCTGGTCCGGCGCGGCTATGAGGTCATGGTGTACAACCGCGGCCTGCAGAAGGGGCACAATGTTTACACGACCGAGGGCGTGCAGGCCCGCCGCATCTTTACCGTTCAGAAAGCGTCGCTGAATGCCATGGTCTATTCGTTCCTGGCCACCTTTGACGCCCTGACGCGGGACTACGATGTGATCCACTACCACGCCATCGGCCCATCGGTGCCGCTGGTGATCGCCAAGCTGTTCGGCAAGCACACGGTGTGCACCGTGCACGGGCTGAACTGGAAGGTGGACAAGTGGGGCGGCTTTGCCAGCGCCTACCTGAAGCTGGGTGAGCGGGTGGCCGCAAAGTATGCGGATGATCTGGTGGTGCTGTCGGAGAGCGAGTGGAACTATTTTCAGGAGAAGTACGATCGTACCGCCATCCTCATCCCCAATGCGGTGCAGATGCGCCAGCCGCTGCCCTGCAATCTGATTCGCGAAAAATACGGGCTGGAAGCCGGGAGCTACATTCTGTATGTGGGCCGCATCTCGCCGGAAAAGGGCCCGCTGGACCTGGTGGAGGGCTATCTGAAAGCCCACACGGACAAAAAACTGGTGCTGGCCGGCCCCTTTGCGGAGACCGAGTATTGCACCACCGTGCAGGAGAAGATCGCGGGCAACCCCAACATCATCACGACGGGCTATGTGGTGGGCGACGCGCTGCTGGAGCTGTACAGCAACTGCGCCCTGTTCGTGCTGCCCAGCCACACCGAGGGCCTTTCGCTGTCGCTGCTGGAGGCGCTGTCGCTGGGGATGAAGTGCCTCGTGAGCGACATCCCGGAGAACACCACGGTGACCGTCGACTACGGCACCGCGTTCCGCACCGAGGACACCGACAGTCTGGCCCGGGCACTGGAGCGGGACACCGCCCAGCCGCTGACCCCGGAGCAGAGCAAAGCGCAGCTGGACTATGTGCGGGCCAATTTTGATTATGACATCATGCTGGACCGGTATGAAGAAGTGTACCATCATGTGACCGGAGATCCGCTCAAGGCGATGCCTTCGCATGGAGGTGCGGTGTGATGGACAACGCACAAAACCCGACCGGTCCGGTCCTGACCGCGGCCGAAAGCCGCCGCCGGGTGCTGCACAACATGTGCTCGTCGCTGTTGTACAACCTGTCGGTGATCCTGTTCGGCCTGCTGCTGCCGCGGCTGTACCTCACCAGCTTCGGTTCGGAGCTCAACGGTCTGGACAGCACCATCAAGCAGATCTTTTCCTGTCTGACTCTGCTGGAAGCGGGCGTGGGCCTGGCCTCGCAGCAGGCCTATTACCTTCCGGTGGCCGTGGGCGACGGGAAAGCCATCAACGGCATTTTTTCGGCCACGCATCACTATTACCGCCGCACCGGTATCGTGTATCTGCTGGTCACGGTGGTGTTTGCGCTGCTGTACCCCCTGTGCATCAACACAGTGCTGTCCTACGGCACCGTGAGCCTGATCGTGGTGTTCTACGGCATCCCGGGCATCGTGAGCTATCTGGTGCAGGGCAAATACCGCTCCTTTATGGAAGTGGAAGGCAAAAACTATGTGATCACCTACATCACCACGGCCACCATGGCGGCGGGCAACCTGCTGCGCATGCTGGCGCTGCTGTTTACCCGCAGCATCCTGTTGGTGCAGGTGACCTACTGCGTGCCTTCGGTGCTCCAGGTGCTGGTGCTTACGGCCTATATGCGCAAAAACTATCCGTGGCTCAACGCGCACGATACCCCCAATCTGGAGGCGCTGGCCCAGCGCGGCTCGGTGCTGGTGCATCAGCTCACGAGCATCGTGTTCAACAACACCGACACGATCCTGATCTCCAGCCTGTGCGGTCTGGCGTCGGCCAGTGTGTACACCATTTATATGCTGTTTTTCTCCAACATCGAAAAGCTGTTCTACTCGATCGTCAACAGCATCAGCTTTCGGCTGGGGCAGCTGTTCTATGTGGAGCCGGAAAAGTTCAAGCGGCTGTACCGGCTGTACGATGCCCTTTACCTTTCCGCGGCCTTTGCACTCTTCACGACCGTGGCTGTGTTCCTGATGCCCATCATCGCGCTGTATACGTCCGGTGTGACCGATGCCAAGTACCTTGACACCCGCCTGCTGGTGCTGTTCACGGCGGTAGAGCTGCTGTTCAGTGCAAAGCAGCCGTCGGGGATGCTGCTGAACATCAGCGGCCGCTTTGAAGAGACTCGGCAGCAGGCCCTGATCGAGATGGGCATCAACCTGCTGGTGTCGGTGATGTCGGTGCTGCGGTTCGGCATCGCGGGCTGCCTGTTCGGCACACTGGCGGCGCACCTGTACCGCTATACGGCGTTGATCCTTTTTACCCGGACCAAAGTGCTGGGAGAGTCGCCGGTGGGCGATTTTGTGCGGCTGGGCGTTAACGGGCTGCTCTGCGTTGTGCTGCTGTACCTGCTGGGATTTGACCGCTGCTATGGCGGCGGCTACCTGATGGTGTGCCTGAAGGGCGCGTTGTTCGGGCTGTGGGTGCTGCCGCTGTTCCTTGTGGTGAACGCGGTGCTGGACTGGCGCAATGTGGACACCCTGCGCGGGCTGCTGCACACGCTTACGATCAAAAAAGGAGCGACGGAGGAAAAACACGATGCGGAATGAAGAAGCGATGTGCGAGGGCCTGCTCTCGGTCGTGATCCCGGTGTACAACATCCGGGACTATGTGGAGCGCTGTGTCCGCTCGGTGCTGGCGCAGCCGGATGTGCCGCTGGAAGTGCTCATCGTGGATGACGGCAGCACCGATGACAGCGGCGCGGTGTGTGACGCACTGGCGGCGGAGGACAGCCGGGTCACAGTGATCCACAAGCCCAACGGCGGCCTGTCGGACGCCCGCAATTACGGGCTGTGCCATGCACAGGGCGAGTATATCCTGTTCATGGACGGTGATGACTGGCTGGCAGAGAACATCTGCCGGGACTTGATGCTTCTGGCACGGCAGACCCGGGCCGATGTGGTCATCGGCAAGGTGCATTTTCTGCGCGAGGAACCGGTGATGACCCGCTGGGAAGAAGCGGTGGAAAAAAACTTCACCTTTCACACAGTTTACACCGGTAAGGAGTATCTTTTGAAATGCCTGCAGACCGGCGGCCTGCGGGTGGAAGTGGGGCGGCATCTGTACCGCACCGATTTTTTGCGGGCGAACGGCCTGCAGTTCTGCAAGGGCATCCTGCACGAGGACGAGGAGTTCACGCCGCGGGTGCTGCTGCAGGCGCAGCGGGTGGTGCTGACCGGGCAGGAGATCTACTATTACGATAACTGCCGCGCCGGTTCCATCACGCACGCGGAAGGGTTGAGCACCCGCCGTGTTCAGGACCGGCTGCGCATCTACGACAGTCTGGCGGAGATCTACCGTACGGTGACCCCGCGGGCGCTGCGCCGCCGCCTGCAGGATGACCTGTGCTGGAAGTATCTGGACTGCGCGGCGCGGTTCGATTGCAGGACCCTGCCGGGCTACCGCCCGCAGCGGCTGCGGATGCTGCAGTTTGCCTGCACGCCCCGCCGCCGGGCCAAGGCAGCGCTGTTTGCCCTCTCGCCGGAGCTGTTCCGGCGGGTGATGAATCATTGACCCATTGACCAGGAAAGGCAGAAGAGCATGGCGCAACATGCAAGAATAAAACGAACGCCCCCGCCGGACGGCGCACGCCGCCGATGGTGGCAGAACCGGCTGCTGCAGCTGCTGGCGGCTTTTGTGCTGCTGTGCGGCGTGGCAGCTGCCGGACTGAAACTGTACACGGATTATACGAATAGTCATTTTCAGGTGACCTTTTACCGGGTGACCTCCAGCCATGTGTCGGAAAAGCTGCGGGTCCTGTTTTTGTCGGACCTGCACCTGCGGGAATACGGCGAGCACAACGAGGAGCTGATCCAGACCGTGCAGGAGCTGGACCCGGACCTGATCCTGCTGGGCGGTGACCTTGTCACCTTCCCGAACCCGGAGTATGAGAATATGCTTTCGCTGTGCCGCAGCCTTGCCGATGTGGCCCCGCTGTACGGGGTGCTGGGCAACCACGAAAGCGAGATGATCTACGGCGGGGTGGATGACCAGCTGGCGGAAAAATTTTCGGAGGCCGGGGTGCAGCTGCTGCGCAATGAGACCCGCACCATCCAGATCGGGGAAAACAACGTGGAGCTCATCGGGCTGGAAGGTGCCCTGAAGGACTTTTACAAATACGGTGCCAGCGACTGTGTGGAGAGCCTGAGCCGCCAGTACGACACCTTCCGCATCTGCATCAACCATGTGCCCATGGCCTTTGTGGACTACATGCAGGATGCGCCCTTTGACCTGGCGCTGGCCGGGCACACCCACGGCGGCCTGATCCGCCTGCCGGTGCTGGGGCGGCTGTACACCGCAGAGGAGGGGCTGTTCCCGGAGTATGCGGGCGGCATGTACCGGCTGGACAGCGGGGCACCCCTCATCGTGGGCTGCGGCCTGGGCGACTCCAACCAGATCCCCCGCGTATACAATCCGCCGGAGCTGGTTCTGGTGGATGTGAACTGGTACTGAGATGAACGAACTTGAAAGGAGGCCCGGAGACGTGGCGACAAAGATCAAGCAGATCTTCAAACAGGCTGTGCTGCGCTTCTGGAGCCTGCGGGTGCCGTTGATCGTGGTGTGCATCCTGCTCGCGGCACTGCTGTGCACCGCACAATATCAGGACAGCAGCCGGGTGGCCTCGGCCCAGATGACCCTGAACTACTCCGAGGCATCGCATGGGCTCAACCCCAACCGCACCCGGTTTACGACTACCGACCTGACCTCCGACGAGGTGCTGCAGAGCACCCTGTACAACGCCGGACTGGAAGGTCAGATGACGGTGGAACAGCTGCGCAAGGCCATTACGGTGGAACCCACCGATGTGACCAACGTGAGCAGCTCGGAAAACTACATCACCACCAGCTGCAGCATCAGCCTGCAGCTGGAAGAACCCTGCCAGCACCTGACCGCAGCCACGCTGCTCCGGATCTTCTGCGGCAGCTACAAGGATTATTTCATGGAGCACTACGGCGAGAACCAGAGCGTGTTCTCCTGCACCATGCCGGATTACTTTGACACCGAGCCGTATCTGCGCCTCAAGAGCCTGACGCTGCGGGCCGACCAGCTGGACCGCTACCTCACGGCCCGTGTCAGCGAGAACAAGAGCTATCAGGACGCCACCACCGGCAACACCTTCCTGAGCCTGTCCAAGCAGATCCAGAACGTGATCAACTACGAGATCCCGCGCATCCAGGCCTATATCCTGCGGGGCGGCCTGTCGGCGGACGTTTCTTCCCTGACGGCCATGCTGCAATACAAGCTGCAGATCGAGCAGCTGGACTATCAGGAGCAGATGGCCTACTACAACTCCGACAATCTGGGCATTGGCCTGTACGATGAGAGCATGAGCGCCATCGTCATGATCCCCACGCTGGACGAGAACCGCGAGTTCTATATGTCCCGCACCAAAACGGCGCTGGACACCATGGCCAGCGACGCCGACGGTGCCCTGGCGGAGGCGACCTCCCATCAGGATGTGATCACCACCACCCAGTATGTGGTGCAGCAAATGCAGACCATGAGCGATCCGGCGGGCCTGACCACGGTGAACGCCATGCTGCAGGAACTGGAAACCACCATGGATCAGATCCAGCAGGCACTGCGGGTGACGGATGCCTCCTATATCATCTATAAGACCCAGAACTACCTGGTGTTCAACGATGCGGCCGGCTCCTTTGTGCAGCAGATCGGCCTCAAGCGGGTGATCGTGGAAATGGCAGTCTTTGTGGTGCTGTGCTTCGGCCTGTGCATGGTGCGCACCGCCCGGCAGATCCGGAAGGAGGAACAGCGTTGAAAAAGTTTGATATCCTGCGCTACCTCCGGCGGTTCTTTGCACTGGTGCTGGCCGTGACCATGGCGGGCACAGTGGCGGTGTACTGGTACTGCAAGAACAACCAGACCTACACCGCCAGTGTGAACATCAAGTACCTGCACGACGGCATCAAGGACGGCTTTGCCCCGGACGGCACCGCCATGAACGTGGACGAGATCTATTCTTCCAAGGTCATCTCGCAGGCCATGGAGAGCCTTGGGCTGCAAAGCGGCATCAACCTTGTGCGTTCCCACTGCACAGTGGAAGAGCTGATCCCGGACGACCAGAAGGCCCTGCAGGAAGCTCTCATCGACAAGGGGGAAGAGTCTACCTACTTCCCGGACGAATACAAGGTGACGCTGGTGGTGGACGGCAGCCTGGGTGCGAGCTACGCCCGCCGGGTGCTGGATGCCATCGTCAGCAGCTATTCCACCATCTACACGGAGGAATATGTGGAGCTGCCCCTGACCATGAACCCCTCCAGCGGCCTGCTGAACAGCGGCTACGACTATTACGAGTGCGTGGACGTGCTGTCGTCCGACACCACCGAAGTGCTGAACTATCTGGAGGATAAAAAGACAAACTATCCCAACTTCCGCTCTTCGGTCACAGGCTATTCCTACGAGGACCTGTACGACATCTATAAGATGCTGTACGACTACGAGATCCCGTCGCTGTACGCGAATGTGATGACCGGGCCGCAGGTGCGCAACGCCGACAAGCTGTGCCGCAACCTGACCCAGAGCATCGAGAGCAGCGTGCAGAACGAGCAGGTGTATCAGGAGCGGGAAGCCTACCTCAGCGGCCTGATCCAGAACTACTCGGAGAAGAACCGCGACCTGATCAACTACCATTACCACAACGACGCCAACGACAGCGGCACTGACTACATCCTGAAGAACGTAGAGGCCTACGATGACAACCAGAGCAAGCAGATCACCTACGATTCGCTGATTTTGGAGTATGTGGAGATCGACAAGACCCTGCGCAGCAGCGCCATCCGCCGGGCCTACACCCAGCAGCTGCTGGACACCTTCCAGGCAGCCGGCGGGGTGGGCGGCGATGAGGCCTCCCATGCCGCGATCGAGTCGGAGATCAACAAGTACGAGCAGACGCTGGTGGACTACTACCAGATCGTGAACCAGACCAGCATGGAGCACAACCGCTCCCTGAGCGCGGACTATCTGCAGACCACCAGCTCCACCAGAGTGTGGCCCAGCATCAACACCAAGCTGTATCTGGCCATCGGCTTTGTATTCTTCTTCCTCGTGGGCTGCGCACTGGCCGTTGTGGTGGGCCGTTCCCGCGACTTTGTGGAATACTTTATGTATGTGGACAAAAAGACCGGTCTGCCCAACCGCGACCGTGTGGATGCCATGATGGCACGGCTGGAAAAGCAGGGCCTGCTGCCCAGCCACTTTACCTGCATGTGCTTCCAGTTTACCAGCCTGAACCATCTCTCGCGGGAGTATGGTTACTCGGTGGGCAACCATGTCCTGCGGGACTTTGCCGGGCTGGTGGCGGCCCTTGGCACCGAGGAGAGTTTCATCGGTTCCAACGGTGCGGGCCAGATCATGGGCTTCTTCCGGGAATGCAACGCCGTCAAGGCGGAGGCCATTCTGGAAGTGCTGGACGAGCAGATCCAGGAGTACAACAGCCTGAACCCGGATTACGCCATCGAGTACAAGGCAGCCAGTGCCACCTCGGATGACGAAAAGGAATTCAACATCCGGGATCTGCTGCGCTGCGCATTCAAGAAGCTGCGGGATGCCAATAAGCCGCAGCCGGAGACCGCACACGAGACGGTGTAAAAAAGATAAGGAGGCGGCAGTCATGCTGCAGAATCAACGGGCCTGCCAGCTCGTCTGTTCCAAAACCGGCTGTGAGCCGCTGGCACTTGCCGTGGCGTGGGGTGCCCGCACGGCGGGCCGCTGTGCCGCCGGGGTGCTGGGAGCCGTGAAGCATCAGCGCTTTTCCGACCAGCAGCTGGAGACCTTTGCCGCCCGCGCGCCGGGCATCTGCCTGAAGCCGGTGTGCGATGCCGGGGAGCCCTGCCCGCTGCCGCCGCAGGACGATGCGGTGGATGTGTCGGTGATCGTGCCGGTGCACAACGGGGAGCGCTTTTTGCGCGCCTGTCTGGACAGCATCCTGCACCAGAACACCACTCGCCGCCTGCAGGTGCTGGCGGTGGAGGACGGCTCTACCGACGGCAGCGGGGCCATTCTGGCCGAGTACGCCCGGCAGGGAGGGGTCACCGTGCTGCACCCGGAGCAGGGCGGCAGCGCGGCCCGCGCCCGCAACACCGGTCTGGCCCGGGCGGTGGGCCGCTGGGTCCTGTTTGTGGATTGCGATGACTGCCTGCTGCCGGACGCAGTGGAGACGCTGCTGGCGGCACAGGCGCGTACCGGGGCGGATATCGTGCAGGGCGGCTGGCAGTATTGCGACGAAGCCGACACCCGCGGTGCGGTGCAGCAGTACGCAGAAGCGTGCTACACCGGCCCCCGGCGGCTGGATGTGGTGGAGCTGCCCGGCACTCCCTGGGGCAAGCTGTACCGCCGGACCCTGTTTGAACGGGTACGGTTCCCCGCCGGGTACACCTGTTTTGAGGATGCCATGATCCATTTCTGGGTCTTTCCGCAGGCGAAGTGCATTGCTTCGACAAAACCTGTGGTATATTTGTGGCGCAAAAATACAATGGGGCTCACCGCGACCTCCCAGAATACGGCCAAAGCATTGCAGGCCTACTGGGTGGCTGAAGAAATGCTGGACGGTGCGGTGCGTCTGGGCCTGCCGCAGGATGCGCTGTTTGCCTGCAACCTGATCCTGCAGCTGGCCAATTACTGCTATGTGTGTGTGGCCGGTCTGCCGGAGGCGGACCGGCAGACGGCCTTTGCCTGCTGCTGCCTGCTGTATCGCCGGTGGGCAGCGAAGCTGCCGGACCCCCGGACGCTGCCCTATGCCGTGCGGCTGGCGCAGCGGGCGCTGGAACAGGCGGACTATGGGCTATGGCAGCTGCAGGGCAGACTGTTCCAGCTGATCAACTGACCGGTTTACACCGGCACGGAAAGCGAGGTGGACCGCGTGCAGGATGTTTCCAAGATCCTGACCCGGAAATATTACGGCAAAAAAGACCCGTTCCGCAGCCGGGAGTTCCGCCAGCCCCGCTGGATGGAACTGTTGGCGGTGCTGCTGTTCACCGTGTCCGGGCTGGGCGAAGGCAAAAGCATCAATGTGGTGCTGGGCGGTCTGCCTAAGGCGGTGACGCTGGCCTTTGTGGTGCTGGCCGGGCTGGAATTTTTCATCCGGGGCGATTTTGACCGGTTGAAAAAACTGGCCGGGCCGTCCGGGCTGTACATCCTGTATCTGGCGGTGCTTGCCGCCTGGTCCATGTTCATCTGGGTGCGCAACTTCACGGCCTTTGCCTCCATCACCCGCGGCGTGGAAAAGATCCTGTATCAGAGCATCGCCACGGCGGTGGCCATCTGCTGCGTGTACCTGTACGGGCGGTTCAGCATCGACCTGTTCACCATCGGCATCTGCTGCGCAAACCTCTTCATCCTGTTCAGCGAGGTGCCCGCCTATGGTGTGGGCGAGAGCGTGAGCTCCCTGCTCACCAGCATCCTGTCGCTGGGCAACAACACCTATGGCTATGCCGAGCGGCTGGAGATCCACGAGGTGACCTTTCTGGAGGGCATCTTTGTGCTGTACTACCTGTTCTTTTCGCCAAAAGAAACCAAGCAGCAGCGCACCCGCAACTGGGTGCTGGCGGGCTGCTCCTTCTTTTTTGTACTGGCGGGCATGAAGCGCATCCTGCTGCCGGCGCTGGTGGTCTCGGCCTTTTACATCTGGGTGCTGCGCCGCAGCCATGCCAAGGAAAAGCTGATCATGCTCACCGGCGCGGCCTGGGTGACCCTGTTCTGGGTGTACCTGTATCTGGTGCACACCGGGGCCATCTCCCGGCTGCTGAACGCTGTGGGCATCAATATGATGGGCCGCGATTACATCTGGAGCCTGGCCAAACCCTATTATCAGTTCTCGCCCACCTTCATCGGGCTGGGGTTCGAGGCGGTGGACGCCATGGTCACCCGCTTTTATGAGATCGGCCTCATTGATGTGGCCTACCCGCTGCACAACGACATCCTCAAGGTGTTCGTGGAGCTGGGGTTTCCGGGGCTGTGCTTCTGGTGTGCGTTCCTGTACCTGATCCTGCCCTGGTACTGGACCAAACGCTACGGGCCCGAGGCCGGCATCCTGTATTTCGCCATCCTCAACCCGCTGTCCATGACCTACCTCACCGACAACACGGCCTTTTATTTCTGGTGTACCATGGGTCTGCGCATGATCCCGCTGGCGGTCTGCTGCTTTGCAAAGCCGATGGAGGACCCTGCCGCCCAAAAACAGACATGGCAGCCGCCCTCGGCGCAGGAGGTGCAGCGGCGCATCCGGGCACAGTACCGGGAGAAAGGACGTTCTTCATGATCCACATCCTGCAGTCGGTCAGCAACATGGACCGGGGCGGCATCGAGTCGATGCTGATGAACTATTACCGGCATCTGGACCGCACGCGGTTCCAGTTCGATTTTCTGGTCAACAAGAAAAAGCCCGGCTTTTTTGATGACGAGATCCGCGCACTGGGCGGGCGCATCTTCCAGAGCCCGGGCGTAGCCCCGCAGAGCTACCCGGCCTATCTGCGCTCTATGCAGCAGTTGCTGGCCCAGCACCCGGAGATCAAGGTGCTGCACGCCCACAACGAGGCCATGCAGCTTTTTGCGCTGGAAGGCGCTAAAAAGGCGGGCCTGCCGGTGCGCATCGCCCACGCCCACAACACCCGTCTGCCCAAGGACGCCAAGCTGCCGATCAAATGGTTCTGCAAACAGTTCATTCCCGGCGCGGCCACCGATTACTGGGCCTGCGGGCGGGCGGCCGGCATCTACTACTTTGGACAGAGCGCGTGGGATGCCCGGGGCGTGACCCTGCGCAACGCCATCGACCTGGACCGCTTTGGCTACCGGCCGGAGGTGCGGGCAAAGCTGCGGGCAGAATATGGCCTGAACGATAAGCTGGTGGTGGGCTGTGTGGCCCGCCTGATGGCGCAGAAGAACCACACCCGCCTGCTGGACATCTTTGCGGCCCTGAAAAAGGTGCGGCCGGACAGCTGCCTGTTGCTGGTGGGCGAGGGCGAGCTGCGGGCCGAGCTGGAAGCCAAGGCCGCCCGGCTGGGCATTGCGCAGGATGTGAAGTTCCTGGGCGTGCAGAGCGACACCTCCGTCTGGTATCAGGCCATGGATGTGTTCGTGATGCCTTCGCTGTTTGAGGGCCTGCCCGTGGTGGGCATGGAAGCGCAGGCGGCCGGTCTGCCCTGCGTGTTCTCCACCGGCGTCACCGAGGAAGTCCTGCTGCGGCCGGACAGCTGCCGCATTTCGCTGGAACAGCCGGACGAAGCATGGGCCGCAGTGCTGAAGGATGCGGACCACAATCTGCCAGACCGTGCGCAGGCGGCGGCACAGGTGCGGGATGCCGGGTACGACATCCGGCAGGAGACCCTGCGCCTGCAGCAGCTGTACACCGGCCTGATCGCCGAAAGGAGCGCGGCCCATGCCTGAGATCAGTATCATTGTTCCGGTTTATAACGTAGAGCAATATCTCCCGGCGGCACTGGACTCTCTGCGGGCCCAGACCTGCCCGGACTGGGAGGCTATTCTGGTGGACGACGGCTCCCCGGACGGCTGCGGGGCGCTGTGTGATGCGGCCGCCCGGCAGGATGCCCGCTTCCGGGTGATCCATCAGAAGAACGCCGGGGTCGGCGCGGCCCGCAATGCCGGGTTGGCTGCAGCTCGCGGCACCTATGTGCAGTTTCTGGACAGTGATGACGCACTGGAGCCCCAGATGGTGGAGGTGCTGTGCCGCACGGCAAAGCAGACGGATGCGGACCTGATTATGTTCGGCGGCTATGAGGAGCACTACGCGGCCGACGGCACCCGTACCGGCTGCACCGACATTGCCCCGGTTCTGGAAGGGGTATACCGGGGCGACCCCTGCCCGCAGTTGTTCCCGCAGCTGTCGGCCATGTCGCTGGTCACGCGGCAGCTGTTCCGCCGCCGCTGCATCGAAGAGGGCAGCTGCCGCTTTACCGATTACAAGATCGCGGAGGACGCGCTGTATTTTGTATCCTTTTACCGGCAGCGGCCCCGCTGTGTGGTGGGCATCCCGGACCGGCTCTACCGCTATCGTCTGCGGGATGACGGCTCAGCCTCCCAGAGCTACCACCCGGAGCGCCTGACGGATAACTTTTACCTCTCGGACGCGGTGGAGGCTGTGGCAAAGAGCTGGGGCCTGAACAATGACCCCGCCTGCTGCCGGGCCGTAAACCACAGCCGGGTGCTGGACCTGCAGCTGGGCATCAAGAACGTCTGTCTGGGGCCGCTGAGCTTCCGGCAGCGCACCGCATGGCTGCGGCAGGCGCTGCGCATCCCGGCGG
>OGKD01001167.1_pt1 | contig 14948 bp, 6 predicted proteins | sample 1572371 | NCBI WGS metagenome assembly OGKD01 (sample SAMEA2582096, study PRJEB24529) | metagenome | biome: Human gut stool | place: China | collected 2011 | reverse complement strand
ATATGAGCATAAAAGTGGGATGATAATCCCACGATATGCGAATAGAGGGGAGGATTGTGAGAGTACGTAGCACGGAACAATCCGTAGGCATCAAAGCCAAGGTCAAAAGGCCCCAATCTTCGGCTGATACTTCATACTCGATACATTATATACGGTAATAAACGCCTTGGGGTCCAGTTCATTGATGAATTTCATTAATTTCTGGTACTCACTTTTGTCCACAATGGTAATGATCTCGTTGTGTTTTTCAAAATGATAGGCACCGGTGGCTTCATAGATCGTGGCACCGCTGTGCAGGTCTCTTGTAATAAACTGACGCAGTTCTTCCTCTTTCTTCGTGATAATGCAGACACGCCGCTTGATATTATTGTTAAAAATAAAATGATCCAGAATGATTCCGTTGAAATAGGTACCCAGGATACTCAGCACCACCGTTTTCTTATCATATACCAGTGCTGCGGACAGTGCCACACACATACCGGAGAGAGACATAGCCTTACCCAGTTCCATATGGAGATATTTATTCATGATCTTCGCCACAATATCCAGTCCTCCGGAAGATGCATTCCGGTTGAACAGAATGCTGAGTCCCACGCTGACCACCAGAATATAGCACAGTACATCCAGTTCCTGACTGTCCGTCAGTGATCCAAAGTTCGGAAACAGGAACTCAAAAATCCCTAAGAATACCGGCAGCATCACACTGGTATACACTGTCTTGACCCCGAACTCTTTCCCACAGGTGGCAAAGCCAATGAGCAGAAGCACCACATTCAGGATCATCGTAATGACCGATAGCGGAAGTGGTATAAAATTAGACAGCACGATGCCGAGACCGGAAATACTGCTGACCGACGCGTGACTTGGCACCAGGAAAAAGTAGACTGCTGCCGCGATGATGGCCACCGCCACAGTCAGGATCCCTGTCTCCTTCATTATTTCTGCATAATTTATTTTTTTCTTCATAATAACATTTTCTCCAACGATATATTTTAATTTGTTTCTATACTCTTCTCATCTTATTATTCTTAGAGTACTATTACAGCGGCATCAAGTCCCTCTATTTTTCCATCAAAGGGATTCTCTCTAAGTAAATCATATTTTTGCGCATACTCATTAAACATTCTTGCGCTGCTGCTGCAGTTGAAGATCAAAGCGAGTGTCTCTTCTCCATTTTTTCTGGTCAGGACGATCGTCTCTTCCTCGTCCCTTGCAGCTAGTTCCATCGGTTCACCCTCTACGATACATGCATGGTTTTTTCGCACCTTCAGCAGCTGCTTATACCATTCAAACATCTCTTTATCCTGGTATTCTTCATCCCAGTACATACCACGTCTGCAATCCGGATCATTTGCTCCGGGCATCGCAAATTCATCTCCGTAATAAATCATGGGCATTCCCGGTAATAACAATTGAAAAGCTGCTGCCAAATGCTGCTTTTTCTTATTATCCTTACATAGATGTAAAAATCTTGCTGTATCATGGCTGTCGATCAGATTCCACATGAGAGGATAGCATTTTTTGTTTAAGCGCCCCTTCAAATATCCAAGATTCTGTATAAACTGGCTGACATTGATTTTTTCATCTGCAAGCAGATCTATGAGATTCAGGTAAAACGGATAATTCATGACCGTATCCCATTCATCTCCCTCAAGAAAATCTCCTGCATAATGCCAGATTTCTCCAATGATCAGCAGATCCTTTTTTACTGCCTTAACAGCCTTTCTAAATCGCTTCCAGAAGAAATGACTGATTTCGTCACCTACATCCATTCTCCATCCATCGATATCGCATTCCTTAATCCAATAACATGCAACATCTGTAACGAATTTTTCAACCTCCGGATTTTTCAGATTTAACTTTGGCATTCCGCCATAATAACCAAAACATTTGAAGTTAGGAGTTTCTCCTTTTTCACCCTTCAGCGGAAATCTCTCGATAAAATACCAGTCCAGATATCTGGATTTATCTTCTTTTTCTATAATATCCTTAAATGCAAAAAAATCTCTTCCTGTATGGTTGAATACCGCATCCATCACTACTTTCATTCCACACTCATGCGCTTTTTGCACCAGCTCCTTAAGATCCTCTGTTGTTCCGAAGGAAGGATCAATCTGGTAATAATCAGTGGTATCATATTTATGGCAGGAATCCGATTTAAAAATAGGTGTTAAATACACAACATCTATTCCCAGCTTCTGAATATGATCCAAATGATCAATAATTCCTCTGAGATCACCATGCAGATTATCCTTAGATGTAATGGGGGCTTTATACCACAGCTCCTTGTCTATTGGCTGTGATGCTGCAAAGCGAGATGGAAAAATCTGATACACAACCTTGTTTGCTGCCCACTCCGGCACCTCAAACATTTCTTCCTCACGAAGGTTTTGCGGACAGTCGAACATTCTGTCCCTGTTTGTAATGCATTCCCTGCTAAACTCATAGTTGCCGTAATATACCTTTTCTCCCTGCATATCCGTAAATTCAAAATAATAACGGAGGCATATTAAATGCATCTGAAGCTGTGCCTCATAATAATCATGAAACTGTGATGTGGCAACCTTCTTCATCGAAATCGTCTTTCGTGTATCCTTCCATCCCAATGGTATGTACTTGTCCTCATAATGAAGAATGATCTCTTTTATATCATCTTTTTTTACCTGCACACGTATCACAAATAAATCCTTATCGATTGCATAGCAGAATCTTTTATCCATATCATGAAGAATTGCTGAATATTCCATAATTTTTTCCTTTCTATAGCTCGAAAAAAGCGTTTTTTCCTTCTTGATTATAATTCCTTTTTATTATGCTGCACAAGTCACAAAACGATAAAAAGGTCACCGTTTCTGCCTGTTCTGTTGGGGCAACGGAGCTGTAATAGATTTTTTCTTCTTCAACTGTAAAAGGTGGGCGCTTACGCTCCCACCTTCACACTTTTATTCAATTACTATGTCAGATACTTATTCTTCTGAACCACTCTTTTTCCTTACATAGAATATGGCTCCAATAACAATCAGCATAATACAGATACGCCCTGATTCTTTCTCATCTTGTCTATATAATTATATTCTGTATCTCCCTCACAGAATACTGCAAACCTCTTCTGGAGGACTCTTGTTTTTCTACTCAAATGCCGTACCTCCCAATATTCCCTTCATATAAAACTCATATATCTTAGTGTTTTCATACCTCACTTCCGGAAAATCTGCTAGAGAATACAATTCTGATGTCAATTCATCTTTACTTTTTGTAATGAAATAAATCTGCTCTTTCATGTATGTCTTCAAATTTAGGTGTAATACATTATGTGTAGAAAATACAAACTGCCCTCTGTGCTCCATACCGTTAATATACGCAATAACACGGTCTGACAAGATTGGATTAAGAACCCGGTCCATCTCATCTGCAAATACCACTTTATTTTCATATACCACGCGAAATATCTGTACAGCCCATGCAAAAAATTCTCTGACACCGGTTGAATCCTGTGATAATTCTCTCTTAAACTGCTTTCCCTGTGCATTCTACGAATTACCAGAGTTTTAGAATAAGGCTTCTCATCATCCACTTCAATTCCGCAAATGCTGTAATCTACCATCTTAAAAATTTCTACATATCTTGGATCTTTCATAATTTCAAGATCCCGTTCCTGCCTGACAATGCTGTCTATATTGTCAGAGGGGATATTACCCGGATATAGGACATTTAACATCCATTCAACAGTTGCTGACGCATCCTTATTTCCGAGAAGAGCCAGTTTAACTACAAATAATCCGTTACTATTATTGCTATTCTTAAGAGCAGCTGTCACTTCCCTGGCTGTTCCTCTTCGTAATGTATATATATCCTCCTGATCCCGTAAAATATCAAACACTACATGCTCAGCTGATTTCCGCTGGCTGCTTCTGATAAGTTTTTCGCTATAGATTCCTTTTGTATCAACAATAGTTTCATACTCATAAATATAATGATTCCCCGCTAAGAATACTACATTAAATTTCTGTTTGGGATTATTACACTCCATCAAAGTATCTGTGTTAATATATGAATTAACAGACTGCACTTTCATGTTTGTATCAAACAATGATTTCAGATATTTTAATCCATTTATAAAGTTGGACTTACCACCTGCGTTCTCACCTACGATAACTGCTGTTTTCAGCAGGTCATATCCTGTTTCTGTTGTAGTATAGTTATCCGGAAAGCGCTTTTTTACTTTCCCGCCTGGTGCTTCTAATGAAAACTCGCACTCTTCCTTGAACGAACAAAAATTGTCAAACATATATCTTATGAGCATACTTCCACCGCCTTTCAATAATCATTATATACTAAAAAGAGCCTATGTAAACCAGTTTTTTGTTTTACATCGGCTCTTTTTATGGATATCATGTTAAAAAGCGAGCACCAAATATTAAATACATTCTTTTAGCTGTTTTTTGTTGATTTTGCTCTTTTTATTACTCCTATGAAATCATCATTATTTTTCTTCTGAACCACTCTTTTTCCTTACATAGAATACGGCTCCAATAACAATCAGCATAATACAGATACCTATAATAATGATTATCGTATTATTCCATGTATATTTTGAAGTGCTGTCATCTGTCTTAGACGCAGGAATGGTTTCATCAGCTTTGTTGTCTGCCTGACCGTTATCACTCATAATCTTGGTATCAACAACAATCGTGTAATCTGATGCATGGGTAAATACAAGTTCCACATTTCCATCCGGATCAATCTGTCCGGCACTGATAAATTCCAGTTCTCCGGTCTGTTCATTGTAGTAGAACAGGTTCGCATACAGTCCTGCATTCTTTGATTCCATGTTGACGGTCAGTGTGGCTGTAAATCCAAACTCTCCGTCATAAGCAAGAGTCAGATTCAAGGAAGAATGTTCCCCGGTCACGTTATTGATCACATCCACAGGAATGGATTTTCCGGCGTCGGCTCCGACTGTCACATCAAAATCAATATCTCCAGCTGCATCAGTAATATCCTTTCCATAAATCTTCCAGGAAAGACCATTTCCCATATCCAGAACAAGTGTTGTATCCTTGCCCTTGATACTGTCAATTACATCCTTCGGTACTACAGTCGTTCCGTTCATGGCAACTGTTACCGTATCGCCTGACTTAGCTTCTTCAAGCTGTGGCTTGATAACATCCCAGCCTTCCTTGCCGCTGTCGTCCTTGATGTATGGCTTAATTGAAGTGCCGTTGTCCTTACCATTATCCGTATCAGGCTGTGGCTTCTGATTCTGATTACCATTGTCTGTGCCAGTCTGCGGTTTCCGGTTCTGACTGCCATTATCCTTGCTGCTGTCATCGGACTTGATCTTAGCGATCGGCTGTGTGTAACTGTGTCCGCACTTGGAGCAGGTATAGGTCATGATGCCTTCCTCTGTTGTCGTTGCAGCCTTCGTCACCTTTGATACATAGCTGTGTCCTGTTGCCGGAATATTCTCCGTGTAGCTGTCTCCACAGGAACAGGTGTATGTCCTTACCCCTGCCTCTGTACAGGTTGCCTCCTTCGTAATGCTTCCCGTATAGTTGTGAGTGTGCTGTTCCTCCGGCAGCTTCGCAATGCTCTCTGTGTAGCTACTGCTGCATCTGGTGCAGGTGTAGGTTCTGACTCCTTCCTCGGTTGTCGTCGGCTGCTTTGTTACGGTTGCTTTATAATCATGTCCCAATGCTGCCAGCTCTTTTCCGGTACTCATAAGTTTATCGCAGTCCGTACAATAGGTATCTCCTGCGTATCCGGTCTGCGTGCAGGTCGCTTCCCGCTGATTCCGTATTTCAGTGTGCGTGTGATCACATTCTCTTCTTGTAATCGTAATGCTTACACTTTCTGTCTCATAATTTCCCTTGTCAGCTCCTATATAAACCGCAGTCGCCGTCACAGCCACACCATCTGCAAGCACCGTGTCCTTATCTGCCTCCTGCCAGCTCCATCCTTCCTGAAGTGTAATATTGCCAACCTTCTTTGTGCTGTGTGCCGGTGTCATTGCAGCTTCCGGCATGTTTGGAGCTTTCGCTGCCTTATTGACCGTAACTGTTATTGTTCTAGTTACTGTATTGTAGTTGTTTGTGTCATCAGGTGTAAATACTGCCTGATAGCCTTTGTTGTTTACAGTCGGAATGATGTTCGTTCCTGTAAAGCTCCATGTTCCGGCAAGTGAATTGCCATCTGCCCCTGTCACACTTCCGCCTGTTATATCTGAACCGGTAAGCGCAGCATCCGGATTGTATCCACGCTCTGCAACGGTTGGTACTGTTACAACTATCGGAGTTGCCTTGGCTACTGTGATGGCTGCTGTTCCGGTAAGTTCCGCGTAATACGTACTGTCTGCCGGCTTGAATACCCAGCCCGCCTGTGTGGTTCCGGCTGCCGGTATCTCGTCCGGATTGCTCCATGAAAGAATACCTTCTATCACATCATCTGTACCGGCTTCCACAAAAACGGTATTTCCAAGTGTCAGCTTTGAAACCTTTTCCCCATAGGTCAGCGCATTGCTTCCATCTACAGATACGGTGTTTCCGCTCTTAATCTCTACCGTCTTCTTATCTGTAATACTAATCGTCAGCGTGTATCCAGCATTCGCATAGTTCTCCATCGAAGCTGTTACCGTGATAATTGCTGTCTTTCCAACCTTGGACGCATCTACCTGATTTACTTTATAGGTCAGATTTCCGGCTGTATCGACTGTTACCTCACTTAAAAGCTTCTCTGTATCTGTCTTTGCAACCGCATATGCTGTAGTTCCCCTATCCGTCGGAAGCTTTCCTGCAATATTCACACCGATTGCCTTACCGTCTGAACCGGAAGCATACGCATAGGTCTTATTTTCCGTGATGCTGGAAACGGTGAGTGGGCGTTTGGTAATATTTACCCAGGCGGAGCCGGAAGCATCCGCATAGCCGAACTGGGAGACCTTATAAAATACGATCTTTGGACCATTCGTGAAGTTGGTGTAGGTCAGGCTGTCCTGTGTGCAGCTATCTGCGCTTTCGCCGTATTTTACGGTTGCGCCACTGGGCACGCCGGTGAGGGTGATTCCGTGTGCATTACCGTCATACACACCCTCATAAGCCACAGGCGAAATGCCGCTGAAGTTCTTCTGCGTGAGTTTGACCTTGATCTGCGCCGTCACAGGCGTACTGGGCTGCTCCACCTCGTCAGCAATCGAAGTAAGATCCAATGTTCCGGTGAGCGTCTGCTCCTTCAGCGTATCCGGATCATAACCGTTCCATGCGACGGGGATTTCAAATGTTTTGCCATCCTCCGTGGTGATCGTCACGGTTCCGGGCAGTCCCAGCTCTTCCTGCGCCGTTCCGCAGGGTTTGTCCGTAATGTCAGTCAGCATATTGCAGTTCTTTACCGTACGCTTGACAACCGTTACGGGGTAGTCCTTAGTCAGCTCATTGTAGTTATTGGTATCTGTGGGAGTAAACACGATCGTGGTGGTCTTGCTGCCTGCGCTGTCCCAAGATTTAGCAGCATCTGCCTTGAAAGCGAAGGTGCCTTCGCCGCTGCCGCCGGTGAGGGTCGCTTCACTGTTGACATAAACCGGCGCAGAAAGCGTCGGCCATTCGGTCACCACCGGATTGGCCTTCTGAATGGTATACTTCACGCTGGCGGTGGCATTGTCCAGCGTGATGCTGGCGGTGTACTCGCCCGCTTTGGTGGGGAGCGCATCGTTTTCCAATTTCTCTGGACCATACTTGCCCGTCTTTATGTAGCTGATGGTGATCTCACTCGCCGCCGGACCCTGCCAATCGCTGCTTGCAGTCACCGTGGCGGGTTTGCCTTCCCCGCTGTAGGTCAGCTCGGCGGGGGCCGCAATGGTCACGCTGCCGCCGTTTCCGTCGGTCAGATAGCAGCCCTCTGCCGTACACTTCGCGGTGATGGTCGCGCCGCTTGCCGTGTACGTCCAGCTATGCTGGTGGCGGGTCACGGTGAACGGCTCGCTGTAGCAATCGTAGCCATTGCTGCTCCACACATTAAAGCGGTATTGGTAGATGCTGTTTTCCGGCAGATTGCTGATGGAGAGCGTCTTGTTCTGCCCGCCGGTATGCGTCGCAGTATTAACATTTTTGAAACTCGTGGTCCAGTCGTTTTTTGATTCGTTAAACACCTCCCACCTGTAGTAGTAGGTGACGTTCTCCGTTTCGGGCTCGGACGCGATTACCGCAGTCAGCGTGATATTGCCGTCCGTCGCAAACGCCGAGTTTCCGGTGTAGTTCGTATCGCTATTCGGATAGATCTTTTCGACCGCGAAGGGGGCTTTTTCAACGGTGACTTTTTCCGAGATTGAATTGGCGTTGGGGAGCCATTGGTTATCCCTTGTTCTTTTGTAAGCGTACCCCTTCGCCAGCAGCGCATAGGGCTTGACATAGTTGGTGCCGCTCGTGATCTCGCCGTAGCTGCCGCCGCTGAGGCTGGCGCTGCTGCCGTCGTTCATGACATCCACACGGCTGAAGGTGCCGTTGCTCAGCGAAAGCTTTCCGCCGTTCTTCGCCGTGACAATGGCAAGCTTCGTATCCTTGTCGTTGACGGTCAATTCCGCGTCTTTGCCGTCCACCGTCACATAGAAGCTTCCGTTGCTGCCCGTGACCGTCAGAGAAATGCCCTTGGCGATGAGGTCCACACCCTTGACCGTTTTCCCGCCGGTCGCCAGCGTCACCGGCCCGCGGGTCAGCTCATAGGTGGTCCGCTTCCCGTTGACAGTGTCATCCACATTCTGATACAGCGTGATGGTCTTTGCACCGTCCGCCGCGTTCGCCGCCTCGATGGCAGAGGCAAAGGCCGTGTACCAGCTCGTCTTGCCGCCGACGGTCAGCGATGCCGCCATCTTCTTGCCGCAGATGCTGCAAGTGCCGTTGCCGTCCGTGCCGCCGTTGTGCTCGTGTGACTTGACAGTTACATTGGTCAGACTTGCGACGTTGTCATTACTCACGGCGCTGTCGCCGTTGTAATACGCCGCGCCCTCCGCCAGCAGGTCGGCGAGTTTGCGCTCGCCGTTGGTTTTGATCATCGTAAATGTGCCGCCGGAAAGCTTGACTTTGGTGGTGTAAAAATCCGCGAAGACAAACGTGCCGCCGGAGATCGTCCCCGTGACATTGTAGTCAAACTCAACGCCGCCATATTTCTTTTCATTATTAAAGCTGCCGCCGCTGATGTTCGCGGTGCTGCTGCCATTGAATTCGACAGGACCATCGAAGGTACCGCCCTTGGCGTTCAGCGTGCCATTCACCGTGACGGTGGAGGTGAATGTGACGCCCTCCTTCACCGTCGCCGTGCCGTCGATGGTCGCACCTTTATAGCTGCCGCTGGCAAAGGTCACGTCCGCGTTTTTAGCGACCGTCACATTCTTGGCGGTGTGCGTTCCGCCCTTCAGCGTCAGCGTGCCGGTCAGCGGCATGGAGGTGCCGAAAGCATACATATCCCGCAGCAGGGTCAGCGTCGGCTCGGTGCAGCCCTCATTGCTCCAGCCGTTCAAGGTCTGGATGGCCTCTACATAGCCGTTTTCCAGCGCACTGTCTTCCGTGAAGTAGGCAGTCTTGGTCGTGCCGTCGGTGCTCTGGGCGGTAATTTTCGTATACAGGTCCTTGTGGCACACAGAGCACACGGGGTTGCTGTCATCGGCGCACTGATGGACGCACTCCGGGAACTGCACCTTGTACGCTGTATAGCCGGTCAGTCCGGAGATTTTCTCCGTCTTGGGAACGATGCTCCAAGCGCCGCCTTTTTCGCCGTACAGCTCGCACTTTGCATGGTTGGTTTTCAGCAGGTCTTGAACGGTGAGGCTCTTGCTCTTCGTGCTGTCCGTGATCTTGCCGATGGTGCAGGCGTTTGTATTGCCATTCCACAGCTTCAGATTGTAGCCCGTACTTGTGGAGCCAGCCGCAGCATTGCTTAATACCAACTCGCCGATTTCGCCGCCAAAGCGCTCCAATGCGCCGCCGGCCTGCAGCTCCACGCGCGAAATCTTGCCGGTGTAGGAGTCGCCGACTGCAAGCGTTCCGTTGGAGGAAACGTAAAACGTGACATCGAGCGCCTGCGTTCCGCCGCCCTTGCTGGAATCCTTGACCGTCAGAGTATTGGGCTTGTTCCCGCCTCCGACATGAATGTAATAACGCCCGCTGCTGACAGTTTTGCCATTCAGATCCAGCGTCGCTGAGTAGGTGTAAGAAGAAGAGCAATTTCCTGCGAGTGTCACATCCCGCAGCAGCGTCACGGTGTTGCCTCTGGCTGCATCAAACGCCTTCGTCAGCGTCTGATAATAGGCGCTATCGCCCACGCGCGCGTCGAATTGCGTTTTGCACTTCTTGCAGGTGTAGCCGGTATCGTCCATCTCGTGCGTGCAGGGCACAAGATAGACCTTGCCGTCATTGCCCAGGCTGGTCACGCTGTCGGCGGCGTCCGCCTTGAAGTTCTCAGCGCTGAGCGTCACGCCGCTTGCCGGTTCGGCGATGGCCCCAGGATTTATGCCTTCACGCACGCCCACACGGATGACCGAATCCTCACTCAATGCGCCTGATACAAGAATGGGCAGCTTCCAATCATAATTGGCGTAATAGCCGGCCTTCACCGAGCCGGAAACGGTAAGTTTAGGGTTTGTGCTTTCTGTTCCGTCGTAGTAAACGTCATATTGATTGTTGTCGGTAACGGTAGCATCGGTGAGGGTAATAGCGCCCTTTCCATAGATGCCGCCGCCCTCAAAGGTACTGTTGTTTCCGGTGATCGTCACATTCTCGACGGTTACCCCTCTCTCCGAATAAATGCCGCCCCCGTGGCCATAACTTGTATTCCCCGTGGCGGACGCCTTGTTGCCGGTGATCGTGGCGTTGGAGATCGAAACTGTGCCGGCGTTAAAGTGGATATAGATCCCGCCGCCGTTGCCGGCGGTCGCCTTGTTGCCGGTGATGGCTCCGCCGTCCATGGTGAAGCTGCACTTCTCACCCACATATACGCCGCCGCCACCGCCGTCAGACGCACCCGCAGTGTTATCGGAAATGGTGCCGCCGTGCATGGTGAAGCTCGGCGGGTCGATATGATTCGTCGTGCCGACAAGGAACACACCGCCGTAGTCTTCATTACCGGTAATCGCTCCACCATACATGGTAAAGGACGAGCCGGTCTGATAGTCGGCGCCCTTTTTACCGACCTGCACGCCGCCGGTGATCGTGCCGCTGTACAGCTCCAATTTGCCGCCATTGACGAGCACTTCGCCTTGAACCCTGCCGCTGTCGGAGCAGTCAGTCAGCGTCAGCGTCGCGCCGCTGCCGACGGTGATTTTACCGTTGATCGTCTGCCCGTTCAGGCAGAGGTTGACCTCGCCGTCCGTTGGCACAGTCCAGCTCCCCGACACGGACTGCGTCAGATAATAGCTGCCCGCAGTACTGGGCAGGGCATCGGTTGCCGTCCATGTTGTTGTGCCGGTGTTATGGGTATGACCGTTGACCGTTGTACTGCTGTCCTTGCCGCAGACGCAGTGGGTATGAACACCGGACTGTGCGTCTGTCAGCGGCGCGGTCTGGCTGTTGAACCTGCCAAGCAGCGCCTCGAAGTCTGCGCCGGTGATCTGCGCCTGCTGCTCTGCGTTCAGCGCTTCATAAGCATCATACGCCGCCTGAATGTCGTCATAAGCTGCGTCCAGCTCGTCGGCGGTCATGCCGTCCAACTCACTCACGATGGGCAGCGCATCGATCATCGTCTGCACAGCGGATACCGCCGCGTCCGCATTGTTCCCGGCGTTTTCATCCTCGCCGCTCTCCGGCGCATCTGCTTTACTGTCCTCAGCGCCACCGGCGTCAGGGGTACCGGTATTTTGCGGGTCACCCTCTGAACCGTTCTCTTCCTCATTCGTTCCAGCCTGTTCGGATACGGCGGGCGAAATTTCCTCCTGCTGCTCCTGCTGCACGATGGCGCCGCCCTCCGGCGCGTCCTCCGTCGCCCACGCGGGCGCGGGGAATAGCGTCAGGCACAGCGCCAGCGTCATGAGCATACTCAATACTCGTTTTTTCATGTACTTCCTCCTTGAGAAATAGTCCTGCTTTTATGTGAAAATCCGGCTTCTGCCGGATGCTGTTTTTACAGGTCCTCGGGGACTAAATGCAGCTTCTTCGCGGCGGTCCTGGCCTCCGTCCGGCGCTTCACGCCCAGCTTTTCGAGGATGTGGCTGACGTGGGTTTTCACCGTGGGCAGCTTCACGTCCATAATCCGGGCAATCTCGGCATTGGACTTGTCCGCGCAGAGAAGATGCAGAATTTGCAGCTCCGTGGGCGTCAGCTCCTCGCCGGGGGCAAGGCGGGGTTCGAGGAAATGCGGGTAGAACGCCGCCTGCGTCCGCACCGCTGCCATCAGCCGCTTGCGCCATGCTTTGTCGCCGTCCCAGTCCAGTGCTTCCAGCAGCGGCAGTACCGCCGTGCCGTATACGCTGACGGTGCGGATGAAGCGGTACTCCGCCGCCGCATCCAGCGCCGCCGTCAATCGCTTGCGCCACCGCTCGTCCTTCTTGCGGTACAGGGCGATGGCAGTCAGGACATTCAGGTGAATGCCGTCGATGATGCGGGCGCAGTTTTGAATGTACGGCTCCATGGGTGAGAGCGTCAGCAAAGCGGCGTCCGGACGGTTCTGCATAATTTCCACCATTGCCTGCGTGAGATACCGGTAGCGCCGCATGACGTTCAGGTGCGTGGGTTCGCACGGGGCTTTTTCCCGATACCACGCGTCCGCCGCGTCAAGGTCGCCGGTGTGCATGTCAATACGGCAGAGCATGGCGTCCATATTGGGCAGAAAGCGCGTCAAACCGCGCTCGGCAAAGCATTCACGGAGTACCATGATGGTGCGCCGCACGTCGGTGGGCTGCCCGTTTGCCAGCTGGCTGCGGGCCAGCAATCCGCTGACGGCGAACTCCATGTCCGGCGTACCCCGGTTGCGGACCTCGTTCAGTTGCGGGAGAAGGGACAGCATCCGCCCGGTGACGTCCTCGCCCTTTTCAAATTTGCTCTCGGCAATGGCGCAGTCCGCAAGACCCACGCCGTCCCGCCCCAGTACCGCCTCCACGGGGAGACGGAGGGTTTTGTAGAGCAGGTCGTCCTTTTTGCTCCATTCGGAAAAGTCCTTGCCGCCGTTCATGATGCTCGGCAGCGCGCTCGTGACGGAAAAGGACGGCAGCGCCACCTCTTTGTTCGTCAGCAGCCGGAACACGGCGGGGATGGTTTCCGTCAGACCGTTCACGCCCCGCTGGGGCAGGGAGATGTCCAGCCATGCAAGGCGGCCGCGCGCCTGCTTTCCGGCGGCGTCCTGCCTGCCGCAGTGTTCGACAAACTTTTGCAGTTCGCCATACCAGCGCTCCGAGCCTTCGTAATCCATGACCAGCGCGCAGAGCATGCTCATGCCCTGCATCAGAGAGGGGGATGCGAGAATTTCCGCCTCTGGCAGGCTGCGGTAGTATTTTTCCATCTCAGCATAGTGCCCCATGCCGGGGTGAAGTTCTGCATTACGCACCAGCAGCTCAGAAACCTTGGAATGGTCACCACCGCTGGTGTAGCATTCCAGGGCGTGGGCGTAATCCTCCTTCAGCTCATAGTACAGCCCGCCCCGGCTGATGAGCGCTTTGCGCTTTTCCTCGGTATACTCCCGTTCCATCTCCCAGAGGAGAAAAGCCCGGAAACCCGACCAGAAGTGGAAGCGCTGGCAGTCTTCGTAGCGCAGCATAGTAGTGTATCGAAGAATCCAGTCCAGCCGTTCGCCGGCACGGGGATCGCCGCTGACCATCCGCGCCATTTCCAGGTCGAAACTTTCAAAGGGGGCCAGTTCCAACAGGAAGCGCCGCACCGGCAGGTCAAAGCGCCGGTAGATGGCGGTCTCAAAGTAGAGGAACACCTCGTGGTACACCCGTGCCACCAGCTCCGGCGTCCACGGCTTATCCGGGGACATGCACCGCGCCGTGATGGCCACACCCAGCGGATAGCCCACGGATTCTTTCAAAATTCCATCGATCTCGCTATCTGTTACGTTTACTCCCGAAAGCTGAAACAGCCGCCGCACATCGCCCGCGTCAAAAAGCAGGTCGTCGGCCTCCAGCACCGTCATCAGCCCCGTGTACTGAAACGCCGTCAGGCAGCCGGGCGGCACACCGCGCGAGAGCAGCACGAAATGGCGCTCCGGACTTGAGCGGATCAGTTCGCAAAGAGCCTGCTGCCCGGCTTCCTCCTGCATGAACTGAAGATCGTCAATCAGCAGAATGTCCCAATCCTGCGCTGACGATGGGATTGCGCAGTCTGGGTCTGCCGCACTTTGCCGCAGCACATTCCGCCCGCGCAATAGCGCGTCCGCCAGTACGGTCTTTCCAAAGCCGCAGGGCGCGCTGAAAAAAAGGACTCTGCCATGCGCCATGAAGCTGTCAAACCGTTTCTGAACGGAGGTCTTTATGATAATATTTTTGGTCATTTCTTCCCTCCCTTTGATACAGAGCGAGATTGCCATAAGTCTTTCGTAACCTGTCTCGAATTATATTATACGTGTTTGTTTCGGAATGTAAATCATCCCAAAGGATGAGACACTCTGCATAGCAAACTGCTATGCAGATCATTTTTGTTTGATTTTGATAGCATAGATGCAAATAAGCAGCCACACACCGAAGTGCGTGACTGCTATGTAAAAAGTTCGGAAAGGATTTTTGCAATCTGACACAGTTTCCTGGCCCTGAATCTCCATCAACATAAAAATATCTCCATCATTTCAAAAGAGAATGACGGAGATATTTCGCCTTGTTTATTCTTGTAGCAACCAATCGGCTATATCATGGATTTCGATTCCTTCATAACTATATTTTGGATGTTTGGTTCTGGCAATAATCATTTTCGGATAAGCATCTCGGATCTGAAGCAGAGGAGAGCATTCTCTCTCAAATGTTTCCTGCCCGGAAATGTTGT
>OGKD01001161.1_pt1 | contig 15016 bp, 18 predicted proteins | sample 1572371 | NCBI WGS metagenome assembly OGKD01 (sample SAMEA2582096, study PRJEB24529) | metagenome | biome: Human gut stool | place: China | collected 2011 | reverse complement strand
TGTACTTTTTATGATAGCATTTTTGCGCAAAAAATAGATTCCGGATTACGTTTTGAAACAAAAGGTTTTAAAGAGGGGCCATCCATTGAAAGAAAGTATGGTGAGCAGGTTCTTGGCGTTGGAGATACTGCAAAGGAGTATTTCAACATCATGTATCTTCGTCCATGGTTAGAGCGTTTCTTTTCTGAATGTGGGTACCGGTAGGCTATGGCTTGTGGATGCGAGATAAAGAAAATGCAAAGTGAACTGGATCGTATCAGTGAACTGGCGAAGAAAGCAGCTATTTTGGATGGCTGTATGTATGTTGTTTATCAAAAAGAGGACGGTACCTATGCTTTTGATAAGGTTGGGAATGAGATTAAAGGAAAGATTATCGAATATAGACATTACCTATAATTATGGCAGAATTAGTAATAGAAGGACTTGTAAAGGATGGTGAGATTCAGACATTGGTTGAACTGGATAATACTATTGAGCGTGTAAGGGCAACGTATGCCAATGCGGCCAAAGATCTTGCAAAAGGGTTAAAGATTAATGTGGACGGAATTGCCGATCTTGAAAAGTTAGGCTCTATATATACTACTCAATCTAAAAATGCGAGTTCCGCTTCTAATGAATTGACCGAAGCTCTTAGAAAACAGTCGGAAATATCCCAGACTGTGATAAAACGTATAGAGGAAAAGTTGAATGCAGAAAAGCTTTCCACTGCTGAAATCAAGAAACTTACTAAGGCGAGTGCTGATAATGCTTCTTCTTTAGAAAAAAGTGCTAAAGCAGAAGCCAACTTAACTAAAGCTCAAAATGCAGGTAATAGTACTCGTAAGAAAACTGTATTGACAGAGGAAGAACGGTTAAAGCTCATCCGGACAGCTATCACTCTAACCAATCAGGAAGTACATAGTAAGGCACAAGCAAAAGAAATGAATAAACAGCTTCAAAAGGCTGTAGATGTATTGAAAGATACTGATGAGAACTATATCCGGACTCTTGCACGCCTTAACTCCACAATAGGTATTAATACCGATTATGTGAAACGTAACTCCGACCGGTACACACAGCAGAAGATGACAGTAGGTGCGTATCGGGAAGAAGTAAAAGCTGCGTGGATTGAGATACAAAACGGAAATAATTCAATGCAGAATATGGGTATTATTGCGCGTAATACCGGTAGGATGCTTCAAAGTGAGTTAGCTCCTGGAATAAGTAAAGTCGGTGCAGGACTCAAAGGGTGGGTTGCCGGGTATGTTGGTGCACAGGCTGTTGTTAATGGAGTAGTTGCGCTTTTTACACAACTTCGTGAGGGTGTAGGCTCCGTTGTTGAATTTGAGTATGCTAATAGTCGGCTTGCTGCTATATTGGGTACTACGTCTGACCAGATAAAAGAGTTAACTCTTGATTCTAAAAGATTGGGGGCAACGACTAAGTACACGGCTTCTCAAGCTGCTGAACTTCAAATCGAATTAGCAAAATTAGGATTTACACGAAAAGAAATCTTAGATGCAACTGAATATGTATTGCGATTTGCACAGGCCACTGGTGCTGAATTATCGGATGCTGCGGCTTTGTCTGGTGCAGCTCTTAGAATGTTTAATGCAGACACCAAGGAAACTGAACGTTACGTATCTGCGATGGCTGTTGCGACTTCACGTAGTGCATTATCATTCTCATATCTTGCTACCGCGTTACCTATCGTTGGCCCGGTTGCTAAGGCTTTCAATTTTACCATAGAAGATACTTTGGCATTAGTTGGAAAGCTTGCAGATGCCGGCTTTGATGCTTCCATGTCTGCTACTGCTACACGTAATATTTTGTTGAATCTTGCTGATACGAATGGTGTACTTGCAAAATCACTGGGAGGGCCTGTAAAAACGTTGCCTGAATTAGTCGCTGGACTACAAAAGTTGAAAGAACAGGGGATAGATTTGAATAGTACCCTTGAAATGACCGATAAGCGTAGTGTAGCTGCTTTCAATGCTTTCCTTACTGCTGCAGATAAGATAGTCCCATTACGTGACCAAATTACCGGTGTTGATGAAGAATTAGCAGGTATGGCTCATACAATGGGGGATAATGTCAAAGGAGAAATCTATAATTTGAGTTCTGCATGGGAAGCGTTTATGATTACGTTAGGACGTGATACAGGTACAATTGCTGGGCTTGTCAGTGAGTTAACAGGATTTGTGCGTTCAATGCGTGAGGTTATCGCTACATCTGAAGAACTTGCAGAGGAAAGACTTGCTAATGCTGAAAGGAGTGGTCAGCAAGCTGCTAAACAGGATAAGGAGTGGGTTAAATCGAAGTTAGAAAGTATAGATACTGTTGCTCTCCATTATCGGAAAGAGGGTGTCGATGGCGCAGAAGCTTTTGAAAAAGCAAGAGCACAACAACTTAAGGTACTTGAGAGAGCATTAGCCCAAGAAGAAGCAAGGCTGCAACTCTATACCAAACGCAATGAGAAGCAATGGGATGAGTATAACAATCGGAGTTTTTGGAAACAAGGTCTTGGAATCCAAAAGGCTACGAATACAATGATTAATGATATTAATGAATCCTTTTCCCTGGTAGAGCAACAAACTGCTTATATAGCTGGTCTTAAAGAAAAGATGGACCAAATAAAAGGAATCACTAATGACTATCAGGATGAAAATACAGAAAGTACTTTCAATAAACCTCTTACTGATAAGGAAAAACGAGAATTAGAGAAAGCTGCACAGGAGAAATTGAAAATCCAGCAGACTTATCAAGAATCAGAACTTTCCCTTATGGATGAGGGATTAGAGAAAGAACTTGCCCGTATTGGTATTGAGTATTCAAAGAAGATAGCTGCTGTTAAGGGATATAGTAGGGAAGAGATTGCAACCCGGAAGAATCTTGCTAAAGAGATGCAGCGTGCTCTTGATGAATATTCCATCAAGTATAATTCAGATCGTGAAAAGAAGGATATTGAAAACGCTCTTACTGTTGTGAAAAAAGGTTCTAAAGAGGAACTGGATTTAAAACTACAACAGTTGGAACTTCAACGTGAGAGTGAAATTGATGCAGCAGAGAAAACTGGTGAAGATGTGTTCCTCATTGCTGAAAAGTATGCTAAGAAGAAAAAAGAATTATATGAGAAGTATGCTTCCGATCAAATTTCATTGATTGCTGAAAATGCAGCTCATGAGCAAAAGATTCGTGATGAAGAACACATCATGGATATGCTTGCGTTGAAAAAGAAACTGGCTTCTAAGCAAATTACACAGCAGGAATATGCGGCAGAGGAATACCGGTTACGGCTTGATTATGCTCGAAAGACTACCGAAGCCGCTATTGATGCCTTAGAATTGGAACTTCAAGCTGATAACCTTAGTGCGGATGATAGGGCTAAGATTGCCGAACAGTTGCAGAAATTAAAGGCTGATCTTGCCGAAGAGGAAGCAGAAGCAGAGATTGCTGCAATCAATAGTGTTACCAAGGCAGATGAAAAAGCGCAGAAAGAACGTCAAAAGAATCTCAAAAAATGGTTGCAGACTGCATCTCAAGCTGTCGGTGCAATCGGTAGTCTTGTCAGTGCTGTTTATGACGGTCAGATTGACCGAATAGAGGAAGAACAGGATGCAAACGATGAGAAGTATGAAAAAGATGTAGAACGTTATGAGAAGCAGGCTGAACAAGGTGCCATATCGGAAGAGGAAGCCGAAGCCCGTAAACGTTCTGCAAAAGCTGCTACTGAAGCCAAGAATGAGGAGCTTGAAAAGAAAAAGCAAGAGATTGCTCATAAACAAGCTGTATGGGAGAAAGCAACGAGTATTGCCCAGGCTGGAATAGCGACTGCACTTGCTATTACTGAAGCGTTGCCCAATATCCCGTTATCAATCTTGATAGGAGCATTGGGAGCTATTCAAGTGGCAACTATTCTCGCTACACCGATACCTTCCTATGCTGAAGGTACGAAAGACGGTGCTCATCCGGGCGGTAAGGCGCTCGTGGGTGATGCGGGTAAACACGAGGTTGTCATGTATGCCGGTAAAGCATGGGTGACACCCGATACTCCTACACTTGTAGATCTTCCTAAAGGTGCACAGGTATTTCCGGATGTGAGCTCTATTGATTTGCCTGATTGGGATGTTCCGGAATGGGATGTTCCCTCTCTTTCTCCCACCTTTGTAGGAGTGGATACTACTGGTGAACCTATTATTTTCAATGATTATAGTGATTTGAAATATGAAATAAAGGGCTTACGTCATGAACTACGCAGTATTGGTAAGCAGCAACATAAAGATGCGTGTGCCCGTGATTATAAATATTATATGCTTTCCCGGTTATGATTGAAAGATTGAACCAATTATCTCTATATGATTTTATAGAGCTTTCATGTGGTGATTGCTCCGTATTACTTTCGCCAGATGAGGATATTAATGAGATGGAATTAAAGAAACGTTCATCTGATTTGATAATAGAGTACAAGAAGATAACTAATCCGTCCGGATTGAAATCTGTGTTAGTTGATCGTGAGGATATGATAAAAGAGAGGGCACGTGTTTTGCTTTTTAGAGTTTGTATTTCTCTGATTGCTATTGACGCTTATGATGACGTCAGAGAAACTTTAGCTTTATTATCGTATGATACGAAGTCTATGTCTGACGAGCAGGTCAAATCAAAAGTTGAGGAACTATTGCGATCTGCTTTATTCGAGCAAAAGAGAAGCGATGATATGCGTTCTGATGAGAAGAAAGAAAAAGCTACTCCGGAACAGATACGTTCTTCTTTTGATGCTGAAATAGCTTTTCTTATGACTTTTTTTAAAATGAATATTGATGTCCGGAACATAAGTGCTGCTGTTTATGCAAACATCGTTCATCAGGCAGATGTAGAGATAAGTATGAAGAAAAGAAATCGTTAGTTTGTATATTTTATGGTGATGTCTATTTGATTAAATTTCAAATGCAATCGAATTTTTTTGAAGGTCGTTAGTAACTCCTTTTTAGGAATCACAAACGACCTTTTTTATGAGCAAAAAAAACAGCACAAACTGCATTAATAGGCATTTATGCAGTATTTTATTGTCAGAACTTCGTACATTAGAGACGAAGTGCGATCGGATAACAGCAGAAGTGTCCGAAGTTAAAGAAATGATTGCTTCGTTGCCCCCCGACGTAGGCACCCTCATTAGTTCAATCGAACGTTCTGCAAAGGCTATGCACGAACAAAGCATAATGCACCGGGAATATGTGGAAAGGTGCATCAATGGTGAGTCAAGGGTACACTTATTTAGGAGGGCTGACAATGGACTTTGAAAAGGAAGTATCAGAAATATATCCCTGGATATTACGTGTAGCGAGGAGATTTTGCAGGTCCATGCAGGATGCAGAAGATTTAGCCGGTGATACAGTGTACAAGATGCTTATAAATCGTGATAAGTTCGATGTCTCTAAACCTTTGAAACCGTGGTGTCTTGCTGTCATGCAGAATACTTATATCACCCAGTACAATAGAAACTCTCTCATACATTTTATTGGATATGATTCAGCAGTTGAAGATGTTTCTTCTGACTATGCTTCTAATTTGGCAATGTTTAATGATGTTGTGTCTGCCATTCGCCGGTGTGCCCAAAAATCATGTTGTATGGATAGTTTGATATATTGTGCCCAGGGATATTCCTATGATGAAATTAGTGAACTGTTGAATGTCCCAACTGGAACAGTCCGAAGCCGTATTTCATTTGGTCGAAAGATGTTATATCAAGAGCTTGATTATTAATTCGTTAAAAATGGTTTGAAAAAGGCTGTTGAAGAAAAAAAATATCTATTTTGTTAGGCTATTACCTAACAAATGACTATATTTGCAATACCAAATAACATAAAAGTCAAACCAAAAAAAGTGAATTATGGAAACAAAGTCTAATTTTAGAGCCAGAGTGATGAAGTATGCTCATCACCTCCTTTCAACAACAAAAAAGAGTTGGAAATATTGTCTGCTAAAAGCGTGGGAGCTTTACAGACTTGCTAAAAGAATGAGAAGCGGTGAAGTTAAATTCGCCTATGAGAAAGTGAATGGTAGTATTCGCTATGCTATCGGTACTCTTAAGAATGTGCCTGCAGGTGCAACAAATAAGGGTAAACGTATGACAAAGCCTTCTTATAAAACTTTCTCTTACTTCGATGTTGATAAGCAGGAGTTTAGAAGCTTCAAAATAGAGAACCTTGTAACCGTGTATTGATATGACTTCATTAGAATACTACTCAAAGAGAAAAGAGGATAGCAGGCAAGAGCTTGCTACCCTCATAGCACAAGCTAATCAGCTCATCGGTGATACACATAACAGCCTCAACACCCATACTAATCAAGGGGGTAACATTGGCAATATAAAAATGCTTTCTCAACAATTACAGCAGCTAACAAGCCGTATTGAACTGGAAAAGCAAAAGGGAGATATGCTTGAAAGTATCTGCCTGACACTAACCACAGAAGGGTAAGCATATGAAAGCCACTTTGTTGAAAGTTACCGGAGAAACAGTTGAGATTTCTCCGGTGAATGGGAACTGCTTTACCCTAAAAGAAGCGCAGAGTTTAGTAAATGGCTATGTTCAAGTCATTGATATTTGCCCTAATAAAATAATGATAATGAATGAGGAGGGTAAATTCCACTTTGAGTTGAATGTTGAGGCTACCCGGATTGCATTAATGAATAGTGCTATTTTTCCTGATGATTATATAGCCGGTGACGCTATTGTGTGTGATGATACTATGTTTTAACCCTTTAATTTCAGAAAATATGAAAACAATTTATAGAGTAGAATCACCAACCGGTGAAGTTCGTGTATTGGAAGTGTCTCGCAATGAGACTGGATATAATGTTTACATAGATGATTCAAACATCTGTGAGAGCATTACTGAAGAAGAACTTACAGAAGCATTAGAGAACCCCAATTTTTAAATATGAATCAGAGTTTTCCATTTTGGAAACAACTAATAACAGAATAGATGAGTAATAGTATTGCAGCCAATGATATCATTCAAAATATCGACGATCTGTTAGCTGAATATCCGGTTGATGAATGTATTAACATCTTACAGGAAGTGGTAAAGCAGATAGATGTGCGTATTAAGGATTTAGTGAACATACATAATAAGAATAGAAATGAATAAAAAAGTAATATTGCCATGCCCATTTTGTGGTGAAATACCAGTGTTAGAACGTCAATATTTACCTGCATCACTCTGTTTATCATGTAAGAATGATAATTGCTATGTAAATCCTGCTATAGAGATTACTGTATTTTGCAAGCAAAATAGTGACGGTTTTACGTTTGCGCCTCAATTTGAGCAGCATGAAAATGAAATTATTGAAAAATGGAATAAAAGAAACGTTTAACTAATAATAAAGATATGAGTAAAATAGATTTAAATGCCCTTCGTGTTGGGGCATATAAAACCGCTTGTGAACACGGTTTCCACGATCAAGAATTGAGTAACGAGCATTATTTTTGCCTTGTTATATCCGAATTAATGGAAGCTATGGAAGCTGATAGAAAAGGCAGATTAGGAAAGAAAAGTAAGTCACGTTTTGAAATGGACTACAATCGTTATCCTGCATTGGTGGAAGAGGAAAAACGATTTAAGTGCTCGTTTGAAGCAAATGTAAAAGATACACTTCCTGATGAGCTTGCCGATGCTGTAATCCGCTTGCTTGACCTTGCAGGACTTCGAGGAATAAACCTTGAACTTGCCAACGGAGATATTGATGACTGTATTGAAGATATGGCAGAATCCTGCAAAGACGAAACATTCACAGAGTCCATTTATGCCATATCTACACTTCCTGTGAGATATGATGGCTTATATGACTTCCATACTACCATTAACGATATGGTACTGTCTATCTTCGGACTTGCCAAACATCTTGAGATTGACCTACTTTGGCATATTGAACAGAAGATGAAGTATAATAAACTCCGTGATAAGATGCACGGGAAGAAGTATTAACCCTCATAATAAGAATAGAAAGGAAATAAATTATGATATTCATATATAGAATAATTGCAGATAACTCTATTGTAATAATGCCTGGTGTATCTTCTGTTGATGCCCATAGTAAACTGACAACGGCATTGAATATGGTAGATAGTGATTTTTATTTGGTGGGTATGTTATCTCAAGGTATTATTATTAAAGGTGATTTTCAAACTCAATATTTATGATGAAAACTTTTGCGGAAAGATATAAAGAAAGTATCGTAAATCTTTCAAAGGAAGAATTGATACAACAAAGGGACATTATACTAAATCATATTGAAGCCCAACGTGAACGTTTGCATATTATCAGTAACGAGAAAAAAGTACATGATATTCGCGTGGCTATTAAAAGGGCTAATATTAAGCTTCGGGAAATAGATAGCTTGCTGAAGAACCAGTGTTCTTCTGAAGATAGTGCTATATATCATTTATTGGATAGTCGGATATCCAGATTTATAAATGAAATTGTTGAAGATCCTAATTTTGTTATTCCTAATTGGTCTAAATATATACTTCTGTCTGGAACAGCAGAGGAAGTCTGTGAGAGTGCAAATAATGGTGAATATGGTGAATTGTGTGTTGTCGCTAATTTCAAAGGTCAAATTATGTGGGAGTGGAATGGAAATAATGGATGGCAGACATCATAGATCTGGAAAAAGAATTCATGTGGATGTTGGTATCTGTTTCTAAAGTATTACTTTTGTATCGTAACTAATAAATTATATAGATTATGAACTTTAATAATTTAGATAATGTGGATATTTTTGATAAGTTCTTTCAAAAATATGCTAGTCAAATAAATTTAGATGTAACGTTGAATGTATATAGTTCAGATTATAAAGGTGATGTTAGATTGCTCACTGCTCTTAAAGCAATAGATGATCCTGATTATAAAGCTCTAGATGATACTCCATTTGCAGGTGCTGCCTATAAAGATTCTCCTTGTGAGATAGTATGCTCTGTGAAATGTTATGCTCAATGTGATTTTTCAGAGGAAGAAGCATTTGCCATTATTGCGCATGAACTCGGACATATCGAAAGAGATATTATTACACGTCGGCTCGGTGGTTTAGAAGATGAGATTGAAGCAGATAAGTTTGCTGTTAGGTTAGGTCTTACAAATGAATTAAGAAATGCTTTACAGCGAATGATTGATGCGAAAATTAATCTGGAGGAAGAAGATGGACTGAAAAAAAGAATATGTGAACTCAGTAAATATCTTTAATTCCATGTTTAGAGAAGCAATACTCGAAGCCCTAAAAAAAAGAGGAATAAAGCAGATTGAATTAGCCAGGCATTTGGATATAAACCGAAGCTCTCTCAATGCTTTTTTAAAAGGCAGTGGAAAAATTAGCTTGGCGAATGTCGAAAAGTCATTTTTGTTTCTTGGAATAGAAATAGTGTTGAAAGACAAATAGTTATAGCTCGTTTTTGCAAAGCGTGATTTTCAAGAATTTAGCCAATCGGGAAACCGGTTGGCTTTTTCTTTATATTTGTCCGTGAACGTTCAAATAGACAGAAAATGCTTTGTAAATATGTACTTACCGTTGATAGTATCCCTTACGATATACCCAAATCTTGTATTAAGAATTGGGATGAAATAAAGTTTTCCCGTAAGCGATCCGGCCTTGAAGGGATAACTAGAACTTTTACTTCAAAATTCCAGTTTGTCGGAGAAGCCTACAATCTTTTACTGAATGAGTATTTGAGTAAATACCTGGCTTCTAATGCAAGTATAACTGTTTATACTATAACCAATTCTCATACTTATGAAGAGCTTTTCAGTTGCAAGTTGGATTTTGGAACATTGACTTATGACGGAAATTTAATTTCGGTTAATTCAATAGATAATAGTATTGCTAATATCATAAAAGCCAATAAAGGTACGCAGTACGAGTATTTGGTAGATGAGATAAAAGATGTATATCAGCTTTATTATGATTCTGTCAGTATGAATTATAGCCAGCCATATACACTAGGTGGTAATACTGTTGAGAATGACGCTTCTTTGCAATATGTTGTAATTGACAAAGAGATATATGTAGAAGCTATAACATATTCGCTTCCCTTATATACTTCAGGAGGAGAACTTCCTTCTCGAGATTCACCTTTTGAGTTTCATGATTCACCGCAGGAGTCGAAAGATGACCCAAATGTATTTGTTAAAGCGTTATTTGATACTGATGTAGTATTGAAATTCAATTTTGATTATTATATCAGTTATAGCGATGTATATACTACTAAGGCTGAAATTATTTTAGGAGGGCGTTATGAAGATGGTCGTTTAATGGAATTGAAGAGATGGGTATATAATAAGGGAGATTCTAATCCAAAAAATATTGAAGAGTCCATCAAAATTCATCTGACTAAAGGGCAAGCTTTGTTTTTGGACTTGAAAGTAACATTTAATAGGGTTAATGCTTCCACTGGCAATATCTTTTTCCGTAATTTTCAATTTGAGGCACGTTTTACTTCTCGTGCTAAGCCTATTTATGTAGATGCTATAAGACCTATTGATGTACTAAACCGATTACTTAAAAGCATGAATGGCGGGAATGATGGTATCTACGGTGAGATCGCATCAGGTATTGATGAAAGGTTAGACAGTTGCGTGATATTAGCTGCTGAAAGTATCCGTGGTATACCAAAGGCTAAACTATATACATCTTATACTAAATTTAAAAACTGGATGGAAACCGTGTTCGGATTTGTTCCTGTTATAAATGGTGTCACTGTATGTTTTAAGCATCGAGATGAATTATTTAGTGATAATTCTGTGAAGGATTTAGATAGCAGCTTCTCGGATTTTGAGTATAAGATTGATTCATCGAGAATATATTCTTTGGTTAGAGTAGGATATGACAAGCAGGATTATGAGAGTATGAATGGTCGCGATGAATTCCGGTTTACCACTGAATATACTACTGGCATTGATATTACAGATAATGTATTTGAATTGATTAGTCCTTATCGTGCAGATGTTTACGGGGTTGAATTTTTATCACAGAAGAGAGGTAAGGATACAACAGATAGTGAAAGTGATAATGATGTATTCTTTGTCTGTGCCAGTACTACATTACATGATAATGGCGGAGTCCAGACTTTTAAAGAGTATAGGCTTATAAGGAATGGTTGGGAGATTAGCGGTGTACTTGATCCTGAAACTATGTTTAATACTATGTATTGGCAGGGTGCCATGTTGCAATCAAATGCAGGATATATCGGTATGTTCACTAAAAAACTGTCTTATTCTTCTTCTGACGGCAATAGTGATGTATCTGTCAATGGTGTAGGAATGAAAGATGATTTCAACGTAGAGAGTAAAATTATTACTTGTGGAGATGTTTCATTTACAACCTTTGATGAGGATATTCCACAAACAGATGATGGAACGATTATAATTCAAAAAGATGGTCTTGTTTACGAAGGTTACATCAAAGAGGTGAGTAGTGTGGTTGAGAGAAACGAGGGAGTGAAATATGATTTATTTGTCCGTTCAATAACAAATGCTTAGGATATGATTATAAGCCCGTTTACACCATTGTTTTTTTCTCCGTCTACCGATAAGTTTGGAGCGAAGAGTAAATATGTACAACTATTCTCGCGTACAGATCGAATTTTTATTGAATTGATTTCAGGTCCGGAAGAACAGGAACCTGTTGTTTATATAAATAATCTTTTGAATGATACATCGACTGCTATATTATTAAGTTCATGGAAAATGAATGATGATAAGATAGTTTATTTCTATAATATCTCATTACTTCCATGTGGATACTACAATGTAGTTGTAAATGGGAGAACCAGCGAGATATTTAGGATTACAGATGATGAGCGTGAGCTTTCCGAGACTACTCTTATCCAGTATTCAATGAAAGATAACAAACAGCGTCTTGATACGGTTTGGTGGATAGATGGTATGCAATATTTCTTTGATTTTCGTATCCCTGGTGGTTTTAAAGATAATGGATGGACGTTTGGTGTAGATAATGAACAGTTTGTAACTTCAGATGAGGATATTGTTGAATTGTTCAGTCATGAATACACGACAGTATTATTCACTCTTGGAAATGCAATGGGATGCCCTGTGTGGTTTGCTGAATTGTTGAATCGTGTTTTATGTTGTAACTACGTCTACTTCGATGGTATTCGATATGCAAGAAAGGAAAGCAATGTTCCTGAACTTAATCAGCAGATAGAGGGGTTGAAGAGTTTTGTATTCAATCAGATGTTGCAGAAGGTGAAAACTATGAATCCTGTCTTAGAATGGAATAACCAACTTGCTATGAGGTGTGTACAAAACGGTGTTTATAGGACAGTGGATGATGAAGGAATGCGTAGTATCAAGTATGGTTCAGAAAGTGAGATCACTGAAGTTGGAGCATATATCAATATGACTAAGGTTACTTCTAATGCTGGAGTTTCTATTAATAGTGATACTATGATTACGGTCAACAGTATTCATCACCCAGGTGGTGATGAAATTTCATATTGGGATTTGATTGCAATCAAGACGACTGATATAGACAATAAGTATATTGATAGAAGAGGTTACGGCAGGCTTACTGTTAATGGGCTGGATAACCTTAAGGACAGTTTGGATAACGGTTCGATAAATTTGCGTGCTGTACTATATACAGGGGATTCATATACCAACCTTATTGAAGGTAGTGTAATCAGTAGGGATGGTGTATGTGTCTTGAAAGGTATTAACGGTGGAGATATTGGTGCTCTGAAGGAGTTCCAACTTTATCTTGATAATGTCTATGATTGCGACATAGATAATCTTGGTATGACCATTGAGCTTGTATGGGTATATGAAAATGATTAAAAATGAGAATTATGACAGAAACAGAGAAACAACAGATTGTTAGCCTTGTGCTGCAAGCGTTGAAGACAAACAGTCTTACAATAGAGCAACTGACTGATACAACAGAGCTATTTAAAGATATGTACGTTGAAGTTAGTGGTGGTCGAAAAATATCTATTGATTTACTTTCAAGCACTATTGCAAAAATGGTGAATGGGGATTTTGATGCGTTAGTGAAGAATGTCAATAAGATTGCAAAGGATTTATCGGATGGAGATGCCGAGTTATTGAAACGTATAACAGGTGTGTCTGACAAATCCAGCCCTTCAACAGATCCATTTAAGAGTATCGGTACTTTTACTGCTATTGGCAGCTTTAAAGACAAATTGAAAACAATGTATTCCGGTGATTCTTCTATTGGAAATTATCGGTGTATTTTGTCTATTGATTCGTCTAAGATTCCTGTCAATATTCAGGTTGAACGGCTGGAACTTGATAAGGTTTGTCAATCATTCACTTCGTGCATACAACTGGCTACTATGTCAGATAGTGCCGAAGGTGTATATTTAGGTACAGTTTGTACTATCTCACGAATCGGTATTGTTTCCGGTGGTAGTGTCACATGGGACAAATGGACTTCTGTAATAAGTGACTTTGAGGAAAGAATAGGTAAAGAGAGCGGTATCGCTCCTTTGGATGAAAATTGCAAAGTTCCTTCCGAATACTTGCCTGAACCGCTGTCTCTTGGAGAAAGTGAAGAGGAAGCCTTTCCCGGCAACCGTGGAAAAGCTTTAGAGGATAAGATGAATAATATTCCTTCAGACATTCTCAAACCTGATTCTTTCTCCGTCCTGTCTGATGCTTCCTATCTCAATGTGTCCTTTAAAAAAGTGTCTAAGACAACCGGTAAAGAAACAGATGGCAGCTTCCGTCTGACTTCCGCCACTTCTGAAAAAGCCGGGCTTATGTCCGCCGAGGATAAGCAGACTCTTGAGGAAATGAAGAACGGAACGCCCGACGACGACGTGACACACCCGGTCGTCATTGTCGATGAAATTGCACCATTATCAAATGGCTATTATACTCTTGAAACCGCCATTGCCGCCATTGTGTCCTACCAGCAGGAATCAGGTATCAACTATGAGAGAACGGGCCTCATCATCACCTATAAAACAGGTGAGTATGAAATGGAAACCCGGCAGTTTCAGGGTGCCGTGTCCGATTTTGCGACCCCTTCTTTGTGGAAACCTTTCGGCAGCGGTGGCGGCAGTTCCGACGTCGAAACTTCTGACGAACCGGCAGAAGGGGGAAAAGACGCTTTCTCAACTGGTGGTGCCTATACCTATGTACCGGCCAATCTCGACGTGAATGTTGAAACAGAAGGCATCGTAAAAATTCAGATGAAGAACGCTGCTGGTGATACTCTCGGTGATGAAGTGCAGTTCGCCATCGGTACGGGTGGCGGTGGTCAGACTGGGTAGGAAACGAAAAAGGATTAGGACGTGAAACAGAATGGAGTGCAACTGTGCTAACTCCCGGCATATATACCCGTTCACAAGAGAATAATAACCGTCTGGGAGTTTTTGGTAAAGCGGAAGATTTGGGAAGCCGTAAGATATTGGAGAAAGCTACGGAATTATTCTGGTATCCTTCGGAAGTGGACGTATCCATTCGTCCGGGATGGTTCTATCATGCGGAAGAAGACAGCAAAGTGAAGTCATTGAAACATTTGGCGGATATCTATTTTCAATCAGTAGGTTATAATTCTGTTTTGTTGCTGAATATTCCTCCGGATCGTAGGGGACTGATTAATGAAGCCGATGTGCGGCGATTGAATGAATTTGCAGCTTATCGTGAGCGGGTATTCGCTTCTAACAAGGTTGTGAATGGTAGAAAATACTGGAATACAACCCCTGGCAGTGAAAAGATTTATTCATTGAAGCCGAATGCAGAGATGAATGTGGTGATGCTTCAGGAAGATATAACGAAAGGGCAGCGGGTAGAAGCCTTTACGGTGGAAGCCCTGACTGATAATGGCTGGAAGGAAGTTGGAAAAGGTACGACGATAGGATATAAGCGTATGTTGCGTTTTCCGGCAGTGAAGGCCAGTAAGCTCCGCGTGAAAATAGACGAATGCCGGTTGACTGCATTTATTAGTCAGGTTGCTGCCTATTATGCGGAACCTTTGCAGGAAGAAACAACGAAAGAAGAC
>OGKD01001138.1_pt1 | contig 15257 bp, 12 predicted proteins | sample 1572371 | NCBI WGS metagenome assembly OGKD01 (sample SAMEA2582096, study PRJEB24529) | metagenome | biome: Human gut stool | place: China | collected 2011 | reverse complement strand
TCTTCCGGAATAAACGGCTTCTTCACATAGTTGTTGGCCCCGGCGGCATAACCTGCCTTCAGGTCTTTCGGCGAGGTGAGTCCGGTGGTAAACAGAATTATGGTTTTTCCGTCAACCTCGCGTATTTTCTTCACCATTTCTATTCCGTCCATGATGGGCATGTCGATATCAGATACGATAACATCGGGCTGAAAGTCTTGCCACACCTTCAGTCCTTCCTTGCCGTTTACGGCAGTTTTCACCTCATATCCTCCGATGATATCTTCGAAGCAACTTTTCTCCATATAGGCGAGGTTTTCATCATCCTCTACCAGGAGCAGTTTAGTATTTGCCATAATCTTTTCAGTTTTTGATGATTACAGTTGCAAAGATACATTTTTTTTGTGAAAGAGCCATATAAAGAGGTGGAGATTAACTTAAAGATAACATTCATTCCTGAACTTTTGAAGGCACTATGGATTAGGAACGGGGAGTGATTAGGGGCGGGTATAAATTAGGCACGGATTACGCGGATCCGTGCCTAAATAATTATTGCTTGTCCGAGTCGATGAGGGCGAGCAGATGCTCTACTGCCACCTCCTGCGGAATATTCTTTTCTACGCAAACCTGCTTGCGGTAGAGGCTTACTCGGTTAGGACCGGCACCTACGTAGCCGTAATCGGCATCCGCCATTTCGCCTGGACCATTCACGATACAGCCCATGATACCTATCTTCAGCCCCTTGAGATGCTTGGTTGCCTCCTTGATCTTGGCGATGGTTTCACGAAGATCGTAGAGGGTTCTGCCGCATCCCGGACAACTGATATACTCGGTCTTGCTGGTGCGCAGACGGGCTGCCTGAAGTATTCCGAAAGCGGTTTCATCTATTGTCTGGGCCGGGATGTCTCCATTGTTCATCAGCCAGATACCATCGGTCAGACCATCAATCATCAAGGCTCCCATATCAGCAGCAGCCTCCAGCTGGAAGTTGCTCTTCTCCTCCTTGCCGTGCTGGTACATCTCGGCGAAAACCACAGGGTTCTTCAAGCCGGCATTCATCATCTCGTGAACCAATGCACGCTGGTCGCCCAGACGGTTCTGATGATTGCTTACGCAGATAACCACCACCTCTGGATGAGCCTTCAGACAGGCGATATATTCCTCGGCAGGTGTACCAAACTGCAGGGTGAGGAACTTCACGTCGGCCTTGATGCTGGCGATGAGCGGCATCGCCATGGCAGGGAAGATAGGGTAGAGCTTGGCACCAGTCGTCTCTGGCTTGCTGTTCAGCGTCTCGTAAACATTGTAATCTACGATGTAGTTCTGGCCAGCCACAAACTGCTTAGGCATCTTGCCGCCGATGTAGATATAGTCTGGAGTAGCATCCTTGTTCTCACAAGCGGTGCTCTCGCCGTTGATTCGGTTGCTGATAACTACCGGAACGTTGCTGCCGCCGATATTGCCTACAGCCACGGTTTCGCGGCGGGTAGGGCGCAGCCAGTCGAATGAAGGACAAGCTGTGGCAGGAATCATCAGATGCCCCTTCTTCTTGTCGATGTAATCTACCAGATGGCGTGCCACAGGAATCTCTGCAGCCGGTTCCTCGCTCAGGCTTACACGAACGGTATCGCCGATGCCATCAGCTAGGAGGGCACCGATACCTACGGCACTCTTGATTCTGCCATCTTCGCCTTCGCCGGCTTCGGTTACGCCGAGGTGGAGTGGGTAGTTCATGCCTTCCTTCTCCATTTCTTCTACCAGGAGGCGCATGGAGCGGACCATCACAACGGTATTGGATGACTTGATGCTGATAACCACATCGTGGAAATTCTCCTTCTTGCAGATGCGCAGGAACTCGAGACAGCTCTCTACGATGCCCTCTGGCGTATCGCCGTAGCGGTTACGGATGCGGTCGGAGAGTGAACCATGATTCACACCGATGCGGATGGCAGTATGATGCTCCTTGCAGATGTTGAGGAAAGGTACGAAGCGATCCTCAATCTTCTGAAGTTCGTGGGCATACTCCTCGTCGGTATATTCCTGCTTGATGAACTTGCGGGCAGGATCCACGTAGTTGCCCGGATTGACGCGCACTTTCTCACAATAGAGAGCAGCCACATCGGCAACGTTAGGATTGAAGTGAACATCGGCTACGAGCGGAGTCTGATAGCCGTCGGCACGGATGCCGGCATTGATGTTTTTCATGTTCTCTGCCTCGCGGGAACCCTGAGTGGTGAAGCGCACCAGTTCGCCACCAGCCTTGATAATCTCCTCAGCCTGTCGCACGCAAGCCTCGGTATCATTGGTGTTGGTGGTGGTCATCGACTGGATGCGGATAGGATTATCGCCACCCAGGTCGATGGCTCCGATATGTGCCACAGAAGAGGCACGGCGGGTATAATTGAATAAATCTACCATAATATATAAGATAAGATATGCCCCAAAAGAATGGGGCATATCACATATTAGATTAATTACACTTGAAGTCGTATTTCACCTCAGCCAGGTCCTTGTTGGCCTTCTCGATCTTGGCACCGAGACCCGCCTTCCAAGCCTCTACCTTCTGAGCCACTTCCTCGTCGGCAAGGGCAATCATTTCAGCAGCGAGGATGGCAGCGTTCTGAGCCGCATTCACACCAACAGTAGCTACAGGAATGCCAGGAGGCATCTGGATGATGCTGAGCATGGCATCAAGACCATCGAGCATACCCTTGATAGGCACGCCGATTACTGGCAGAGGAGTAGATGCTGCGATAACACCAGGAAGGGCGGCAGCCATACCGGCAGCGGCGATGATAACCTTCACGCCACGCTCCTTGGCTCCCTTGGCGAATGACTCTACTGCATCTGGAGTGCGGTGAGCAGAGAGGGCATTAACCTCGAAAGGAATCTGGTTGTCGTTCAACCACTTACATGCTTTTTCCATAACAGGCAGATCGCTTGTACTGCCCATAATAATGCTTACTAATGGTTTCATTTCTTCTTATATTTTATTATAAACTTTATATTACCAAAATAGCACAGGCTGTGCCTATCAGGAATCCTGCAACTACCTGTGACAGCGTATGTTGTCGGAGTATCATGCGGGCACTTCCTACTGCGCCTGCCATCATCAGCACAAGGCAGAGCCACCACAGCGGATTGAAATTGAAGGCTACAGAATAAGACACCAGAGCTCCTGCCACACCTCCGATGGCTGCCGTATGGGTGCTGATCTTCCACCATACATTGATGAAGGCGCAAATCATCTGTATCGCCAGCGCTACCACTACGATGATACTGATGACGCGAGGCGTATTGCGGTATTCCATCCAGAAAAAACAGCCGAAGTAACATACGATAGAGAGGATGTAAGGCACAATACGACGCTCCTTCTTGCCCAGTTCACGCGAGGTCCAGCCTTGAACCATGCGGTAGAGGTGGATGAGTAGCGATGGAGCTACGACGGTCAGGAGGTAGACCATGCCCAGCATCACCAGTTTGTATCCTATCGGTAACAGCGACATATAACTGAAGATGAACAGAGCAATCAGTCCTACCATCGGTAGATAGAAGGGCGTGAAGATCATGCTCATAATGCGTGCTGTCAATATGATATTCTTCTCTTTCATAACACTAATAACGTATATATTCTTTTTATCTCTCAAATATTTTGTGGTGGGCCCCGGTTTCTTCCTGACTCATACCACTATCTTATTTCCTGAGTCGTGCCACCGGTATGCCCAGTTGCTCCCTATATTTTGCCACCGTACGTCGTGCGATAGGGAATCCCTTCTCCTTCAGCAGTTTGGCGAGTGCATCATCGCTGATCGGCTTTTTCTTGTCTTCTTTCTCGATGATGTCGTGCAGGGCAATCTTGATTTTGCGGGTAGACATCTCTTCGCCGTCTTCAGTGGTGTAGCTGTCTGTGAAGAAGAACTTCAGCGGGAAGGTGCCCCATTTAGTCTGGGCATACTTCACGTTGCTCACTCTCGAGATGGTACTGATGTCCAGTCCCGTGCGTTCTGCTACATCCTTCAGGATCATCGGTTTCAGGTCAGCCTCGTCTCCATCCAGGAAGAACTGCCGCTGTATGTCGATAATTGCCTTCATGGTGACGATGAGGGTATGTCTTCTCTGCTTGATGGCTTCGATGAATCCCTGTGCCTTGTCCACCTTTTCCTTGGCGTAGAGCAGGGCTTCCTTGTCGCTCCGGCTCATCTTGTCTTTATGCTTCCTGTAGGTGTCAATCATGTCGGTGAATGATGGCGAAACCGTCAGTTGCGGAATGTTGCCACGGTTCAGCGAGAATGTAATCGTTCCGTCGTCATTGGTGTCGATGATGAAGTCGGGGGTAATCTGCTGCATGTTTCTTCCCTCTGTTTCGCCCATCGATGCGCCCGGTTTCGGGTTCAGCTTTCTGATTTCTGCCTGCAGGGTTTCTACCTGTGTATCGTTCAGTTCCAGTCCTGCCTTGATCTTGTCCCAATGTTTCTTGGTAAACTCGTCAAAATAGTCGGTAAACACCTCTTCCATCGTCTTGCGGAGCACACCTCTCGGCAGTCTTTTAACCTGCAGCAGGAGGCATTCCTGCAGACTTCTTCCTCCTACACCGGCTGGGTCGAAGGTCTGTAGAATGTGGAGCACGTGCTCGATGTCTTTTTCCGTAACATCGATGTTGTGATAGATAGCGAGTTCATCGCAGATGCTGTCCAGGTCCTTGCGGAGCAGTCCGTCGTCATCCAGTGAACCTATGAGATATTCCATTACTTCCTTCTCCTTGTCGCTGAGCGGCTGCATGTCCATCTGTTCCTTCAGCTTATCATAGAAAGAGGTGGTGTCGCCGTAAACCATTTCTTCGTAGTCAGCGCTGTCCTGGTTGTTGTATCTGTCTGTATTGTAGTCAGGCATCTGGTCGTCTTTTCCGATGCTTTCCAGTGCCTGGTCCAGTTCGTCTTTTCTTTCTTCTTTTTCAGATTCAGCCTCGTAGGCATCCTCATCGCTGCTGTTGCCGTACTCATCATCTGCGGGCGAATCATCATTGGCGACATTCTCGTTGAGCATGTCGTCTGGGTTCTCGCTTTCCAGAGCGGGATTATCGTCCAGTTCTGCATTGATACTGTCTTCCAGTTCCGTGAGCGGCATTTCCAACAGTTTCACCTGCAGCATTTGCTGGGCTGAAAGTCTTTGAAGTTGCTGTAACTTCTGTGCCTGTGTCTGTATGAGTTTTTGAGCCATAATTACTTAAAGTATTCTTTTAGTTCGTTGGCAAGCTGGTAAAGCCTGTCTGGATTTCCGTTTCCGTATTGGTGCCAGATGTCGCTGCATGCTTCTAGCAGCGGGTGTATCAGCACATCTTCGCGGTTGAGATAGGGGTCGCAGTACATGAATACGCCCATCGCCTCGGCAATGACCTTCGGTGATGTCCTGATGAGTTTTCCCAGGTCGATGATTTCCGGTGTTTCCGGCACCATGGTGATTGGTGTGAGCTGGAAGTAGAGATCGAGGATGATGATGAGTTTCACGGGGGTGAGCGATGGTTCACTTTCCAGTGGTTCCCAGTTTTTCTCGAATGTTTCCTTCACTTCCACTCCCTCGAAGAACTGTATGGCGTTTCCGCAGCCGTTCATCTGCCTGATGCGCTGTATATCGCGCTTCAGTTTCTGTGGCTTATCGGCATACTTCTCCCATAGTCGCTTGATTCTCGGAGTCACCATTCTGAGTTTGAACATCTGTTCGTGCAGAAACTCAGGTGGAATATGCAGTTCCAGGCTCAAGTCGACCATCCCTTTCGAATAGAGAGGTTTCACGCCCATGGGCTTCTTCTGGTACAGCTGCAACAGCAGGAGCCAGTATTCTTCGTTCCAAAGAGGATGTCTTGCCATAATTTCCTATCTTTATATATCTTCTGCAAAATTACGACTTTTCGTTGGTAAAACAAAATAATTTGGCGGTTATTTTTTCTCAAACTGAACTTTCTCCAGTCTAGGAGTAAATGAGTTAAGTACTTTAAGGAGTTATGGCTATAGTCTTTGGCAAAGTTTTTATGTAGTAATACATATGTCCTAGCTCCTTTACTTAGGGGATAAAATAAAGAGCGCAACTTCGAATGATTTCGAAATTGCGCTCTTCTAATACGATATTCCCAAATTTCTCATAACTCAAGGGCTTTTTGTTACCCTTTCCATTACGGAGCCCGAAGCAGCAATTCTGCTCAGGCGTCATCTTTGGTTATCCCATACATTTGGATCTTTTTACCTTCAACTCACCTGTTGAAATTATCCTGTTAATCCTTGAATAAACAATCTTTAAATTTACCTTTAAACTAAAACCTAATAAAAAAACAACTAACAATCTTAAACCTAAAAACCTAATAACCTAAACTTTTTGTCGTCCTTGAATAAACAATCTTTTCTTTACCTTAACTAATACCGTTTCTCTGAATAAACAATCTTAAATTTACCTTTAAACTAACTAATAACCTAAAACAACTAACAATCTTAACCTAAAAACCTAATAACCTTTTTGTCTTATTGACGATGCAAAGGTACGACGATTTTCCGAACCCACCAAATGTTTTAAGAGAAAATCACATAAAAAAGCCTCTTTTTTGATATAAATCAACTATGTGTGTGCGCACACACGTGCTATTTAACAGCTATTTGATGTATGTCAACCATTTTAACACATTTCTTATGTCTGAAGCCTGTTTGGGAGCTTATTCCTGATTATAGTTAAGCTTATACCTTATTATATATAGAGAGGAGGTTTATGCTGTCTTTGGGAGATGAGTAAGGTACGACTAATCGCACTGACCGGTCGTACAGATATGCCTCTTCGCTCATGGATACGGCGATGGTCTTGAGGCGCAGATAGTCTTCCGATAGGTAGATGAGTCCCTTGTTGCCCCAGTTCTTGCCCCATGAATTGCGGCAGACGTAGAATCTCTGCTTGCCTTTCATGAAGGTACCTATGATTTCCATCACATGATCATCAGTGGTGCGAAGCTGTTCAAACTCCTTCTGTCGCGATGCCTGGGTCACGGGGCGTTCCATCGGCTGTATGTCTACACAGTTCTTCCTTGGTTCCTTGAAGCCAGGTTCGCTGATGTCACCTTCCCAGCATACCGGGTGTCCTTTTTCTACCGCCTTCCTGATGTGAAGCATCAGCTCGTCGAGCGGAAGGTTCAGATAGGCATCGTGCATCCGGTTATCGGGAATCTCGAGCGCAAAGTATTCTCTGTAAGGATGATGCGAGAAACTGGTGAGCGATACATACTCCTCGGGATAGCATACGCTGTGGGCAAACTCTTGAGGGGTATATTCGGCACCCAGCATGTGTACGGCCTTGGCAGGCATGTAGCCTATTTCTGCGTCAAACAGGTCGTTCAGTTCCTCTTTGAGCTGGCTGATGCCCGCTTTCTGCGAGATGGCGCCATCGCACAGTTTCTGCACCTTGCGGCAGAGCACCTTGTAGTTCACGTGCTTCGGATCTTCATAGCTGTCGTAAGGTTGTGCACCATACTTATCTATATAATGTATCAGCATCGGAGCAGTACCGCGCAGGCTGATGTTCTTCTTTCCCTGTGCAAAGTAATATTCCAGTGCCTGTTCTTCCAGCATCATGCGGGCTATGTAGGCGATGGAGAGATTCACGGAATCCCCCTTCATGATGTGCTCGCTTTCGATGGTGGCAAGCATGCCGTATGCCCAGCAGAGTTCGCTGTTGCCCTGGTCCTTGACGGGCGTAGTACTGATCAGGTGGATATGCTCCGGAAGATAATCCTCGCCTCCATCTGTCTCTGGGATACCGGCTCGCTGCTGTCTGTATCCGCAACCGGCGAATACAAGCAGAGCGAGTCCTATGGTTATAATGTTCTTTCTTTCCATGCCGCAAAAATACAAAAAAGATTTTAATCTGTGGCATTAATCTTTCTTAAAACGCCATGGGTTATTAAAATTTCTTGTCATAGCCTGATGCTGGAATCTCCGGCTGGTTGACTGTGAACGACATATTGTTGGCAGGGTAGGTAAAAATCGGACCGGTATAGGTAGTCTTCTTTCCGATAACCAGGTGTACGTTGTCAAAGCTGATGGTCTTGATAATCTTTTCTTCCTTGTCTTTTGCCGTAGCTGTTATATGGATGTCGGTTACATCTTTGTCGGTCAGAAGGGTGTAGAGTGTATAGTAAATGATTCTTTCCTGGTGTTCTTTGGCTTCTAAAGAAAAGTTTCGGGTGATGGTAGCCTTTTCTTTGCAGAATCCGGTAGAAGGATTGAACACCGTGCCGCAGCTTCCGCTTATCGTGATTTCCTGAGTCTTGGTAGTCAGGGGCATGATGTCGGTAGCACGCAGTTCAAAACAGCTGACGGCACGTTTCAGCGAAACATTCTGTGTTACGGCTTTGCTGCCCGATTCCACCTTGATATCCTGCAGGGTATACGCCATATCGCGTACGATATTGTTGGCAAAGGTCATTTCATATCTTGATTTAACTTCGATTCGTTCTTCCTGCTGCAAATCAGTTTTTGCTGCTACGGCAACGAGCGTGTATTCTCCTGCCGGCACCTGCAGGCTGACGTTTCCGAATTTGTCATCCCAGTTTTCCTGTCTTACGGTATAGCCGGCAGTAGTTTCATCTCCTTTCGGAATGAGACATACTTGCAGATCTGTGTAGAGTTTTGCATCCTTGAGCGATTTCTCGCTCCCGTCGGCTCTCGTTCTAGCAAGATTGCTCTCTTCATCCTGACCGATAGGTACAATGGAGCTTTCGAAGAAGCAGAATCTTACTTCTTGGTTCTTGACTTGTGGTGTTGTTTCAAGCATCACGTTTTCTTGTGTGCAACTAACCGTTGTGGTCATTGCCAGGAACAGAATCATTCCTGAGGTAAAAGCTTTCTTCATACGCTTTCACTTTTTAATTAATAATACCAGCCGTAAAAACTGGATTCATAATAAAAAGAAGTATATCCTAGGGATATATTCTTATTTTTAGGCAAATATAGACAAATAATCGTGATTGATTTGTCAATATAATCGAATTTCTGTCATTTTTTCTCCATTTTTCTGTGTTTTGTCTTCATTTTGGTGTAACTTTGTACCCGAAAAAAGATAATTGCATTCATGAATACAAAGATAAACGAATTTGAAGTGATGGCACCTGTGGGCTCACGCGAGTCACTGGCTGCTGCCATACAGGCTGGTGCCGACTCCGTATACTTTGGTATCGGCAAGTTGAACATGCGTTCCCATTCAGCCAACCATTTTACTATCGATGATTTGCGAGAGATTGCTGCCACCTGCAACGAGCATGGCATCAAGACCTATCTCACCGTCAATACAGTCATCTACGATAACGACATCCCAACGATGAAGGAAATCATCGATGCTGCCAGGGAGGCAGGCATCTCTGCCGTCATCGCCAGCGATGTGGCTGTAATGAGCTATTGCAATGAAGTGGGCGAGGAGGTTCACTTATCCACACAGTTAAATATCTCAAACACAGAGGCTTTGAAGTTTTATGCACGCTTTGCTGATGTTTCCGTACTGGCACGTGAATTGAACATGGACCAGGTGAAGCACATCCATGAGCAGATAGAGCAGCAGAACATCTGCGGACCTATGGGCAAGCAGATCCGCATCGAAATGTTCTGTCATGGTGCTCTGTGCATGGCTGTATCGGGCAAGTGCTACATGAGTCTCGCCAATGCCAACCGCTCTGCCAATCGTGGCGAGTGTGTGCAGATCTGCCGCCGCAGCTATACTGTTACAGATAACGAAACTGGCAACCAGCTTGAAATCGACAACAAGTATGTGATGAGTCCGAAGGACCTGAAGACCATCCGCTTCATCGACCGCATGATGGATGCCGGTGTGCGCGTCTTCAAGATTGAAGGCCGTGCCCGTGGTCCTGAATACGTATATACCGTAGTGAAATGTTATAAGGAGGCGATAGCTGCCGTGCTCGACGGAACCTTTACCGAGGAGAAGAAGGATGAGTGGGATGAGAAACTCGCCACCGTCTTCAACCGTGGTTTCTGGGATGGTTATTACCAGGGGCAGACTCTCGGTGAATGGAACAAGCATTACGGTTCCGTAGCTACCGAGAAGAAGGTGCTCGTGGGCAAGGTGATGAAATATTTCTCTAAGTTGGGTGTGGCAGAAGTAGCCGTAGAGGCATCTACCTTCGACAAGGGCGAGAAACTGCTGATTACGGGTAACACCACCGGTGTGATGTATCTTCATGCCGATGAAATCCGCTACGACCTGAAACCGGTAGAGACAGCGCAGCAGGGCTGGAGAGTTTCCATCCCTGTACCAGATAAGGTACGCCCTAACGACAAGCTCTATAAGTTGATTACAGTAAACGAAATTAAAGAAATAAAATAATGGCAACAATTAATGAATTGCAGGATGAAGTAGTAGAGGAGTTCCAGGATTTCACCGACTGGATGGACAAGTATCAGATGCTCATTGACTTGGGCAACGAGTTGGCTCCTCTCGACGAGAAATACAAGAATGAGCAGAACCTTATCGACGGCTGTCAGAGCCGCGTATGGTTGCAATGCGATTATGTAGATGGCAAGCTCGTATTCACTGCCGATAGCGATGCGCTCATCGTAAAGGGCATCATCGCCCTCCTCATCCGTGTGTTGAGCGGTCATACCCCAACCGAGATTATGGATGCCGACCTCTATTTCGTAGAGAAAATTGGTCTGAAAGACCATTTGAGTCCAACCCGCAGCAACGGTCTTCTGGCGATGATCAAGCAGATTCGCATGTACGCCCTTGCCTACAAGACCAAGGAGGCAGAGGCTTAACCGCCTCTGATTATATTATATATAATAAGGTATATTATAATGCGCAAATTAAGAACGATAGAGATGAACCGCCTCACCCTGGAGGAATTCAAGGAAGCCGAGAAGCTGTCCCTGATAGTAGTCCTGGATGATGTGCGTTCATTATATAATGTAGGAAGTGTTTTCCGTTCCTGCGATGCCTTCCGTGTAGAGGCGGTGTATCTCTGCGGAATCACCGCCACCCCTCCCAATGTCGAGATTCATAAGACGGCATTGGGTGGCGAAGACAGCGTGGATTGGGAATACTTCAAGACTACCGAAGAGGCGGTAGAGAAGTTGAAGCAGAAAGGCTACTTTGTATATAGCATCGAGCAGGTAGAAGGCTCCACCAAGCTCCAGAACCTGCCTGAGGCTCACCCTTCCCTCTCCAAAGGCTACGCCGTGATTTTCGGTAACGAGGTGAAGGGAGTCAAGCAGAGCATCGTAGATATGAGCGATGGCTGTCTGGAGATTCCCCAGTTCGGTACCAAGCATTCCCTGAATGTCAGTGTCACCGCCGGTATTGTAGTCTGGGAGTTTGCCAAACTCCTGAAACTATAAGTTGAGTTCGTGCCAAACTTGCGTTTTTGCCAAGTTTGGCACGAACTCATTTGGTAATACCATGTGTAAAAATCCCCCAATGAGGGATAAAAATGATTAAATTCATCCCTCAATGAGGGAACTTTTCGAAAGAATTCATCCCTCATTGAGGGATTATTTGTATCTTTGCTGCAGTTTTAAACGATATTCATCTTTAACAGGTTTGGTACACATTGCGCCTCACGGGAAACGACAAGGGTCTATATGCCACGAAGAAAAGGTGGCGTATAGACCCTTGATTATATGGTGATATTTGTCATCAATATCTCCGCTATTATATTTTTTATGTATTGTTCAGATTCTTAATGATTTCCAAAGGTAGCTGGGTAGCTTTGGCAACCTGTTCGGCAGAAAGTCCCATTGCCAGCAAACGTTGTGCTGTTTCTGTGTTGGCCTCATGTTTGCCTTCTGCTCTGCCTTTCTCCATACCTTTTTCCATACCTTCTGCAAGACCTTTTTCCATACCTTCCTTCATACCAATTTCCTTACCCTCAGCTATGCCTTCACGCTTAGCGGTGTCTACGGAATTCTTGATGTCGCGATATGCCATCTTGCTGGCTTCAAAGCTGATATATCTTTCTTCTACCTGCTTCATAATCAACTGTATTAAAAATCCATGCCGCAAAGTTACGGTTTTATTTTCAAACCCGCAAGAGATTTCAGGGAAAAGTTTCAGAAAATGTTTTATGGTTGTACGCAAGCACATGAAGAAGAATACTCAAGTGGTTCAGTCAGCTAACTCAAGTGGTTCAATCAAGCAACTCAAGTAGTTCAGTCAGCGAGTTCAGACGTCTCAGTTAGCTGATGCAGACGTCTCGATAAGCCTACGGATACGTCTCGATAAGCCTACGGATACGTCTCCGTTAGCTTACGCAGTCATATTCGTAACCCGATGCAGCCATATTTGTAACCCGATGCAGCCATATTCGTGACCCGATGCAGCCATATTTATAACCCGATGCAGCCGTATTCGTGAATAAGTTTTATGTAATCATCTATCATCCATCACGATTTGGGGTTATCACTCACGATATTCTCACTACACATTACCAGTCAGTAGGCGATCCTCCGGATTCCTGTAAGATGCAGACAAAAAGGGTTCGACTGCTTTATCGGTATAGGTAAAGGGAGATAAAGAAAGGTCAAGTAAAGCTTGTTGAAATGCTTTGCTTGACCTCTTTTCGTTTTCGGAAATTTGTATATTGTTTTCTTATTCTTTGTAGTTCTGTGTGATATTACCATTATTGTTTATCACGCTCTGAGGGAATGGGAATATCCACATTTTACTGTCTGGAGTGATGGTATAAGTCTTTCCAGCAAGTGTGCGGCTATAGTTCTGCTTCCAGCCATCGCACTGGTTCCAGCGCTTCTTGTCTATGAAGATATTGACAGAGTAAATGTCCTCATTCATGGTCACCTGCTTCACGTGCTTGATGGCTTCTTTCTTGGTGCTGACTGTGCCTTTGAGGGGCTGATACTTGGCAGGATCGATGCGGTTTACGCGTACCTTGTCGAGATATTCCATGGCTGTATCGTAGTTGCCTTTGTGGGTCTCGCATTCGGCGATGGTGAGATACATCTGGGTAGAGCGAAGACCACCATCATTCCATAACGAGTTGAGATCAAAAGTTAAATTGAAACCAGTTTCACCCAGCATACTTACTCCGGCATCCATCAGGTAATCATACATCATATTCATATTGCTCATCTTGTCCTTATAGGCATGTCCGTCCTCAAAGTTTGCCATGGTAGTAGGGGTGTAAGCATTGAAGCTTTCAGAATTTCCATTTAAGAAATAATCCTCATCGGTTCCTTTCTTGCCACGATTGATAACAGGATAAGTCCCGCCTGTTATATAACCTTGGGTACTACCAAGATATGAGGTATTATAGTTGTTAATGGTGCCATTGATGTCGATAGCCTGCTTGGCCACTTCTTCTGCCTCGTCATACTTCTGCATGTTGAGCAATGCCAATGCCTTTACGGCATAAGCTGCGGGTTTACTGAAGCGCATTTTGTTAACGGCAGAGTTAGGAAGACCATCTATCTCAATTGCTTCATTGGCATCCTTGAGTATCTGCTGATAAACTTCCTCAATCGTACTCTTAGGTTGAGCAGTCTGGATATCTTTATCCTCTGTCATCAGGATAATTCCTGAATCTGTAGCAGCTGTAGCTGGATTGTAAGCCTTGGCAAACTTGTTGACCAACATATAGAATGACCAGGCTCTCAATGTCAGGGCTTCGCTTTTCAAAAGTTTCTTGTCTGCTTCTGTACCAGATGCGGCATCAATCTTTGAGAGAATTGGGTTGGCAATCGTGCCGATGTAGCCGTAGAAATTAGTGTAGTCTTGATCACTGGGAGTCAATTCTGCCATCTTGTCCATATTGGCTTCATCGTAAGTCCAGATGATGACGTTGCGGGTCTTAACTGGCTGACTGATGATTGTTGCTACATTGTTGTCGGCATATATCATATCACCAGCCATTTGTCGCATATCAGAGGAACATCCCTCATACTCTTTGTTGAGAAGCATTTCTAATTGGTCGGTTGTGGTAAGCAAGTTCTTGCCCTTTGGCTCTAATTCGGTGAAACTCTCACAAGATGAGAACAGCAATGCTGTGATTGCCAGTAAACTGTATATTGTTTTTTTCATTGTGATCTTACTTTTTATGTTATATGATTCTAGAGATTAGAAACTGATGTTCAGACCAAAGATGTATGAACTTGGATTGCGGAGTCCAAGAGTCTCTGGGTCAACATGCACATCGTTGGCTACCCATAGATACTTAGGGTTGTCTATCTGGAAGCGGAGAGAGAGGCGGTTGATGCCTGTTCCTCTGAACCACTCCTGTGGAAAATCATAGCCCAATACGATGTTTCTGATTTTCAGAAAGTCTGCATGATGAATAGCATTATTGCTATAGGTCGTTTCAGAGCCAGTCGCTTTAGAGGCATATCTGCCAATGCCTGGAATATCTGTTGGGTGTTCTGGCGTCCATGCATTCAGGAAATAGCTGGCGATAGCGGTGCTCCAGGTGCTTGAGAATGTTTCATTATGCGCCAAGGCTCTCATCATGTGACCGCCATAGTAAGCCATCAGAATGCTGAAAGAGAATCCGTTCCATCTTACGCTGTTGTCCATACCCATGATAACCTTTGGCTCGCTCTGACCAGAGTATTCCAAGATGCTTATACTTTTGCCTGTTGCACTGTGAGATTTGCCCCCATCCTCAATGTAGAACAGAGATTGGCCCTTCTCGCCTTCTTGGTCGCTGATGCCAGCAAAGCGGTATGACCAGAGGGCACTGGATGGCTTTCCTTTGACGTATGGTCTTTCAATCAACTGGGATGCTCTGTTTGATGGGTTCTCTACATCGGTTACAATATTACTGTTGTGTGACATGGTGAAGTTGGTGGTCCAACTCCAATTCTTACGGCTTGCCCCTCTCAGCCAATCATAAGTAATCTGCAATTCTATACCACGATTGCGCATAGAAGCCATGTTGACGAACATAGAGGTGAAACCCGTTGTTGGGTCGAGGGTGCGATAAGAGAACACATCCTTTGCCACCTTGTTATAATAATCGATGGAACCACGTAAGCGGTTGTCGAGCAATCCGAAGTCGATACCGATGTTGGTAGTGCGGCTCTGCTCCCACTTCAAGTTAGGGTTGGCAGGACTTTCGATGGTGCCGTATGGCAAGTTGGTATATTGATTGAGTTCTCCTGATGTAGCTGTCATATAACTGGTTGCACCTTGATAGATGTTACCAGTTACACCATAGCTGGCACGGAGTTTCAGGAAGTTTACCCATTTGATATCCTTCATGAAGTCTTCATTATGAATCAACCATCCTG
>OGKD01001136.1_pt1 | contig 15276 bp, 9 predicted proteins | sample 1572371 | NCBI WGS metagenome assembly OGKD01 (sample SAMEA2582096, study PRJEB24529) | metagenome | biome: Human gut stool | place: China | collected 2011 | reverse complement strand
TGGGAGAGGATATCGAGAGTATCTTGACCCGATTATTGCAAGCGGCGGATTATGATGTGGAGGCGGCCCAACGGGGTATCGTCTTCATCGATGAGATCGATAAGATCGCACGTAAGAGCGATAACCCGTCTATCACTCGGGATGTCAGCGGTGAAGGTGTACAGCAAGGTTTGCTGAAGCTTTTGGAAGGATCGATCGTGAATGTGCCTCCTCAGGGTGGACGTAAGCATCCGGAGCAAAAGATGATTGCGGTGGATACGAAGAATATCCTGTTCGTTTGCGGTGGTGCTTTCGATGGAATCGAAAAGAAGATCGCTCAACGCTTAAATACCCGTGTGGTCGGTTATTCGGCTAGTTTGGGTACGGCTACCGTAGACCGGAATAATTTACTGAAATACATCACCCCGACTGATTTGAAGTCGTTTGGCTTGATCCCGGAGATTATCGGTCGTTTACCTATCCTCACGTATCTGAATCCGCTGGATCGTGATACGCTTCGTAACATCTTGACCGAGCCGAAGAACTCCATTATCAAGCAATATGTCAAATTGTTCGAGATGGATGGCATTAAGCTGACGTTCGATGAGAAAGTCTATGAGTTTATCGTGGATAAGGCGCTTGAGTTTAAGCTGGGTGCCCGTGGGTTACGTTCAATCGTAGAAGCCGTGATGATGGACGCTATGTACAGTATGCCATCTCAAAAAGTAAAGGAACTCCATGTAACGTTGGAGTATGCGAAAGAGAAATTTGAAAAATCGGACGTGAACCGTTTACAGGTCGCGTAAACGTAGGCGGTTTACTATAAATAATACGAAGTATGGCAAAGAAGGATCATTTAACAGAAGAGCTAAATCGGCACTTTGGCTTCGGTACCTTTAAGGGGAACCAGAAGGCTATTATTGAGAACGTGCTGGCCGGGAAGGATACTTTTGTATTAATGCCGACGGGGGGAGGTAAATCTCTTTGTTATCAATTACCATCCATACTAATGGAAGGAACCGCAATCGTGATATCTCCGTTGATCGCTTTGATGAAGAATCAGGTGGACGCGATGCGGAATTTCAGTGAGGAAGATGGGGTCGCCCATTTTATCAATTCCTCTTTGAATAAGTCGGCTATCGACCAGGTGAAATCGGATATATTATCAGGACGTACCAAGTTGCTGTATGTAGCACCGGAGTCCTTGACCAAGGAAGAGAACGTGGATTTTCTGCGTCAGGTAAAGATCTCTTTCTATGCGGTGGACGAGGCGCATTGTATCTCGGAATGGGGACATGATTTCCGTCCGGAATATCGAAGAATCCGTCCGATTATCAATGAGATCGGTAAACGTCCGTTAATCGCTCTGACCGCTACCGCCACACCTAAGGTGCAGCATGATATCCAGAAGAATCTGGGTATGATAGACGCTACAGTCTTTAAATCATCCTTCAACCGCTCTAATTTGTATTATGAGGTTCGTCCGAAAGGAACGAATATAGACCGCGAGATCATTAAGTATATTAAAGCCAACGAGGGTAAATCGGGTATCGTATATTGTTTGAGCCGTAAAAAGGTGGAGGAATTTGCCGACATCTTGAAAGCCAACGGGATAAAGGCGTTGCCTTACCATGCGGGAATGGATTCGCAAGTACGTTCCGCCAATCAGGATGCCTTCTTGATGGAACAGGCGGATGTGATCGTGGCTACGATCGCTTTCGGTATGGGTATCGACAAGCCGGATGTCCGTTATGTGATTCATTACGATATCCCGAAGAGCCTAGAAGGTTATTACCAGGAAACCGGTCGTGCCGGTAGGGATGGCGGAGAAGGCCAATGTATCGCTTTCTATGCTTATAAGGACTTGCAAAAATTGGAGAAATTCATGCAAGGAAAGCCCGTGGCCGAACAGGAAATCGGCAAACAGTTGCTTTTAGAGACTGCGGCCTATGCCGAGACTTCCGTCTGCCGGAGAAAAGTGCTATTGCATTATTTCGGTGAGGAATACCTGGAAGATAATTGTGGTAATTGTGATAATTGTTTGAACCCAAAGAAGCAGGTGGAAGCGAAGGAATTGTTAAGTGCGGTACTGGAGGTTATCAGTACGTTGAAAGAAAAGTTTAAGGCAGATTATATCGTAAATATTTTGGTAGGTAACGAAACCTCCGAAATCCAAAATTACAAGCACAATGAATTAGAGGTCTTCGGTTCCGGACAGGACGAGGATGATAAAACTTGGAACGCCGTTATTCGCCAGGCTTTAATCGCTGGCTATTTAGCGAAGGATATTGAGAATTATGGTTTGCTGAAAATCACGGAAAAAGGTAAGGAGTTCATGAAGAAGCCGGTATCGTTCAAGATTACCGAGGACAATGAATTCGAGGAAGAGGAAGAGGAAGTTCCGGTTCGTGGGGGCGCCTCTTGCGCGGTAGACCCGGTTCTTTATTCCATGATGAAGGATTTGCGTAAGAAATTATCCAAGCGGTTGGAAGTTCCGCCTTTCGTGATTTTCCAAGATCCCTCTTTGGAGGCTATGGCTACTACTTATCCGATCACGTTGGACGAGTTGCAGAATATCCCGGGAGTGGGCGCTGGCAAGGCGAAACGTTATGGCAAGGAGTTCATTGAGTTGATCAAGAAACATGTAGAGGAGAACGAGATTGAGCGTCCGGAGGATTTGCGCGTACGTACGGTCGCTAATAAGTCCAAGTTGAAGGTCTCAATCATTCAGCGGATCGACCGTAAGGTGGCGCTGGACGAGATCGCGTTGACTAACGGACTTGAGTTCACCGAGCTTTTGGATGAGATCGAGGCGATCGTATATTCCGGTACACGTATCAATATCGATTATTTCTTGAATGATGTGATGGATGAGGATCATATCGAGGATATTTACGAGTATTTCAAGGATTCGGAGACCGACGGTCTGGAAGACGCCATCGAGGAATTAGGCGGTGACTATACGGAAGAGGAGATTCGCTTGGTCCGTATCAAGTTCTTGTCTGAAATGGCAAACTAATGGAAGGGTGGCCCGGTTCCACTCTAAAGAAAAAACAAATAAAGAAGCTTATTGTTCCTTCCGAAAGAGATTTATTTTTCCTTCGGAAGGAATTTTGTTTTCGTTCGGATGAAAGTTTATTTCCTTCCGAATCGAATTTTTAATTTCTCCCGTATCGATTTATTGCGTGAAAAGTCGTATATTTGCGCGCAATAATTTTTAAAGCATAAGTTCTATGTCATTTATTGCAGACAGGGTAGTTATGGATGGGTTAACGTTTGACGATGTATTGTTAATCCCAGCTTATTCGGAAGTTCTTCCTCGTAATGTCGATCTCACGACAAAGTTTTCACGTAATATCACATTGAATATACCGATGGTGTCGGCCGCTATGGATACGGTTACCGAGGCCAAGTTGGCTATCGCTATCGCCCGTGAGGGAGGTATTGGTGTGATTCATAAAAACATGACGATCGCCGAGCAGGCAAAGCAGGTCCAGACCGTTAAACGTGCGGAGAATGGAATGATCTATGATCCGGTGACTATCACGAAGGGCAAACGTGTGGCGGATGCCTTGGCAATGATGGCTGAATATAAGATTGGCGGTATTCCCGTGGTGGATGAAGGCGGGTATTTGGTTGGTATCGTGACGAACCGTGACTTGCGTTTCGAAAAGGATATGAACCGCTCTATCGATGAGGTGATGACGAAAGAGAATTTGGTCGTAACCGGACAATCTACGGATATGGAGGCCGCCGCTCAGATCCTTCAGGAACATAAGATCGAGAAGTTACCGGTGGTCGATAGCCATAATAAGTTGATCGGCTTGATTACCTATAAAGATATAACGAAAGCGAAAGATAAACCGAAGGCTTGCAAGGATTCGAAAGGTCGTTTGCGTGTAGCTGCCGGTGTAGGCGTTACGTTCAATACCTTCGAGCGTGTAGCCGCTTTGGTGGATGCCGGGGTGGATGCTTTGGTGATCGACACGGCACATGGTCACTCAAAAGGTGTGGTGGATGTCTTGAAACAGATTAAGGCGCAATATCCGCATATTGATTGTGTGGTCGGTAATATCGCTACGGGCGAGGCTGCTAAATATTTAGTGGAAGCCGGGGCGGACGCCGTGAAGGTAGGTATCGGTCCGGGTTCGATTTGTACAACTCGTGTGATCGCTGGTGTGGGTGTTCCCCAGTTGTCGGCTATTTACGATGTGGCGAAGGCGTTGGAAGGAACTGGTGTGCCTTTGATCGCCGACGGTGGCTTGCGTTACTCCGGTGATATCGTGAAGGCGATCGCCGCTGGTGGATCTTCCGTGATGATGGGATCTCTGTTGGCGGGTGTAGAGGAGTCGCCGGGCGATACGATTATCTTCAATGGTCGAAAGTTTAAGTCTTACCGTGGAATGGGGTCGTTGGAAGCTATGCAAAAGGGGTCCAAGGATCGGTATTTCCAAGATGTGGAGGATGACGTGAAGAAGCTGGTTCCGGAGGGAATCGCTGCCCGTGTTCCGTTTAAGGGTTCTTTGTATGAGGTCATTTACCAAATGGTAGGTGGTTTACGTGCGGGAATGGGTTATTGCGGGGCTCATAATATCGAGGAGTTGCATAAAGCTCGTTTTACTCGAATCACCAACGCTGGTGTGCAAGAGAGCCATCCGCATGACGTAGCGATTACGCAAGAGGCTCCGAATTATAGCCGCGGTGAATAGTAATACAAGTTTTACGTTTTATAAAAAACACTAATTTAATGGGATAGCATACTTTTCTTGTCGGCTCTCCGTTAGATTAGTGTTATTTTTGTAATGTATATTCGTGCTATGGTAAAAGAATTTTTGATGAAAAAGTTACTTATTTCATTAGGGGTATTCGCTTGTGTGACAGTTAACGCTCAAATCGCATCCGATTCGGTCGTTATGACGGTCGCTGGAAAACAAGTGCCTTTATCTGAATTTATTTTTATCGCGGAGAAGAATGGAGAGGTAGATTTATCGAGTACAAAGTCCGTCAAAAGCTATGTCGAGCTATTTAAAAATTTTAAGCTAAAAGTAGCGGAGGCGGAATCTTTAGGGATCGACCAGACATCCTCATTCAAAAGTGAGCTAGATGGATACCGGGCTCAGTTGATCGATAGCTATATGTCGGATAAGGAGGGTGAGAAAGCGGCTGCTCGTGCGGTATATGACCGGGGAGATCACTCGGTAGAGTTGACCCACATCTTATTCCGTTTGCCGGAGAAGACGGTCTCCAAAGATACGGTAGCTGTATATCAAGAAGCCATGCGAGTATACGAACGTCTCCAGAAAGGAGAGGATATGGAAACAGTCGGAAAAGCTTTGGCCGAGAAGGATAAGGAGCATGTCGCTTGCGAATATGTACGTTGCTTGCTCCCGATGCAATCCCTAAAAGTGTTTGAGGATGCCGCCTATTCCTTGCCGATTGGCGTGGTGTCTGAACCGGTTCGCACGAAATTAGGATTTCATTTGATAAAAGTCCATAGTCGTAAACCCAATCCGGGGCGGGTACATGTCGCTCATATCTTGATCGCCTTCCCGAAAGATTCCGCTATTCAGGACTCATCGGCTTTTCTGGCAAAAGCGCAAGCTATCTATAAGCAAGTACAAGAGGGTGCGGATTTCGGTGAGTTGGCGAAAGAGTATTCGGGGGATGCGGCTTCCGCTAAAAAAGGGGGGGTATTACCTTGGTTCGGGATCGGCGAGATGGTCCAGCCTTTTGAGCAAGCCGCTTTTGCGTTGAGCAAGCCGGGTGATTTATCCGGGGTGGTGGAAACTCGTTTTGGTTACCATATCATTAAGTTGATCGATAAGAAAGGACGCCCTTCGTTTGAGGAAGAGGAAAAAGCCTTGTCGAGACGTATGGGGCAGGGTGAACGTAACTTCGAGTTATATAAAGCTTTCGACGATCGTATGAAGAAAGAATACGGATACGTTTTCTATCCGGAAGCCTATGCGGAGCTGCAAGCGTTATGTAATGATTGTTTCCCCACGGACGAGGCGTTTTATGAGAAAGCGAAGGATATGAACAAGACGCTTATGCAATTGGATGGAAAGGATTTCCCGCAAGCGGAGTTCGCTTATTATATCCAACGTTGCCCGTTCTCGACAAAAACGTATGCGGGTGATTTTATGCAAGAGGTCTATGATTTGTTTATCCGCGATATCGTAACGACCGCCGAGCGTAAGAATCTGGAGACAAAACATCCGGAGATCCCTCATTTGATGCAGGAGTACCGGGATGGGATTCTGTTGTTTGAGGTCAGCAACCGGGAGATCTGGAGCAAACCCTCCGCCCAGCAGAAGGTGTTGGAAGCGAAGTGGATCGCGGATTTGAATAAAAAATATCCGGTGACTGTCAACTGGAAATTATTGAAGAAACTAAAGAAATAAAATAAAGATAGATATGAGGATAGTCTTCATGTTCCTAGCGTTCGTTGTGTTGTTGGGTGCCTGTAAAGGTTCTCAGCCAGCTGATACTACGGATGTCTTGGTTAGCGTGAAAGGACGTACCCTAAATCGTTCGGAGGTGAATAAGCTAATACCCCGGGGGATTTCCTCCGCAGATAGTCTGTTGCTGGCCGAGAGCTTTACCAAGAAATGGGTAAAGGATGTATTGGTGTACGATGTGGCTTTGCGTAACTTGGGGGATGAGAAAGAGGAGGTCGATAAATTGGTAGAGGAGTACAGGCGTTCCTTGGTTCGTTACCGTTATCAGGAACGATTGGTGGAGGAGAAGCTGAAAACTGATATCCGGGAAAGTGATAAATTAAACTATTACGAGGAAAACCAGAAAAAGTTTATCTTGGATAAAGGCTTGATCAAGGGATTATTCTTGAAAATCCCGGTTGATGCCCCGGGACTTACCGACGTCAAAAAGTGGTACAAATCCACAGATGTGGCCTCTTTAGAAAAAATTGAGAAATATAGTGTGCAAAATGCCACGATTTATGAGTACTTTTACGACAAATGGGTTGATTTCGATGAGGTAATGGATAATATACCGATCCATGTGTCGAATCCGAATGCGTTTCTGAAGGCGAATAAGTATGTTGAGGTGGCGGATAGCAGTTATTGTTATCTGTTGAATATCAAGGAATATTTGCCTTCCGGCAGTGTGGAGCCATATGATTATGCCAGTCCGCACGTCACGGAAATGCTGGTCAACCAACGAAAAGTTGAATTCTTGAAAAAATTTGAAGACGAGTTATATAACGATGCGATCCGGAGCGGTGACGTGGAATTCCATTCCGAGCCGTGATCTCTAATTTTATAAATGGGTAGACATGATGAAAAAGATTTTAAGTGTATTCTTTCTTGCCTGTTGTTCTTGCATTGTAATGGCGCAAGACAATGTGATCGATGAAATTGTGTGGGTGGTAGGAGATGACGCTATTTTACGTTCGGATATTGAGACGCAGCGTTTGTATAATCAAAACGAGGGGGTCCGTTTGGATGGCGACCCGTATTGCGTGATCCCGGAGCAGATGGCGATACAGAAACTATATCTGAATCAAGCAAAGATCGATAGTATCACCGTGAACGAGAACCAAGTGATCCAGAGCGTGGATCAATGGATGAACATGGCTGTGAACCAAATCGGGTCTCGCGAGAAATTGGAGGAATATTTCGGTAAGAAATTTTCCCAGATCAAGGATGAGCGTAAGGAGATGGTGCGGGAGCAGCAGGTAGTGCAACAGATGCAGCATCAATTGATCGGCGAGATCAAGCTGACACCTTCCGAGGTGCGTAAATATTTCAGCCAGTTGTCTCAGGATAGCCTGCCGAACATCCCTACGACAGTAGAGGTGCAAATCGTTACCTTGGAACCGAAGATTCCGTTTGAGGAAACAGACGCTATCAAGGCCCGCTTACGTGATTTCACGGAGCAGGTTAATTCCGGTAAGATGGAATTCTCCACGTTGGCTCGTTTGTACTCGGAAGATCCGGGTTCGGCGTCTCGAGGTGGTGAACTGGGTTTCATGAGCAAGACACAGCTGTTGCCGGAGTTCGCGAACGTCGCGTTCAACTTGAAAGACCCGAAACGTGTCTCCCAGATCGTACAGACGGAGTATGGTTACCATATCATCCAATTGATCGAGAAGCGTGGAGACCGTATCAACTGCCGCCATATCTTATTGAAACCGAAGGTTTCCGATAAGGAGTTGGCGGATGCTACCACTCGTCTGGATTCATTGTACAATGATTTGCAGGCGAATAAGTTCACGTTTGAGGAAGCCGCTACATTCGTCTCTTACGACAAGGATACACGTAATAATAAGGGTTTGATGGTAAACCAAGATTACGAGAGCAGCAATATGGGAACCCCTAAGTTCGAGATGCAAGAACTTCCACAGGAAATCGGTAAGGTGGTATATGACATGAAAGTCGGAGAGATCTCCAAGCCTTTTACCATGTTGACGAACAAGCAGAAAGAGGTAGTAGCTATTGTTAAGCTGAAAGCTCGGACGGAAGGACATAAGGCGAATTTGGCCGATGACTTCCAAGCTTTGAAAGCGATCGTAGAGGCTAAGAAACGTGAGGAATTATTGAACGACTGGATCACGAAGAAACAAAAATCAACCTACGTGCGTATTAGTGACGGTTGGAGGAATTGTGATTTCAAATATCCGGGTTGGATTAAGGAATGAGACTAATTAACAGGTTATTTCTAGCGCTCTTATCGTGTGCTTTATCGGTTGGCGTATTCGCGCAAACGGAAGATAGCACGGTGGTAGCCGCCAAAGATAGTGTCGCTCCCAAGAAGACGAAGGTCTTTTTGGAGCATGCGAATACGCTTTCGTTCGATAAGGAGAGGAACGCCGAGGCTCAAGTACTGAATGGTGATGTTTGTTTTCGCCATGATAGTTCGTATATGTATTGCGATAGCGCATATTTCTTTGAGCAGACCAATTCCTTGGAAGCGTTTAGTAATGTTCGGATGGAACAAGGGGATACCTTGTTCGTGTATGGAAATTACCTGTTTTACGATGGAAATACCCAGATCGCTTATTTGCGGGAGAATGTCCGCATGGAGAATGGGCAGGTTACCTTGTTTACGGATAGCTTGAACTATGAGCGAATCCCGGATATCGGATATTATTTCGACGGAGGTCTGATTGTCGATTCCTTGAATCAGCTCTCTTCTTTTTACGGGCAATATTCGCCTAGTACGAAATTGGCTATCTTCAATGATAGCGTCCGTCTGGAGAATGAGCAATTCACGTTGTATTCCGATACCTTGCATTATAATACGGACTCGAAGATCGCCACGATACTCGGACCATCCATTATCGTGTCGGATAGCGGCACGATCTATTCTTCCATGGGTTGGTACGATACCGTGAATAATACCTCTTTGCTATTGGATCGTTCTCAGGTGGTTTCCGGCGACCGTATCTTGACGGGCGACTCTATCGCCTACAACCGGGAACTGGGTTTTGGGGAAGCGTTCGGTAATATGAGTCTGCAAGACACGGCGCAGCATGTCATGCTGGAAGGCCAATATGGCTTTTACAATGAGAAGACCGAGTATGCTTTCGCTACGGATAGCGCCCGTTTCTTGGAATTCAGCCAAGGGGATACATTGTTTCTGCATGGTGATACCTTGAAGATGACTACGGTGGACTCCCTTTACCGGGAAGTAAAAGCTTATTACGGCGTCCGTTTCTATCGGACGGATATGCAAGGTGTTTGCGATTCGATGCAGTTTAATACAAGAGACTCTATATTATATATGTATACGGACCCTATCGTTTGGAATGAACAGTATCAGATCTATGGGGATACGATCTTGATATTTATGAATGATAGCTCGATCGATTTCGCTCACGTGAAGCAATTCGCTTTCGCGATACAGCAAATCGATTCTACTGCGTTCAATCAATTAAAGGGAAATGACTTGAAGGCTTATTTCGAGGGACAGGTCGTGAATCAGATCGATGTGTCGGGCAACGCCGAATCGATTTTCTTCCCATTGGAGAAGGACGGTTCGATGGTCGGCATGAACGAGACCAAGAGCGGTTTCCTTACGATCTGGCTAAAAGACAATAAGTTGGATAAACTGAAGATCTGGCCGACTCCAACAGGTACGATGACCCCTATTCCTGATTTGAAGCCCGACCAGAAATACTTGAAAGACTTTTATTGGTTTGATTATATCCGTCCGAAAGATAAGGATGATATTTATCAGGTCGTGAAAAGAAAAGCTCAAGATGCTCCGAAAAGAAGCAATAAATTCGTACATTAGCGTCGTATTCATAATTAATAGGTAAAGCTATGGCACTTTTCTCGTTTTATAACATGCGTAAACCGCGTCAATATGATCATAAGCCTATTTATTGGGACCCCCATAAGGAAGCCTTGGAGGAACGTATAAGTAAGGTCAAACGTGAAATGGGTGTAGAGGAATCGTTGGAGGAATATAAGCCGCATATCAAGGGAACTTTTATTGAAGGCACCTCACATTTGAAGAGAAGCGTGGGGCGGGGCGAGGATTCCCGGGCTCGTAAGTATAAGAATGTGAAACTGGCGGTAGCCTTGGCTGTCTTGGCTGCTTTCTTTTGGTATTTGTTCTGGTAATGAGCGATATCATTCATTTACTTCCGGATCATATCGCCAATCAAATCGCGGCGGGAGAGGTGATTCAACGTCCGGCCTCTGTCGTTAAAGAGTTGGTCGAGAATGCGGTGGACGCTGGCGCTTCCAATATCCAAGTGAACATTAAGATCGATGACGGGAAAGGTATGTCCGAGACGGATGCTCGCATGGCTTTTGAGCGGCACGCTACTTCTAAGATTTCTACGGCCGAGGATTTATTCTCTTTGCATACGATGGGTTTCCGGGGTGAGGCATTGGCCTCTATCGCCGCTGTCGCCCATATAGAGTTGCGTACCCGGGCTAGGGGGGCGGAGCTTGGTACCTGCCTGTCCATCGCGGGGTCTAACTTGGAGAGTATCGAGCCGGAGGCTTGTAACGAGGGAAGTATCTTCTCGGTAAAGAATCTTTTCTTTAATGTTCCCGCCCGCCGGAAATTCTTGAAGTCGAATGAGACGGAATTCCGGAATATCATCAATGAGTTCGAGCGAATCGCCTTGGTGAATCCGCAGGTGGGTATGTCTCTTTATCATAATGACGCGGAGATATTCAATCTGCCCGAGTCGGGGTTACGTCAGCGCATCATTAATATATATGGTAAGAGTTTAAACCAGAAGTTGCTCTCTCTGGATGCCCAAAGTTCCATGGTGACTATTTCCGGTTTCGTGGGGCGTCCGGACTCGGCGAAGAAGCGAGGGGCATTGCAGTTCTTTTTTGTGAATGGTCGTTATATGAAGCATCCTTATTTCCATAAGGCGATCATGCAGGCCTATGAGCAATTGATTCCTGCCGGGGATATGCCGAATTATTTTGTTTATTTCACGTTGGATCCCTCCTCGATCGATGTCAATATCCATCCGACAAAGACGGAGATTAAGTTTGAGAACGAGCAACCGATCTGGCAGATCTTGATGGCCGCTACCCGGGAGGCGTTGGCTAAATCGAGCGCTATCCCTACGATTGATTTCGACGTGGAGGATGCGATCGATATTCCTGTTTACAACCCGGTCAAGAAAAGTGAGCCTAGTACTTATAAGGCCCCGAAAGTGCAAGTGGATTCCAGTTATAATCCGTTTGACACTACTTCCTATAAAAAACCGGAATTCGATTGGTCTAAATTATATCAAGGGTTTGAGAACGATCGAGTGGCTGCCCAACTGGAGTCCGAGAGTTTCGAGGATGCCCCGATCGAGGAATTGCCGGCCGAGGCTTCGAACCCGGAAAACCTGTTTACGGAGGTAAGCAATCCTTGCTATCAATATAAAGGGCGATATATCGTGACATCCTTGAAATCGGGTCTGGCGATTATTGATCAGCATCGTGCGCATGTGCGTATTTTGTTTGACCAATACCTGTCGAATATCCGTCAGCAACAAGGTGTATCCCAACAAGTCTTATTCCCGGAGATCGTAGAGTTTACCGCTGCCGAGGCGGCTGTACTGCCTTCCTTATTGGAGGATTTGCGCTTCGTCGGCTTTGATCTGAGCAATCTGGGAAATGACAATTACGCGATCAATGGCCTGCCCGCCGGTATAGAGAACCTTGATCCGGTGAACTTGGTAAAGGATATCGTGGACCGGGCGATCGAGACCGGATGCGAGGTGCATGAGAAGATCTGCGAAGCCATCGCCTTGTCTTTAGCGAAAGCCGCCGCTATCCGTCCCGGCAAATCCTTATCCTTGGAAGAGATGGATCATCTGATCGCCTCCCTGTTCTCTTGTCCGGACTCGAACCTGACCCCGGATGGAAAAACGATCATCTCCATGTTGACAGATGAGGAGCTGGAGAGAAGATTTAAGTGCTAGGGATGATTTCGATGACATACGTTTCACTGGCCGCATTTGCTTGTGCTACAGCTAAATCCTGTGAAACGTGTGAAGGGTGAGCGGCACTACTTGATAAAGATTGCCGTAGCGGGTGTGTTTACGCTCTATATGGAGGGCGGTCAGTACCTTTCCGAATTTGCTTGCCGTGCTACCGCGCATGGCTGCTGGGTTCTTTTCCTTTAATATCTGGAAAATGGAGGCAGCTGATAGTGGATGTACATTTAGGTCTCCCGGACATGCGGCCCGGAAGCAGGCGTGGAACACATCTTCCTCGATCGGACGTTTATAGAAAGCCTCATTCGATCGCATGATCGCCTCCTCCTCTCCGGAGGTGAACCAATGGCGCTCTCCTTTTTGTAACTCGTCTTTCAGCTGGGCGTAGATTTGATCATGCTCGATACCTTCGCAATTAATCTTGCTTTGCACCTCCACGCATAGGAAACGGCGGCTTCCCGTGGGGGCGCTTAATAGGTTCTTCTGGTTCGTAGTGCCAATAAATGAGGCTAGGCGGGGTAGGGGGTGGAAATGCTTGGCGTGTGCCTTGCGTACGTTCATCCCGGCCATCTGCATCCAATTTTTCAGCAAAGCCATTTTACGGTCGGGCAACCGGTCGAACTCATCGAGGTTGATGAGTCCGAACAATCCAAGCTTCTGCTCCATTTGCGTCGAGGCGCTAAGGTCTACGCTATCCGTGTAATAGCGGACTAGCGAAGATGGCATCAGCGACTTGCAAAAGGTAGACTTCTGACATCCTTGACGCTCGCTGACTAAAATGGGAGCCAAGCTATTTGCGTGCATTCGGTCCGAACCCATCCATTGCGAGGCCAAGGCGAGCATCCAGCGATGAAACCCCTCCACCCATAACGGTTCTGAGGAGACCCGTCGTGCCAGATCGCTTACCCGGTCTTTCCCGTCCCATTCGGGTAACCGCTCCATATATTGCCGGAAAGGATGATACTCTTTTACCTCTTTTGAATATACGAAACGATTCACATCCCGATCCCAGCAATCGATCCCCGTCCGTCTTGCCTCCATGCAAATGCTATTTAGGTCACGTTGCGTCACCGGATAGAAGCGATCCGCTTCTGATCGTTTGTATCGATATTCAGTCTCCTCGCTCAACAAGTTGAAACGGAACTCGATGATTTCTTGGAGGAAAGTCTCCAGACTCTTTTGAAGGATTGAGTTATTGTCGCTAAATCGTTTGGCTTTACCTTCGGTTTGGTGTGGTATGGTGATTGGCCCGTTTGGTTTTAAGAAGCGAAGCCATAGTTGGCCCAAAAAATCCGATACAGTTTTCATGATACTATGTTTTAGAGGTTATTTTTACCGTTTTCTTCTGCGAATATAGGTTGTTAACTTGAAGTTTTCCAAATATTTATATTATCATTTGAAATAAAAGTAATCTGTCCAAAATACTAGGAAGAACTCTTGTTTAGGTGATATGAATGTAGTACCTTTGTTAAGTACCTATAATCTTTTCACCTATGTGAAAAGAACGTATCACAATCATGAAACGATCGTTTCACATAGGTGAAAAGATCATATCACCCTTGTGAAATGACTAATAGCATACGATGTTCCTATGAATAACCTTTTAATCTCATACTAGATATATGGCAGCAAAATATGACTTTTACAAGACTCCGGTATCGAAGGATAGCATGAAACGTCCTCGTTTTCACGCACGTATCGTATCATCTGGCACGATCGATACGGATGATCTGGCCAAACGTATCCATGGTCGATGTACGGTCACGCCGGCAGACGTGGCCGCCGTGCTTATCTCTTTAAGCGAGGTGACAGCGGAATATTTGCGTGAAGGAAAACGTGTACATATCGATGGGTTGGGGTATTTGCAAGTCACGTTGCAATGCCCGGCCGTACAATCCACGCACGAGATACGTGCGGAGTCCATCCGTTTCAAGTCCGTGGCTTTCCGTCCCGAGGTAGAGCTGAAAGATAGCTTGAAGACGATGACGCTGGAACGAGCCAAGTACAAATCCCATTCCCGCCAATTAGGACCTGAGCGCATCGACCAATTGCTCGCAAGCTATTTTGCCGAGCATGAATATATGACCCGTGTCGCTTTCCAGCGGCTTTGCGGACTGACGAGTAGTACGGCCAGCCGCCGTCTGCATCAATTCGTCGAGGCGGGTAAATTGCGTGATATCGGCACCCGTCACCAGTCGCTTTACGTGCTGGTTAGGTAAATCGTCGATCCGATCCCATTGCTTTCACAGGCTTCACAGGAACTCGTTTGATTTAAGGGGATTGAGTTTGTGTGAAGCCCGTGACGCATGAAACTTATCGGTAAATAGAGATGGTAAATGTTAAATATTAATAAATACGACAAGAGCCTACCTTGCCAAACGGGAACAAATATGTACCTTTGCACCGTTTTTAGTGCGGAGTATACGAAAAAAACAGGCACAACTTATTGATTGTCCGAAAATAATGCGTAACTTTGCGGCTCGAAATAGGAAAAGATTAGATAAATAATAATAACACATTCAAAGTTTAAAAAAAGAAAGAAATGCCTACAATTCAGCAATTAGTTAGAAAAGGAAGGGAAACTTTGGTGGAGAAGGGTAAATCACCCGCATTGGACGCTTGTCCTCAAAGACGTGGCGTTTGCGTACGTGTTTACACTACAACTCCGAAAAAACCGAACTCAGCAATGCGTAAAGTTGCTCGTGTGCGTCTGACAAACTCTAAGGAAGTGAACTCTTACATTCCGGGAGAAGGACATAACTTGCAGGAACACTCAATCGTATTGGTACGTGGTGGTCGTGTAAAGGACCTTCCGGGTGTGCGTTATCACATCGTACGTGGTACGTTGGATACAGCGGGTGTTAACGGCC
>OGKD01001126.1_pt1 | contig 15390 bp, 16 predicted proteins | sample 1572371 | NCBI WGS metagenome assembly OGKD01 (sample SAMEA2582096, study PRJEB24529) | metagenome | biome: Human gut stool | place: China | collected 2011 | reverse complement strand
CGGGAAAGCCTGTAAAATAGGGAAAGTTAGAGGAATAATTATATAAATTCCAGTTTGTCGAACACATGAAAATTTGAATTTTAAGAATTGTCTAGGAGATATGATTTATGAAAAAAAACACATTTAATAATTGTAAATATAATTCTTTTACTGTGGTATTTTCTTTCAATGATAGGATTGAAGATTGGAGACAAATACTTGGTAACAGGTGCATTTGAGGAAGAATGGCTATTTATGCTTATTCCGACAATTACATTCGTTTTAATGTTAGTTACAAAAAATGTTGGAAGGAATATACATTTGATATGGTTGGCAGGGTGGTTTGTCACTCAGTTCTTAAGTCATGAATGGTATACTTTATTTGGAAGAGGATTTATGGGAGAAATGGACAAGAAGATTGCCTATTTTTCAGAATGTATTCAATTAATAAATGTGGATGGAAGATATGTTCCTGATGTATATCATATTGTATTACATATTTTGATAATTATTGCATTTGTTGTGACCTTGCTTTATAGAGAAAAAACATTAGTTGACGAAGTGTGAAAATTCCAGTTTATGAGGATAAAACATGAAACTTGGAGAATACAAAACGACTGACTGTGGGCAGATGTTGCTCGATAGATTGTTAAGGGAGTAGGAAATGAACGAGATTTTATACAGAAAGACTACAAAAGATGATATGGAAATCCTCATGAAGCTGAGACTTGAAATGCTTAGAGAGGTAAATGATCTGTCCGGTGAGTATGAATATGATGAGGATTTTATCTCTGAGAGCAGGCGGTATTTTGAGTCAGGTGAGCAGACAACGGTTATTGCACTTGATGGGCAAACTCCCGTAGGCTGTGCAAGCCTATCCTATATATGGATTATGCCGACATTCTCGCACCCGACAGGCAATCGGGCGCATTTGATGAATGTCTATACCCGTGCAGATCACAGAAGAAGAGGCATCTCTAAGAAGATGGTTGAGATTCTGATTGAAGAGGCAAAGGAAAATGGTGTGACAGAGATCAGCCTGGACTCAACAAAGATGGGAAGACCTTTGTATGAAGCATTAGGCTTTAAGGCATCGGATTCATGTATGACGATGGAATTGTAGTCATTATTCTGTATGCGATTTCCGGAAATGTAAATGGATATTCAGGGACAGGCTGGAAAACAATCGTCTTTCAGCCTGTCCCTGATTCAATTATTTATTTGCGCTATCTGCATCAATTACAGATTGGATCTGTTTCATCAGAGTATCATAGTTGTCCTGGTTATCAATTCCTCCGAGCATCGGATCTCCGACAATATTACCGTTTCTGTCAACGAGTATGGTTGTAGGAAATGCCATAATATCGGAAGCGTATTTTCCTGCATCGGAAGATGCGTCGATGGAGAGATTGCGGTATTTGGCACCCTGGCTTTCAAGAACTGCTGCGGCTTCTTTGATTGCAGTTTCGTTTCCGTCGAAGGTTTCTGTGTTGATGCCGATCACTTCGCCGCCCATGGACTTGATGGCATCGTTTAATTCATTAAGCTTCGATAACTCTGCAACACAAGGCTTGCAGCCGGTAAACCAGAAATTGATGACTGTGACTGCATTTCCGGAAAACAGGCTTTCGTCAACCGTATTACCGTCATAATCCTGACCGGAGAAATTGTGAAACGGAGATGTGGATCCGGAATTGTCGTTTGCGTCAGCACTCTCGGAGGTTGTGTCTTTCTTCTCGATTTCGGCGATCTGTTCTTCGATCTTCCGTATAGTCTCAATATCAGTCGTAAGTGTGTTCAATTCGTCTTCTGTAAAAGCATCCTTATTTGATTCAACGGTGCCGGCTAGAAAATCCGCATAATTTCCGCTTGGATCGGCAGTGCTTTTGTTCATCATACCGAACGCTTTGTTCCATACATCCTCATGATCGGCAAAGATCTGGTTTTCCTGCTGATATAAATCATCCAGTGTTGTGCTGGGATCCCCTGTGGCTTCTGTACTGGCTTCAGTCTGGGAATCCTGTGGTTTTTCCGTGGTTGCAGCGTCCTTTCCGGTGCATGCCGTAAGGAATAATGCTGCACAGAGTGTTACAATAGGAATAAAAGTTTTTTTCGTTTTCATGATTATTGCTCCTTTGAATTATATTAAAAATTTAATTGTTATCGGTTGATTGCGGCTTCCTGCTGTCCTCTTTTTTCTGACAGGCTCCGCTTAGAAACTGGTAATGGATTGCGTCTTTTGGACAAGCCTTTATGCAGGCACCGCACCGGATGCATTCCGGATGGTTTGGCGTCTTGCACACGTCAACATCCATTTTACATGCCTTCGCACATTGATTACAGCCCACACATTTACTTCCATCCACCCGGATGCTTAGAAGGCTCACCTTGTTAAACAGGGAGTAGATTGCCCCAAGCGGACAAATCCATTTACAGAAGGGCCTGTAAAACAAAATACTTAGTACTATAACTGTAATTAAGATCAGGCATTTAAAGGAAAACAGTTTTCCCAATGCAGATCGTATAGCCGGGTTTCCAATCGACAGCGGGATGGCCCCCTCTAAGACACCTTGCGGACAAATATATTTGCAGAAGAATGGGTCACCCATTCCGATGGAGTTCGTTACAAGCATCGGCAGAAGTATAACGAAAACAACGAGGATGACATATTTGAGGTATCTTAGCGGTTTCAGTCTGGCTGTGGAGAATTTCTTCCCGGGGATTTTATGAAGTAAATCCTGAAACCAACCAAACGGACACAGGAACCCGCATATGAATCTTCCGAGTAACACACCGAGCAGAATAAAAAACCCGGTTATGTAATAGGTGAATTTAAATTTGGACGATCCGACCACTGCCTGAAAGGCGCCGATCGGGCAGGCACCTGTTGCGGCGGGACAGGAATAACAGTTTAATCCCGGCACACAGACTGTTTTTGCTTTGCCCTGGTATATTTTGCCCTTAAACAGATTAGGAATATGGATATTGGTAAGCAGCGTGGCGGCTGCCTGTATCCATCCGCGTATCCGGGCAGTTTTTTGTGATAGTGATTTCTTTTTCTTATCCAATTCCGACACACTCCAGACATAATTTTATAGCTTTGCCCAGCACGGTGGCAGCTTCTCCTCTGACTGCACCATAGCTGATCATGGCGATACCTGTGATGAGCAAAACAATTTGGGATATTTTTCTGCGCTTCAAGATATGATTGCTCCTTTCGTTTGTTGTATTTGTTGACCAGCTGACTTCTGTATTATACAATAGCAGTTGTAAAATTATTGTTAAGAAACAGGAGAAAGATTTTGAGATTATTAATAGTGGAAGATGAGAAACAATTATGCGACACGGTTGCGAAAAGCCTGTATGATGCCGGGTATGAGGTGGATACCTGTTATGATGGGGAAACGGCGCTTGATTGCATCCTGGCGGAGAATTATGATCTGGTCGTGCTGGATTTGAACCTGCCCGGTATGGATGGAATGGAGATTTTGCGTGAACTCCGACAGAGCAACGAGGAGACAAAGGTGCTTATATTATCTGCCAGAGGACAGATCGCGGATAAGGTTGAAGGGCTGGATGCGGGGGCAAATGACTATATGGAAAAACCGTTTCATCTGCAGGAGCTTGAGGCACGTATCAGAAGCCTGACAAGAAGGAAATTTGTGCAGAAGGATGTATGTCTGGAATGCGGCGGGATAAAGTTCGATACGATCCGGCGCGAAGCATACGCCGAAGGGCAGATCGTTCCTCTGACTAGAAAAGAAAATGGCATTTTGGAATATCTGCTGCTCAACCTGGGCAGACCGGTAAGCCAGGAGGAGCTGATGGAGCATGTCTGGGATGCATCTGTGGACAGCTTCAGCGGAGCCATCCGGGTACATATGTCTTCGCTTCGGAGAAAGCTCAAGGCGGAGCTTGGATATGATCCGATCCTGAACAAGGTGGGAGAGGGATATAAGATACGAGAGGAGTCCGATCGATGAAAAAAATGTCACTGCAGTGGAGACTGACCTGTATAATTACCGTATATATCGCGGTTATATGTGGATGTCTGACTATGTTTGTCTATAAGAATGGTGTGTATTATATTGACTCCCTGAAGGAGACTGTCGATGCCAGGGGAGATGAGAAGGCGGATGATGCAGATGAAATCTATATCAGTATTCCGGAAGATAATTGGGATGAGTTTGCAAATGATTTTTCCGTTCAGGTATATAATAACAAGACCGACTACAGGAAAAACAGTCTGATAATCTCGGCGGTGCTGGCGCTTCTTGGCGGGGTGGCTACTTATTTTATAAGCGGACATGCGCTCCGGCCGATTCGTGAGTTTTCGGATAAAATCGAAGAGGTGCAGGCGCAGAATCTGGCTGATTCAAGACTCGAAGAAAACAAGGTGAAGGAACTGAACCAGCTGAGCGTCTCCTACAACAAGATGCTCGGACGTCTCTCAGATGCATTTGAGGTACAGAGACAATTTACCGCGAATGCAGCACACGAGCTGAGAACGCCGTTAGCTTTAATGCAGGTGCAGCTTGATTCCTATAATTCCGGGCAGCATCCGGGCAACGATGCCGATACCGTACAGACGATCAAGATGGTTACGGAACAAAACGACAGACTCAGCAAGATGGTGAAGACGCTGCTCGATATGAGTGAGCTTCAGACCGTGGGCCGGGATGAGACGATCATGGTCGATGCGCTTGTGGATGAGGTATTGGCAGACTTAGAACCGCTTGCCAGGGAGAAGGAAGTAGAACTGACCGGGAACTGTGAGGCTATAACAATAGTCGGAAGCGATATTCTTATCTACAGGCTGGTATATAATCTTGTTGAGAATGCAATCAAATATAATCATCCGGGCGGACAGGTCACCGTAAGGGCATCCCGGAAGGAAAAGCACGTTTGCCTGTCGGTAGCCGATTCGGGGAACGGAATCCCGGAGGAACTTCGGGAGCGTGTCTTTGAGCCATTCTTTCGTGTGGATAAATCCAGAAGCCGCGCACTTGGCGGCGTCGGACTCGGACTTGCACTCGTTCATGAAATCGTGAGAGTACATGACGGAAGCATTACTGTCCGATCAAACCCGTCAGGAGGAACGGTTTTTGAGGTGATGTTTACGCAGTGATTTTCGGTTATGGGAAGCGTTTCTTTCGGATTTCCCTGTTGACACACCTCGCTATATTTGATAAAATTTATCAGGTAATTGAACAGTCCATGAGGGAGTAGTTAGCGCGAAAGTGTGGTTTGTCAACATTCTGATTATAAGTTGAGAGTATAATCTGGCAAATCTTAAATAATGAGACTCATGTATATTGATCAACCGTCTGTGCAATAATCTACACAGGCAGGTGATTGATATACATGAGTCTTTTTTTAAGCTATCCATACTTACGATAGCAGGATTTCGGCTGACGGAAGCTTTGAACGAGAAAAGGAGGAAACCATGGAAAAAATCATTAACAATGCTCCATTTGCCCTTGTGCTTGTATTCCTTGTGATAGGCTTTGTACTGCTTATCAAGGGCGCGGACTTCTTTGTGGAGGGAAGTTCCAGCGTGGCGAAGCGGCTGCATGTGCCGTCGATCATTATCGGACTTACCATCGTTGCGATGGGGACATCCCTTCCGGAAACCGCAGTCAGTGTGTCTGCTTCCCTTGCAGGTAACAATGAGCTTGCAGTCAGCAATGTTGTCGGGTCCAATATCTTTAATCTGATGGTCGTCATTGGTGTGTGTGCGATATTGGCAACGGTGAATGTTGCAAGGGAAACAATCCGGAGAGATATCCCGTTATCTCTTATATGTGCTGGACTTCTGATGCTTTTTGGAATTATCGGACTTGGCGACAAGACCGGTATGACGCTTGGACATCTGGATGGTGTGTTATTCATAGTGCTTTTTGCATGTTACATTATCTACATGGTCCGGACTGCGATGAAGGCAAGTAAGGAAGGTAAGAAGGTCGAGATCGAAGGTGGATCGGACGAGGAGATCAAGCTTGTGTCTGTTCCTGTGAGCATCCTGTTTATCATTGGCGGCGCAATCGCAATTGCTGTCGGCGGAGATGTGACGGTTGATGCCGCATCCAGAATCGCAAGCGATCTCGGCATGAGCCAGACACTGATCGGGCTTACGATCGTTTCAATCGGAACATCACTTCCGGAGCTTGTTACATCCATCGTAGCAGCCAGAAAGAATGAAGTGGATATGGCACTTGGAAATGCAATCGGTTCCAATATATTCAATATATTGATGGTGCTTGGTATAGCATCGGCGATCAGCCCGATAAGCATCATTACAGAAAATATCATTGACCTGTGTGTACTGATCGTATTTACCATATGTGCATGGATCTTTGCAGGAACGAAGAAGAAAATCGGAAGAGCGGAAGGACTGTGTATGGTTGCGCTTTACGCGGCATATGCGGTTTACATCATAGTAAGATAAAGGGGAGCTCGGACAAATGATATTATTCTTCAAGGTGTTTTTCACGGAGTTTATAGCAGAGATGGGCGATAAAACCCAGCTTATGCTGATCGCGCTTACTTCGAAATACAAATTAAGGGACATTATACTCGGTACCGGTGTTGCGATTCTTATACTGAACGGACTTGCGGTTCTGGCAGGCGGACTTGTCAGCGAGTTTGTGCCGGAATGGGTAATCAAGATGATTGCAGCACTCGCATTCCTTTATTTCGCCGCATCCACGATTGCCGGTGACGATGAAGAAGAGGAAGAAGATGGTAAGACGAAGATCAAGTTTGCGCCGCTTGCGGTATTTTGTACATTCTTCGTGGCAGAGCTTGGCGATAAGACACAGCTTACCGCAATCACATTTGGCGCAAATGAAGGCATGCGTGCGGCATTCGTTGTATGGATTGGCTGCTCGCTCGGACTGTTCGCTGCGGATATGCTTGGTATGCTGATCGGATATCTGCTGAAGAGCAAGACGCCGGACGGGCTGCTTAGCATGCTTGCATTTGCAATCTTCTCCGTCTTCGGTGTATACACATTGTATCAGGGGCTGAAGCTTGTTTGCGCAAGCGTCTCTCCAATCCCGGTGATTCCGGTGCTTGTAGTTGTGACGATTGTCTTTGCAGGCTTGTGCGCATTCCTCTTTATAAGAAGAGAGAAAAAGAAGAAAGCTCCATAAGATAATAAGCAATAATCTGTTTTATAAAAATGCGAGGAATAAAACATGGAATATAACTATACGCACGGTGGAGATGTCTACCGAAATCCAATCGAATATGATTTTTCTATCAATGTCAATCCGCTTGGCATGCCGCTTGCAAGTATTCAGGCGGCACATGAGGGAATTGTGCTGACCGGCAGATATCCGGACTATAGGGCGGAGCAGCTATGCCGTGCGATAGCGAAAGCACAAAATATACCGGCAGACCGGATTATTCCCGGGAACGGCGCAGCGGAGCTTCTGTATGCACTGGGACAGACGATTCCCGGAAAGGCACTCACGCTTGCACCGACCTTTACCGGGTATGCGGAAGCGGTTGCCGCTGGCGGCGGAGAGATGAGTTATGCAGGATGCGAAGATGCGGATGGACGCGCTGCTGATATGGACGGACAGGATAAGCTGCAGTTTGATTCTGAAACTGTAATTCAACATCTGCTTGCAAAGCTGGACGATTCCATCCGCCTTGTATTCCTGTGCAATCCGAACAATCCAACCGGAACATTGTTTACGCGGGAACAGATCCTGCGCGTGCTTGCGAAGGCGGAAGCAATGCAGGCGTATGTCTGTGTGGATGAATGTTTCCTGCCATTTTTAGAGGAGGAAGCTTCGTATAGTATGCTGCCTTATCTGGCGAAACATCCGCAGTTGTTAGTGCTCCGTGCATTCACGAAGATTTACTGTATGGCAGGACTTCGACTTGGGTATCTGGCTTGCGGGGATACAGAGTTGCAGTCGAGGATTCGTGCGAAGCTTCAGCCGTGGAATACATCGATTCCCGCACAGCTGGCAGGCATCGCGGCATTATCGGATACAGAGTATCTGGCGAAGACACGCGAGAATCTGCAGGCGGAACGCGCGTATCTTGTGCCGAGGCTACGTGAGCTGGTTGCGGAAGTGTATGATGGATATGGGAATTTCTTGTTATTCCGCGATGAACCGGACTTGAAAGAGCGGATGCTTGAAGTGGGTGTTTTGATTCGTGCGTGCGGTGATTTTGAGGGACTCGATGATACATATTTCCGTATTGGAATCCGTTCCCACAGTGAGAATCAGGAATTCATCCGCAGATTGGCCCGTGTGAAAAATGTGGTAAAATAAACTTAGATTTATATAAAGTAGTGAAAAAAGAAATTATAAAATCAAAAAATCACTGTTTTTTCAAAAAACAGTGATTTTTTTGAGCCTGAGTGGTATTATATTACTATAAATGAAAAAGGGGTGTGAATATATGGAACCATATAAAGCAAAAAGTATGCCTTTGGACTATAAAATAGATAAAGATATGTTAAAACTGATTTCAGAAGCAAATGTAAAATATGGGGAATACAAATCATTGTTAAATACGTTGGAATTTGATGCCAGCTATTTCTTGGATTCCGTAATATTAAATGAAAGTTATAAATCGACACAGATTGAGGGAACACAGATATCTCAGGATGAAATGTTTTATCTGAAATATATGGAAAAAACAGATGATAATCAGGAAATACAAAATCTCAAGAAAACAATCGAATATGCGCAAACGTATTTGCAGACGAAAAAGCAAATAAATTATGAACTTGTAAATGAAATGCATAAAATTATATTAGATAGTGTGAGAGGATCGCAAAGAACGCCCGGAAAAATCCGAACGACACAGAATTGGATCGGACCAAGAGGATGTACGATTGAGGGAGCAACATTTATTCCGCCAGTTCCAGAAGAAGTTTATGGATTGCTTATAAATTTATACGATTATATGAATGATGCGTTTACAGATCCTTTGCTGGTAAATGTTGCTTTATCCCATATGCAGTTTGAGACGATTCATGCATATAAGGATGGAAATGGAAGACTGGGCAGGGCATTGATTCCGGTACAAATGGCAATGATGGATGAAAGTACTCCGATTTTGTACATGTCAGAGATTCTCGAATTATATAAGCCATCATATCAGAGATATCTTATGGAATGTAGAAGAGGCAATGTAGCAGGATATATTAAATTCTTTTTACAGTGTGTGATTGATCAGTGCAATTCATATACTAACAAACTGGAACGAATTAAAGTGATTTACAAAGAAGATATGGAGACAATTAAGCAGATAAAAGGAAATTCGATATATAGAATTATGCCTGTGATTATGAAGCAGATTGTGTTTAATAAAAAAGAAATACAGGATCTGTCTGGGGTATCTGTGAATGTTGTGTCAAGGATAATAGATCAGCTAGTAGATTTACATGTGATTGTACCAGATTCTACGGTTTCGAAAAAAGGATATCGATATCAAAGAATATATGAAGTGTTCGTTGGAACAAATGAGTTTTAAATGACAAGGAGACACAAAATGGCAAAATCAATCATGATTCAGGGCACCATGTCCAACGCGGGCAAATCTCTTATTGCGGCAGGACTTTGCCGCATATTTAAACAGGATGGTTACAAGGTTGCCCCATTCAAATCCCAGAACATGGCATTAAACTCCTATGTGACAAGTGAGGGGCTGGAGATGGGACGTGCACAGGTTGTACAGGCGATGGCGGCCGGTGTGGAACCATCTGTGCGGATGAACCCGATCCTGCTTAAGCCGACGACCGATATGGGTTCGCAGGTGATCGTGCAGGGACAGGTCGTAGGAAACATGCGCGCCATGGATTATTTTGCAAAGAAAAAAGAATATATTCCGGTGATCAGGGAAAGCTACGAGCAGCTTGCTGCAGATCACGACATCATTGTGATCGAGGGCGCGGGAAGTCCGGCGGAGATCAATTTGAAGCAGGATGATATCGTGAATATGGGGATGGCGAAAATCGCGGATGCACCAGTGCTTCTGGTTGGTGACATCGACCGCGGGGGTGTATTTGCGCAGCTAATCGGTACGGTGATGCTCTTGGAACCGGAGGAACAGGCGCGAATCAAAGGTCTGATCATGAACAAATTCCGTGGTGATAAGAAAATATTAGATCCGGGTATTACAATGTTAGAGGAACGGGCAGGTAAGCCGGTGCTCGGCGTGGTGCCGTATGCAGATGTGGATATCGAGGATGAAGATTCTCTTGCGTCAAGTTTGGAAGAGACACATATACAGGCGGAAATTGATGTGGCTGTGATCCGGTTCCCGCGCATCTCGAATTTCACAGATATGCAGGCGCTCAGCATGGAGCGGGATGTGTCAGTACGCTATGTGACAAAGCCGTCAGAACTAGGAGAACCGGATGTAATCTTACTTCCGGGTACCAAAAATACGATTCAGGATCTGCTCTGGCTGCGGGAAAGCGGACTGGAAGCAAAGATTACGCGTCTGGCGAAGAAGGGCACCATCGTGTTCGGAATCTGTGGCGGGTATCAGATGCTTGGCGAATCACTCATGGATCCATTGCAGACGGAGAGTGCACTTGGTAGTGTGCGTGGTATGGGATTGCTGCCGGTTACAACTGTGTTTGAAGAGGAAAAACAACTGGAGAACCGCGCATACCGGATTGGAATGCTGGAAGGGAATTTTGTGTCACTCAGCAATAAGAAAATTGCCGGTTATGAGATACACATGGGGCGGACGGAAGTTGCTGGCAAAACTAAAGCCCCCATTTATCCTTTCGTCAGCGATTCAGCAGGAACCGTACTCGGATATACGGCAGGAACTGTGGCAGGCAGTTATATTCACGGCATCTTCGATGAAATTGCATTCCGTGAGGCATTTATTGAACTGTTGTATGCGCGCAAAGGGAAAACACGGGGAGAAAGTGAACATTTAACCTTGCAGGAATACCGGGAACAGCAGTTTGACAAGCTGGCACAGGTTCTGCGGGAAAGTCTTGATATGGAGAAAATCTACGAAATTCTGGGACTAATCAAGCAGGGATAAAGTAATTCCTGTGTAAGCGGAAATAAACTCGAAATACAGAAAGCAGTAATAGATTATAAAGGAGACGGAAATGATTCAGATCTATCATGGAGATGGAAAAGGAAAGACAACGGCGGCTGTGGGACTGGCTGTGCGCGCGGTGGGGAGCGGACTTCCTGTACTGTTTGTACAGTTTTTGAAGGATGATACGTCCGGAGAGATTGCAATGCTGCAGAGGCTTGGTGTCGAGACATTGCATGCCCCGCAGATGTATGGATTTGTGAGCCGGATGTGTGAGGAAGAGCTTGCAAAGACGCGTGCATATTTTGCAGATATGCTGTCGCAGGTTGAAATGTGGATTGCAAAACAGAAAAAACAGCATGACGACGTGCGGAAGGAAAATACGGTTGAGGCGGTTGTTGTTTTGGATGAGGTTTTGCACGCTGTAAAGTATGGATTACTTGATGAGAGTACATTGATGGAAGTGCTGGCGAGCAATCAGGCGCAGATCGAATTCATTCTGTCCGGACGGAATCCATCGGACAAGCTTCTGGCACTTGCGGATTATGTCACGGAAATGAAAAAGGAAAAGCATCCGTATGAACAGGGAATTTCTGCCAGAAAAGGGATAGAATTCTAAGGACTGTTGTGATAAAATAAAACCGATCATCGACAAAAACAGGAGCGCACATGGAAGCACATCAGTTACCTTCGGGGACGTATCTGGAACAGAATAAATATTACATTGAGCGGGTGCTTGGAGATGGCGGATTTGGAATTACGTATCTTGGGTATGATGTGAAGCTGCAGCGGAAGGTTGCAATCAAAGAATTCTATATGCGCGGGTACTGCTACCGGAATCCCGGAGATCCGAATGTTTACACCGAGGCAGGTGAAAAACGTGAGAATTTCGAGAAGATGAAACAGCAGTATATTGAGGAAGGTCGTGTGCTGGCTGCCTTGGGAGAGCAGCCTGGTGTGGTAAATGTCTACACGTTTATTGAAGAGAACAACACAGCTTACCTTGTCATGGATTTTGTGGAAGGACAGTCGCTGGATGCATATGTAAAAGGTCGGGGAGGCAGGTTATCTGTGTCCGAGACTCTGGCAATCATGCGTCCGGTTATCCGTGCGTTGGCAGGTGTACATAAACGAGGTGTGATCCACCGGGATATCAGCCCGGACAATATCATGATCACACATGACCGAAAGGTGAAGCTGATTGATTTTGGCGCTGCGCGAATGTATGGAAATTATAATTATCTCCGCGTGCAAAAGGGTGGATATTCGCCAATCGAACAGGTGTCACCGGGAGCGCAGATTGGACCGTATTCCGATGTATATGCGCTTTGTGCGACGATGTATACTTGCATGACCGGGGTGAAGGTGCCGCATGCCGTCGAGCGGGCAAAGCAGGACAGACTTGTGCCGCCATCTGCGATGGGACTTGTGATCGCACCGCAGGAAGAAGCTGTTTTGATGCAGGGACTTGCAATTGATCCGGCACAGAGGTATGCAAATGCGGAACAGTTGTATCAGGCATTGTACGAGACGTCGATGGAGCAAACAGGAAGCGTATCCATGATGACGCACAGTGGAATATCTCAGATGTTGGCGGATATGCAGGCAGACCGGAAAAAGCAGGCACATAGAAAAAAGCAGATTGGTATGGTCTGTGGTATTGTTCTGTTGTTGGGGATTGGAACTTTTATATATTTTCAGAGGACGCGAAATGGGGATGAGACAACGGCTGCTTCCGAAGCAACGACACAGCAGATCTTACAGACGGAGATAGATGCGAGTCCAATGGAGGAAGTGGATTGTACTGCATATGCGCAGGAGTTTTATGATTTATGTGCGAAGCAGCACGAAGCAAAGGGGAATACTCTGACACAGAGGGATGAATTTACAGTTGCTGCTAAAGAGACAGCGGCAAAAAGCGCGGCGTTGGTATATACCAGCATGGATGAATTAAATGCCGCGTTAACGGAGATTGGCAATCAGGCGATTGCCACATATAAGATACCGAATACCGGATGGGTGACATATACATTTTCTTTAAAGGAAGATGTCGCGACGGTAAAACAGGCATTGGATACTTATATTGCACAGATGAACGAGGAAAATCAGGGGACCGTGGATTTGGATAATTGTGCGTATCTTGGCGTCAGCGTAGCGCGAGCGCAGGATGGTACATATTTCTGGGCAGTATTTTATCAATAAAGAACAGGAAAACATAAGAAAAAAAGGAGAATATGGGGGATTTTGAAATGGATAAAAACGGGGATTTTAAGGAATCGTCAAAGGACAAATTGAATCGTGCCATCGCATCTATGTGCGATGAATGGTTGTTGATTGAGGAGATTGATCTGGAAGCGGATACATTTGAAATCCTGCACGATAATTTGCAGAAGCAGGGGATTCCGGTACCACGGAATTGTAGTTACAGCCAGCAGAATTTCGAGATGCAGGAGCTGGTTGCACCAGAATATCAGGAATATCGTTATAATTTCGGTGTGCGGGATAATCTGCGCAAGCTTCTGAAGCAGAGCGATACTGCGGAATGCGAGTATATTGTATGCACGGGAGAAAATGTATGGCGCAGAGATGTGTTCAGGGTAGTTGAATGGAAGGAAGAGGAACCGAAGATTTTGAACTGGTTCCACATGAATATTGACAGCAAGAAGTCTGCAGAGTTAAAACAGCGGCAGGCGATTCGGGATGCATATCTGCAAAGTGAGCAGGCATATGCCATCAAAAATATGTATCTCAAGCGGCTGAACGAGGAATTGCAGATGCCGATCAACATGATCGTCGGAAATGCATCCGTTGCGCGGACATTTGTCACGAATCCGGAACGTGTGACCGCGTGTATCGAGGAGATTTCCCTTTCAGCAAAGGCAATCTTCCGTATGGTGCGTCAGATGATCAATACAGACGCGATACAGCAGGGTACGACGCTGTTGCAGATGCAGCAGACATCTGTAGAAAATCTGTGGAGAAATACGCTTGATATTGTCAAGCCATCCATGCGGCTTCGGCGGCACACAATGCATCTGGACATGGCACAGCTTTACCATCGCAATGTGATTGGCGATGTGGAGAAGATGCAGCAGATATTGTTGAATTTATTGCAAAATGCAATTGATTATACGCCATATCAGGGCGAGATATTTTGTGGGATCAAAGAGAAACCGATGGACGAAACGACCGGATACTTTGAATTTTATGTGCAGGACAATGGAGTCGGTATGTCTGAGGAGTTTCGGAAGATTATGTTCGAGCCATTTGCAAGAGAGCATTCAGACCGGATTGAGCGTGTGGAAGGCTCTGGCTTGGGGTTGATGATCGTGCAGAATTTGGTTCGTCTGCTGGATGGAGAGATTGAGGTTGAGACAAAGACTGGTCATGGGACGAAGATTACAGTTGGAATGAAACTGCGATATGGAACAGAGTCCAAGGATGCCGAAGGAGAGATCCAGTATTTTGACTGGAGCGATTGGGAATCTGCGCGCGAGAGGAAAACGATGTTTTCCGGACAGCATGTGCTGGTTGTAGATGATAATGATATTACCGCTTCGATTGAGGAGCAGATTTTGACAGAACGTGGACTTGTTGTTGACCGCGCGATCAATGGAGAGGATGCAATCTGCATGTTTGAACGGTCACCGGCGCATTACTATGATCTGATATTGATGGATATGGGATTGCCGTTTATGGATGGTTATGCAACAACAATGGGGATACGACAGCTTCGCGAGGATGGAAGGACGGTTCCAGTGATTGCGTTGTCTTCCCGGTTATATGCAGACGATGAGTTTCATGGAGAAGAATATGGAATGAAAGCAAGGCTTCAAAAACCTGTCAGTGCAAGGAAACTGATGGAAGCCGTGCGCGAATATATATAAAATTAAGGAGTCGCAAAAGAAAATGCCAGTTACAGAGTACCTAGAGAGAAATGCCAGATTGTACCCGGATGAGGTTGCACTGGTGGAGTTGAATCCGGATGAGCCGGATACGAGAAGAACTTCGTGGAAGGAGTTCGAGCTGATACAGCCATCGAGATTTGAGCCGTATCGAAGAGAGATTACATGGAGTGTCTTCGATGAGAAGGCAAACCGGTTTGCCAACATGCTGATCGGGCGAGGCATCAAGAAGGGCGATAAGGTCGCAATCCTGATGTATAACTGTCTGGAATGGCTGCCGATTTATTTCGGCGTTCTGAAGACAGGAGCCATCGCCGTGCCGTTTAATTTCCGGTATGATGCAGAAGAGATTTTATATTGTGCAGAGCTCGCAGAGGTTGATATGATCGTGTTTGGCCCGGCGTTCATCGGACGAATCGAGACAAATGCAGAGCGGCTTTCCAAGGGAAGACTGTTGATCTATGTCGGG
>OGKD01001121.1_pt1 | contig 15471 bp, 8 predicted proteins | sample 1572371 | NCBI WGS metagenome assembly OGKD01 (sample SAMEA2582096, study PRJEB24529) | metagenome | biome: Human gut stool | place: China | collected 2011 | reverse complement strand
AGCCGATACAATCCTATTCCAATACACCACACCCGACGGACGGAATGAGGTGGTGAAATTCCCGTTAGCGGGATTCTGTGGAAACTATCTGATGCAGTTTGCAAAGTAGCGTTCGGTGGAGTTATAGTTAAGCAATTATCTGTGTAAGACACGATACGACCTTTCGGCCTTTGGGGTCGGGAGGTTTTTATTTGAAAACCATAAACTCACTATGCCAATGAATAACAAGAAAGAACGTGTTACAGAATTTATTTAGCCCGTTAAACAATTCTCTAATTAACAATCATTTACAAACCAGCAGACAGACGTAAATGTTTAACCATCCGTTTAACCAATGCGAAAAACGAGGTGAAACACATTCGAAAAAATCGTCGTAAAAGGAAATAGCTCAGTTGGTTACCCCTAAACGCGTAGCGTTTTGGGGGCTTGAGAGCGCAACCTTGCCAAGGTTGGGGTCGCGAGTTCGAGTCTCGTTTTCCGCTCGAAAAAGCAAGAGGCGGCCTAACTTTATGGTTAGACAGCCTCTTGTGTATATCGCAAACAAGAACACAGCACGCTCCGGAGCCTCGTCAATCGTCGTAACCGTTGGGACGAGCCCTCCAGGCCAAGGCGAAGATCGCCGTACCGATCACGGCAGCACCGATCAACGCCGAAAGCGCCGCATTCCAACCGGTCCGCTGTACGAGCAGCCCGAGGCCCCAACCCGAAACGACCGTGCTTCCGTAGCCGAACAGCCCGCAGAATCCGCCCGCCGTGGCTGCGGCCCGTTTGGTCGCGATATTGGCCGCAGCGATGCCCACGAGCGCCTGAGGACCGTAGATGAAGAATCCGGCCGCCATGAGGATCGCGACTGCTACGGCGAGCGGCGTTTCCCGGTCGAGGGCATAGAATCCGGCCAGGCAAAGGGCCGCCATCGACATGCAGACGACACAGGTTCGGGGAGCCCGCCCGCCGAACAGCCGATCCGTGGCCCACCCGGCGGCGAGCATGCCGGCGATCTCGAAGGCCGCAACGCTCCAGCCGGCAAGGCTGATATCCATATGCAGATGTTCCTTGAGCATCGTAGGTCCCCAGTCCAATACGGCGAAACGCACAACATAAACGAAGAAGTTGCCCACGGCAATGATCCAAATCGTAGGATTCAGAAAAACCTTACGACGCAGGAATGCCTTATACTCGGCATTTTCTTCGGCCCGGGTTTGCGGTTGCTGCCCAGTGGTTTTTCCGGTTTTCAGTTCGGGAAGCCCGACCGATGAAGGCGTGTCACGCACGAGCGCCCAGACAATTGCGGCTCCGAGCAGAGCGACCGTCGCCGGCAGCAGAAAGCACCAGCGCCAATGCTGGGAGAGCAGTGACGAAGCGTCGAACCACGCATCCCAATTCAACCCGACCGCGTAACCGCAGAACACGATGGCCAGTCCCGCACCGATCGAGTGGGAGGTATTCCACACGGACATTTTGGTCGCCAGCCGCTGCGGCACGATCCAGTGGGTCATCAGCCGCGTGCAGGGCGGTACGCCCATGCCCTGAAACCAACCGTTGAGGACCCAGAAGATGCCCAACGCCAGCACCGAGGAGCTGAAACCGAACAGCAGGTTGCAGATCGCGCAGAAAACGAGTCCCGTCACGAGGAAACGGCGCGCATCGCTGCGGTCGCCCCAAATGCCGTTGACGAATTTCGAGAGTCCGTAAATCACGCCGTGGAGCGTGAGAAACAATCCGAGGTCGGATTTCGAAATGCCCATCTCCTCGTTCAAATAAGGCATGGCGATGCTCAGATTCTTGCGCACGAAGTAGAAAAGCGCATATCCGAAGATGCACATCGCGATGGTACGGAATTCCCAGTATTTGAAACGCCGTATCTGCTCGGAGGTCATACCGGCATAGGCCGGGTTCGAGGATTCGGTCTTCATCGTAGTATCATTTTCGCGAACGGCTGCGCAACGCGCAGTCCTGCAAAGCGTGAATCTCCCGGCGCGAACGAGGCAGTTCGACGAACTCCGAGGGATAATCGGTTTCGATGATATCCGGTTCGGCCAGCAGCTCCCGCAAATAGGCCGTATTGCGGTCGCGGGCGTTCTTCACCTTGTCGGAGGTCTCCACGATCGAAGTCATCGTCATCACGCCCCGGGCATGCAGCAGATCGTAGACCTCCTGCAACCGGGGATCGACGGCCGTACGGATATAGGCCATGATGTAACGCCACGGAATCGGCGAAGCGTCGTAAGCCTCGAAATCCGCCCGCGAACTGATTTCGACGCAGAACATTACCTGCCGGATACCGCTGTTCCAGTAGCGGAGCGCTTCGTCGAGCGAGCGGACGCTCAGCACGATGTTATGATACTCCGCCCAATCGCCGCCGGGCTGCAACTGCCGGATGTAATAGTCGATACTGGCCCGACGCACGCGATCGCTTACCCCTTTCGTATTGACGTACTTGTTGTCGAAGTTGAACACCACCCTATCCTTGCCCCACTCCAGCATATCCTTGAGTCTCGGAATCTTGTAGGGGGTCTCCTTCCGGTGGCGATCGACCAGGGCGAACTGCTGCAACTCTTCGTAGGTATAGTCGGAGACACGCCCCTTACCCGTCGTCGTGCGGTCGATCGTCAGGTCGTGCATCAGCACCGGTATGCTGTCTTTCGTGAAGCTGAAGTCGATTTCGAAAAAGGTCGGCAGCAGCGAAAGGGTCTTTTCGCACGACTCGATACAGTTCTCCGGATACCCCGCCATCATGCCGCCGCGATGGCCGCTGACGACGATGTCGCGATCGGGAGAATAGGTAAAATAGGCCTGCAACTCCTCGATGGAGCCGATCCGCACGGCATGCGCCTCCGGCGTCCGGGCCTGAACCCGGGCAGCCGGTGCGCAACACATGCAGCCGATCGCGACCCACAATTTCCAATTATTCATGTCGGACGGTTTTATCGGTTATCGTTCGACCTTGCCGACCCGGCGTTCCGTCGGGTTGCCGGGTCCCACCTTCAGCAGAACGACGCCGTGCGGCGCCACCTCCGCGGTGTAGGTCTCGCCCAATTCGAGCGTCGCGATATCCTGCTGACGCCACAGATCGCGGATCGTCTTCGTCCCGCGCATACCGAGCTGACGCAGCGTGAACTTCATCTCAGCGGGTTTCTCACCGCGGTTGAACAATCCCACGGCGACCGACCCGTCCTCGAGGTGCTTGACGTAGATCACCTTGCTGTTCCCATCCCGCCAGATCGGGGCGGCCTGGAGCCCGAGCGGGTCCTGATTCACGTCGATCACCTCGTCGTTGGTCAGCAGGCTGAGCGTGAAATCGTCCAGTTTGTCGATGGGGCATCCGATCAGCAGCGGCGCAGCCAGCAGCGACCACAGCGAAATGTGGGTATACTGTTCATCGGCCGTAAGGTTCGTGCGGTGGAGTTTCGGGCCCCAACCGACCATACCGACGACCAGCATGTCGGGATCGGCCCAATGGCCCGGTCCGGTGAACGCGAGCCAGCGCTCGTGCGCGAAGCCGATCGAGCTCATGCTCTTCCAGGTATCGCGAATGTCGCCCGTCGTGCGCCAGCACTGGCACAGCTCCTTCCACATCGGGGCGTCGGCATAGGGCGCATTGTTCGAAATGCTGTACACGATATCGCGGCCGCATGCACGCAACGCCTCGTACATCTCCTCGGTATAATAGCGGTCGTTGGGCGACCAGTCGTATTTCAGGTAGTCGATCCCCCAGTCGGCCCACTGCTTCACGTCGGCCTTCACGAACGAATATTCACCGTGGATATACATCTCCATGCGGTCTTTCCAATAATCGCCGCCCGGCTTCTGATAACGGTAATGCTCGTTGCAATACCCCTTTTTGATCCATTCGTTCACGCCGTCGGCTCGATCGGAATAGCTTCCCACGTGGGCGGCATAGGTTCCGATCCACGGCGTGGAGTAGATGCCGATCTTGAGGCCCAAGGCATGGATTTCATCGGCCAGTCCCTTCATATCGGGGAATTTCGTGTTGGGCTGGATGGCGTTGTATTTTCCGCCGCGCTGCCCCTGCCAACCGTCATCGATATTGATATAGGTCCAACCGTGATCGACCAATCCTTTCTCGACCATGGCGCGGGCCGATGCGAGTACCTGCTCCTGCGTCACATCGCGCGCCCAGCAGTTCCAGGAGTTCCAGCCCATCGGAGGCGTCAGCGAAATGGCGTCGCCGACGACGATTTTCAGATCGCGTTCGTTGCTGCCGAGCGCATTTTCGGCCTTCAGCCGGACGACGTATTCCCCGGCTTTCTTCACGCGCCCCGTAATGCGTCCCGTCCGGGAGTCGAGTTTCAGCCCTTTGGGCAAACCTTCGGCCGAGAAGGTCATGGGGCGTGCTCCGGTGGCCGCCACGGTAAAGAGGAACTCCGATCCGGGACGGACCCCGAAAATCCGGGCTCCGTTAATGCGCGGAGTCTCGGCGGGTGCCGGAGTCAGGATACGGGCCGACAGATCGGGCGTTTCGGAGCGTGCGAAACCGATCTCGGTCTGAAAAAGAGAGCCCGCCGCCAGCAACGGAAATGCAATGAATCGAATGATTTTTTTCATCGGAATGTAATTTTATGACAATTGGAATTAGGTAACCTATACGGCTTTACACCTCATCGGTTTTTCGATGGCATTTTCCTGGGACGGTCGGTGCGAAATGACAGCCCCAAACCCGAATCCGTGTAAATTCGCCGATCACAGCCCGGCGTTATTTGCTTACCAGGTCGAAATCGTACTTGATATTCTTAAATTCGTCGTAATCGGTCGTCGGCGGCGCCGTGCAGACATAGGGTGCGCGCGAGCCGTCCGTTTTCTCAGCCCGAATCTCGTAGGGTTCGTCCGGATATTTGAGCGTTCCCTTGTAGAGGTGCTGGCAGGAGGTCGTGGTGAACCCGGCTCCGTAAACCTGATAGATCCAGTAGGCGGCCCACAGGTCGTGCAATTTCTCCGTACGGCCCGCACTCGACGTGTAGTTGGTCATTTGCCCGATGTTCTCGCCCCGCTGATACAGCGTTACCGTCCAGCTGCCGTCGTGTTCGATGTTCCAGACATTGACAAGGATATCGTCGGCTCCGAGTCCGTAGTTGTAAGGACCGTATTTGTCCTTCATCGTAGCATCCAGGCCGCCCTTGTTCTGCTTGTCGTGGTAAAAGGTCTGGTTGCCCCGGTATACCCGCATCTGGAAACCCTCGTCGCGGCCGGTGGCCTTGAAACGCCAATCCGCGATGTGCGCGCCCTCGATGTCGTAAACGGCATAACCATTGGGGGTTCCGTCGCCGTTGAACGAGGCGTGCCAGAATGCGCCGCACGCCGCGCCCTGGATGTGTTCGTAGATCGTTTTCCCGTTGACGGAATGGATATAGTTCTGGTTATAATGCGTATGGCCGATCATCAGATGGGCTTCGGCATACTCCGAGAGCAGTTCCAGCACCTCCCGGCGGTAACGTTTGTCCGAATGGCAGTAGCTCGCACCGCCCCGGAACGGGACATGGCAGCAGAGAATGACCATCTTGTCTTTGGGAACGTACGACAAATCCCGCTTGAGCCATTCGAACTGCCAGTCGTAGAATCCGGCGGCGAATTCCTGGTCCTCCCCCAGGTCGGGGATTTCGCCATGAAGTACGTTATCCATCGAGACGATGTGTACGTCGCCGCGGTCAAACGAATAGTTCTGCGGTCCGAAATACTTCTGAAAATTCTCGACGCTCTTCCAGTAGGTCGACGTCACGCTGTTATCCGCTTCGTTCAGATGATCGTGGTTGCCGATCGTCTGGAAGAAAGGCACGCTGCCGGCGATCGACGCCATGGCCTTCTTCATAGCCTCCCAGATGGCCGTGCGGTTATTGTCGGTAATGTCGCCCAGCGTAATGCCATAGACGGGAGAGCCCGCATCCCGGTATTCGTCGGCGGTTTTCTTCAGGTCGGGAATCGTCTCGTCCTGGAAACGGGCGAGACTCTTTTCGTTGCGGCACTGCGGATCGGCCATGCAGAAAAGCCGGAACTTCGTCTCCTTGCCGTTCGGAAGGCGTGTCAATTTGAAATCCTGGCGGAAAACCTTGACGCTAAGATCGATTTTCCGATAAAAATAGGGCAATTCCGCCTCTGCGATCACCGAACGGTAAATCGCGTAATCGGCAGGCGTCGAGTAGAAGATCAATGCGGCACGGCTATCGCGCACCAGCTGGTAGACGCCGTTCGCATCGGTCGTCGTGCAGTCGAAGCCATCGCTGACAACGACACCGGGAATTCCGGCCCCGCTCTCCACGTCGTAGATCAGACCGCAGAGCGTCGTCTCCGGAGCGATATCCGTGCCGTTGATATGGGTCACATTTTTCTTGGAGGTTCCGCCCGCTCCTTCCGGGGAATCGAGCGTATCGTTGCTGCACGAGAGCAACAGCGGAAAAACCAGTGTCAGCAAGACGAATTTCAGTTGTTTCATGGTCATCGGTTTTGGCGTATCGGGCCGGGGCTGCTCGGCCGTCGGCCCGATACGCATGGTACAATTATCTCAAAGCATAGATTTCGGCGATCTGAGCGCAGTCTCGCACGGTATTTTTGTTGTTCGACTCCGTAATGAGAATCCGGATATACCGGGCCTGCGTCTCGGGGAACAGATAGCAGAAAGGACCGCGGCAGATGGAGATACCCTTCTCGAAATTGAACTCGCCGACCTTCGTCCAGTTGCCGTTCTGCGTCCATGCCTGCGAATTCTTCCAGTCGGAGGTATCCCCGGTCTCGGACACCCAGAACGATCCCGCCTTCATGTCGTCGATGGAGCCGTTGTTGTCGCAACGCCACATCTCGATACCGTTCAACCGCTGCACGGCGGCCATGTCGATCTGAACGGTGAACGGCAAAAACATATGATCCTGCGACACGCTGCTGCCGTTGAAGGCCGTATGCCAATAGGTGGAGACGTTGCCGTCGATGAGTTTGGCCACGGAATAGGAGGCATTGTGGTAGGAGTTCGTGTCCGCCGACCAGCCGCTCTGCGCAAGGCGCTGCGGGCAAGGAGCGTCGGAAGGCTTATACACGAAGGTCTCTGCGACCGATACCTCCGAGAATCCGTAGCCGTTCCGCGGCGCATTGCTCCGGGTGATCGTCACGCGGACGAAACGGGCGGAGGTCGGTTCGAACCAATAGACGAAGGGACCGACTTCGGTATTGCTCTGCAAAGACTCGTCGTTGTCGAACTCGGCGACTTTCGCCCAGCGGAGGTTGTCCGAAGAGACTTCGATATAGCCGGCACCGATACGCTTGGCCTGAGAGGCGCGCGCCTGCAAAGCCACGGCACAAATCTCGGTAACGGAGCGCAAATCCAATTTGTAGCTGTACGGCGGTGCATCGGCACCCGTGGGATTGGTCATGTTGCCGTCGGGTCTGTACGGAGCGTCCCAGTAGGTACCCGGCTTGCCGTCGATCATCAGCGTACCGTTGTTCGAATTGGCAAAATGGGTGGTTTCGCACTGCCATCCGTAACGGTTGATCGGCAAATAGTTCTCCCGAGTCGTCGGGGCGAAGTGCAGCAGGTAAATGCTCTTCTCGGGAGCGACCTCGAAATAATCGGAGGTCAGACGAACGGGCACGGCGCAAGGTTCGTCGCCGACTTTGGCCGGATCGACATGGATCGTCGTCCGCACCTCCGTTTCGCCCTTGGCGATCGTCAAGGCTCCGGCCTCGAACGTAACGACCCCTTCGGGAGCCAGCCGGAACGCGGTGCCGTGCGACGCATTGTAGGCATCGAGTGCCGCCTGGGAGCAGTCGAGCGCGACGGTTCCGTCGGCTTCGAACGGACGCGCCAATTTGAGGGTCAGCGTCTGGTCCCAGGCATTCGCGGCATTATTGACATAGGTATTCTCCCCGGTAATGTAAAAGAGCGTGGCCGCCTCGTCGATCTCCACGGCGATCTGCTCCAGGTTCGGATGGACCAGCAAGATGTTTCGCTTCGCGCTGACGTTGCCGTCGGAGAGCAGTTCCACCGGTACCACAAGGTTTTCCGGGTCTTCGACCCCGACCAGCTGCATCGGATCGAAGATCACTTGGAAAGCACCGGAACGCTCGTCCCCGGCCAAGGTAATCCGCTCCGGTTCGATCCGATAAGCGCTTTGGGGCAATGCCTTGTACGCCGTGGCGTTTTCCGAGTTGTAGGTTTCGAGCGCAGACTCGGAGCTCCGGACGGAAACGGTGAGGCTTTCGGCATAATATCCGCTTCGGAAAACCCGGAGCGTAACGGCGGGGTCCTCGTCGACTACGTAAAACGGGGCGGATTCCAACACACCCTCCGCAAGGAAGCAGGCCGTAGCGCCCGGCAGAGCGTTGTCGCGGTTGTTTTCGCAGGCCGAAACCGCGAACGACAGAGCCGCCATTGCAAAGATGATATGATTGCGTTTCATAACAGAGTCTTTTACCATTGGTAGTTTTGGGTCACGTTGTAGAGACGGTCTATTTCCGACTGAGGAATCGGCAGCAGATAATTCCGCTTGTTGAATATGCGCGTCGAAGGCGTATTGCCGCCGTCTGCGGCAACGACCGTCCGATGCCAGAAATCGCCGTCCGGACGATCGTCGGTCGCCTGGATGTTCATGCCGTAAAACGCTCCGGCGTTCTCTTGCTCGGCGATCAGCCACATGCGGGTATCGAAGAAACGATGGTTCTCGAAATTCAGCTCGATCATCCGCTCGCGACGAATCATGGCCTCCAGCGCATCCGCATCCGCTTCGACCTCGGGATAGATCGTCTCGATATCAGCCACGCCCGCGCGTTTGCGCACCGCATTGATCGCCGCCAGAGCCGCAGTCGCATCGCGTTCGGGCTGCCGGTTCAACGCCTCGGCGTAGTTCAACAGGACCTCGGCATAGCGGAACAGCGGCCACGTTATGGACCCGGCATTCTTGCTGTCGAATCCCGTATCCTGGAACTTGAAGGGCAGATAACCCGTCAGCGGATAGTTGAAGTTGCTCGACGTCTGGCCCGAGTTGCCTCCGTAGTAGAACTGGATCGAGGAGACCGTATTCGAACCGCCGATCCAATTCAGACCCTCGTAGAACACCGACATGTAGAAGCGGGGTTCGCGGTTGAGGTACATGTTGTAGGTCGATTTGGTGCTGCCCAGGATCGGATGCGTGAACGAAGTGAAGCCCGACTCGTCGTATCCGCTCTGCGGATCGATCACGGGACTTCCGTCGGCCTGGTATCCGGTGATGGGATAGCGACCTCCGTGCTCGGTATCCATGGCGAAAGCATCGACCAGTTTCTGCGTTATGGCGACTCCGCCGTAGGCCCGTCCGCCCACTCCGAGCGGAATGGTCGCGACACGCCAGTTATAGCTGGTCTTCTGGTAACCGAAAATCAGCTCCCGGTTCCATTTCTGCGTGAAGACCGCCCGCCAATCGACATACGGATTTCCCGTTTCGATCAACTCGTACTGCCGGAGGTCAAGGACATCCCGGGCCGCTTCGGCGGCTTTCGTCCACTTCGAAGCGTCGTACGACTGCGGGAAGAGGTATTTGCCCTCGGCGTTGGTCATGTTCCGGTACATCGGATTGCCGTTGAACAGGGGACGGGCCGCATAGAGCAGCAGTCGGGCCCGCAAGGCCAGAGCGACACCCTTCGTCGCACGCCCCAAATAGGAATCCGGCTGCGTAAGCGGCAGATCGGCCGCGGCTTTGCGGCACTCCTCCGCCACCCAGTCCACGCATTCGTCCCACGGATTGCGGTCGCGCTCGCGAAGCGCGAGGTCGTTGAAATCGGCGACACCCTCGCCCAAAAGGACAACCGGACCGTAAAGCCGCATCAGGCAGAAATAGTAGTAGGCGCGCAGGAACCGGGCTTCGGCCGCCCATTCGAGCGCCTCGGCGGGCGACAACTCGGGGCAGCGTCCGACGTTGGCGATGAAATAGCTCGCTTCGCGGATGCCTTTGTAGTAGGTGGTATAATACGAGAGACCGGTCTGATCCTCGGTGCTCACGGACCACGTGGAGTTGTTCCACTGGGCGAAAGGTCGTCCCGTGAATACGCATACGCATTCGTCAGACGAGGGGGTATAATGGTTGGCCTGGCCGCTGGGGTCGGTCTCGTTGGTGATCCAGCTATATACGTTCACCAGGTAGCGGAACGTCGAATTGTAACTTTCGAAGACATTCTTCGATGTATACGGTTCGTCGGGCTGGCGGTCGAGGTAGGAGTTGCAACCTGCGGCGGACAACACCGCGAAAACGGCTGCGAATAGGCTCTTTTTCATAGGTAGAATCGAGTTTTAACGGTTAGAAGATCAGCGACACGCCGATATTGTACACCCGGTTGTTCGGATAATTCGCAGCACCCGTTTGCAGATCGGGGTCCCAGAGTTTGAAATCACTGAACGTCAGCAGATTCATTCCGGAGACATAGATTCTCAGACCGTCGATGCGGAGTTTGTTGACCACCTGCTTGGGCAGCGAGTAACCGATCTCGGCATTCTTCAGACGCATGTAACGGCCGTTGACCATCCAGAAAGTCGATTTCTGCGAATTGTTCGGATTCGGCGAAGTCGTCAGACGCGGATATCGGGCGTTCGGATCGGGATTGCTCTCGCTCCAATATTTGCCGATCAGATCGGTGAAGACGTTCGACAACGAAATGCTCGAAGCGGTGAACGGCTGCGTATAGGTGTTGTTGGTAAAGAAGTTGACATTGCCGACACCCTGGAAGAAGACCGAGAAATCGAAACCCTTCCATTTGACCGAAGCTCCGAAACCGTAGGTAATCTCCGGAACGTTGGGATAGCCGATCGGTTTGCAGTCATACGTATCGACCTTTCCGTCGCCGTTCAGATCGAGGTACTTGATGTCGCCGGGATGCACCTCGCCCCAGGCCTGCGTGGGCCAGGCGTCGATCTCCTCCTGCGACGAGAAGAGTCCCGCAGCCACCAAACCGTACTCCTGCCAGTTGCTTTGTCCGATCTTGTTCAGATAGGGTTCGGCCCAGCGGGGCTGGTCGTTGTCGAGGATCGTATTATGGGCGTAGGTGAAGTTGCCGCGCACGGTCAGCTGCACCTTCCCGATCGTTTGATGGTATTCGAGCGAAGCATCGACACCGTGGTTCTTCATCTTGCCGGCATTGATCCACGGCGACGTCGAAAGGCCCGAGATGCGGGGAATGGAGGCTGCCTGAAGGAAAATACCCTCGCGGCGCTCGCGGAAATAGTCCGCCTGAATGCGGAGTTTGCCGAACAACGAGACTTCGGCTCCGACATTGAGTTTGTAGGCTTTCTCCCAGCCGACCGAATCGTTGGCCCAGTTGCCCAGGCGCAATCCGGTATAGGTCGTATTGCCGGTGCCGAACTGATAGGAGCCGCCGCTCGTGTTGATCGTCTCGTTGTAGATAAAGCGCCGGTCGCCGCCGATCTGGTCGTTACCCACGATACCGTAGGAGGCTTTGAACTTCACCAGGTCGAGCACGTCGCGCAGCGGAGCGAAGAATTTCTCCTCGGAAAGCACCCAACCGACGGCACCCGCCGGGAAGAAGCCGAAACGATGGCGGGGCGAGAAGTTTTCGGAGCCGTTGTAGCCGAAGTTACCCTCGATGAAATAGCGGTTGTCGTAGTTGTAGGTGATACGGCCGGCGATACCCTGATGGCGGTAGGGCAATGCCTTCTCGGAGTTGGTCTCGGACGAGTTGGTGATGTTCTTCTGCGATTGCTGATAGAGGAACAGGGCACCGACGGAGTGCCGGCCGAAGGTCCGGGCGTAGTTGAGCGCCGCCTCGAAATAGAACGAACGCGTACCGCTCGCAGACTCGCTGAACGACAGGTTCTCCTGACCGACGAACGTGGGAGGTCCGAAGATCAGATTATCGTCGTCATCGCGACCTATCGCCAAGTATTGCGTCGGCTGCTTCGTGCGGGCCAGATGCTGGTAATTCTGAGCGTCGAAGGCGACCTTGGCGCTGGCCGTCAATCCGGGGGTGATCCAGTCGCCAAAGTCCTGCTGGAGGTTGATCGTCGAGGAGGCCGTATTCCAGAACTTCTCGCGATATCCCCGCTGGGTCAATTCGACGTACGGATTGATGATGTTGCTGCCCGGACCGGCCAGCGTGCCGTCGGAATAGAAAAGCGGAAATGCGTTGGGTGACGTCGCAAGCGAGTATCTCCAGATATTGCCCGTATCGCCGCCCGGCTCGTTCTTGCGTTCGAACGAGGTGCCCAGGTTGATATTCAGTTTCGTGTGGGGAAACACCTGCACGTCGACATTGGACCGGAAATTATACCGCTGGTAATAGAGCGACGTATCGTAGTTCTTCATATTGTCGACGGCGAACAATCCGTTTTCGTTGTAGATCGATCCCGAAATATAATATTTGGCGATACTACCGCCGCCGCTGACGCTCAGATTGACCTTCTCGTTCCAGGAATGGTTTTTATAAAGCTGGCCGAGCCAGTCCACATTCGGGTAGAGGTCGGGATCGGAACCGTTCCGATAGCGTTCGATGGCCTCGTCGGAGAAGAATTTTCCGCCGTAGGCTTCGTTATACATCCGGGCGAACTGCACCGAATTCAGCATCTCGGGGACTTTCACCGGTGAGAGCATACCCGCCTCGAACGAAAGCGAGACTTTGGGTTTTCCGATCGAACCGTCGCGCGTGGTGATCATAACGACGCCGTTGGCGCCGCGAACACCGTAGATCGCCGTCGCCGAAGCATCCTTGAGGATGGACATCTCCTTGATATCCTCGACATTGACCAGGTCCATATCGCGTTCGACGCCGTCAACCAGGATGAGCGGTGTCTTCGCCGCTCCGAACGTATTGATACCGCGGATCCAGAACGTTGATCCCACACCCGGTTCGCCGGAACGCTGGATGGAAACGACACCGGCGAGCTGTCCGGCCAGGTTGTTCGATATCTTCGCCACCGGCGCCTTGATATCGGTCACCGAGACGGTGGCGATGGCTCCCACGACGCTGGCTTTCTTCTGGACGCCGTAGCCGACGACTACCACCTCGTCGACCGAAGTCGACGACGAAGTAAGTTTCACGGTCACCGCGGCACCCGGCGAGAAAACGACTTCGCGGGTTTCATACCCCAGGAACGACACGTTCAATACGGAGTAATTTCCCGAATAGGCGATCTCGAATCGGCCCGAAGAGTCGGTCACCGATCCGATCGTCGTATCCTTGAGCCATACCTGCGCACCGACGACCGGCTGCCCGGTCTCGGCATCCAGAACGACACCGGAAACCGTCTTGCGTCCGGATTGGGAGGCCGGAGACGATTGCGCTGGCTGCGCTTCGGCGGCAAGCGCCGAAAGACAAGCCAGCAGACAAGCTGCGACGTGAAGTCGCAGATGTCCGACGAGGCGTAAAAGTTGTTTCATAGGTCTTAGTTAATAGTTTAGATGGGGGACAATCCCCCGAAAAACGGATTTGCGATAAGGTGCGGAGCCGAGTCGTTACGATCGGACCCCGGACATTCATTTCAGGTGCTCGAAGGTGAATGCCTCCCAGGGAATGTCGGAATCGGATTTGCCGTGGTCGAGGATGTCGACGATGTGCATCAAGAGCGGGAAATCCCTCAAATCGACCAGACCGAGCTCGGCTTTGCGACGGATGGCATTGCCCATGATGCGGGTAATCACCAGGCTTTCGAGCGTAATGCCGGCAAGCGCCTCCGTGACCTGATCGTAGTTCAACCCTTTGCCCATCAATACGCCGCAACGTCGCGTACGCCCGCTGAAGATGGTTACATAAAGGTCGCCCAATCCGATGCACTCCGACTCGAACTCGCCACCCTGCATGAGCATCAGGGCATGCGTCTCCCGAACCGCTTGCGTGAACGTGCCCGCTTGCGAATTATAATGCTGGGGTTCCTCCTCGCCGTGCCAGCGGATATTCAGACCGACAGCCAGCGTTACGGCCATGGCATAGGCATTCTTGAGAGCCACGGCGCTTTCGAGTCCGATCACGTCGTTGGTCAGCGAAATATGATAATAAGGACGCTGCATAGCCTGCTTCATCATCCGCAGCGCTTCGTTGTCCTTGCCGCAGAACCCCACCTCGGTCGGGTCCATGAATACCAGTTCATAGGAGGTACAAGGGCCGCCGATCGCACAGATGTCACGCACGATACCGCGCTTGGCCAGTTCGCTCATCCAATAGCCCGGATAGGAGAGCAACGACCCGTCGTCCGTAGCACGAAGTCCCTTCGTAACGGACAGCACCGGGATTTTCGGATCGAGTCGCGTAAGAATTTCCTCCAAAAACCAGTCGACGCCGAACGAGGAAACGCCGCCGATCACGAAATCCGAACCCTCGACGACCTGCTCCCACTCCTTGAAATAATGGAAACTTACATTTTCGGGGAACGGACGGCAGAACTTTTCGTGTTTTCCGGTTTTCAGATAACCGTCGATGATTTCGTCGTCGAGACAAGTGCCGACGATGTGCACTTCATGGCCGTTTTCAGCCGCAGGAAATGCCAGAGCCGATCCCATCATACCGGCTCCGATGATTGTGATTTTGCGTTTTTCCATAATACCTGTTTTCGGTTTGCAAAAGCGTGCACGTGCCCGCTTATGATGCAAAAATAGAATTTATTTCTTATTTTTCCAAACTAATCGTTATTTTTTAGGAAATTATATACGATTTCGCACTAAACCCGCCTTAAACCCCTATCACGTTGAGGGTTATACCTAAAGTCCCCACCGATAGGGGAATTTAGGAACGGGTCAGCCAACTCCGGGGACAAAAACTCTCGAAAGAACGATGAGCAGCTGTTTTCCTCGAAAACCCCGTTTCAGCGGGGCGGCCAAAGGCAGCGAGCATATGACCGTCCTAAGGAAGCGACAATCAAGAAACTGACAAGGTGTAAAGTTGTATATAGTTAGCATTTTTTATAAATTTGTACAAAAAATCGATCGATGACCAAACAGAGAAGCAAAACGCCAATCACCATCTTCGACGTCGCAGCGCTGGCCGGGGTGTCGCGAGGCACGGTCGACCGCGTGGTCTACAAGCGCGGGCGCGTGTCTCAGAAAACGATAGACAAGGTACAGAAAGCGATTTCGCAGCTCGGTTATACGGCCAATCCCAACGCATCGTCGCTCGCCCTGAAGCGGGAATATACGTTCGCATGCCTCATTCCGGAATTCCGGCCGGGCGAATATTGGGAAAAGATTTTCGACGGATTCCGAGACGGCGTGAAAGCGTTGTCGCACTACAATATCAAACTCGACTTCCATCTGTACGATCAAACCGACACCGAATCGTATCGCCGTTGCAGCGACGAGATTCTGCGGACCCGGCCGATGGGCGTCATTACCAACGCCGTTTTCAAAGAGGAGGTCGTCGCGTTCGCGCAACGGCTGGAAGAGGCCGGCATTCCCTACGCATTCGTGGACAACAAGATCGACGACCTCGACTATCTGTTGTACTACGGCGTGGACCCCTACAAAAGCGGGGCGCTCGGAGCCTTTTTGCTTACGACCCGTC
>OGKD01001080.1_pt1 | contig 15879 bp, 15 predicted proteins | sample 1572371 | NCBI WGS metagenome assembly OGKD01 (sample SAMEA2582096, study PRJEB24529) | metagenome | biome: Human gut stool | place: China | collected 2011 | reverse complement strand
TACAAAAACAGTCTGCAGTTGGCCTCGGCAAACAACTATCGCTCCATTGCGTTTCCGGCGATAAGCACCGGCGTGTATGGCTATCCGAAAGAGGAAGCGGCGGCGATCGCCGTGCGCACCGTCACCGCGTTTCTCACTCGCTATAACCCTCTTGAGCGCGTCCTGTTCGTCTGTTTTGACGAGGAAACGGCTGCTATCTATCGCCGCCTGCTGGCGTCATACCCCTGATTCAACAGAATAGGCTATGATAACCGCCAGTCTTGACGGGAATGATGGGTAGCAGGAGGGAGCAGGGTGTCAGAAGGAAAAGTCCAGCAGAAACAGCAGGCGCGCCGCGCGGAGATCGTTGTCGCTGCGCAAAAATGTTTCGCTGAAAAGGGGCTGCACGGCGCTTCCGTCGCCGATATCGCCCGGGAAGCGGGCCTGAGCGTCGGTCAGCTATATCGCATTTTTGCCAGCAAGGAAGCGATCATCGAAGCGATTGTTAGCGAAATCGTCAACGCCAGAGTCGGGGAGATGATCGATGAGAACCACAATCTGGCGCGTAAAGCGGCGGTTTTGGCTGGCAGGATCCCGACGTCGGCAGCCACCAAAAGCGATAATTATCTGCTGATGGAGATCAATGCCGAGGCCTCGCGTAACCCCCGCTTGCGTGAGATCCTGATGCAGGCCGATCGGCGGTTGAAAGAGGAGGGCGGTCGCCTGTCGCAGCGCTACCATCCCGGGCTCAGCGATGCGCGACGCAATGCCGCATCAGAGCTCATCGCCGTTCTGACAGAGGGGGCAGCCTACCGCTGTGAGCTGAGCGCCTCCACCCCGGTCGATAAGGCAGATTTAGAAGCCCTGTACAATATGATTTTCGACCGGCTTTTTGACGAGCAGGCATAATACGGCACGCCTGGCGTGCCGCACAGGCTAATGGTTAGCTGGCCGAGGCTGGGGTTTTGGCCGGTTTGTTCATCGGTTTTCCGGAGAACAGGAAACGCAGCAGCGGAATGCGCAGATGAATTTCATACAGAATCAGGGCAATACCCACCACAAAAACCAACCCGCCAATAAAGCCTAAGGTATTGGACTTAATGACCGGGGTGATCCACGCCCCGTACAGCAGCGTCAGCGGATGGTGCACCAGGTAAATAAACAGCGAAGCATTGACGAAATAGGTTACGCGCGCCGACTGGAAGTTCAGCAGGCGATGGCCGAGCGAAAAGACCACATTGACCATCCACAGCCCAAGCACCATGGTGATCACCGATTCCGTTTCATACATCCAGCCGTCGCCGGAGCCGTACTGCTGGTTCAGCCGGTAGGCGATAAATCCCAGCAGCGCCGCTGCGCAGCACCATGGTGACGGGGTGGTAAACATCGCCTTCAGACGCGGATTAATAAAGGTCTGCGCCCCCAGCACAAAGAAGGGAAGATAGAACAGCGTCTGCATCACCACAAAGTTAAACAGACCATTGCTAAGCAGCGGCGGGTAAATCAGGAACAGCGATCGGCGGATCAGCGCGTAAAGCACACCCAGCGCAAGGAAAATCATCGTTAGCTGGCCCATAGTGACAGTGTCACCAAAGGCTGAGGCGCCCCCTGCCGGGCGGCGCGTCAGCCATTTAAACAGCACCACGCCCAGCGAGGTCAGCACCACCAGCACCAGTAAAAACCACAGGTGGGAAATAAGCTCCCACGCCAGGGTGTTAAATTTGTCGTACCCGGAAAGGGTGTGCCAGTTTTCCGCCTTGCCGTTGACGTACTGCAGCATAATAAACTGCGGCAGCGTCAGCAGTGGGATAGCGGTCAGCATCGGAATACCGACCCGTTCGACGCGCACTTTCCACCACTTTTTCAACGGGTAGCGCAGGAACAGCATGTAGGAGAAATAGCCGGAGATGACGAAAAAGACCTGCATCCGGAAGGCATGGATGAAGTCATTAAACAGCGTCAACCACCACGAGGGCTCAGCGCTGTTGACATGCCAGCTGTGGCTGGAATAGATCAGCGAAATGTGGAAAGGGATCCCCAGCAGCATCAGCCAGGCGCGGATGCTGTCGAAGAAATATTCACGCTGTACCGGAGTATTATTCATACGATTCACGACAATCTCAGATAATTCGTCTTATCACTCAAGATGATAACGCTTACATTATCAGCAACCCTACATGAACTCGGGGTACCTGTCTCCAGGATAAGCACGCAAAGTGCAAACGGGATAGCGAACTGTTTATTCCCTGCGCCGCTACGCTGAACAAAGCAGGGATTATGTTGTCGGATTGCCTGAGTTTCCATTAAAATAGATCGGATCGATTTAAGCACACAAAGGGGGAAGTGCTTACTTATATGAAACATAAACCACAGATGATGAAAATGCGTTGGTTAAGCGCAGCCGTAATGTTGTCCCTGTGTACTTCATCTGCATGGGCATTTAGCATTGATGACGTTGCAAAAGAGGCCAAAACGTTAGCCGGGAAAGGCTATGAAGCGCCGAAGAGTAACCTGCCCTCCGCTTTCCGCGACATGAAATACGCGGATTACCAGCAAATTCAGTTTAATCACGATAAAGCTTACTGGAATAACCAGAAAACCCCATTCAAGCTTGAATTTTACCATCAGGGTATGTACTTCGACACGCCGGTCACCATCAATGAAGTGACGGCCACCAGCGTGCGCAAAATTAAATATAGCCCGGACTATTTTAACTTTGGTAACGTTCAGCACGATAAAGACACGGTGAAAGACCTCGGTTTCGCCGGCTTCAAAGTACTGTATCCGATCAATAGCAAAGATAAGAACGATGAGATCGTCAGCATGCTCGGTGCCAGCTACTTCCGCGTGCTGGGTCAGGGTCAGGTTTACGGCCTGTCCGCGCGCGGCCTGGCTATCGATACCGCGCTGCCGTCCGGCGAAGAGTTCCCGCGTTTTCGCGAGTTCTGGATCGAGCGTCCTAAAGCCTCCGACAAACGTCTGACTATCTATGCGCTGCTGGACTCCCCGCGGGCAACCGGCGCTTATCGCTTTGTCATCATGCCGGGACGCGACACCGTGGTAGATGTCCAGTCCAAAATTTACCTGCGTGACAAAGTGGGCAAACTGGGCGTGGCGCCGCTGACCAGCATGTTCCTGTTCGGTTCCAACCAGCCTTCTCCGGCGCTTAACTATCGTCCGGCGCTACACGACTCCAATGGTCTGTCGATCCTGGCCGGTAACGGCGAATGGATCTGGCGTCCGCTGAACAATCCGAAACACCTTGCCGTTAGCAGCTATGCGATGGAAAACCCGCAAGGGTTCGGCCTGCTGCAGCGCGGCCGTCAGTTCTCGCGCTTCGAGGATCTCGACGATCGTTATGACCTGCGTCCGAGCGCCTGGATCACCCCGAAAGGGGAGTGGGGCAAAGGGAAAATCGAACTGGTTGAAATCCCGACCAACGATGAAACCAACGATAACATCGTGACTTACTGGACGCCGGATCAGCTGCCGGAGCCGGGCAAGGAGATGAACTTCAAGTACACCATCACCTTCAGCCGCGATGAAGACAAGCTGCATGCGCCGGATAACGCTTACGTTATGCAGACCCGCCGCTCTACCGGCGACGTGAAGCAGTCGAACCTGATCCGCCAGCCGGACGGCACCATTGCTTTCATTGTCGACTTCACCGGCGCCGATATGAAAAAACTGCCGGCGGATACCCCGGTCGCCGCCCAGGCGAGTACCGGCGATAACGCTGAAATCGTTGAAAATACCGTGCGTTACAATCCGGTGACCAAAGGCTGGCGAATGATCCTGCGTTTGAAGGTGAAAGATCCGAAGAAAACGACGGAAATGCGCGCCGCGCTGGTTAACGGTGATGACACGTTGAGCGAAACCTGGAGCTATCAGCTGCCTGCCAATGAATAAGATAACAAAGTACATTGACGCATTGCCGCTGTCGGACGCCGAGAAATCGGCGCTGCCGGACACCAGCCTGCAGGCCGTTCATCAGGCCCTGGATGACGACCATCAGACCTTCGCCCGCGAAGACGACTCCCCGCTGGGGTCGGTCAAGGCACGGCTGGCGCATAGCTGGCCGGATTCGCTGTCTGGCGATCAGCTGGTGAAGGACGATGAAGGCCGTACTCAGCTGCATGCGATGCCTAAAGCCAAGCGCTCCTCAATGATCCCGGACCCGTGGCGTACCAACCCGGTCGGCCGCTTCTGGGACCGTCTGCGCGGACGCGATGTCACGCCGCGCTATCTCTCCCGTCTGACGCAAGAAGAGCGCGAGAGTGAGCAAAAATGGCGTACCGTCGGCACCATTCGTCGCTATATCCTGCTGCTGCTGACGCTGTCGCAGACCGTGGTAGCCACCTGGTATATGAAAACCATTCTGCCTTATCAGGGCTGGGCGCTGATCAACCCGGCCGACATGGTGGGGCAGAACCTGTGGATCTCGTTCATGCAGCTGCTGCCGTACGTGTTGCAGAGCGGCATTCTGATCCTCTTCGCGGTGCTGTTCTGCTGGGTTTCCGCCGGCTTCTGGACCGCGTTAATGGGCTTCCTGCAGCTATTGATCGGCCGCGATAAGTACAGTATTTCCGCCTCGACGGTCGGTGACGAACCGTTGAACCCGGCGCACCGTACGGCGCTGATAATGCCGATCTGTAACGAAGACGTTGACCGCGTTTTCGCCGGCCTGCGGGCGACCTGGGAGTCGGTGAAAGCGACCGGTAACGCCGCTCATTTCGACGTCTATATCCTCAGCGATAGCTATAACCCCGATATCTGTGTGGCTGAGCAAAAGGCGTGGATGGAGCTGATTGCCGAAGTGCAGGGCGAAGGGCAGATCTTCTACCGCCGCCGTCGTCGTCGAGTGAAGCGTAAGAGCGGCAACATCGATGACTTCTGCCGCCGCTGGGGCAGCCAGTATAGCTATATGGTGGTGCTGGACGCTGACTCGGTGATGACCGGTGAGTGTCTGAGCAGCCTGGTGCGCCTGATGGAAGCGAACCCGAATGCCGGGATCATCCAGTCTTCCCCGCGCGCCTCGGGCATGGATACGCTGTATGCGCGTTGCCAGCAGTTTGCCACCCGGGTCTACGGTCCGCTGTTTACGGCGGGTCTGCACTTCTGGCAGTTGGGGGAGTCCCACTACTGGGGCCACAACGCCATAATCCGCGTGAAGCCGTTCATTGAGCACTGCGCGCTGGCGCCGCTGCCGGGCGAGGGCAACTTTGCCGGGTCGATCCTGTCGCACGACTTCGTCGAAGCCGCGCTGATGCGCCGTGCCGGCTGGGGGGTGTGGATTGCCTACGATCTGCCGGGCTCCTATGAGGAGCTGCCGCCGAACCTGCTGGACGAGCTGAAACGCGACCGTCGCTGGTGTCAGGGCAACCTGATGAACTTCCGCCTGTTCCTTGTCAGAGGGATGCACCCGGTTCACCGGGCGGTGTTCCTTACCGGCGTGATGTCCTACCTGTCGGCGCCGCTGTGGTTTATGTTCCTTGCCCTGTCGACGGCGTTGCAGGTGGTGCATGCCCTGACCGAACCGCAGTACTTCCTGCAGCCGCGTCAGCTGTTCCCGGTGTGGCCGCAGTGGCGGCCTGAGCTGGCCATCGCGCTGTTCGCCTCGACCATGGTGCTGCTGTTCCTGCCGAAGCTGCTGAGTATTATTCTGGTGTGGTGTAAAGGGCCGAAAGAGTACGGAGGATTTATCCGCGTCACGCTTTCACTGCTGCTGGAGGTCCTGTTCTCGGTCCTGCTGGCGCCGGTCCGTATGCTGTTCCACACCGTCTTCGTGGTCAGCGCCTTCCTCGGCTGGGAGGTGGTATGGAATTCGCCGCAGCGTGATGATGACTCCACGCCGTGGGGGGAAGCCTTTATGCGCCACGGCTCGCAGCTGCTGCTGGGGCTGGTGTGGGCGGTCGGGATGGCATGGCTGGATCTGCGCTTCCTGTTCTGGCTGGCGCCGATCGTCGTCTCGCTGATCCTCTCGCCGTTCGTATCGGCAATTTCCAGCCGGGCGACAGTGGGCCTGCGCACCAAGCGCTGGAAGCTGTTCCTGATCCCGGAAGAGTATTCGCCGCCGCAGGTGCTCAAGGATACCGATGCGTACCTGACGATGAACCGTCAGCGTTCGCTGGACGATGGCTTTATGCACGCGGTGTTTAACCCGTCGTTTAACGCCCTCGCCACCGCAATGGCCACTGCGCGCCACCGTCAGGGTCATATCCTGGAGATCGCCCGCGAGCGCCATGTCGAGCAGGCGCTGAATGAAACGCCGGATAAGCTGAACCGCGATCGCCGACTGGTGCTGTTGAGCGACCCGGTAACCATGTCGCGTCTGCACTATCGCGTATGGGCCGCGCCGGAGAAATACTCTTCATGGGTGAACGCCTATCAGCAGTTGGCGCTTAACCCGCTGGCGCTGAAAACGAAATAAGCCGTACGTTAAGGAAAATACCGGCAGCGATGCCGGTATTTTTTTATCTGAAATACGAGGATGTGGATGCGAATACTACCGATCATTGCCATGGCGCTGCTGCTCAGCGGCTGCGGCAGCATTATCAGCCGTACGGTGCCCGGGCAGGGGCATGGCAATCAATATTACCCGGGCGTACAGTGGGATGTTCGCGATTCGGCATGGCGCTATCTCACCATTCTCGACCTGCCGTTCTCGCTGGTATTTGATACGCTTCTGCTGCCTCTGGACGCCAGCCACGGACCCTATAACTGATTAACGCTCGTCCCACTCGTCGGCTGCCGTCTGCCCCTCTTCGGTGTCCAGCGAGGGCTCGAGCTGAAATTCGCCTTCATCCCATTCGTGGAGCGTATTTTCCTCCAGCCACTCCTGACGCAGCTCTATCTCATCATAATCCCCGTCGAAGACGCTCTGCGCGGCTTCGCCGCTGAGCATCGGGAGGCATTCGCCTTGTTCCTCTTCGTCAGCAAAAAATTCGGCCTGCCAGGCGATATCGCCATCCTGCAGCACATACTTTTGAATGTTGAGCTGCTCAACGTTGGCGCTCTCTTCATCGCTGTCAGGGTTGTTGGCGAGAAATTCTTCACGTGCTGCATCAATAGCTTCTTCAAGCGTGGCGTAGAACATCGAATCCTTTGGCATAGCGAATCTCCTGAGAAGAATATGAATTGAACACGATTCAATCTATAGAAGGCGGTACGCACGGCGTCAAGGGACAGAGCCCCTCTCGACGTTAATTTACTGAATGCGAAGTATCCGCGGCTGGCCGACGCAGGCTGAGGGTGGAGTAGATCGCATTAAACAATACCACCCCTGCGGTGACCAGAAATACAGCGCGGAAGCCATAGTTAGCGGAAACCGACGCGCCAATCAGGGGGCCGGTAACGTTGCCAATATCGCGGAACGACTGGTTATAGCTGAAGATTCGCCCGGAGATCTGACTGGTGGAGTTGTACACCAGCAGGGTTTGCACCGCCGGCAGCAGCGCGCCGTCCGCGGCGCCGAGCAGGAATCGCAGGATACCTAACTGCAGCGGGGTCTGAACGAACGACATCGGGATCAGGAGTAGCACCGAGATAATCAGCGCGACGATGAGGATTTTTTCCGGCCCGATGCGATCCCCCAGTTTGCCCAGCCGCGGGGCGCTCATCAGCGCGGCAATGCCCGGCACCGAGGCGATCATTCCGCTGATAAAGGCGATGTTACTGACGTTGCCCGCGAGATCGCGTACATAAAGCGTCAGGATCGGCGCAATGGAACCGGTGGCCACCTGGATTATCAGCGAGGTCACAAACAGGCTGAGCACCAGTTTGGGATTCTGCAGCGAAGAGAACACCTCTCTGGCACTGAGCATCTCTTTCCTGGCGATCGGCACAAAATTTTCGCGGATTAAAAACAGGGTAAACAAGAAACAGATAAATAGTACCGCCGCGGTCATAAAGAAGACGGTGCGCAATCCCCAGTGGTCGGCCAGGAAGCCACCTGCCAGCGGGCCGAGCAGGGCGCCGCTTACCGCGCCGGTAGACAGTGTCCCCAGCGCCCAGCCGCTTTTATGGCGCGGGATCTGGGTGGCAATCAGGGCGTTGGCGTTGGGAATAAAGCCGCCCAGCAGGCCGAGCAGTGCGCGCAGCAGCAGAAACTGCCAGATATTCTGCGCCATTCCCATCAGCATCATCACGATGGCCATCCCGAGGGCGGAACGCAGCAGCATGATTTTTCTCCCCTTGCGATCAGCAAGCCCCCCCCAGAACGGCGAGGCGATGGCAGAGAAAAGAAAGGTAATACTAAAGACCAGCCCGGACCACATGTTCAGGGCGCTATGCCCGGTGACGCCGAGCTGTTCGACGTAGAGTGGCAGAAAGGGCATGACCAGGCTGAAGGCGGCGCCGGTTAAAAAGCAGCCAAGCCAGGTCACGGTCAGGTTTTGTTTCCAGTTAATGGGGGTTTCAGCAGACGACATAGGGTTCCACTGGCCTGCGCGGCAGGTCAAATTAAGAGAAAATATGAGCCTGCTAATTATGCGCCTGAGAAATAGATGCCGCAATGGAGGGGAGCTTTTAAAGCTAAAGGAGAGCCTAAAGCCTGAGCGGCGAAGCTTCCCGGCCGGGATGAGCGCGGCCGGGAAAAGGGATCAGTAGCGGGAGGGCATGCCTTCGGGGCGGGTTTTGAAGCGACGATGGAGCCACATATACTGTTCCGGGGCCATCATGATGCACTGCTCAACGATCTTGTTCATCCACGCGGCGGTGGTTTCCGCGTCGTCCAGCGGCGGGGAACACTCTGGCGGCAGGATAATCAGTTCATAACCTTTACCGTCCGGTTTGCGGCGCGGGACGAAGGGCACGACGCAGGCTTTGGACATTTTCGCCAGCATCCAGGTGCCGGAGGTGGTCGCCGCCTGGTCGACCGCAAACAGTGGGGCAAAGACGCTGGCGGTCGGGCCGTAATCGTGATCCGGTGCGTACCACACCACTTCGCCTTTTTTCAGTGCCCGGATCATGCCTTTCAGATCCTTACGGTCAATCATATCCTTGTTGGAGCGCAAGCGGCCCCAGGTCTGCAGCCAGTCGATCACCGGGTTGTCGTTGGGGCGATAGACGCCAATCCCCGGCTCGTTCATACCGAACATCCGCGCTCCCATCTCGAGAGTGAGGAAATGAATACCGATCAGCAGAATGCCGCGCTGCTGCGCCTGCACATCGCGAATATGCTCAAAGCCGATGGTGTCGGTCCAGCGGGCGATACGGCGAACCGGCCAGAACCAGGCCATACCGGTCTCCATCAGCCCCATGCCCACCGATTCAAAGTTCATCACCACCATTCGGTGGCGTTCCTGCTCGCTTTTCTCGGGGAAGCAGAGCTCAAGGTTGCGATAGGCGATTTTCGCCCGGCGCTTCATAAAGCGCATGGCCAGACGGCCGATGGCGTTCCCGAGGCGGTAGATCAGCGGGTAGGGCAGTTGGACAACCAGCCACAGCAGGCCGATACCCAGCCACAGCAGCCAATAGCGCGGATGCAACAGCGCCGGAGAAAATTTAGGCAAATGAGTCATTTCATACCCGTATCAGTGAGCAACGTCTTATATTATCGCATTTTTTTACCGGCCAGCCAAAGGCGGCGACAGTCAGCTCGTTTTGTTAAGCGGGGCGCGACCGGGTGAGAGAAATGTAGCGTAAAATGTAGGGATGTAAATTAATTAGCTTTGCTATATCATGCCCGCCGTTTATTTCCTCATTTCTATGTCGAGCAGGTACACCATGCCAGTGTTACACAACCGCATTTCAAATGAGACGTTAAAGGCGCAAATGCTGGCTGAGACCGAGCCGCGCACGACGATCTCATTCTATAAATATTTCACCATTGTCGACCCGCAGGCGACCCGTGATGCGCTGTGGGTTGCCTTAACCCAGCTGAAGGTCTTTGGCCGCATCTATCTGGCCCGGGAAGGGATCAACGCGCAAATCAGCGTGCCGCAAAGCAACGTTGAGGCTCTGCGTGAGTTTCTCTATGGCTTCGATCCGGCGCTGGCGGGGCTGCGTTTCAATATCGCCGTGGAGGACGATGGTAAGTCTTTCTGGGTGCTGCGCCTGAAAGTTCGCGATCGTATCGTCGCCGACGGCATCGACGATCCCTCGTTTGACGCCTCCAATGTGGGGGAGTATCTCAAGGCGGCGGAAGTCAACGCGATGCTTGACGATCCGGATGCCGTGTTTATCGATATGCGTAACCACTATGAATATGAGGTGGGCCATTTCGAAAACGCGCTGGAGATCCCGGCGGATACCTTCCGCGACCAGCTGCCGAAAGCCGTGGAAATGATGCAGGACCATAAAGACAAGAAAATTGTCATGTATTGCACCGGCGGCATTCGCTGTGAAAAAGCCAGCGCCTGGATGAAGCATAACGGCTTCAATAAGGTCTGGCACATCGAGGGTGGCATCATCGAGTACGCCCGTCGCGCCCGCGAGCAGGGGCTGCCGGTGCGCTTCATTGGTAAAAACTTTGTCTTTGATGAGCGGATGGGCGAGCGGATCTCCAATGACGTTATCGCGCACTGTCATCAGTGCGGCGCGCCGTGCGACACCCATACTAACTGCCTGAACGATGGCTGCCATCTGCTGTTTATCCAGTGCCCGAGCTGCGCCGAGAAGTTTGCCGGCTGCTGTAGCGAAGCCTGCATGGAAGAGCATAAGCTACCGGAAGAGGAGCAGCGTAAGCTGCGCGCCGGGCGTGAAAACGGCAACAAAATCTTTAATAAATCCCGTGGCCGGCTGAATACCAAACTCGGGATCCTCGACCCGGAGCCGTCAGAAAAACCATAACCAGACGAGATCGATGATCGCCAGCAGCAGCCAGAGCGCCAGGTAGATCATAAAATGCTCGCGCACGTTGTTGACCAGCATATTAAACAGGCGACGCATAACCGCTCTCAATCACTAACGGCCTCAGCAGAGGCCGTTTCTTTACCCAACGGCAAAAGTGCCGCATTCCATTACGCGTTAAAGCGCGCCAGAGAAAAGGGGGCCAGATTGAAGCTCGATGCTTCGCCCTGAGCAAACTGACTGGCAATTTCGCCCAGCACCGGCGCAAACTTAAAGCCGTGGCCGCTCAGCCCGGTGATCAGCAGCGTGTCTGGCCTGCCTGGCAACGTATCGATAATAAAGTCCTCATCGACGGTATTGTCGTAGGTACAGGAGGCGCCGTGCAGGCAGCCGCCGATGCCAGGCAGGACGTTACGCAAAAACGGGAAGGATTCGGAACCATCGCTGGCGACAGCGCCAAACGCTACCCGCTCCTGCGGGGTGGAGATCGGCTGGCCGCCGTTATGCTTGCCAATTTTCAGTTCATTATCTTCCGCCGGGAAACCGTAATATTGATCGCCGTTGGGCAACTCGCCGGTGAAGGCCGGGAAGTGATTCTTGCTGCTGTAACGGCCATCGGCTGGATAGGGAGGTCCGGAAGCAGGCGGGTGACCCAGGTGCCGGCGCTGACCAGCAGCTTTTTACCATGATATTCACCGTCGAGGGTATCGATGGTGATCCCGTCAGCATGGTGATGAATAGCCGAGACCGGACAGTTGAATAGCTGCGCGCAGCCTGCTTCCCGCGCCAGACGGATCCAGGTTTCGACGGCCAGTTCGCTGCGCAGTACGCCGGAAGCGGGTTCGAAAATCGCCCGATAGTCATCGGGGAGGCGTATCTCCGGCCAGCGCTGCATCACGGCCTGGGCATCAAGCTCTTCCACCTCAAGCTGGAACGCACGGGCGCTGGCGGCGACGTTGGCGAGAAAAGCGGAGCTGGCGGGGCCGAGGTTAATGACGCCGGTGCGTTCAAACACGGCTTCGCCACTGATCTCTGCCAGTTCGTCCCATAGCTGCTGGGCACGCAGCACCAGCGGAACATATTTCTCACCTTCGCCATAGGCGTGACGGATAAGACGGCTGCTGCCGTGATGGCTGCCTTCCTGGTGGGGAGGTTGATGGGCATCGGTCATCAGAACATTGAGTCCGGCACGGCGCGCATAATAGCCAGCGGCGGCGCCGACGGAGCCGCTGCCAATAATGATAAGATCGTATTGCATGGTGAGTTCCGGGTAATTGCCTTGTTAGCAGGGTAATTAACTCCCTGTGCTTATACAAGCCCGAAAATAATTCAGGCACCCGCAGGTGCCTGTTAAGTTTAATGTTAAGTCATTCGCAAGCCGCGTTAATGTCGGCGATACTCGTTTTCCTGGTATTCGCCAGATTCAATCTTCGCAATGCCTGCTTCCAGGATTGAAATAAACTGACGTGCGACGTCCGTCGTTAGCCATAGCGTCTGGCCGATCTCAGCATCATTACTGTTTTCTTGAGTGGGGTTCTGGTAGTGCAGGCGCAACATCAGCGCATCGTAGCTATCAACGGTGCTGATGTCCCATCCAACGAGGGGATGGGTCTGAATGACTTCATTATTTTTTTCCATCATAACCCCTTATTCATATGTTAAAAGACAACAATTCTCGAGGTTTAATGCATATTTTTTGAAGCAAGTTAATTATATCAGGGATCAAGAATAAACTCGAGAAATTAAATGAAAGGCAGCATGATTTTCTTCTTTTGCCGCTTTTTTACTCAAGATAAGCGCGTAAAATGGCCACTTTAGTCGATATTGAGCAGAATAATCAGGACTATTCTGAACAGAAGAGGGGATAAAAAAAGCCGGGGCGACCCGGCAAAAAAAGCACAATGAGGGAGCAAACCAGAGTAACTGGATCCCGCCATGCTTCAGGAGAGATCGTGGACAAACCAGTCGTCCGCGCTTTCCCATGTTTCCTGCAGGATTTCGCTTATCCGGTCTTTGTCTTCTTTCAGGGCGCCAAACACCGAGAGCTGATTGCCGCTGGCGTAGCGGACGCTCACCTGGCTATCGATGGCCGGGAATTGCTCGGCGATACGGCGAGAGAGTTCGTTATTCAGCGCTTCCAGCGCGCCGTTAGGTAAGGCGGTCGTTTTGGCGATAGACACTTCAATGCGCATAATTGCCCCCTGCGTTCGATACTGGTTATTTATACAGTATCCGGTTAGCGTTGACAACAGGGGGCTGCGTTTTTATTTCTTCACGGTCCAGCGAACGGTTTCACCCGCCAGGAAGGGCACCAGGGTGTCATTAGGCAGGGCAATGCTGTCCACAACGGTCGTCTCTTCACGCACCAGTTCAACGTAGCTCTCATTGACCGGCAGACCGTAGAAGCGCGGGCCGTTCAGCGAGCAGAAAGCCTCAAAGTGCTGCAGAGCGTTCATTTCTTCAAACACGGTGGCGTAGCTGCCGAGGGCGGTCGGGGCGTTAAAGCAGCCGGCGCAGCCACAGCTGGCTTCCTTACGGTGGCGGGCGTGCGGTGCGGAGTCGGTGCCGAGGAAGGCGCGGCTGAAGCCGCTGGCGACCAGCTCCCGCAGAGCCTGCTGATGAATATTGCGTTTAAGTACCGGCAGACAGTACAGGTGAGGGCGAATGCCGCCCACCAGCATATGGTTGCGGTTGAACATCAGATGCTGCGGGGTGATGGTAGCAGCCAGCAGTTCATTACCGTCACGCACGTACTCGGCGGCGTCTTTGGTGGTGATATGTTCAAAAACCACTTTCAGGCCGGGCAGGCGCTGGCGCAGGGGCTCCATCACCGTCTCAATAAAGCGCGCTTCACGATCGAAAATATCAATCTCGGCGTGAGTGACTTCGCCGTGAACGAGCAACGGCATCCCCAGTTTTTCCATCCGCTCCAGCACTGGCATAATGGCGTCGGTGCTGGTGACGCCGTGGCTGGAGTTAGTGGTGGCATTGGCCGGGTAGAGCTTGGCGGCGGTGAACACCCCTTCGTTAAAGCCGCGTTCCAGCTCCGCTGGGTCGAGGGAGTCTGTCAGATAGCAGGTCATCAGCGGGGTAAAATCATGCCCGGCCGGCACGGCGTCCATAATGCGCTGGCGGTAAGCGATAGCCGCCGCGACGGTGGTGACAGGCGGCACCAGATTCGGCATCACGATCGCCCGGCCATAAAACTCACTGGTATAAGGCACGACGGTTTTCAGCATATCGTCATCGCGCAGATGGATATGCCAGTCGTCTGGGCGGCGGATTTTCAATACCTGGGATTGTGCTGTCATGGAAGGCTCCGGCTAATAGGTTCAGTCATCAGGGCTGTTTTTTGCCGGGCACTAAGGATAAGCGTAAACGTTTTCCTTTGCACTCATTTCCGTAAAAAATTCAGGGCGCCGTAGCGCCCTGGAGATTAATTGGTAAAGGGGATGACAATCTCGCCTGGCTTCACCTCTATACCTTTGGCGTATTTCTTCGCCAGCGCTTCGCCGGTGCTGGCGTCCTCACGCAGGACATAAGCCGGCTGCTGGCTGAAGTAGCTGCGCAGAGACTGATTCAGGTAGGGGAGCAGGGCCTGAATAACCGACTGCAGCTTCTCCGGCGCCACTTTGGCATCGACCACTTCCATTTCCTGCAGGAAGATGGCGCCTTTCTCTCGGTCAAAGGTTGGCAGCGCTTTGAGCTTCAGATCGATCGTCGCTTTCTGCGTACCGAACAGGGAGTTAAGATCGACGTTGGCGATCCCGCTCAGGGTGACTTTGCCCGGCTCCTCGCGCCCGATAGCGCTGGTCAGGTTCTGCAGTTCGATATGGGCGTCGGCAACGCCTTTCAGACCAATATCTTTGGCGAAATGGTTTCGCTTCTGCAGGGCCTGGTTAATCTCCTGCTCGCTTACCGTGTATTGGGTCAGCTGATTACAGCCGCTCAGCAGGCCGCTGACAATTAGCGCGGCGGCGATCAATATCTTTTTCATGGGGTTCCTCAAGCTCATACCTTCCTTCATCCTGACACAAAGCATCATGACCTGTCAGCACCCATCGCGCCAGCAGAATAGGCTGAAAGCAGGAGAAACCGCCGCCGCGCGCATCAGGTGCGCGGCTCCAGCATACCGGAGGCAGAGCGTTTCGGGCTGAATTGCCACCATAGCGCCAGGAAGGTGATAACCCCGATGGCGCCGAGCATCAGCCACGGCAGTTCGGGCTGGCCGACGGCTTTCCCGGCATCAAACAGCCAGCCGCCGCCCGCGTAACCCAGCGCGCCGCCGAAGGCGAGCCCCAGACGGCTGAAACCCATATAGCTGCCACGCGCCCGGGCGTCCGCCAGCGAAGCGCCCAGCGTCTCGCGGGCGGGTTCGGCAATGATAGAGCCGATGTAAAACAGGCAAATCAGGGTAAACAGCTGCTGTAAACTGCTGGTCATCCCGATGGGGAGCATGGCCAGGGTCATCACCAGCAGACCGGCCATCAGCCGGTGCTCAAGGCGGAAGCGTTTTTCGCTCCAACGGGCAATAGGATAGAGCAGGGTGAGCGAAATGGTGGCTTCGATGGCGTACATCCATTTCACGGCGGCCGGCGAGCCGGCGATGTCATTCACCATGATCGGCAGCATCAGCATCACCTGCACCGCCAGCATATAATAGCCGGTTAGCGTCAGGACATAAGTGACGAAGCGTTTGTCCCGCAGCACCCGGCCCAGACCCTCGCGAATCGGCGTTTTCACCGTCGAGAGCTTCCATGCCGGCAGATACCAGGCGTTAAACGCGGCGCAGGCGATAAACAGCGCGGCGCCGGCGCTGCACACCAGGCGAAAATCATACTGCAGCAGCCAGCTGCCCAGCAGCGCGCCAATCACCGCGCCGGCGCTATCCTGCATCATCAGGATGGAGAAAAAGCGGCCGCGCTGATGCGGACGCACCAGCTTAACCACCAGCGCCGCCCGCGGCGGATCGAACAGTGTACCGCCGAGTCCGGAGAGTATGCACGAGAACCACAGCACCCACGGCTCATGGGCGACGGCCATCGCCGCGAAACCGCCGGCACGCATCAGCATACCGGTGACGATCATCGGTTTCGCGCCGAAGCGGTA
>OGKD01001076.1_pt1 | contig 15931 bp, 9 predicted proteins | sample 1572371 | NCBI WGS metagenome assembly OGKD01 (sample SAMEA2582096, study PRJEB24529) | metagenome | biome: Human gut stool | place: China | collected 2011 | reverse complement strand
TAAGGGTGGTTCCGATTTTGATCCCAAGGGTAAATCCGACAGAGAGATCATGGCTTTCTGCCAGAGCTTCATCACAGAACTTTACAAATATATCGGAGCAGATACCGATGTTCCTGCAGGTGATATCGGTACCGGCGCAAGAGAAATCGGTTATATGTACGGACAGTACAAGAGACTGACCGGCCTGTATGAAGGTGTTCTGACCGGTAAGGGCTTAAGCTATGGCGGATCCCTGGCAAGAACCGAAGCAACCGGTTATGGCCTGTTGTATCTGACCGAGGAGATGTTAAAGTGCAATGGCAAGGATATCGCAGGCAAGACCGTGGCTGTATCCGGTGCCGGTAACGTAGCAATCTACGCTATCCAGAAAGCAGAGCAGTTAGGTGCCAAGGTAGTTACCTGTTCCGATTCCACCGGCTGGATTTATGATCCCGAAGGAATCGATGTAGCACTGTTGCAGGAAGTAAAGGAAGTAAAGCGTGCAAGACTGACCGAGTATGCTGCTGCAAGACCCAGTGCACAGTATCATGAGAAGAAGAACGGTGAGCACGGTGTATGGACTGTTAAGTGTGATGTAGCTCTTCCCTGTGCAACCCAGAACGAACTGGATCTGGAGGATGCAAAGCAGCTGGTAGCTAATGGCGTATTCGCTGTAGCAGAGGGCGCTAACATGCCTACCACCATGGAAGCTACCGAGTACTTCCAGAAGAACGGCGTTCTGTTCTGCCCCGGCAAAGCATCCAATGCAGGTGGTGTTGCTACCTCCGCTCTGGAGATGAGCCAGAACAGTGAGAGACTTTCCTGGACCTTCGAAGAGGTTGATGCAAAGCTGAAGACCATCATGGTTAATATCTTCCACAATCTGGATGATGCAGCCAAGAAGTACGGCATGGAAGGTAACTATGTAGCAGGTGCTAACATCGCAGGCTTCTTGAAGGTTGCAGATGCTATGACTGCACAGGGTATTGTATAGGAACATCTGAAAACATAAGGTATATCATGAGCACCGGATCGAATGTGAAAACGTTTGATCCGGTGATTTTTTTATGCAAAAAATACCCGCCCCTGTAGCTGCGTGGAGCAGTGGTACAGGGGCGGGTATTGTTATTTCTATGGTATTCTATGGTTCACATATTATTCTTCTGTCTGCGGCTGCGCTGCAGCATTACGGGCATTGATCTCGGCCTGTTGCTGGTTGATCACAGATTCGTAGTCCGGATTGGCAAAGAAGGTTGCATCATGCTGACACTGACTTCTGGTGTTCGGTGTGCTGACAGTCTGCGTGCCATCCGGATTGTTGATGATGACAGTGGAGCCCTGTTGTAATGCAGGATCTTCTACCAGAGGCATGGTGGCAACACCGGTGTACTTGAACGGGCAGTCAGGGCTTGCGGGTAATCCGTCGTAAGCACAGATCTCGCCCTGATAGTGTACATCGCAGCTTTCCGTTGGTTCCGTACCCTCAGCAAAATACTCTGTATATACACAGCCATCGCAGAGACCGGGAATCGGGAGCTTGCCGGACTGGGAACATACCGCTACCTGTACAATACCGGAGGGAACCGGGAACTGGGTGTTAGGCAGATCCTCGTGAACACGCTTCATAACCTTACGCCATAAGGTCTTGGAGACACCGTCCTCGGCACTGTTCAGGTCAACATTGTTGTCATAACCGGTCCAGGTAGCAGCGGTGTAGTAAGGGGTATATCCCACGAACCAGGCATCGGTAGGTCCGGTGGTAGTACCGGTCTTACCGGCGATAGCCATACCGCCGAAATTTACACGGCCACCGGTACCGGAGGTAACTACATCCTGCATGGCACTGGTCAGCAGGAAAGCAGTGGTCTCCTTGATGACCTGTCTGGTAGCCGGATTGGTGTTGTCCAGAATTACATTGCCATCGGAATCGGTGACTCTGGTGTACAGCTTCGGGGTGACATAAGTACCGCCGTTGGCAATAGCTGCGTAGGCACCAGTCAGCTCGTAAGGAGTAACACCGTAGGTCAGACCGCCCAGAGCCAGGGACTGGTTCACGTCGGACTTGATCTCGTTGCCGACCTGCACACCGTCGGTCAGAGTGGTAAATCCAAAGTTCAGCAGATAATCATAACCAAGTCTCGGAGTGATCACCGTGATGTTCTTAACTGCGATGATATTCAGGGAGTCACGGATCGCACTTCGGATATTCTGGATGCCGCGGTAACCAGTCTTGTACCAATTCCGGACGGGAGTACCGTCGGCATAATTGAACGGAGCGTCGTTGTAAACAGTAGCCAGAGTCTTGCCGGCACTGTCCAGAGCGGGAGCGTAGGAGGCCACTACCTTGAAGGTGGATCCCGGCAGACGCTTGGCACTGGTGGCACGGTTCAGGGTTCTGCGGCCCTCCTTGGCACCGCGGCCGCCGATCATGGCTACCACATAGCCAGTGTTCTGCTCCTCAATGACCATAGCGGACTGGGGCTGAGGAGTCATGGAAATAGTTTCTTCGTAATTATCTGCATCGTCTTCTACACCCAGCTGAGCCAGCATTGCGGAACGGTAAGTGTCCACCGCTGCATAGGCATCATCCTGGGAAGAGAAGATCAGGTTGAATTTTGAATTCTGGTTCTGCTTGAACCAGGTCATCATGTTTTCTTTACTGAAGTTATTCTTGGTACCGTCGGGAGAGATAATGGTAAGTGCATAGTTCAGATACCATTTCACGTTCTCCGGATAATTGGAGGGATCTGCATATTCTTCGTTCAGAATTGCCTGAATCTTGGGATCCAGAGTGGATTCCACACGCAATCCGCCGGAGGTCAGCAGAGTCTCGGCCATGTTCTCGTTGTAACCGGACAGGATCAGATCCTGTTTTACCTGCTCATATACCGCATCAGAGAAGTAGGAACCGGTAGTGGCGTTGGCTTCCTGATAGTCAATGTCGTACAGACCAATACGCTCGTACACGGCATCGGTATCCGCCATGGCTTCATCGTATTGTGTCTGACTGATAAAGCCAAGCTCCAGCATTTTATTCAGACATTTCTTACGACGCTTTACATTCTCTTCCGGATGACGGATCGGATTGTATTTGGATGGATTTTGGGTGATGCTGGCAATGACCGCACATTCGGAAATGGTCAGTTCACTGCAGTGTTTACCGAAGTAACGTAAGGATGCGGATTCCACACCCAGGGTGTTCTGCCCCAGGTTGATGGCGTTCATGTAACGCAGCAGGATCTCGTCCTTGGAGTAGTACTTTGTAATCTCCAGTGCCAGGTACTGCTCCTGGATCTTACGCTTGATTTTTTTGATCTTGTTATTACCCTCGGAGGTCCAGTCCGTAAAGACGGTATTTTTTAGAAGCTGCTGGGTAATGGTACTGGCACCCTGGGCTTCTTCACCACCGGTCTTAAAAAACTGATAACCGGCACGGATAATACTCTTGAAATCAATACCGTTATGCTGATAGAAACGTTCATCCTCGATGGCTACGAAAGCCTTGCCCAGGTAGTCGGGAATCTCGTCCATGCCGACGGAGAGACGGTTGGAGTTGGTGCTGACGTACTGGTCAATCTCGTTGCCCTCTCTGTCATAGACGATGGTAGCTTCGCCGACAGCCACGACATCCGACAGACGGATCGTGGGGGTGGAGGAGAGGATACCGCGGAAAACACCGATACCGGCGGCTACACCGCAGATGCCGATGCCTACGACAGCGGCTAGCATGACCTTGACACAGGTCAGAGCAATTTTCCTTCCCCATTTTTGTGATTTAGAGTTGAGTGTCTTTTGCTTCGCACGGACACCTTTTTTACTATAATTCATAAAACAAGTCCTTTCTGTCTGAGATACAGACGAAAACATTATACCAAATAATGCTATGTAAATAAAGGCTTTTTAGAATTGTTTCACATTTTGGAGAAGTTATGCTACACTGAAAAAGAAAGCAAAAGAAAATAAGAATTTATAAAGCAGAAAATAAGAGAGGTCATACATGGACAACATGACAGCAACAGACAGCTACAGAGTCCTTTTGTCCGGCGGGGAAGGCGAAATCGTGGAGAAAAAGTCCCGCTTTATCTCTACGATCCGCAAGTGTGAAACCGAGGAAGAAGCAGTGGCTTTTATAGAAGAAATGAAGAAAAAATACTGGGATGCCAGACACAACTGTTCTGCATTTATAATAGGAAACAGAGGCGAACTGACCCGGTGCAGCGATGACGGGGAACCCTCCGGAACGGCGGGGCGTCCGATGCTGGAAGTATTGACCGGATCCGGTATCCGCAATATTGCGGTGGTAGTGACCAGATATTTTGGTGGCACATTGCTCGGCACCGGCGGCCTGGTGCGGGCCTATACCCAGGCGGTGAAGGAGGGGCTGGATCATTGTGAGACCGGCATTATGCGGAAGGGCTGCGAGCTGGAAGTGACAACGGATTATAATGATGTTGGAAAGCTGCAGTACTATTTCGGACAGCAGGGCATCGTTCCTGCGGACAGCATCTATGCGGAAAACGTAAAATTTATTTTACTTGTCCCGGTGGAAAAAGAGGATAGTCTCAGGAAAAACCTGACAGAAACCACCTGCGGAAAGGTAAAAATTGAGAAATTGAAAGAAACTTATTTCATTGACAAAGAATAGTCATAAAGTTAAAATATTATTAACAATTCAGAACCATTAAATATTGACGGATATTCGTCGAATGTTTACATTCGTAAGAATATATGTCAAGAGCAAAAGGAAAGCCTCGTAGAGGCGATTTTGCGAATGGGGTTCTGGATGGATCCTACAGAAAGGTGGTGGTTTTTATGAAGTGTACACAGAAGAGTTCTGACAACCCACTTCCGGGGCGAAGTTACTGCATAAGTTACACCCATAGAAAACATCATAAGGAGGATCATCATGGAACAGATCAAAGAACTGGAAGAAGTCTTAGAGCTTCTTAACACCAAGCAGTATACCAAACTGCGCCAGTATCTGGCTGAACTCAACGATGCCGATATTGCAGGACTTCTGGAAGAACTGGAAGAAGAGGATATGCTCAAAGTCTTCCGCATTCTTCCCAAGGACCTGGCGGCAGACGTTTTTTCCTATTTAGATATGGACAATCAGCAGAAGATCATCACCTCCCTGTCAGATAAGGAAGCAACGAACATCATCAACAACCTGATGGCAGACGATGCGGCTGACCTGTTGGAAGAGATGCCTGCCAACATTGTCAAAAAGCTTCTGACCAACGCAAGCCCTGAGGTACGCAGAGATATCAATCATCTGCTGCGATATCCGGAAGATTCCGCCGGAAGTATCATGACGGTCGAATATGTAGACCTGAAGGAGAATCTGACGGTGAATCAGGCCATCGAGCGGATCCGTAAGGTAGGCCTCGACAGTGAGACCATCAATATCTGTTATGTCTTAGATGCCCAGAGAAGACTGGTGGGAACCGTGGCCCTGCGTTATCTGCTGCTCATGGACGGTGACGAGATCATCGGTGACATCATGCATGAAAATGTCATCTCCATCAATACCCTGATGGACCAGGAGGAAGTTGCCAGACAGTTCAAAAAATACGACTTTACAGCCATGCCGGTCGTGGACAATGAGAACCGGCTGGTAGGTATTATCACCGTGGACGATATCGTGGATATCATCGAAGAAGAGACCACGGAGGATATGGAAAAAATGGCGGCTATCGTGCCCAGTGATAAGCCTTATATGAAGACCGGGGTATTTGAGACCTTCAAAAAGCGTATTCCCTGGCTGCTTCTTCTGATGGTGTCAGCTACATTTACCGGAGCTATCATTTCTTCTTTTGAAGATGCGCTGAGCGTGTGTGCGGTACTGGTGGCATATATTCCCATGCTGATGGATACCGGCGGTAATGCCGGAAGCCAGGCGAGCGTTACGGTCATCCGTGGACTGTCCCTGAATGAGATCGAATACCGGGATGTGCCGAAGGTCGTATTCAAGGAGATCCGCGTGGCACTGATCTGCGGTATTACACTTTCCGCAGCGAACTTTGTAAAATTACTGTTATTGGATAAAGTAGGGGTGCTGGTGGCAGCATCCGTGTGCCTGACTCTGGTGGCGGCAGTAGTGATCGCTATGATTATCGGATGTCTTCTGCCGATCCTGGCGAAACGGCTGGGATTCGACCCTGCGGTCATGGCGAGTCCGTTCATAACGACCATCGTCGATGCAATGTCATTACTGGTATATTTCCGTGTGGCATCTGCAATTTTAGGGTTATGATAAGAGAATAAATGATAGGTAAAGCGTCTGCCTGAAAGCAGGCGCTTTTGACATTTTTTTGACAGGATGTTTTTTTTTAAGTACTTTTCAGCAAGCTCTTTGCAAGGATGTAAATTTTTGTTAGAATCAAGATAAATGTGAAATGTAACCGCTTTCGTTAATCTTTTTCTTAAGAGAATATTCGGGAACAGCAAAAGCAACGGAGGAATGAAATATGAGATATTTTTTTGAATCTAAAGTAGAGAAAAAGGATGTAGGATACACCATTCAGATTCCTTTTAATGTATGGGAAGTATGCCATCAGAGAGAAGTCATCAAGGGAGATATCGTTCTGGATAACAATATCATTCAGTGCGAGCTTCATCCCAAGGAGAAGGGCAATTACGAGATTGTGATCACCGATGAAGCTGCTGTAAAAGTAGAACTGGGTGTGCCTCACAAGATCCTGTTACATATTAACGGTTCCCTGATCCGTATGGATCAGAACAGCCCTTACAGCTTTGAGAATCCAATCCGCAAGATCGACAGCATGAACGTGATCATCCAGCCCGAAGACGGTCTGTGCGGTCAGGCTTGTGTCGCAATGTTAGCCGGTGTTACTATCGCAGAGGTGATCAGCGTGATGGACTGCAGAGAGTGGCAGGCTACCATGGGCCGTGTGATCTCTGCGCTGAACTATTACGGCATTGACCATACCGACATCATCGTATATACCGAGGGTAGACCAGCTGTACTGCCGAAGTGCTGTATCATGATGGAAAAGATGGGACGTTTCTGTCATTACCTGGTACACTATGATGGAAAATTCTATGATTCCAATCTGGGTGTGCTGGAAGAGTACGATATGAGCAAGCTGTTAGGTTACCTTGAAATCAAATGCTGATGGAATGCAAATCCGTATTTGCGTGATTTCGATTACCTTGTTCTATTTATAAGGAAGTTCAAAAACTGTAGGTTACACAGATGTGCCTACAGTTTTTTCATAGAAAATAGGTTAATCGGCTAAAAACCCCCTAATAGGGTTGCATGTTGACACGGTAAAGTGTAAAATGGAAAAGTGTGGTTTTCGTAACTTTTCAGAGCGATTACTAATTTTCTATTACAAAGGATGGGAAGAAAAATGAATCAGAAAAAGAAGATTGAAAATTATCAGCAGATTGCCATGGGAACCGGATTGCGTTATGATGAAACCAATGACTTGTTTCATGGGGAACGGGATGGGTTTGACTTTATCGTCTATGCACCCGATGCAAGATATCCGTATATGATGGTACTGCATACGGCGGCAAAAAGCGCTGACGGGTCGACATTTGACAAGCAGGCAGTGAAAGGGTTTCAGAAAAGCAGCAAGAAGATCGCGAGTTTTGGTCAGAAGAATCTGGATATCAGAGTATCACTGAAGGCACAGTCCAATGCGGAAAAATGTAAGGATACATTGAACGAAGCACTTGCAGCTACAACGACATTCCTGCGTACAAACAGTTACAGCCCCTGCTGTGATCTGTGCGGTCAGAATGTAGAGACCGGAGCGTTCAGAATGGGCGGTGAATACTATCATTTATGTCCGGACTGCGAGACGAAGATGCGCAGTGACATCGCAATGAAGACACAGCAGAAGGCGCAGAAGAAAGAAAACATCGTAGGCGGTATTGTAGGTGCCCTGTTAGGATCCCTGTTGGGAATGCTCAGTGTTCTGATCTTAAGCCAGTTGGGATATGTAGCAGCATTATCCGGTGTGATCATGGCGGTGTGCGTTCTGAAGGGATATGAGATGCTGGGCGGAAAACTGACCAAAAAGGCTGTGGTCATCAGCGCTGTGATCATGATCCTTATGACGTATTTCGCAGATCGTGTGGACTGGGCGATCATTCTGTTCAATCAGGGCGGCGGTGCGGAAGCAGGTTATAGTCTGTTCGAGTGTTATCGACTGATCCCTGCGGCACTTTCCGCAGAAATTATTGATATGGGAAGCTACATAGGCAATCTGGTTCTACAGTATCTGTTTGTGGCGCTCGGAGCAATCCCTACCGTTATCGGAAAAATGAAAGAGAAAAAAGAAGAAGGTATTATCGTAAGATTAAATTAAGCTCTTTGCTTTCAGCAGGCAATGTGGTACAATAGTACCAGTGATGTAATTCCTTATATCGTGGTATTGAGTTCAGACTTTTGACCCCGGTAGCATAATGTTGGAATTAGGGGGAAACAGAATATGAGAAAGTGGAAAGCATGGCTGTTTGCATTGGCTGTTCTCATAGGCATTGGGACTATTGGGACGGTGTCAATGAAGGCAGAAGCACAGAATCTGAATCAGGGAAAGCGGGTTCTTTTTATCAGCTCCTATTCTTACGGATGGGATACGGTGCAGACACAGATCGAAGGAATCAAAGCCGGAGTGGATGAGAATACCACTATCGACTATGAATTTATGGACACGAAGCGTTTTCGGACAGATGAGTGGCTGAATATGTTTCATGATATGCTGAAATACCATCTGGAGAATACGGATCCCTATGATGTGGTGATCGTGGGAGATGATGCGGCGCTGCAGTTTGCCATGGAATACCGGGAAGAACTGTTCCCGGAGATACCGGTTGTCTTCGAAGGTGTGAACGATGAAGAATATGCCATGAAAGCGGCAGAGAATCCTCTTGTGACGGGAATTATTGAAAAACTGTCCGTAGAGAAGAACATAGACATGGCACTGAAGGTGAATCCGACAGCCGATAAAGTAGTGGCGATACTGGATGATTCAGTGACCGCAGATGCAGAACGGAAGAATTTTTACAGTGCTGAGGCAGAATATCCGGAGCTGGAATTTTCTGAGATCAATTCTTCCGAACTGACAACTGCGCAGCTGCAGCAGGCTATCAGCAAGGTGGATGATAAGACGATACTGATCTATATCGTTATGTCAAAGGACGGCAGTGGCAAACAATATACCAGTGACCAGGCGGTCCGTATGGTCGTGAATTATTCCAAAGTACCGGTTTACCGCATGGTGGAGGCCGGGATCGGTGACGGACTGCTGGGCGGTAATGTGGTATCCATGTATAAGTCCGGAGAGATCGCAGCACAGATGGCCATGGATATCGCGAATGGTACCGACAGTGCAGAGATCAATGTGGTAAAGGACAGTCCCAACATTTATTGTGTAGATGAAGACGTCATGCGGAAGTTCGGGCTGGAGGCATCACAGTTTCCCAAAGATACCGAATTTGTAAATCATCGGGAGAGCTTTTTTGCCAGGAACCGTGAGGCTTTGATACCGGCACTTATACTTATCGCTGCACTCAATGTTATTATCTGCTGGGTGTGCTTCGATAATTACCGCAGACGAAAACTGCTGCAGGAACTGGAGCAGGCACGTGCAATTATGGAGGCGGCATCACAGCATGACTTCCTGACGGGACTTCCGAACCGCAGCAAATTCATGAAGGATCTGGAGCAGATGATCGATGCGAAGGTTCCCTGTACCGTCATGATGCTGGATATTGATAATTTCAAGAAGATCAACGACACTTACGGACATACGGCAGGAGACGAAGCGCTGCAGCAGGTGGCAAACCGCCTGAAAGAGATGCAGTCCCAGATACTGACATCATACCGTTTCGCCGGAGATGAATTTATTCTGATCCTGCGCAGCAGCCAGAATATGCTGGTGGAGAAGACAGCGTACCAGTGCAGACAGGTATTCACAAAGGATGTGGTGCTCTGCGGTACGAAGCGGAAGATTGGCGGCAGCATTGGTATTGCAAGTTATCCTAAGGATACGGATAATCTGGAACAGCTGATCGTGTGTGCGGATGATGCCATGTATCAGGTGAAGAAGAACGGCAAGAATGATTTCGCATTCTATAAAAAGCCAGAGGAAGAAAAAACGGACAATACGCAATAAAACGGAAATAGAACAAAGAATACAGAAAAATAGGGAAACAGGCAGAAATTTGCTGTTATAATAACAGAGGTTTCTGCCTGCTTTTTGAACGGAAAATTGCTTTCCATGTTGAAAAAACATACGATTATGTTATAATTAGTACTATTGACTAAAAGGAGAACAGTGTGAAAATAAATTTCACACGCAAATTTGTGCCTGCGGCCCAAACTTTGCAGATTTTGAGAAAGGCATGGTTAATTAAAATGCGAATACTATCAGAAGCGCTGGGATATGTAATGTACTTTTGCTATTATCTGGTGCATAATTATGGATTGGCAATCATTCTGTTCACATTGATCAGCAAGATCGTATTGTTGCCGGTATCCGTCTGGGTACAGAAGAATTCCATTAAAATGGTAAAGATGCAGCCTGAGATCAACCGGATCAAGGCAAAACATTTCGGGGATGCAGACCGGATCGCGGACGAACAGTCCAAGATATTCAAGAGAGAGAAGTACAATCCGCTGGCATCCCTGATCCCGCTGGCAGTTCAGATTATTCTGCTGATGGGACTGGTAGAGGTTATCTATCACCCGCTGGATTATCTGCTTCATCTGCCACAGGATGTGATCACGGCATTCAATGGCCTGGCTGTCAGCCTGGCCGGAGCAAATCCGGAGAGCTCCTCTATTCAGCTGGCAGTAGTGGAGATGATCAAGAGTGGCAATTATGCAGAACAGTTCGCAGCATTGCAGTCAGGACTGGCAGGGGTGGACATTGCGTCTGTATTACAGCAGGTACAGGGAATTTCCCTGAACTTCTGCGGCATGAATTTAAGCTGGGTACCTTCCGAAGTGGGGGGCATTGATATCATCGTCCCCATTGCAGCCGGTATTTCCGCATGGCTGTTGTGTGTGGCACAGAATGCAGCCAATGTCATTCAGGCAGAGCAGTCCAAGCTGAACAAATACGGTATGATGGCATTTTCGGTAGGCCTGTCCCTGTATCTGGGCTGGTTTGTTCCGGCAGGTGTGGCTTTGTACTGGATCGCCAGCAACCTGTTCGCAATTTTACAGCAGTATCTGCTGAACTGGGCCATCAATCCCAAGGATTATGTGGATTATGAGGAATTGGAGGCCAGCAAACAGGAACTGGAGGAATTGCAGTCCATTGGTGGCAAGAAGAAACTCTTCGAGAAAAATCCCTATGCCAAGAGAGAGAAGAAAGATTTCAAACGTTTCTTTTCTGTAGTGAACAAGCATCTGGTATTTTATTCCGAGAGCAGTGGCTTCTATAAATATTATCAGGGCATTATCGAATGGCTCCTGGCACATACCAATCTGACTATCCACTATATCACCAGTGATCCGGAAGATCAGATCTTTGCACTGGCGGAAAAAGAAGACAAGATCCGGGCATATTATATCGGAGAAAAACGTCTGATCACACTGATGATGAAGATGGATGCAGACGTAGTGGTCATGACTATGCCGGATATTGAGAACTTCCATATTAAGCGCAGCTATATAAGGAAGGATATTGAATATATCTATATTCCTCACTGTATGGACAGTCTGAATATGACCATGCGTACCGGTTCCATGGATCACTACGATACCGTATACTGCGTCGGTAAGCATCATACTGAGGAAATCCGCAAGACAGAGGAAGCTTACGGTCTGCCTCCCAAGAAGCTGATCGACTGGGGCTACTGCCTGCTGGATCGTATGATTGAAGATTACAGGAAAGCGGATAAGACGCCTCATGAGAAAAAGCATATTCTGATCGCTCCTTCCTGGCAGAAGGACAATATCGTGGACAGCTGTCTGGAAGGCATGCTGGATGATCTGGCAGGTAAGGGTTATGAAGTGGTAGTACGTCCTCATCCTCAACAGGTGCGTCTGCAGCAGGATAAGATGGATCGCCTGAAAGAGCGTTATGCCAAGAACCCGGATATTGACATTCAGACAGACTTCTCATCCAACAGCACGGTATTCGAGGCGGATCTGCTGGTGACTGACTGGTCCGGTATCGCTTATGAATATGCCTTTACGACCAAGAAGCCGGTTCTGTTCGTGGATACTCCCATGAAGGTCATGAATCCGGAATACCAGAAGATCGACACCGTACCTATCAATATCTGGATGAGGGATGTCATCGGAGACCGTCTGGATCCTACAAAGACAGAGGAGACCGAAAACAAGGTCAGAAATCTGCTGGAGCAGAAGGATGCTTACCATGACAGAATTGAAAAGTTCGTGGAAGAATATGTATACAATCTGGGCAACAGTGCCGAAGTAGGTGCAAAGTACATTGTACAGGCAGTCCAGGAACAGATTAAAAAAGCAAAAGAACAATAAAAATTGAAATACAAATAGAGTAAAAGAAAGAGGTAAAAACATGAAAAAATTAAGCAAGATCGCACAGGTAACATTTTTTGCAGCAGCATTCGCAGTACTGTTTTCCGGAACAGCAGATGCATATATTGATCCTTCCGTTATGAACTATGCTATTCAGGCAGTAGCCGGTGTAGTCATCGCTGTAGGCGCTGCAGCCGGAATCTACTGGAGAAAAGCCAAGAAGAAGATCGACAAGAGCCTGGGAATCGACGAGAACAGAAACAAAGAAGTAGAATCCGATGATATTATGCTGGATCAGGCAGAGGACAAGCAGGAGAAGTAATCTGACATGAAAAAGCGGGATAAAAAGCAACTGCTGCCGGGAATCGTGGTGGCGGTTGCCATCAGTTTCCTGGTGTTTTTATATGCACCGGTAGACTTGTATTGCAGTAATATATCCGAGTTCTGGTTTGATTTCGGAATTCTGATCAGGGCATCATTGGGCCTGTTTTTGATCAGCACCGTTGTGCTGCTTCTGATCTATATTGTCTTGTGGCTGATCCATCCGGTGCTGTACCGTCTTGGACTGGCAGGCGGATTCTTAGGGCTGATCTGTACCTATATTCAGGGAAATTTTCTGATCAGGAATCTGCCGCCCCTGGATGGAACGACGATTCGATGGGAAGAATATACATTTCTGAGGACAGAGGATTTTATTCTCTGGGGCATCGGCTTTGTTGTTGTAGTGCTCATGTATATTTTCCTGAAAAAAGATCTTTTGTCCAAAACGGTAATGTATTTAAGCGGCGGATTGACATTGATGCTGCTGATCACAGCAGTCAGTATTGTATTTACCAGTGGTGCACTGCAGGGAAAAGTACATTATCAATATGGTGCGGACGAACAGTTTGTGATGTCAGAAGACCAGAACTTCGTGATCCTTCTGCTGGATACGGTGGATTCCAGAACGATCACGGAGCTGTTGGACGAGCATCCGGAATACAGTGAGGTATTTCGTGATTTCACCTATTTTGAAAATACGGTAGGAGCATACTCCTGCACAGAGAGATCCGTTCCCTATATTCTGTCCGGAGACTGGTATGAAAATGATGAACCCTTTGATGATTACGGCAAGAGGGTGTACCAGGAGTCCCCACTGTTTCAGACATTGCAGGAACGTGGCTACAATATGGAACTCTGTGATTCTGAATTGTATATGGATACCGAACTGATGCATATGTTCAGCAACATTCACGTAGTGGATTTCGAACTGAGTTCTTATACGAAATTTGCGAAACCACTGTTGAAGCTGATCGGTTTCCGGTATGCGCCCTTTGAACTGAAGAAAATGTGTACATTTAAAAAGGCTGCATTCGCAGAACTGCTCCAGGTAGAGAATACACCTGAGGAAACCAGCTGCAGTGAAGCGGATCATGTATTTAAGAGCCAGCTGGATCTGCGGGGAATTACCGTGGAAAATTCCTCCAAAAAATTCAAATTTATTCATCTGAACGGAGCACATGTTCCTTATATCTATGATAAGGATATGAATATCATCAATGAACTGGACGGCACCTATGAACAGAGCGCACAGGCCACGATGGTCGGTGCAATGGATTATGTCGAACATCTGCGCAACAGTGAAGCCTACGACAATACAGTCCTCATTGTGATGTCGGATCATGGCTATAACGGAAGCCTGGGACAAAGTGGAGAGGCTACCTGGATGCGTCAGTGTGCATTACTTCTGATCAAGGGAAGAAATGAGCATCATGATACCATGCAGATCTCACAGGCACCCATAAGCTTTGAGGATCTCCAGGAGGCATATGTGCGTCTGCTGGACGGCAGGCGGAGTGATGAGGTCTTTGACTGGAAGGAAGGCGATGCAAGAGAACGCCGGTTCTTACGGTATTCTTTCCTGGATGACGATCATATGCAGGAGTATATGCAGACGGGGTATGCTTCTGATATGAATACCATGATTCCTACCGGAAGAGAGTATAATCGTTAGAAAGAAATGCAACAATGTGACAGGGAGAATAAGTGTGAGTAAAAATACTGTGAGAAAAAAGATAACAGGCAGACAGCTGATGCCGGGGATTTTCATATCCCTGGCTATCAGCTTTTTGTTGTTTTTATATGCACCTGTCGATCTGTACTGTGCGAATACAGCGGAATTCTGGTTTGATTTTTCCACGTTATTGATCACTGCACTGGGGATGTTTGCAGCCTGTTTCGCCGTACTGGCGGTGTTGTATCTGATTGCCATGCTGATTCATCCGTATGTGTACCGGATCGCACTGGCTGGAGGGCTGACACTTTTTATCTGTACCTATATCCAGGGCAATTTTATGATCGACAGACTGCCGCCATTGGACGGAACTTCAATCTGGTGGGGCAAATACGATATTCTCCGGAAAGATACATTGCTTCTTTGGGTAGTAGTGCTGATCGTTGTAATTGCGGCAATGATCGTGCTGCGAAAGCAGAAATTTGTCCATGTGGTAATGTTCATCAGCGGATGCATGACCCTGATGCTTCTGGTTACCGCATGCAGCACCGTGATTACCAGCGGGGCACTGCATTCCAAACTGCATCTGCATGTCAGCGTGGAAGAAGAATTCGAGATGTCTGCGGACAACAATTTTGTGATCCTTGTGTTGGATACGGCAGATTCCAGAGAGTTTACCTCACTGTTAGAGGAACATCCGGAGTACCGGGAGATCTTTGGAGATTTTACTTATTTTGAGAATACCACGGGAACTTACACCAGCACATTGAATGCTATTCCTTTTATTTTATCCGGTGAATGGTATGAGAATGAGGGATCTTTTCAGGACTATCTGGACAGAGTCTACAGAGAGGCACCGTTGTGGAAGGAACTGAAGAGCAGAAATTATCAGATCGATCTCTATGAGGATGATATCCGTGCACAGGATGCTTCCATCGTGGACAATTTTGACAATGTCTATTTTACTAAGGTCACCCCCGTTTCTTATCTGGAACTGGCAAAGCAGGAGCTGAAACTCGTTGGATTCCGGTATGCACCGTATGATCTGAAAAGATACTGCGTGATCAAAGAAGTCTATTTTAATGAATTACGGGAATCTCATCCGGAAGGTTCGGATTCCAAGGCGTTTACTGCGGATAATACGGCTTTCAAGGAGGATCTGGCAGCCCAGGGTGTTGTGATGGATGAGACAGGAAACCGTTTCAAGTTCATCCATCTGAACGGGGCCCACGCACCTTTTATCTATGACAAGGATGCCAATGTCATCGGTGTGGAACAGGGATCTTATCGTCAGAGCATGGAAGCTTCCATTACATTGGCAGCGAATTATATCCAGGCATTGAAAGACAGTGGTGCCTATGATAACACCGCTCTGATCGTAATGGCAGATCACGGATACAACGGTATGGGAGAAAAGGAAGAGGACTTTCTGCGGCAGGCAGCGTTGCTTCTGATCAAAGGAAGAAATG
>OGKD01001070.1_pt1 | contig 15979 bp, 11 predicted proteins | sample 1572371 | NCBI WGS metagenome assembly OGKD01 (sample SAMEA2582096, study PRJEB24529) | metagenome | biome: Human gut stool | place: China | collected 2011 | reverse complement strand
TCATGCCGGATCGTATGGATACACGGGATAAAAATGTAGTCCACCTTTTTTCTCGCAAGCCATTCCATGTGCCCGTGCAGTAATTTTACCGGATAACAGGTCTCCTCCGCCGCCATCTCCTGTCCGAGCGCAATGATCTTATCGTCCGTCTCCGGCGACAGCAATACATTAAAGCCGAGAGTATTAAAATACTGGTACGTCATCGGGAAAAATTTATAAATCATGAGCGCACGCGGAATTCCCACAGTCTTTTTCCCCGGCAGCAGCGTTCCGTCATAGCCTGCCAGGAACCATTTCTGGCTCTTCCGGTAATTCTCCTCATTCCGGATGCTCTCCTTTTGGGATGTGCCACCCTGCTCTTTTGCCGCGAGCGCCGCTCCGTATGCCCCGGTCACATCGTAAAACGGCGTGATGTGAAGCCGTTCTCCAAACACTTCATAGAAAGCCGCAACGATTCCCTCGTTATGCACGACTCCGCCCTGAAGGCAGATATGTTCTCCCTTGCGCTTATTGCCGACTACCCTGTTTAAATAGTTTCTGACAATCGAGCGGCACAGCCCTGCACAGATATCCTCCTTGTCCGTGCCTGCCGCAAGCTCCGCTGCAATCTTGGATTCCATCAACACGGTGCAGCGCTCTCCCAGATCGATCGGCACATTTGCTTTCAAGGCACTGTTTCCGATCTCCTCCAGCGATACTTCCATGCGGTTCGCCTGTTCCTCGACGAAGGAGCCCGTACCCGCCGCACACACTTTGTTCATCTCGAAATCGACGACCTGACCGTCCCGGATACTGATGTATTTGGAGTCCTGACCGCCGATCTCAAACACGGTATCCACCTCCGGGCACAGATGGGCAGCCGCGCGCGCCTGCGCCGTGATCTCATCCAACACCGTGCCTGCACCGGTCTTCTCCGCGATATAGTACCGCCCCGATCCCGTGACACCAATGCCTTCCCACGTGAGTGCTTCCCCGTATTTCCGCTTTAACTGTGCCATTCCCTGCTGCACCGCGCCGAGAGGATTGCCGCGCGTTCTAAGATACAGATCGTCAATGACGGCTCCGTCCTCCCCCGTCAGCACAAGGTTTGTGCTCGTGGATCCCACGTCAATCCCGAGCCAGAGCTTTTCCCCGCCACGTAACGGTCTGGTCCGGTGAAGTGCCTCCTTCTCGTAGTCATATCGCGGCAGCGCCTTTCTTTTTTGCTCCTCATCCGCCACCTCCCTGCGGATCGGGTGTTTCCAGTCGAAGGCCAGCTTCCCGCGGCATGCACAGGCTGCGATTCCGGCAGCAGACACCACAGCTCCCTCTTCCCCGCAAAGCAGTTTTTCCTCTTTTAATCCGAAGATATCACAGATGGCGAGGCGCACGCCTTCATTATAGACAACGCCTCCCGTCACAAGCACCGGCGGCTGTACCGGAAGTTTCCGCACGACCGCAGATTTAAAATTGCGGATCACGGCATAGGAAAGTCCGAGCAGAATATCTCCCACCGGCACACCTTCCTGCTGTCTGTGGATCAGGTCTGTCTTGGCGAACACGCTGCACCGTCCCGCAAGCCGCGGCACACTTTTCGCCCGTCTGACATACTCCGAGTAGGCGGACAGCGGAAGTCCGAGCCGGTACATCTGATCCTCGAAAAATGCTCCCGTTCCGGCGGCACATTCCCCGTTCATGGCGTAGGAGAGCGTCTCTCCCTCACGGATTCCGGTAAGGAAGCAGGAATTCTGTGCTCCCATCTCTACGATGCTTCCCGCGTCCGGATAGAGCATTCTCTGTCCTTCCAGAAGGCTGCTGATGCGGTTGATCTGCACTTCCTTTTGGATCCCCGGATACAAACAGACTGCACCGGGATTGACCGCTGCATACAAAATCCTGTCGCCGCACGATGTCTCCACCTGCCCAAGCATGTCCACAAGATTCTGATACAGTTCTCCGCGATGCAGTCTGTAATCTTTATATATGATGTTTTCGCCTTCGACAACAGCGATGGAAATACTTCCATTTCCGATGTCGATTCCAAGTCCTGCTTCTCTCATTGCTTTCCTCCGAAATTGCCTCTTACGCATAGTTAGAATATTCTAACTAAATGTATCACATTGCAAGAGCCGTTTCGGTTGCAAAAGCAACGGAATCAGTTTTCTATTAGAGAAAGATTCTCAAATAGTTCGATCAGTCTAACTTCAATCCTGCCAGAAGCGAGCCAAGGCTGGTTCCTGTGGATGTGTGGTCTGTGTATGCCTCCAGATCTTCCACACCTTCGGTATCTACCATCTCCTCTGCCAGCGCCTTCATGGACAGGCTGATCTTATTGTCGTTGGTATTTAATACCTTTGCCTTGACCTTCTCTCCGACCTTAAGCACTTCGGACGGCTTTCCGATTCTGCGCTCACAGATCTGTGAGATGTGCACCAGTCCGCTCAGTCCGTTGCCCAGATCAATAAATGCGCCGTACGGCATCAGGCTCTCGACAGTTCCCTCAAGCACGGTTCCCGGCACGATCATAGAGATCTTGTGATTGCGCTCCTCCGCCTCTGCCTCGAGTGCGACCGCCTTTCCGGAAAGCACGAGCTTTTCGCGCTCCTCATCCACCGTGATGACCCGGACCGGAATCTCTTTTCCTACCCAGCTCTCCGTATCCTCCACATAAGCGGATGTGATCTGGGATGCCGGAATGAACGCGCGGATCCCCTCAAGATATGCCACAACGCCTGCCTTCACGCTCTCCTTGATGCGGACGGTTACCGTTGTACCCTCCTCCATCATCTCTTTGAGCTTCTCCCATGCCTGCTCTTCATTGGCTTCCCTGCGGGAGAGAAGAATGTTGCCTGCGCCGTCGTCTACCCGGATCACGGTCGCCTCGATCGTATCCCCCACATGCACAGCCTCCGCCAGTGAAAAATCCGGATCGCTGCTCATCTCCTCCGCACTGATAAATCCCGGTGCATAATATTTCAGGTCAAGCGTAACGCCCTCCTCGTTGACATCGATCACCGTGCCGGTTAAAATATCTCCCTCTCTGATTCTGCGGAAAGAAGCTTCTAACTCCTCCTTGTAATCATCCATTGATTCCATGTGTCTTAAACCTCCATCTCTTTTTCTACCTGTAGTGTACCACATTTCAGTCTGATTACAACCTTGAATAAATCACCATCCACCTCGATTGACAGTTTTCCGCCCTGCGCCTCGGTAAAACTTCTGGCAATCGCAAGTCCCAGACCCGAGCCTTCCGTGCCGCGCGAAGTATCGCCGCGCACGAAGCGCTCCGTGATCTCCTCCGGATCAAAATTCAGTTCCGTCGCCGACATATTTTTGATCGTGATCTCCACGAACTCCTCCGGTGCCTCCCCGGATGTGTGCACCTGCACGTACACGCGGCTCTGCGGCATCGCATATTTCTGAATATTGACAAACAGATTTTCAAAGATGCGGAATGTCTTCTGATTGTCGAGCACCACGATCACTTTTTCCTCCGGCACATCCCAGCGCAGCGTAAGTCCCATCGCCGCAAAGCGCTCCGTATGCTCCACCGCAACCTGCTTTAACAGATTCACCACATCGACTTCCATCGGATGCAGCACAATATTGTTGCTGGTCGCCTTGCTGACCTCAAAAAGATCCTCGATCAATATTTTTAACCGCTGGCTCTTTTTATCGAGCGTCTCAATGTATGACCTGCGCTCCTCCTCCGTGATGTCCTCCTTCTTTAACAGTTCCACGTAGGTTGTGATCGCCGTGAGCGGTGTTTTTAAATCATGGGAAACGTTCGTGATGAGATCCGTTTTCATTCGCTGGCTTTTCACTTCCTCATCCACCGCCTTCTTAAATCCGTCACGCACCCTGGAAAGTTCCACCTTCATCGGCTCATATATTCCCAGATCCTCGGTGATCTCCGTGTCCAGATCTCCGTCCGCCATCCGGCTTACACTGCGCAGCAGCGCCTGATAGTCTCTGCCGATCCTGTCATAATATTTTTTGATAAAACAGAACACAAAGATGGAGTACACGATCAGCGCGCCGATGCCGAAAAACCACATCATCGAGCAGAGCGACAGCACCGCAAAGTTGATCAGCACGATTTTCCAGATCGTCTTTGTGGATTTTTCTGAAAAATCCACATGCGCCACCTCATAGCGGAACGTGTTCCACAATTTTTTCAACCACGGAAAAATCTGATAAATCAGGCTGTACTGTCTGATATATTCCCTGACTCCCAGGAAAAATACCGGACGCAGTACGCGAAGCGCCGCGTACCAGATGCCATACAAAAACAGGAGCGGAACCATCATCTGTCCAAGCTGTAAGATGGCTCTCCAGGCATTGTTTCCAAGTAAAACATCCACTCCTTCGCTGTAATAGGAATAGCTTCTTATGATATCGTAGAAGTTTTCCTCCATACATGCCATGCAGCAGACGGCAATCACCGCCACCTCCATGAGATACCATTTCCCTGGGCGTTGCATTGGTATGTCTTCGTTCCAGATGCGCCTGCTCGTCATAAGAAACATCCATCCCGCCACCGCAGCAAGGCTTACCAGAAACAAAATGCTTCCGCCGGACGCGCGGTACACCAGCACCACCTGCACCCAGTAATTTGTCATACCCTCATACGGATCTCCCAAGGAAATCGTATCGCTCTTTGACACCGGAAGCCCGAAGATCACCTTAAAGTCCTTCGGTCCCTGCAACTGACCCGCTTCCACATATCCGCCCAGCGACTGTCCCAAAAGATTTTCCCGGTCTACATTCTGAAACGCCTTGATCAGAACGCTGCCGCTGATATTTTCGTCGTACAGCGGTGTCACTTCCAGCGCGCCCTCTTTGTCAAAGGATAAGCATACGATGTCCGTATAATACTGCTTTATCTTCTCCGTCACAGTTCCATCCACGCATGTCTCGAGCGGCTGATCCGTATTTTTCACGCAGTCGGCACTGCTTTTGTATACACAGTAATCGATGTTCCAGCTGTCACTCTCAAACTGGCTTTTCCATTCGTCAAACGTAGAGGTTACCGTGTCCTTTACATACTGGTAATCTTCATCATCCGTCGGCAGATTCAAAAACAGTCCGCCTGCATCTGCCTGCCCGCTCCGCTCCATCTGCTCTACATACAGGACATAGCTGCCCTGATAGAGTGTCTGTACCGTATCGTTATCCACGCTGTCCCAGGACTCGTTTACCATCCCCGCCCTCTGCTGCTCTTTCTGTTTCTCGGCTGTCCGGTATACCGCCGGGAAAAAACACATGGTAATGATCGTGATAAAAACGATTCCCGCGATCGCTATGGCAATCCGCTTGCTGCTGTTTGCGACATTGCTGTTGCTGCCGCCGTTATTTCTGTTATTGCTGTTGCCGGCATTGCTGTCGGCACCGCTATTTTTTCCAGTATTGCTGTTGACATCGCTATTGCTGCCGCCGTTGTTTCTATTGCTACTGTTGCCGTCGGCACCGTTACTTGCGCTGACATTATTATTGCCGGCACCGTTGTTTCTATTGTTGTTTTTCAATTTTATATCCAACACCCCACACCACCTTTAAGTATTTTGGATCTCTCGGATTTATCTCGATCTTATCCCGGATATTTCTCACATGTACCATAATCGTATCGGTATTGATCGCCTTCTCGTTCCACACACGCTCATAGATCTCGTCCGCCGAATATACACGCCCCGGCGTCCGGATTAAAAGCGCAAGTATTTTGAATTCAATCGGCGTCATCTTCACCGGTTTTCCATCCACAAACACCTCCACGGTGTCCTCATTCAGTTCCAGTCCTCCGATCACATGAATCCGGTCGTTCTTTTCCTCCTTCGGACTCCTGTTTGCAAACTGCGTATACCGGCGGAGCTGGGAATTGACGCGCGCCATCAGTTCCAACGGTGTAAACGGCTTGGTCACATAATCATCCGCCCCGATATTTAACCCGATCACCTTGTCGGTCTCCTCTGACTTTGCCGAGAGCATAATGACCGGAAAGTCATATTTTTCCCGCAGCTTCATGGTCATTGTGACGCCGTCCATGCGCGGCATCATGATGTCAACGATCGCCAGCGAGATCTTCTCCCGCTCCATCACCTCAAGTCCCTCCACGCCGTCTGCCGCCTTGAACACGTTATAATTCTGACTCTTTAAAAAGATTTCAATTCCGTCCCTGATTTCTTTATCATCCTCAACAATTAAAATGTTATATTGTTCCATTTTTCCGCTCCTGCTCTTGTTCTCTTTTCTGCTATCATAACACATCCGCCGCAGAATCACACGCCTCCCCGTGCATTGATTACATTTTACCTGATCTGCCGCAAAATTCCCCGCAGAAATACCCGAAGAATTTCTAAAGAATTATTTAGAATTATCATCTTGACAACTGCCACTTCGTAGTGTATAGTAGTACAAGTGCTGAGGCAACTCACACAGATGCTGCTGTGGCTCAGTCGGTAGAGCGTCGCATTGGTAGTGCGGAGGTCACGGGTCCGATTCCCGTCAGCAGCTTCATTGAGAAGAAGCGCAAATCCTTGAATGAAAGGGTTTGCGCTTTTTTGTGCTATGGTGTTACAGTGTTACGGTATTATGACGAATGTATTGTGATGGAAGTCTGGATGAGGGGGGAATATACGGTTGAGGCGTTAATGCTATCTCGTGGCCAAGGGGAAAGTAGGAAAACTTTTTCTCGTCCTGCGGGTCTCAACGATACTTTTCTACTCTTGGACCCGATTTTTGCTTCTATACGGGTCTGGTTCGCACTTTTTCTCGTCTCAGACCCTGGGTGCTCTTCCCTTCTGGCATTATGTCAACCTTTTTCCATTCTCTACGGGTCTGGCACGCGATTTTTCTCCTCTGGAACTTCGCCTTTTCCTTCTATCAGCCCCGGATTCCAGTTTGTTTCACGATTCTTCACACATTTTTCTACACTGCTTCATACCTTTTTCACATTTATCCGGTATCTTAATCATTGTCAAGAGGAAATCCCCATTGACACAATTTCTTTTTCATAATATGGCCGGTAAGTACCCCACATCTTACCGACTTCTCCTTCTTTTTATAAAATGATAAACGTACAAAACGCCTCACCATCCGGTGAGGCGTTTTGCGTATTCCTGTTGAATACCCAGATTCTGTCAACTTCTCCTTTACTACATGCGATTCATCATCTTAATGTGTGACTTGAACAGGGAATAATATTTCATTCCCTTGTCTTTGCCATAGTGCCCCTGCAATGCTGCGCGGAGAGAATTGAGATTCTTTCGCTTTCCGTTTGCCTGATAGAGGAATCCCGAAAAATCTTCCGGCGGTTCCTTTGCATATTCACTGTGGTCAAAAACCATTTTGCAGTACATGTCAAACTTTTCTTTTAAGCCATAAGCCGGAAGTTCTGACCAGTAAGACGCATACTCTGCATTCGTCTTCAGTTCCTGATACAGCCGCTTGCCTTCTTCCTCGCCGAGAAGCGCAACCAGCGCATTGTGAAAATCCACCAGATTTTCCTTGCTGATGCAGGCACACAATGTCTTTAAAATTGCTCTCTCTGCATTCAGATCCAGTCCAAACTTTGCTGGCGCTTCGCTCTGGTCCGTGGCATTTGACACACTCTGTGGATTCTCTGACATTTCTTCTTTCAAATCCATCATTTCTGTCATCTGTCCGGATTGTTCCTCCGTCAGATCCGGCTTCTCATTCCCTGCGTTCTGCGTCTTTGCTTTGTCACTCTTCTGTGACTTTTCCGAACGATCCGGTTCTGACATACGCTCAGACTTTTCTGCTTTGACTGCTTTCGCTGACTTTCTTGACCGTTTTGCCGTGCCAGTCTTCTCTGCCGGCTCAGCCTTCCCGGATTCCTCTGCCAGCCCAGCGTTTTCTTCCGGTTCCGACTTTCTGGATGTCTCTGCATCCTCAGCCTTCCCGGTCACCTCCGGCTTCCCGGATGTCTCTGCATCCTCAGCCTTCCCGATCACTTCCGGCTTACCGGATTCTCCTGCCAACCCAGCTTTTTCTGTCGGTTCAGCCTTCCCGGATGTCTCTGCATCCTCAGCTTTCCCGATCACTTCTGCCTTCCCGGATGTCTCTGCATTTCCAGCCTTCCCGGACGCTTCCGGCTTCCCGGATTCTCCTGCCTTACCGCCGGCTTTCGACGGTTCTGACTTCTTGGATGACCGTGGCTTCTTTGACTGCTCTCTGCCACGCTCTGCTTCCGCTTCCTGTCCAGTCTCCCGAACCTGCTCTGCTTCCGCTTCCTGTCCAGTCTCCCGAACCTGCTCTGCTTCCACTTCCGGGCCAGCCGCTCTGGTCTGTTCCTGTTCCGGCTCTACTGCTGCCCCGGATTCCTTTGCCACGCGCTGCTTTTTCTCTGTCAGCATTCTGTGGCATTCCTTTCCGCTTAAACGGCTCACAGGCATTTTCCGTGTTGACCAGTAGCGCACCGCAGCGTCAAATCCCGTATCATTTGATACAATAACATACTCCCTGTCCGCGTTCTGGCTCAGGCGATAGCCAAGTTCCGATACCAGCTGGAAATCCAGCGCATTGCTTCCCTCAAAACACTTAATAAAGTCTGCTTCCTTTTCCGTCTCCTTGAGCATCCTCACATTTTCGTAATTCATATGCGGGCTCTTTGTCGTATAAAATACAAGAACCTCGTCATCTTCCTGCGAGGATACCAGAAGCGGCACCCATATATCTCCTACATTCTCACTGTCAACCAAATAAATTTTTCCCATTCATTCTCCTGCTGACAGAATCCTTTTTTATTGTACCACATTCCGCTTTTATACTGCAATGTTGTTTTTCCGCTGACGCTTCTTCACTTTCCCGTGCTCTGTTTTATAAAATATCGATGTACTCGCCCGCAAGCGCCTTGTTCATGCTGCGCACCGCACAGAATTTCCCGCACATGGAACAGGTGTCCTCGTGCTCCGGTTTGCGGTCCTCGCGGATTTGTTTTGCGGTCTCGGGATCAATCGCACATTCCCACTGTGCATCCCAGTCCAGCACACGGCGTGCGTCTGCCATCTTGTCGTCAATCTCTCTTGCGCCCCGCACGCCCTTGGCAATGTCTGCCGCATGCGCCGCAATTTTCGATGCAATGATACCCTGCTTGACATCCTCCACATTCGGAAGCGCCAGATGCTCCGCCGGTGTCACATAGCACAAAAATGCAGCTCCGTTCTGCGCGGCGATCGCTCCTCCGATCGCGGAAGTGATATGGTCGTACCCCGGCGCAATGTCCGTTACCAGCGGTCCCAGTACATAAAACGGTGCTCCCATGCAGATCGTCTGCTGAATCTTCATATTCGCTGCAATCTGATCCATCGGCATGTGGCCCGGTCCCTCTACCATGCCCTGCACATCTCTTGCCCAGGCACGCTTTGTAAGTTCTCCCAGCCGCACCAGTTCCTCAATCTGACACACATCGGACGCATCCGCCAGACAGCCCGGTCTGCAGGCATCGCCCAGAGAGATCGTCACATCATGCTCCCGGCAGATCTCAAGAATCTCATCGTAGTACTCGTAAAACGGATTCTCCTCTCCGGTCATACACATCCACGCAAACACCAGTGAACCGCCTCTGGATACAATATTCATTTTTCTCTTGTGCTTCCTGATCTGCTCGATCGTCTTGCGCGTGATTCCGCAGTGCAGCGTCACAAAATCCACGCCATCCTCGGCATGCAGGCGTACCACATCAATAAAATCCTTTGCGGTCAGTGTCGCAAGATCCCTCTGATAGTGAATTACAGAATCATATACCGGCACGGTTCCGATCATAGCCGTACATTCCGCCGTCAGTTTTCTCCGGAACGGAATGGTGTTCCCGTGCGAGGAGAGATCCATGATCGCATGCGCTCCCATGTCAACTGCCGCCATCACTTTTTCCATCTCCACATCATAATCCTTACAGTCTCTGGAGATTCCGAGATTTACATTGATCTTCGTCCGCAGCATCGAGCCGACACCCTCCGGGTCAATGCATTTGTGATGCCTGTTCGCGCAGATGACCACCTTTCCCTCCGCAACGAGCGGCATCAGCTCCTCTGTGGTCATGCGCTCCTTCGCCGCAACCTTCTTTAACTCTTCCGTCACAATGCCCTTGCGGGCTGCCTCCATCTGTGTTGCATACTGTTCCATATTTTTCTGCTCCATTTCTGCAGAGGATGTGCGAAAAAATCCGGCGTCGCAGTGACGCCGGATTCCACAAACTATCTGATCCATCATTCGCTCCCTACGACAGTATTAACTGACAGGTTCCAAGAGTCAGGTTTTAACCTTCTCAACCGTTTGCTTACACGCACAGTCCCTCTGCGATATATTCTTTTTCCTCTAACACCTTATCTCAATTCTATGCTTCTGTCAATCTCCCTTTCCTCAGAACAGCTCTTTTCTTGCCAGAAACAAATTCTGTTCTTTCCCATAACGAAAAAAAGAACAGCCATCACTGGCTGCCCTTTTAGGAGAAGGTATTTTTACTATGGGGTATAGCAAAAACTATATATAATGTATTGGGGGGTTTTTACGGTTATTATAGTACCATGACTGCGCAAAGAAGTGTGCACAAACTTCACAAAACTTCTATTTCATTTCTATACATTTTATACAGTACCTTAGGACTAGTTCTTTTGTTTCCGCAAAATTTTGCATAACCGGCTGTTCATTTCCCGCTCTTTTTTGCAAAATGTCCTTTTTGCCTTCTCTCTATCTCTGCCGGATCTTTCCCTTGATACGCGAGAGAGCATTGTCGATTGTCTTAGGACTTTTCCCGAGTTCCTCCGCTATCTGGCGGTAGTTTTTTCCCTCCAGATATGCATCTAAAACCTGGCGCTCGAGCGCGCTTAACTGTTCCCGCAGCTGCTCCCAGAAAGCGGTAAAATTCTCCTGCTCGATCACGAGCTGTTCCGGATCGTCCATCTGGTCGGTGAGAAGCGTCTCCGCCAGGGATTTTCCCTCCTCCGTGGTCTGGGAATAAAAAGACACATACGTGTTCAGGGGGACATGTTTTTTCCGGTTGGACGCCTCCACCGCGCTGTAGAGCTGTCGGTTGATGCACAGCTCCGCAAAATGGAAAAAGGATGCCTCCCTGTCAGACCGGTAATCCCGGATCGCCTTAAACAATCCGATCATCCCCTCCTGAATCAGATCATCCGTATCTCCGCCAATCAAAAACATTGCATTTGCCTTACGAAGCACCAACGGCTTGTACTTTTCAAGGATATAATCCATGATCCGCTCGTCGCCCCCGCGCAGTTTCTGGATGAGTTCTTCATCCGCCAGCTTCTGATATTCGTCCACGTCTTCCTCCGTCTTCCCTCTCTGCCCTGCTATGCCGCCCAAACGTTCCGCGCCCGGCTGTATTTTCCGCAGCATAAAAATCTGTCCGCCTATGCCTGCTTTGTCATCTTACATCATCCGCTGTCTGACGATCTCATAAGCAAGCACACCGGCTGCCACGGAAGCATTCAGAGAATCAATGTCACCCTTCATCGGAATGGAAGCCACATAATCACAGTTTTCGCGCACCAGCTTGCTGACACCCTCGCCCTCGCTTCCGATTACAAGACCGATCGGTCCTTTCAGATCCAGGTCATACATCTGCGTGCCGCCCATATCCGCGCAGACAAACCAGATCCCCTGCTCCTTTAACTCCTTGATCGTCGCCGTGAGATTCGTCACCTTGGCAACCGGCGTATAGTTCAGCGCGCCGGCAGACGTCTTTGCCACAGTCGCGGTCAGTCCCACCGCCCTGCGCTTTGGAATAATGACCCCGTGTGCTCCGCAGAGGTTCGCGGTACGGATGATCGCCCCGAGATTGTGCGGGTCCTCAATATTATCCAGCAGAAAAAGGAACGGCGGCTCTCCCTTTTCTCTTGCGATCTCCAGAATGTCGTCCACTTCCGCATATTCGTACGCTGCCGCCACCGCGATCACGCCCTGGTGCTTCTTCGTCTCCGAGAGCTGATCCAGACGCTCTTTTTCCACAAAATGGATAATGGTATCGTGCTTTTTTGCTTCTCTTACGATCGTGCGCACCGGTCCGTCCTGACATCCGTCCAGCACAAAAAGCTTGTCGATTGTCTTGCCGGAACGAAACGCCTCAAGCACCGCATTGCGTCCCTCTATTTTTAATTCCTCGTATCCCATGTATTCTCCTTTTCTTTCTGCTTCCGGCAGGCGCTTTCTGCTGCCTGCAGCATCCTCTGCCACCGGCAGACACTCTATGCTTTCGCCCTCTGATTCCTCTTCCCGCGGCAGACGTTCTATAACTTCAAATGCAGCCCGTCCACACCGGTCTTCACCAGTTCCACCAGACGCTCAAACTCATCCTGCAAGTACAGCCATCCCATCAGCGCCTCAAACCCGGTGGCCTTGCGGTAGTCGGACATCGTCGCATTCTTTGCCATCGTCGGCGACTTGGCATTTCTGCCGCGCCGGTAAATGTCCGCTTCCTCCTCTGTCAGAAGCGGCAGAAGCACCTCCATCATCTCGGCCTGCGTGTGCGCCTTGACAATCTGGCTGGTCCGTTTGTGCAGTTCTCCCGCTCTGGTATTCCCTTTTCCCACGACAACAGAACGGATGACGAGATCATAGATCCCGTCACCGATATAAGCCAGTGTCAGCGGTGAGTAGGTGCGGATATCGACTTCCGCAATCCCGAACTGTTCCTTAATATAAGAATCGATTCCTCTTCCCATACCAGCTTCCTCTCCGACTCACGCTTTATGCCAGATCACACCCTCGCGTGTGTCCTTTAACACAATTCCTTTTGCCAGAAGATCATCCCGGATCGCGTCCGCCTTTGCAAAATCCTTCTCTTTCTTGGCAGCTTTGCGCTCCTCGATCTTCTCTAAAATATATGCCTCAAGCTCTGCATCCACCTCTGTGTCTTCCGCCGGATTCTCCACCTTCGCCGTCGTCAGGTTCAAGGAGAGCACGCGGTCAAAATCCTCCGCCAGCGCACGCTTGGTTGCATCGTTTAAGGTATCATCCTTGAGCAGGTCATAGACGATTGTAATCGCCATGGAAGTGTTCAGGTCATTGGAAATGGCATCACAGAATTTTTCCTTGTACTCTGCAAATTTACCCTCATCCACTGTGCCGTCCGCCTTCAGATCCGCGATTCTCTTCACAAGCTTTTTGTAGGCAACGCTCATGTTGTCCAGCACCTCGTAGGAAAACTCAAGCGGCTTTCTGTAGTGGGACTGCAGGCAGAACATACGGTACACGATCGGATCGTATCCTTTTTCCTGCAGAAGCGACACCGTAAGGAAATCCCCCTTCGACTTGCTCATCTTGCCCGACTTGTCGTTCAGGTGGTTCACATGGAACCAGTAACCGCACCACTTGTGTCCCAGATAGCTCTCGGACTGTGCGATCTCGTTGGTGTGATGCGGAAAAATATTGTCCACGCCGCCGCAGTGGATATCCATATATTCACCCAGATGCTTGATGCTGATGCAGGAACACTCGATATGCCATCCCGGGTATCCCACGCCCCACGGACTATCCCATTTGAGCGCCTGATCCTCGAATTTGGACTTTGTAAACCACAGAACGAAATCATTTTTGTTCCGCTTATTGACGTCCTCCTCCACATCGTCGCGCACACCGACTAACAGTTCTTTCTCGCTCTGGGAAGAAAAAACATAATAGTCGTCCAGCCTGGAAGTGTCAAAATAGACATTTCCGCCTGCCACATAAGCGTAGCCCTTCTCCAGCAGCACCTCGATCATGTGAATAAACTCCGGGATGCAGTTGGTTGCCGGCTCCACAACGTCCGGACGCTTGATATTTAACTTTTTGCAGTCATCGAAAAACGCGTCCGTGTAAAACTTCGCAATCTCCATCACCGTCTTGTGCTCGCGCTTCGCACCTTTTAACATCTTATCCTCACCGGTATCCGCATCGGAGGAAAGGTGTCCCACGTCCGTGATATTCATGACACGTTTTACATCGTAGCCCACATAACGCAGTGCTTTTTCCAGCACGTCCTCCATGATGTAGCTACGCAGATTGCCGATATGCGCGTAATGATATACCGTCGGTCCGCAGGTATACATGGCAATCTTTCCATCCTCATGCGGAATCACCGTATCGATATTTCTTGTCAGTGTATTGTAAAATTTGAACTTATTCTCCACTTTGGTATTCTCCGTTTCTTTTTATTCTTATTATTCCTGTGACGCTCCGGCTCCCGCGCTCAAAATTCGCACTTCTTTCTCCAGATCCAGCACACGGTTCACCAGTTCGGCATTCTCATGCTGCAGCACGGTGATATCTTCCTTCACAGGGTCCGGAAGGTGCACCTGATCCATGTCATCCTGCGGCGTCCTGATATTGTCACGCTTTACAACGCGTCCCGGCACTCCGACCACAGTACAGTTTGGCGGCACTTCCTCGATGACGACGCTTCCGGCGCCGATCTTGGAATTATCCCCAACCGTAAAAGAACCGATAATCTTCGCCCCGGCACTGATCATGACATTGTTTCCGATCGTCGGATGGCGCTTTCCGGTCTCCTTGCCGGTACCGCCAAGTGTTACGCCCTGATACAGCGTCACGTTATCTCCGATGATCGACGTCTCGCCGATGATGACGCCGCTTCCGTGATCGATAAAAAATCCCTTGCCAATCGTCGCTCCCGGATGGATCTCAATGCCTGTTTTTCTGGCTGCGCGCTGCGAAATAAACCGCGCCCAGAAATAATGCCCTTTAAGATAAAGCTTATGCGCCCTTCTGTAGCTTAGCATAACATGAAATGTCGGATAAAGCAAAACTTCCATCGGACTTTTAATCGCCGGATCGCGTTCCTTGATTACCTGAAACTCTTCCTTCATATACCTTAGGATACCCATCTCTTCCCATTCCTTTCCACATACAAACCAGAACAAAGTTTCCTATTACAAAAAAAGGATCATCCGTCTCCTAGAGACGAAATGATCCGCGGTTCCACTCTACTAAAATCATATGATTTCACTTGACGCATGTAACGTATGCCAGACGTACCCGGCTACGGCATCCCTGCATCCTGCGGTGCAGATGACTCTCGCCGGATCAGCTCACGGAGGCACTTGGGGACTCTCTCTTCCAAGACTGCTTTCAGCCGGTGACAGTCTCTCTCTGACGAATGTCCGAATCCTTACTCTTTCCGATCTTCGCTTTTCCAATTCATCTTTTTATCGGCAGAAGATACCTCTCCTGCCTACTATAGTTTATGCACTTCCTGTGTTTTTGTCAATCTTTTTTCACTGCATGTTTCGTCTGCAGCCGCCTGAATTCTTCTTAGCTCATTGTACGCTTCGTCCGCAGCCGCCGCAGCCCGCGCAGCCCGCCGCAGAGTCCGCCACAGTAAAACTTCCCTCATAAAAACTGGAAAGCGCGCAGATCGCCTGTGAGGAAATCCCTTCCTCCGTTCCGGTGAAGCCAAGTCCCTCCTCCGTGGTCGCCTTGACATTGACCTGATCCGTGCTGATGCCGAGCGCTCCCGCGATGTTTTCCTCCATCTGCGGGATATGCGGGCGCATCTTCGGCTTCTGCGCAATGATCGTGGCGTCAATGTTCTCCACCACGTAACCCCTCTCCCGGATCAGCTCCGCCACATGGGAGAGCAGCTTCATACTGGAAATTCCTTTATACTGCGGATCAGTGTCCGGAAAATGCTTTCCGATGTCACCTAATCCCGCCGCGCCCAAAAGCGCATCCATAATCGCATGAAGCAGCACATCCGCATCCGAATGTCCGAGCAGACCAAGCGTATGCGGGATCCTGACACCGCCGATGATCAGATCTCTGCCCTCAACCAGTTTATGCACATCGTAACCCATTCCTACTCTCATGATACCCTCACTTTCAAGCCTTTTCCTATGAAAGAACAAAAATCCCCGGACACACAACTGCTTGTATTCCCGAGGACTCTCTAGTAGCGGAAGGGAGATTTGAACTCTCGACACCACGGGTATGAACCGTGTGCTCTAGCCAACTGAGCTATTCCGCCATA